>Ga0189279_100050_pt1 | contig 161366 bp, 135 predicted proteins | sample N26B6minimetaG_FD_130324 | JGI IMG/M metagenome (GOLD analysis project Ga0189279, IMG submission 130324) | Marine microbial communities from the Costa Rica Dome - N26 B6 mini metaG | ecosystem: Environmental > Aquatic > Marine > Oceanic > Photic zone | place: Costa Rica: the Eastern Pacific... | reverse complement strand
CTGCACATGGCAGGTATCGAACGGCTGATCCGAAGCCGCGGACCAGATGAACTCCGCTTCGGTGCGGTGCTCTTCACCCGCAGGCGGACCACTACCAAGCCCCTCACCGATCTGCACCGGCCACGGCGGTGACGCCTGCACCGGATCGTGGAAGTGCTCCTGGATACGGCGAACGCCGTCGTAGTAATAGCTCTCGATCCGCTGCCAGTCCTTCGTTGAATTCGGCCAAGGTGCAAGACGCTGCGCGACGCGGCCGAAACCGTCGTACTTGAACGCGACCACCGGCTCTACCGCCGCGGGCTGGATCGAATCATCGACCTCGGCGACAAGCACCGGACGGCCAAGCCAATCATAGAAGACTGTTCGCCCGTGTAGTTGCGTGATCGCCCCGGCATAATCGGTTTCGACGCTTTCGTTAGAGCCTGTTCCGAGATCAATCTCGATGATCGCGCCGCGCTCATCGAGAACATGCGATTGCTCTGCGACCGCGGTGCCGTTCTCGAAGATCTCCACACCTGGTGCGCTCACAGTCCCGACGCGCCGGTTCAGTTCGTCGAGCGTGTATACACGACCGTCGTCGGGCGACGCGATCGCACTATTTGCGGCATCGAGTGCCCCGTAGTCCTCTGAGATCAATCGGCTGCGCGTGTCGTAGCCAAAGAGCGACGAATGGGTGTTGTCACGCGAGCCCAGCGAAGGATGATCGAGCTGGACCATCCGCTCCGCAAGTCGCCGTCCGCCGAGATCCATCTCAAGAATCGAGTTGTGGATCACGCTGTAGGCTTGGGTGCTGGTGTCGTACTCGGCCTCGACCGTCCGTGAATCAACACGCCCGAATCGATCAAAGCTCCGAGTATCCTTGTGGATCGGGACAGAGTCGACAGGGTGATTGCCGAGATCGACACCCGTGAGGCGTGTGTCCCCAGCTTCATACTGGTATGTCGCGACATGCCCTATCTCCGTGCCGGCCGGTCCACCGGTGCTGTTGAGCCCGGTGACACGCCCGAGCATATCTTCGATCGAACCACTCGTGCCGTAGAGCAGATTGACGACGCGAGATGAGTGTGAACCACCATCATGTGTACCAACACGCGCGGGATAAGTGATCGATGAGACACGGTTTATGTTCTCGGTGCCGTCGAACACTCGCGCCGGTGGGTTTGCCGGATCCGCAGGTATTGGGATATAGCGATGGTCCCACCCGTATGACACGGTGCCGCTAACAGAGAGCGGATTGTTGTTGACATCAACACCATTGAATCGCTGCTGCTCTTCGCTGAGCAGATTACCAAAGCGGTCGTAGTCCAAGATCGAATGCGTGTCGGTTCGGAATGACCCATCGAGCAGATCACGCCCGGTCGAGACGGTGAGCAACCTGCTCAACGCGTCATAGGTGTACTCGATCGCGTTTGATGGGAGCTGCTCCTCACTCATGCCGAAGCTCGCGATCAGCGGCATATTGTGATCGTCACCCGACATGCGAATGAGGTTGCCATCAGCGTCATAAATGTAACGGAGCAGGATCCCACGCGAATCCAGTCGGAACGCGGGGAGCCCGTCGATGGTGTAGAAGAAGAACAGCGAGTACCCCATGCCTTCGCCCGTGCGCCCGGAGACTGGATCGGGGAGATGCAAGGCCTTCACCAAATCAGGACGGTTGCCAATCCCAAGATCACCCCAATCGTCTTCCCACAGCGGAATCGCCGGCGGGGAGCCGGGCGTGATGATCCCGCTCGGAAGCTCAAAGTCCGGGTTCACAACGGGCGCGTTGTACTCAATGATCGTCGCACGCCACGGGTTGGTCCCCCCCGAATCAATGAGCCAGTTCACCGAGAAGCTGCCCTCGGCAGGGTCTGTGCTGAAACTATAATCGTCCGCGGGATTCCCGGTCTGCGAAGCAGTTCGAGTACCTACAATATCGTTCCAAACGATCTCCATTACAGCTGAATCCAGCGAAAGCGGCCGAACCGAACGGACCTGCTGGGCCATATTCGGCGCATATGTATTGTCCTCAAGTCGAACTTCGCCCTCATAGCCGTATTCAACCCCACCGAGGAGTTCAAAATCCGATGAGGTGTACGAGCTGCCGTCGCCTGTGTAGGCATACTGATGCTCGAGCACCTTCTGCCCGTACTTGTTGTACTCGGAGCGATCGATGATAAACTCGGTGTCAATCAGCCCAGTGCTCGTATCGAGCGAACTCGAGAGTACCGTGAGTGTTGCGTTCTGCTTGCCGAGCCGGTCGTACCAGAAACAACTCACCCGGGCGAGCGGCTCCCCGTTTGCATCAAAGTAGCTTGGCGGAAGATCAACGCCAACCAAAATGCGGCGCTGGCTCATGCTTGAGTTATCCGGATCCCCGACAAAGAAGTCCTGATACTTCGCGAGTCGCAGTGGTGGATCATCCACCCGCGCAGGGATCGCCGCCCCAACGACCGAGCCGTTCACGAAATGCACGCTGCCCATGTCCGCACTGGCGATCACACGACCAGAACTATCGAACCAGGAGTAGCTCACGCTCTTGCGATGGTCCGCGAGCGTGACATCTGCAGTCGTTGTGTCGAGGTGCTCTAGCCGATCGTACTGCACGACCTCGGTCACATGCCCGCTGGGATCGAATGTGTTCACGGTGCGAGAGATTTCAATGCCACCGGAGTTGGGATCACCGGCATAATACTTGATCTTCTCGATGCGCCCCTTGGCGTCGTAGACTGTCTGGGTCACATCACCGCCGTTTGAGCTTTCCCACACCGCATTGTTGCGGTGATCGGTGTACGAATATGTTGAGAGGTACCCGCCGCCCGCAGGGTCATAACGCCTGCGCTCCTCGACCTGCCCCGCCTCGTTGTACACAGTTTCCTCAAGCGCGACCAGGTTTGTGCTATTCATGAAATCATCCGCACTTGGCAGCGAGAATGAGCCGGTACCATCGGGTGTGATGTCCGGGTCAGGGGCACCAGCATCAGCGACCGGAGCGTAGACAGCACGGAAGCGAACACGATCGAGATTGTCTAAGAAGAGATGTTCCTCGCGGAACACGCCCGGGTTATCGAGCTCAAAGTCCTCGTACCTCGTCGACACGCGACGCATGCGCCAGTCGTACCCGTAATATTCGATGATTCCTGGGCTCGACTCGTCATCAGCACTGTTCCACGCACTGAACGCGATCGGGTCGCCACTCTGATCATCAGAGGGCTCGAACCAATCCCCGTCGTACTGCGTTGCAGATCGCGCACGGTACATCCACTTGGTGATTGGGAGGAACGCATCATTGACCGAACTGCCATAAAAAAGCTTCTCGGTCAGGATCATGTCGTCATCGGCCTCAGACGGCGCAGCCGTCCTCCAGCGCGCATGTCGATCACGAGATCCCAGATAGGTTTTGTGCAAGCGTCCGAGCTGGTCGTACCGGTTTCGAGTGATCTTTCCATCAGGCTCGATCTGGAGCAGCGGGTTGCCCCAACCGTCATAGGAAACAGCAGGATCAAGACGCTGTGGAGCTTCTGAGTTGTCGCTGACCGTGATCCCGACCAAGCGCCCAGCAGTATCGTAGTTCGGCGTGATCTCAGCGATAACCTCTAGGTCCTTGAAGACTTGACTGTCAAGCTGATACGGAGATCCGTCCCACTGATTCGCAAGCAACTCATCGATCGTGGATTGGATGCTCCCACTGAGTGCGCCGCCATCGAAGGCGCTATCGAAGAGTCCTTGACCCACGAAGTTCCACGAGTCGCCGTCGAACTCAACACCCATCGCACGAAGTTCCCGCAGCGTCTCGGACTCTACATCGTAGTGATACACATCGCGCATACCGCTCGGGTGTACCACTTTGTACTCACCGAAGCGGTTATATGCTCGGAAGGTGATGTTGTTGAGCGGCGTAGACTCAGACTGACGAACGAGCGAACCCCCAAGGAGTCCTTGGCTCATGCGATCGCCGTTGATCGCGTCGATAATGTCACCTGCCTCACCATAGCTCAGGTCGTCACCATCCTCATTTTCCCCGATTAAAAGATTGCCTGTCAGCCCAGTTGTCGGTAGATTGTCATCGATGACGGTGGGGTGCCCGGGGTAGGCGAGGTTTGTGATGTCGAAGCCATTGCTGATGTCTTCGACATGGAGGATTTCGCGTCCATCTTCGTCATACGCGCGATAACTGAGGAACACCACTTCATCGGTGCTCCCGTTATCCATCTCGATGTGCCCATCAGTATCGGGCATCGGATCCACGAGCGCACCTTCGGCGCTCCACACGAGCTGCCCCTCGTCGTTATACCACTCACCCTCGAAAGCGCGGAGCGGGCTCCCATTCGGGCTACTCTGGAACACCGGTCCGGCGCGAACCTTCCACCGCATTGGAGGGGTCTTCTGTTCCTCGCCCGGTTCGGTTGAAGCTGGCCAGTACCCGTAGCTGTGCTCGATCGTCCCAACTGGAGCACCCGAGAAATCGTAGAATGTCTCCATCAATGGTTTACGAGCAAGCCATTCTTCAATCGTGGTGGTTGATCCCGTTGTGGGCGCAGAAACCACATACTCAATCTCATGGATCTTGACATCGATGCCTTCGCATCCTTTTCGGATAGACCGCTTAATGGGTTCACGAGGATACACGGTTCGGATAACATCATCCATCCCGTTTGCCGGCGGACCGTAGTTGATCTCGATCGATCCTGGCTCGTACTCAAACACCTCGACGAGCCCGCTTGTTGTCTCAATCGACTCGACCGCCGCAGCACCCCAGCCGCGTGAGAACTTGTAGATGGGCCGCATGTGCTCGTCGAACGACCACGCGGTCAATATCGCGGGCGGATCGTCGGTATCAGTCGATGGCGCATCCCAAGACCGATCCGAGAGCACCAACCCGGCACTGTTCATCCCAACTACACGCCGGTTCTTCCAATCAACCGCCGAGGAATAGTGATGATGTGTGTCGCTGTTGTTTGCGGATCCGCCAGTTGGATACGCAAGCGAGGAGTTCTGAGACAACGCTGCGACAATCGAGTCATACTCATCAACGACCGTCCACCACATAGGGTCAGATAGTGGAACATTGGTTGGGTGTCCTTCGGTTTGGATTCCCCAATCAACAGCAGTGAAGTTGTAAGGATAGTAGTAGATCGAGTGGGTCGCATCAGTTTCCCAAGGGGCATCGATGCCCGAAGTGTCCGCGTACCCGTCTGCGTAGATCACCTCGGGCCCACGCGGCGCATCGGAGATTGGAAGGGGAGTGCCGCCTGCCCCGCCACCATCACGCCAAGCGATCGGATCTTCAGGCGCTTGGATAAACCGATAAATTCGGTACCACTTGAGCGTCCCGTCATCGGCGATTGCGGAGAACAACCCAGTTCCACCGGGCAAGAACCCCGTCGTGTCCATCCTCGCTTGAGCAATTGTAGTTTGCAGATAGGATTCGCACGCTGCCGAGATGCTCGCGCCGACATAGGTATCCCGGAGGGTCTGGTTAAACGGGTTTAGAGCCGCACTATTGACTGCAGCGATCCCGTTCACTCGTCCATCAAGTACCTCCCAACTCGCTGGGCGTGCGAGCAGTTCCACTGGCGGAGTGCTGTTGTTCTCGTCGATCATGATCCGAGGATCGAGCCGATAAGCCTGCGTCCAGCGGTAAAACACTGAATCTGCGAGCATGCCGACCGGCAGTTCTTCCATCGAGGTTTCATCAAGGTTGTGCGCCGTCTGATCGTCATAAGGCGAGTCGGGATCAGTTGGGTCCGACGGGTCTAACGGCTCGTACGGCACCAGAGAGCCACCGGTGAATGGCTGACCAAACGGGATTCCCGATGCGGGTGCGGTCGCGGGCGCAAGATCCAGCGGCGTGTTGAACTCAAGCGATCCGCTTGCTATCTCCAGTGCTCGATCCTCATCGATCCCTATCATCCCATTGACAAAGCCGTTCAGCGGTGCATCGGTGGATGAGTCAGGGCGGTTTTTGTATATGCGTGCAATGGTATCTGGACCGAATCGATGGCTGAGTCGACGGATACTCTTGAATCCACCGGACTCTAAACCAGTACCCCAGCCAGCATAGATGTTCGGTGTCCAATGCGACGGCTTGTCCAGGTCGATAGCCTGCGTATCCTGGTAGCGGTAGAGCCAGTACCGGCTTGGGAGCTGCGTTTCCGCGAACTCACCCACTTCGAAGCGCGACTTTGATTCGACCTTAAGCAGATACGCTGCCTGATTACGCTTACGGACTGTGTAGTGCTCGTCGATTTCCGCCGGCCCGCATGATGGGAGCGTGTAATCGTTGAACGGATTAAAGTCCGTATAGGTCTGATCGCCCGAGTTCTCGTCGATTTCACCGTAATGCGCAGGATCAGCGTACGAGAACCGGAGCTGGTGCGCCCAGGTATCAGGCAGAACTGAGATCGTCGAACCACCATGGCCGGTTGGGCCAATGACAGCATCCTGATACTCAAACTGATTCGAGTATGACCCTCTGATCGGCTGCGAGAATGCTTCGATAATCTTGCCAACCTGATCACCATCATTGTCGCTTCCGTGGTCCGTAAATACATCCACAAACGCCGGCGGAGTTGCAACTCCATTGAGCCCCTCAGGACCGAAGCTTATTGAATCGCACGGCAGGATGAGATTTCGATCTGACGATGGGTCAACATCTCCATCATAGACAAGGAGGGAATGCAGTGCCGGGGCATGCGATGCGGAAGACCAGTAATCGATAAACGGGTCAATGTCATCCTCGTCTCGATAAGTGTCAGAAACCAATGTATCTGCGGTGTTCCGAGCTGCAAAGAATGTCCGATAGGTGTAATAGATCGACCAAGCGGCTACGGGCGAATCGGACGCGTAGAGCTTGACATGGTCAATCATGCCCTTATACCACCCGCGTTGACGCACGGGCAGGATTTGGGCATTCAGCGCCGCATCGCGGATCGGGTCTCCTACAATGTTGTACGCTGGGTCGAGATAAGGTTTGTGCAGTTCTGGGTCTGCGTAGTTGATCTCGACCCTGTTCCCAGCACTGTCCTCGATGCTCATTACAAGCCCGTAATACGGCACCCCGTTGCCATGATTTACAGATTCTCCGTCTTCTTGAAGCATCGGGCGAAGATGCTGGATCGGATCGACATCTTCGTAGTACATCTTTATGGTGTACACGACCGAGTTGTCGTGCATGTAGAGCTTCATCTCTTGTGGCGGTCGAATCCAGCCATCCGTTGGATTCCAGACCGTTTGCGATTTGTCGTACAAAAGCATCGCGTCCATCCATTCAGGCGCGACATAATCAGGAGGCATAGTCACCGTACCGCCCTGCTGGATGAATGGAATCGAGTGGTGGGCATCTGGTGCGAAGTAGCACACCGGACCGATGTCCTGGCTGTCACCTGTCACCAATGTGCCCGAGTATGAGGCATCGAACAAAAACAGCGGCGCATCGCTCGACATCCACCCCATGCCATGCCAACCGCGGATCCCCGCCTCGACATCCCGGAGCAAGTGCGAACCTCGGTGAACCTTGTGACCGTGCGAGGCACTCTCGGAGTAAGTCCGAACACGCCGGTACACTGCACTGCCGAACGGGAGTTCAAGATCGATCTCGGTCAAAATCGGCTCGCCGGTGATCATGTCGACACGGTCTGCAATCGACTCACGCGCCAGGTACGAGCCGTGCGAGTTCCCGCCCGACGCAGGGATGATGGGTGAAGTCGATGCCGCGATCGAAGTCGATCTCGGCGGGTAGTTCGGCGGAAGTTCTACATGTTGCGGAGACCCTACCCTCGGGAACCCGTTGCGACCAAAACTGGCTGTGCTATAGCTGGGCTGGTCGGAGTTCCGGATGATGTCCTCGAAATACGCTCGGCTCAGATACGGTGCATATATATCCACCCAACTGTCAAAGTTCGGCCCGTTTAACAAAGTAGATTGCCAATTCGGAGGCCAATCCCACGACGGGTTCGGGTCAGTGCTACCCCAGTTATACGCAACCTGGAAGTCGACCATTGCTTGGAAGCGATTATGATAATTCTGTTTCAAGCCGGGCACATGCGGCATCTCGATCGTGTAAAAATCCCACGATCCACCTTGCGATGCTGAGTACACGCCCTTCCAGAACAGCGGATCTACATCTAACGCTGAACCAGTCGTATTCACATACCCTTGATACAATCCCACATGCATCGGCATCGGTGGGATCGGAGTACTCGGATTGCCATTGCTGAACTCAGCTGGAACTGGCTCGTCAGGGTATCCCTCAGGAGTCCAGTAGACCTGCGGCTGCGCTCCTGAGTAATAATCGGAATACGGCGGCCAAAGCGGGGTAAAAAGCATGCCACCAGTTTTATCATTGACAATCATTGGCGAAAGCACGATCGCTGGCGGCTCTGGATCAGTTCCGAGCGCCCCAGACACTTGATTGATTCCAAACACAAACGCCAGCAGTACAAAACAGATTTGCGAACATTCAATCTTCGTTCTCATCATCTCTCGCCTTGAAAATTCGGAACAAGCCATATACAGAATAACCATGAATCTCTAGCGCCTGCACCTTCACTAAAACACCAAAGGATAATGCAAAACAATCTCTCTGATCCAAACATCTAACTATTGTCATTGACAAGCCCCGCGAACAGTGAGCCTTACTTCAGCCAAATATATCGATACATTTGAGACAGCTCAACCCTGCACTCAGTTTTCATTCGTCATTAATTGCCCGACCACAAAACACATCGCCCTAAGTCCAGATAAAACAGCTACTTCCAAGTATATGGCCATGCCTCAAAATAATTTTAATGCTTCATCCCTGCCGACAATGTCGAAAACGAACTACTGGAGAATCCAATCATCAAATTGAACACCGTCGCTTCGAATAAAACATGGCGGTATTCGTAGTACCCCGCGAAAGAATCCCGCCTGAAATGGCAGATGAGACGACGGATACGATGAATTACATAGACCCTCTGATCGTTTCCAAACCACCAATATGCTTGGTATCCAAAGTGACGGTTTGTCTGCTGCGACCTTCTTTGTGTTCTGGTTTCTCACCAACTCGGAAAATCTGTTTTCTTGAGCGTCCCACCCTAGCTCTCGACTAAGGCTCCTCATTGCACAGAGACTCAAGCGGACGATGCTTGGTGACTGTGATATGCTTGCTGATCTCTATAGCTCCGCGTTTTCGGCAATCTTCCTAACTCAATGCACGATAAGGGATTTATGAACCTTTAGGCGAGTCAATCTATCATGTTCTCAAGATCCAGAACAACAAATAGTTTGCTATATCTTCAGCACACACCGTTTCATAACGAAACAAACCCAATTCTGAGGAATCGGGGCTGTTTTTGTTTTGGGAGCAATGTGTTCCAGATGTTTTCCAGCGACATTTCCTCAGAATTGTGTCAGCTGATGAATCACTCACAGTGAATGCGACACTGGTTGCTTCGCAGCATCCCTCGCGTTTCCCTCGACAGGTGCATGTCGTGTCCTGTTCCATGGCAAGCGAGTACAAAGCAATGACCCCGCCGTGGAGCACGGCGGGGTCGTGATAGGTCTAGTTTATCAGCGAGTTGCTATGGGCAACCGGATGAGTACACCGCCAGGAATGCGCTCACATCGAAGAAGTTGAATACCCCGTCCTCGTTCAGGTCCGCGGCTGCGTCTCCATTGGTGTAGGCCATCAGGAATGCCGAGACATCGAAGAAGTTCAACTCACCGTACGGCTGCGCAAGGTCGGCAGCGCTGCATCCGCCCTCGAGCACATTGATCTGAACGATCGCAGGATCACTGTATACCCTTGAGCCCGAGTCGTTGACCGTGGTCGTTGTCCGGTATGAGAACCGATCGATCCCGACGAAACCGTGGTTTGGTGTGTAGGTGAACGATCCGTCGGCCTGGATCTCAACCGTGCCATTTTGAGGCGCGATGTAGTCATTGCTTGCGGCGAAGCCCGTATCAACCTCGATCGCACGGTAGGCCTGATCAATATCGTTGTGCATGAGGCCTTCGAGTGCATCCACCTCAAGCGAACCACCCGCTGCAACATACGAATCATCAACCGCGAGCTTGAACGCCTGATCACGCAGATGCCGAAGCTCCGCGAGTGTCCACTCGATGAGGCTGTGGCCCTGAAGATCAGGGTAGGTGATGATGGCCTCATTGATCTCGTCCTGGATGAGCAGTGCGCGGGTCTCGAAATCACCACGGATGCTGGTGTATTGCCCGTTGTCGCCATCGCCGATCATCGCAAAGAACCAGTCATCGATCGGCATAGCCAGCGCGATCTCGTTGTTGAACACACTTCCCCGCATCGCGCTTGAGACCGCCGTGCTCTGCTCGAAGATTTCAGGCATTGCGAGCGTCGTATACGCTTCCCAGATCGATTCCCAGCTGTTGCGGGATGATTCCAACGCATCGAGTCCGGTGTTGTTTATAAAGGTAAGCCACATCTCGTCTTGCAACGCGTTGAGTTCGTTCTCGATGTACGAAGTCGCGGCGGAGTTCGATCCGAACAGCTCATTGTCTTGCGTGAACTCAAGTGTGACCTGATCGCCGTTGCCGTTGAATGTGTTCAGACTTGTGCCGACGAGATTCTCTCCGTTGAAAAATGTCAGCGCGATGTTGTACCAGAAGGGCAGATCCTGTTCAAGCAACTCTTGCGCATCGTGATTTGTGTAGATATAGATGGGCGATCCGAAGCTCGTAAGTTCACAGATCACAGATCGATTGAAGGTGTAATCCGACCCGTTCGGGTTATCGATGATGATGCTGAATCGGAACTCAACATCATTCTCCTCAAAGAAACCATTTGGGTACACCCGGAGTTCGACCGTGGGCGTCCCACCGCTTGGATCCTCGGAGGCCTCCAACGCCGCGGTGAGCTCGGGCAGTGTATTGAAATGGTAGAGATCCCAAATATCATCGCCGAGTGTAGTCGCGGCGGGGAGCGTGGTGCCCAGCCCGTCGCGCCCATAAATCGTGGTGAAACCTGGCGCGTCCTGACGACCTTGCTGATTCACGCCGCCCCAAGGATCGATGCTCGAGAGGTTTGCGTCACTGAGAATCTGTGCGATCTCGTCATCCACGATATCATCCATCGCGATCATGGTTGCGGTGTATTGATCAACGATGGTTTGGAAGAAGGAGACCTGCCGGGCTTCCAATGCCATCGCCTGCAGCGCCTCGCCCTCCTGAATGATCAGGTCCAGGTCAGGGTTCATCAGCCCACCGTCGAGCTGTGATTGGTACATGTATGCGAAGTACCATGGGCTCTCCTGAGCGACCTGCGCGTATGCGCTAGAGGCTTGTGCCCATGGACCGGGTGCGACTACGCGCGATGGGTAGAGCGGCAACGGCTGATTCAGATAGTTCGAATCCGTCGGGAACACCCGAAGGTCGTTGATGCTCCTTCCAAGTGGGTTCTGTTCCAGATCGCTCGTATCCAGAAGACTCAGATTCTCACCGCTGTTTCCCGCGTAGGTCGGCACGCTCGCCGTGAAAGTCGCCTTCGTGAACAGGTCGATGATCTCGTCCGCGAAGTTGGTCGCGCCGTCCTCGTACGGAAGATCAACGCCGCGCCGCTCACGATACGCGACGATCCCATCGACAAGCTCCGCGAGGTCATCGCGGAAGAGGTCGTCGGCCATGCCCCAGAGCTGCTGCTCGATGCGTTCGAGCTGCGCCTGCTGACCCATAATTTCTGTCCGAAGCGCCTGCACATCTACATTGAGATCAAAGATCGAGTTGCCGAGTTCGTTGAAGCCGACAGCCAGGGCGTCGTAGATCGTGTTGAGTTGAACCTCGATGCGGTCGAACCTCTGATTCATCTGGATACGCACTTCCTCGAGTTGATCGCGCATCTCGACGAGTTGGCCGAAGATCTGTTCGTCAGCACTTGGGACGGAAGACCCGCCGAGCACTTCGCCGAGTTCGATCGAGCTGAGCACCACATCGGCGAGCCCCGTGATCGCGTCCGCGGGGCTGCCGGTTGCGATCCCGAACCCGAAGGTTGTCAAAGCACTCGCGTACTGCACGCCCGCGTTGATGCCGGCGATCGTCTCGTTGGTCTGGAGCTGTGTTCCCCCAAACGAGAGCGCTTGCTGCGCCAGATCGCGAACATCGGGGTCGGCACTCTGGAGGAGCATCATCGCGTTCGCGTCGATGATCGCGCGGTACTGGGCGACCTGCTCGAGCTGTTGCCGGTACGCATCCGCGAGCTGTTGCATCTCGGCCGGATCCTGAGCGTCGAGCATGTCCTGGTAGATCGACTCTTCCATGCTCAATGCGGTGTTCAGCTCATTGATCCGCTGCTGGGTGGCCAGAGCGACATCCGCGAATGAGTCGTTGAGACTCCCCCACAGCGACGAGTTCTCAATCGATTGGGTGAGCATCGCCATATACGACGCATAGTCTGCGGGCAATGATGCGTCGAGCGAGGACTGAACAGTATCGAAGCGTTCGTCGTCAACACCATCGGGCACCGGCTCAAATCCCTGTGACTCGAGATATGAGCGCAGGGATGATGAAATGTGTGCGTTCGTGATCCCATCGAGATCAAAGCCCGCGAAACCGGCCATGAGCAGACTCAACCATTCATCACGATTCGCAAAGCTCGTGACCCGCGCACGCTCGTATGCGGCCACACGCGTGAGCAGGTTGTCATACGACTCGATCTCAGGCACCTCGAGCCCAAGGATCTCGGTGATTTGCTCTCCAACCCGTGTATCGGTGCCCTCAAGCTCGGGGTACCCCGTGAGCGGCGTGGTATACCGCATCGCAGGGAGCAAGTTCGTCGAGCGGTCCAAGTCCGGATCTCCCGGGGCATACCCGGAGAGGGTCGAATCGAACGCGTTCACGAAGGCGGAGAGCTGTGTGGAGTCAGCGTCCGGATTCTGAGTGGCGAACGCCATCAGACCCGCGACGGCGATCACCACACGCGGATTCTGGTCCATCGCGTAGTCATACCGCACATACTGGCTCGCGTGCACAGCTTCTCGGAACTGCAGATACGAGTCTTCATCGGTGACCTGAAAATCTGTATTGATGGGGTTTGCGTGGAGTGTTCCTGCACAAACGGCAAGGACGAGCGGGCTCCAGCGGCTCAGTTTGGTGCATTTCATGTCGAATACCTCTCTTAGTACGGGCTTGTTGCGAGTTGAAGGCTCAACCTGATCCACGAAATCGAGCACCGGACCCTGCACTGATCTCATGCTTTTTTTCGCGATTCGATTAGAATGGGCATACCGAGAGGCAGGCGCATGCGAACACCACCCGAAAACAACGAGTCCCGTCCTCCGCTGGATGTGTTTGAGTGTGCCTATAAAGAACTACACGCGCTCGCGAAGTCTCGATTCTCGGGTCAGGACGCGAACCACACCCTGCAACCCACCGCCCTCGTTCACGAGGCCTACCTGAAAATCCGTGATTTCTCTGGGGAAGTATCCGACCAAGAACACATGCTCGCAATCGCTGCTCGCGCGATGCGCCAAGTCCTTGTCGATCACGCCCGGAAGAAGAATGCCGCGAAACGAGGCGGTCAGATCGACGGGCACAGGATCACACTCTCGGGTGTTGATTCCGGATCCAAAGAATGGGATGTGATCGAACTCAATGATGCACTCGAGCAGCTCGCACGCCTCGACAAGCGTCAAGCGCAGATCGTTGAGCTCCGGTTCTTCGGTGGCTTCACCGTAACACAAGTCGCGGAAGTCATGGAGCTGAGCGAGCGAGCGGTCTATCTCGACTGGCAGATGGCCCGCGCTTGGATCCTGAGTCAGCACGGAGCAGATCAGGATGGATGAGCATCAGTACCAACGGATCCGTGAGATCTTTCACCAGGTGTGCGATCTGCCCGCCGCGGAACAGGATGCAACACTCGCAGAGCTCTGCGGCGAGGACACCGCGCTGCGACAAAGCGTTGAGCAGCTCCTGAGCGCGATCGATGATGCTGATGAAACGGACCTCAATCCGGAAACTTTTCAGTCCACAGAGTTCATGCCTTCGATCGAGGGATACACCATCATCCGTCTCCTTGGAGAAGGCGGGATGGGTAGCGTCTATGAAGCCGAGCAGCTCCAACCGGCCAGACGGGTCGCGATCAAAGTCTTGCGACTCGGATACACCACCAAGGCGCTAACTCGCCGATTCCAACTCGAAGCAGAAGCACTCGCACGACTCAAGCACCCGGGAATCGCCCAGGTCTATGAGGTGGGGGTCGATCAGACTATCGCGCAGCCCTATATCGCGATGGAACTCGTCGAAGGCCCGACACTCAAAGAGTTCACGCGATCAAATGAACTCCCTCTCCGCGAAATCCTTGAGCTCACATCGAAGCTCTGCGACGCGGTCGACCATGCGCACCTGCGAGGGGTGATCCATCGTGACCTCAAGCCAACAAACATCCTCATCGACGATTCTGGCGCACCAAAGATCCTCGACTTTGGCATCGCCCGCGTAACGGAGCAGGATGTTCGTGCGGTTACGATGAACACCGAGATCGGGCAGATCATCGGCACACTCGCCTACATGAGCCCGGAGCAGGCCTCGGGCGACCCCACGCAGATCGATCATCGGAGCGATGTGTACTCACTCGGCGTCATCCTCTTCGAACTGCTCACGGGCCAACTCCCTCACAAGACAGACAACATGCAACTCGCCGATGCGCTCAGCGTCGTCCGCGATCATGATCCAACGCGAATCTGCTCGCTCGACACCCGCCTCAGGGGGGACATCGATACGATGATCGCCAAGGCACTCGAACGGGATCCGGATCGCCGATACCAGAGTGCCGCCGAGCTCGGCGATGACATCCGCCGCCATCTCGCGGACGAGCCGATCCATGCCCGCCCGCCGAGCAGGGTATACCAGCTTGAGAAGTTCGCGAAGCGGAATAAGGGGCTCGTCGCGAGCATATGCATCGTCTTCTTCCTGCTCTCAGTGGGTGTCATATCCTTGAGCATCGCGCTCCAACGCGAATCACTCGCACGCAAGTCCGCTGAGGAATCGCTTGTTCGATCGAACGCCGCGTACGAGTTCCTCGATGAGATCTTTCTGGGTCTGGATCCGAAGCAAACCGAGGGGAAAGACACAGAACTGCTCAGGATGATGCTCGATCGCGCAGCAGAGCGTGCAAAGTCAGGGATCGAGATCTCCGTCGTCCGCGCCGAGATGCTTACGCTCATTGCCCAGACTTTCAACGCGGTCTTTGCCTACGAAGACGCGGCCATAGTGCTCCGCGACTCGATCGCGTTGTATGAATCAACCTCACCGATCGATGAGCAAGGCCTCCACCATGCCCGGAGCGTGCTCGCCGCATCACTCTTCAAGCTCGGCCAACTCGAAGACGCAGAACAGCAGTTCGAGCTTCTGGTTGCGTACGAGCGTGAATCCGGTGACGCTGAACAACTCTCTATCACACTCCGCCAGTTCAGTGAGATGATGATGGAGACAGGAAGGTTTGATGAAGCGCTCGACTACATCGAAGAAGCAACAAGCGTGTATACCGAACACGATGCGCTCGAGCGTGGCAGACAGCAACAACAAATGGGCGCGGTGTTACGCAGATTGGATCGCTACGACGAGGCCTCGGTTTGCTACCACAACGCGATGGACCAGTTCCGTATCGCCGGCGCAGACATCGAATCATCGATCACGCTCAACTCACTCGCGATCATTGCGAGAAGAAAAGGGAAACTCGAAGAGTCAGAGCGATATTACAAAGAATCCATCACACTCCGAGCACGCGCGGATTCGCGTCTGAATCCTGATATCGCCGCGGCCTACGCGAATCTCGGGCGATTGTACAACCAGATGGGACGCCACGCGGAAGCGGCTGATGTACTCCAAGTCTCAATCGATCAACATATCGAACTCTTCGGCTCTCATCATCCAAATCTCACATACCCCCGGCTATCACTGGCAGAAGCGCTCAGCCACCAAGAACGGCATGAGGATGCGCTTGGGCAGATTCAACTCGCATCTGATCTTGCGGAATCAACCGTTCCTCTCGGTCATCCGCTGCGTGTGCTCGTGGCCACGCAGTTCGGCCACATACAACACGGCCGCTCCGAGTACGAGCTTGCGATCGACAAATACGAAGAAGCACTCACGACGATCAAAGCACACGGCCCGGACAATATCGCATACGCAATCGCGGTATGGGATGGGTATGTCAGATCAGCCAGCGCGCTGGGCGACCTCATCCTTGAAGCACAAGTCATCACCCGGGCGCTAGGCGTTTACCCAGAGGATGATGAACAATACGCCCATCTCAAGGAACGGCTTGAGACGATTGAACATGAGCTGGATCAATAATGCGCCGTGTCATCGTGAGAGAAATGGTGTGTATGAGTACAACCGCTTCCCTTCATTCACCGTCGATCAAGAGTCGGTCTCTCCACTCATGGGCAAGAGCTGTCTGCCCCTCCCTTTCCAGGAGCACGGGCAACGCGTGAACAAGGATTCGACGCAGTTCATGCTCACGATGTGCCGACGAGAGGGAATCAGCCGCATCCAAGAGCCACGCCTGAAAATCATCGGCCGACACGCCATACGGATTATCCTGTGCAAGATCCGATTTTGAGCCCAGCGCAATCGCGGCGTTCGCAAGATATCGTCCCCGTTTGGGATGGCCTTCCGGCACACGATCGAACTCTCCGATCACCCGCGAAGCCCACTGTGTCCCCGACCCGAGTAGTTCCGCCCCGATCTCCGACACCCCGATCAGGCTCTCGTCCTCGCCCGGTCCCGCGACATAGATCCGCTGGATGAGACCGCGGATGCGCCAATCCATGTACTCTTGGTCATTCCCGAGCTTCTCGTGGTAGAGCGCGAGGTTGTTGTATGCGAGCTCGACCTCATAGCTATGGGGGCCGAACACATCCTCGAGGATCACGAGGGATCTTGTGCGATATTCGATCGCCTGCTCGTACAGACCGAGCCTGTGCGAGATGCCAGCACCGTTCTGCAGCATGCTGGCGTACGCGGGCGATTCATACCCGTACCGTTCGCCAATCTCGACGAGGATGGACTCCACGGAGTCAATCGCCTCCTCTGCGCGGCCGACTACGCTGAGGGCGCTTGTGTGATGCATCCGTATGATGAGCTGTGAGCCCAACTTGTCTTCCGGGTCGTGAACCTGTATGTACTCAAGGAGCCACGCTGACAGCTCGAGCCGGTCCTGGTTTCGTTCCAAAGAGCTCAGCATGGCGATCCTGTTCAGGACCGTTTTGATGAGAGATTGGAGATTCACCGGGTCGTGCTGAAGCATCTGAACCGTGATCTCCTCAAGCATCGGCTCTGCCAGCTCGTAGTCTTCCTGTGCCGCGTATATCGCCGCGAGCCCGGAGCGTGCGATCAGCATCTCATCCTCCGGGCGTGGCTCAATTTCTGAGACCAGCTCATAGTGACGGGTGAACGCGGCGCGAGCTCGGTCGAGCTCGCCCAAGGTATGGAACACCATCCCGCTGTTCCCGTGGAGTCGAGCGCGGTCGATGAGCGTCCACTCGTCGAGCTCATCGAGCAACTCCAGCGCTTCGATCGCGTGATGCCTCGCTTCTTCGAAGAGGCTCGCGTTCGAATACATCTGGCTGATGAGGTAGTGCGCCCGTGCCCGCATGCTCGCATCGTTTGCGAAGCGCTCATCAATCGTCGGGGCGGCGCTGCCGAGGAGTTCAACGAGCGTGACCTGCGGCCCCAGGTTCTCAATCGCGTTGGACAAGAACAGGTCCTCAAGCAGGAAGTCGTTGATGTCCTGGACGCGCTGGGTTTGACGCTGGGCGAGCTCGCGCTGCTCGGATTCGAGCTCGAGGGCCTGGGTCGTTCGCAAGCCGAAGATGATGCTTGCGCTCAGCCCTGCGATCAGCGCGACCACCGCAACGATTCCCGCGATCACGCTCGCTCGGTTCCTGCGATAAAACTTCGTCACCCTGTACCCGATCGAAGGCGGCCCAGCAACCACGGGCTCGTCTCGCAGGTGCCGCTGAAGATCTTCAGCGAGTGCGCCGACCGTCTGATATCGCTGGCTCGGGTCGCGATCCATTGCTTTCAGGATCATCCAATCGAGATCTCGCGGGATCTGCCTGTTGTGATGGCTTGGCGCGACCGGGGTTGATTCCTCGATCTCCCTCAGCATCGCGGAGATGCTGCGCGAGGTGTCGGCCGAGGCAAGCGGAGAAGTGCCGGTGACAAGCTCGTACATCATCACCCCGATCGAGTACACATCTGAGCGGATATCCACATCATCACTGCCACCGATTTGCTCAGGGCTCATGTACTTCGGGGTACCGATCATTGCACCCGCGGCGGTCATGCTGATCGTGTCCGACATCGCTTCATCGAGCGCCTTGGCGATCCCGAAATCGATCACCTTGCAATGGGGCTTCCCGTCGAGTCGCGTTACGAGCACATTGCTGGGTTTGATGTCCCGGTGGAGGATCCCCTTGCTATGGGCGTGTTGGACCGCGGCGCAGACCTGCAACAGCAACTCAATCAACTCATAGAGTTCGATCTGCTCCTTCTTCACAAATCGAGTGATGGGCTCACCCTGCACAAGCTCGAGCACGAAGTAGGGGCGATCAACACCACCCGCCCCCGCAGACAAGATCCCGCTGTCGAGCACGCGTGCGATGTTGGGATGATTCATCCGTTCAAGCGCTTTTCGCTCGAACTCAAACCGGCGAAGCACCGAGTTTGAATCCATCCCTGGCCGAATCAGCTTGATCGCGACCGTCCGCTCGATCGGTTTCCTTTGGTGAGCTCGGTACACAACCCCGCACCCGCCGTGCCCGATCACCTCTTCGATCTCGTATCCATCGATACGCTCAGGATGATCGGCGATATACGGGTCTTTCATCGCTGGGGTCGATGAGATCCCATCCCCGCTCTCCGTCATCGCGTCAAAGCGGAGCAGCGACATGACATCCTTGTAAAGCTCCTCACGCCCCTTGCACGCGCGCCTGACGAACGGTTCCTGCTCCTCGGGGCGTAGATCGCATGCGGACGCGAAGATCTCACGCGTCTCAGACTGGCCAAATGACTCACTCATCCGATGCTCCCGCCAGTTCTCGTCGTAACCACGCCCGCGCGAATCGCCAATCAAGTTCGACCGTCCGCGGGCTCACGCCGAGCACCTCCGCAATCTGTGCCGTGTTGAGCCCTCCAAAGAACCGCAGCTCCACGATTCTCGCCTGGCGCTGATCAATTCCCTCAAGCTTTGTGAGCACTTCGTCCACATCCAACGCATCGAAGCCCTCCTGCGTGTCCGTCGACATCATACCCGTGAGCGTCACCCGCCCAAATCCGCCTCCACGACGCTCGGTGCGTTTCTTGCGCGCGTGATCGATCAGGATGTGACGCATCGCCTTGGCCGCGACTCCAAGAAAGTGCGACTTGCTCTCCCACTGAGCCGAGTCCTTGCGGATCATCTTTGCGATTGCCTCGTTGACCAGCGCGGTCGGCTGGAGCGTGTGGTCAGGACCCTGTCCTCGGAAACACACATCGGCGATCGCACGCAGCTCGTTATAGATGGCAAGCGACTGCTCCTGCGAGAGACTGGATGCGCCCTCTGGACGGCCGATGAAACCAAGATAGTCATCACTTGCATTCTCTCTGTTCATCGTTGCGACTCCGAGCTGATCGGGGATCAATCGGAATCGAGTGTACCAAATCTATCTCATCGTCTCACGCTTCATTCGCAGACACGACAGACGGGCGGATGAGGGAATCCGCCCGCCTGAGGTATCCACACATCGATTCACGGCTGCGACGGCGGGTTGACCAGAATCTGCACCGGATCGCTCGTCCGAATATTCGGCGGCGGGTTTCCGATCCAAACCTGCATTGTCCCGATCATCGAGACATCACTCGCACTCAGCGTCGCACGCACGATCGAATCCGAATCCCGTGTCGAGGGGATCGCATTCCCGTTTACGAACACCACACACCCCGGCGCGAAGTTGCGCCCCTGCAAGGTGATGTTGTGATCGTCCATCGCGGGCTCGCCATCGATCGTCGTCGCCGCGTAAGGGGGCACACCGACCTCGATCTCAGGATGACTTACAAAGTCAACCTCGGGCGTCGGCCAGAGCATTTCGATCACGAACGGATCCGAAGTACCCCCGCTCGGGACAAGCCCCATGCCAAGATCGTTGCCCTTGCCATCGATCAGGTGCTCAGTATACATCGTCCCCTGCGGATTCGGTGTCGTGACTGTCACTACACACCGACCAAACCCATTGAACGCTGCGCTGGTCACCCTGGCCACGAGTTCGCCCGAGTTGACGAAGGTGGTATCCACTGCGTTCCCGTCAATCAGCACTTCCGATCGTGGTGTAAAGTTTCCGTACTTCTCGGCCTCGTACCCGTCGAAGAACGGGACCGTCGTCGGACCGAGCACACGGACACGCACGAATCCCTTGGAGTCTGTCTCCACCTCGCCGGGTGTGAACAGGTCGGGGGTCACATGCGAGATAACAGGGCGCGGCGCGGGAAGCTCCAACTGCTGCGTGCGGCTCATGCCGCCGCCGGGGCCCGGGTTGACAATCGAGATACTCTTGAACCCGCTCCGCGAAACAAGCTCTTCAGCCACTTTCACACGCAGCGATCCATCAGGCGTGGCCTGCTGCAAACGCGGCAGCGATACACCGTTGAGCACCACAGCCGGGAACCCCGGCGTGCTCGGCTCGACGCCCGGAACCGACCAACCAGAGAAGGTTGAGAAGTACTCTTCCGCGGTCTGATCCGGGTTGTTCAGGTCTGCAAGGATGGTCGAGCTCCACAGGTTGTCCTGCATGTACTCGAAATAGTCTCTGCGGGCGATGAACGAGTCGTTCCCCGCAGGCGTCCCGCCATCGATGATGACAACAGGATCCTCTGACCAACGCGGGTCGCTCGCCCAGTAGACCTCCTCAAGCCCCTGGAAGTTCGGGAACGGGTACTCGATCGAGAGATCGATACTCTCTGAGATGCCGTTATTGTTCGTCACCCAGATCCGCGCCGTGCCCGGCAGGAGGAAGAACCGGTTCGGGACCTCGACGAGCAGCGCCTGATTATTCAGGCGTGTCCGTTCAAGAGTCTCGGTCCGACCGTGGTGCTCGATCTTCACGCTGATGCCCGAGCCACCAAAGAACTTGTATCCATAGAGCACCATCGGCGATACACCCGACGCCATCTGATCGAATTGGGCCTGCGTCGGTGTACGCTGGTTGTAGATCAGCATCGGCGCCGACTCACGGCTCGCCCCGATGAGCTGCGGCTGCAGGTCCGTGTCCCCAAACACCTGGATCGGTGCGAGCCGGTGCTCATTCGGGAAGCTGAAATCCTCATCGATGTCGATGCCCAGGTCACTCAATCGGACAGTCTTGCTCGATGTTTCCTCCGTGCACCCGATGCATTTATCGATACTGATCAGGTCCGCGCCCAGCGCGGAAGCGCTCGCCTCGAATCGCGCGACATCGAACCCGGCTTCGAGTTCGATCTCGATGCCCGAGCTGTTCACCAGCGTCAGATCCGCACCGAAGATCGGCGTGATCTCGAGCTCACCATTGTCGGGCATCCGCACCGTATGCGTGCGCTGCTCGATCGGGTTACCAAAGTTCCCTCCCGCGTTGTCGTTGTAGAAGTTAATCCGCGCAGTACCGGGCGCGACATCACCTGTTGTATCGAACTCCAGACGAACATACGGGCGGATTTCGAGGAAAAGGTCCTGAAGCAGGTACAAACGCCCGTCAATATCTGCTTGGATCATGCCCGCGTCCACATCCGCGTTCCACCCGTCGGACCCACCCGATGGGCTCCAGTTGAACGACATCGGACCCTGACCAAAGTAGGCGAGCAGCAGCTCTGTGATCCGGATCTTACCTTCGAAGAACCGCTGGCGGATCAGGCTGGTCATGACCCCCTCATCCTCATCAAACACGCCCTCAGAGCGCAGAATCGGGGAACGCACCTTGGCCGAGACAAACCGTGAGAACGGGAACCCGACCGGGTCGTACCAGACACCGCCGGGGGGAAGATTCACAAAGTCCACACCCAGCACATTCAGGTCGTTGCCGCCGTTGAGATCGTCCGCGAAGTCAAGCTCCGCCCTGATGATCCCGGTATCCACGATGTTGTCGCCGTTGCCCTTGTCGATGTCCAGGTCCGCGTCGATGTTCATATACGCGTTCGCGTAGACCCCACCCTCAAGACGCGGCTCGAGATTGCTCAGCAGCTCCGTCGCGAACTCGTCCGGGTCCCAGTTGAGGACGATATCAAAGTCCTGGCCCGCGAATATCTCCGTTTCCGCAGGGACCGCGATCGCCAGTTCACCTGTGGTACTCGTGTCAAAGACGCCCGCCGAGACATGCGCCTGGACTGAGACATCGACGCGCCCCGTGAACTCGCGGAGCTTCACCCCGCCCTCGATGACACCCGCGCCGTAATCAATCCGAGCATCCAAGCGGTCATTAATCTGCCCCCGCGAGATCACGTCACTCGAACGAAGCGTGAACAGCGGCTCCTCGTACGAGAACCCATCGATGCCCAAAGACCCATCCGGATCCCACACGCTTCGACCCTCCAGGCTCAGCTGTGGGTAACTCCGCGTGATCTGCGGGATAGAGACATACGGCTGCTCGTACTTGATGACGAAGAACTCCTTGCCGATCGCACCATTCGCCGTGTCCTCGCCAGTTCGATGACCCGCGAGATACACGCTCCCACCCGCATCAACGATCAGGTCCTGCGGCGAGAACAGCAGGTTGTCCTCATTGGGACGATCCGGAGAATCAATCATCTCCCACACAACGGACCCATCAACGGGGTTATGTTTGGTCGTCATTACCTTCGCGAGATTCCCGGTACCCTGACCGCCGAACCACCCGGCCATGTAGGGATTCCCCAGCCGGTCGAGCGCCACGTCCGTCGCGATCCCGGTCGTCCCGGTCGTGTAGACCCAGACCTCGTTGCCGTCCGTGTCGTACTTGACGAGTTTGTAGGTCCGCCCGTTCCCGCTTCCGCAGACATAGGCGTTCCCATCGTTATCGACCTCCATGTTCTGGACCTGCCCATCGCTTGTAGTAGTTGTCCAGAGCTGGTCGCCGCTCTCGCCATCCCACTTGGTCACGCGCCACCCGCTGTCCGCACCGCCGAGCCGGCTCGCGAAGTACGCGTTCCCATCCGGATCAAGACGAAGCGAGTCGATGAAACTGATACCCGGGATCGCGGCGTTCACATATTTGACCCATTGCAGCCCACCGTCCGCAGCCCGAACCTTCGCGACCAGATGCGAACCCGGCGCGACCCCCCCGATGAACAGATCGCCCTTGCGATCAAACTCGATCCCACCGATCGGGCTCCCGGGCACCGGCGGCTCTTTTAACCAAACAAGCTGCCCGTTGTCCGGGTTGATACGCGCAAGGAACCAACTCGGCAGGTTTGTTGTTGAGGAGGTGTAGGTGCCGCAGACATATACAGAGCCCTCAGGGTCGATCGCGATATCCTTCGCAACCGCGTTGTCACCGTTCAAAACAGCCTCGTTCGTGCTCCAGATCGTGGTCCCGTCCGTCCCATCGAACTTCCAGACATTGAACTTCCCGTTGGAACGCATGCCGCAGGTGTAGGTGTTCCCCTGGAAATCCACGGCCCCCTGCTCAGCGGATACATATCCATCCTCACCCGCACCTGAATAAAACGGTGCACGCTCCCAGTTCTCCGTCCACCCATCGGACGCGTTCGCCGCCCCATCAAGCTCGGTCACATACAGGCGGCTGAACCCCGGGTCGGCGTTATTCCCGCCCAGGTCCGATCCGACCACGACCACATCCCCGTCGTAGTTGAGCACGAGATCGCTCGCGATGTGATCCTCAGCGCGTACGGACTTGGTGTACGACCAAGCAAAGTTGACCAGATTGATCCCGTTGTTGTCAACCTGATCGGGCCCGACCGCCTTGTCCCAGATCGCATGCCGGATCGAGTCGGGCAGTTCCGCCCACCCGAGACGCTCGCGGAAGTCGGATCGCCACTGCTGATCATGCAATCGACGCGCCGAATACCCGCTCGTCGGTTGCTTGATCGCACCGAGTGTGCCCTCAACAAGCACCTCTTCGCCGTTCACGATCTCGATCCATTCTTGTGTCTGTTCATCGTTCGCGGCACTCGTCCCCGCGATCAGCATCAGCGTCGCAGCGAGTGATCTGGAGATTGATCGATTGATGTATTGCGTATTCATCTTGATATCCCTTCGAGTTCAGTCTTGGTGTGTTCGTCACTCACTCAGCGCGTTCACGCGATGAATGATCGAGCCCCAGCGACTCGGGTTGCCCATACAGCGTCGGCTGCAGGTACCGCCCCTTCTCCGCGCCAACCTTCTCACGCTCAACCGGAGCACCGAGCTGCGCAACGAACGCGTCGTTCCGCTTGGCCTTCACTTCCCAGCTCACGCGCATCCCGGCCTGACCGCCCGCGATCATGAACTCGTTGTCCACGATCTCGCTGGCGACATGCAGCATCGGTGCGGGCGCCCCGATCGCGGTCAGCTGGTACCGCGGATCGATGTTGATCGCCTCGTAATACTCGGGCAACTCAATCCATGCCTGCCCGTCCGCATCGAGCGTGACGGTGCCGGAATACGAGTTGAGCACCTCAGGGCTCTCTGTGCTGTAGTGGTACAGGAACTTGTTCCCCGGATCGAGTGGGTGATCGATCATGAAGCTCTTTGTGCCAGAAGATCCGAGTCGCCCATTGGAGTACACGCCGAATGCTGCGCCGCCCGCGGCCGTGCCGTACACGCCGTACGCCGCGCTGCCGCTGGGTGCCTCACCGCGCACACCCGCTGCGCCGGAATCCATGCTCTGCGTGATTCCCCGAACCCCATAGGTAATCCCAGCAGATGATTCACTGATCGCGTAGACCCCTGTGCCGTTGTCGCTCTCAGCACGAAACTCACCGGCCACAGAGTTGCCAGTCGCCGCGTAAGACCGCGCGAGCAGCGTCACGCTACCGACCTGCGAGCTGTCCGCAATGATCGCGTTCGCTCGGCTCTCGCCGTCCACATGCAATGTCGTGTTCCCTGGTGCAAACCCGCCGATCGACACACGCCCGTTCTCCTGAACGCGCATGAGCTCATCACCCGATGAACCGGTGCCATGGCGCGAGATGCGGAAGTCACGGTTGGTCGAGTTGGCGTTCGAGTCGATGATGATCTCGGAGTTTCCGAGCGAAACCATCGACAAGAGGTCACTCTCGTCCGACTCATTCCCGAATCGGATCACGCCCGGCTCATCCGTCAGGTTCACGGCGAATCGGTCATCGCCGGGACCGATGTCGAGGTTAAATGATGGGTCACGCCCAAACCCAGCGAACTGGTTGATGCCATCGAGATGCATCAGCACGCGCTCTTCCCCGACACCACCTGAGTACGCCTCGATATCCGTGCTGTCGTTCCCGCCTCGGAGCACGAAACGAGTCGCGAGTTCTCCATCCTGATCTTCAGTCTGGAGTTCCATTGCTTTCTGCCCGGCAAACGAGTTCATGGTGAACCCGACCTGCCCCGTCGCCCCGGGGGCACGGAGAGCAAGCGTGGTGGCGGGCGAGCTTGTCCCGATACCGACATTGCCAGTCGTGAACGATGTATTGGCTCCATCGAAGCCCCAGTAACTGTCGCCTGCGGGACCCTGATCGCCCTGAGGACCCATCGGGCCCACAGGCCCATCCGCGCCGATCGGACCTTGCGGGCCGACAGGACCAACTGGACCGACTTCGCCCTGAGGACCCTGAGGACCTGCGACACCCTGATCACCCTGGGGACCCGCAGGACCAACCGGGCCTTCCGGACCGACCGGGCCAACCGGGCCAACTTCGCCCTGGGGCCCCTGTAGACCTGCGACACCCTGATCTCCTTGGGGACCCGCAGGACCAACCGGACCTTCCGGGCCGACCGGGCCGATTTCACCCTGAGGACCCGTTATGCCCTGATCACCCTGAGGACCTGTCGGACCTTCCGGGCCGGCGGGCCCAACTGGGCCAACTTCACCCTGGGGGCCTTGGGGACCCTCCGGGCCAACCGGGCCCGGGTTGCCGTTCAGCGCATACATCGCATAGGGCGTTGGCAGAATCGCTTGCAGCGGATTGAGCACGGCATACGCCGGCTCATCACCCATCCCGTCCCAAGCGGGTGTGCGGACCGAGATTTCCAACCACCGCTCATCACCGGTGAACACCGCGGGACCAAAGTCCAAATCCGCGATGATCAAACCGCCCTCGATGGTTGCGCCGTACAGATACAGGTCCGTCCCGACCTGAACTGTCCCGCCTGCGCTCTCATACAAACGAAATCGCAGATCCGCCTGCCCGTCATACATCTCCCCATCAAGATTCAAGACCCCTTGATAGGTAAACGCCTCGGGCGTCGGAGCCGCGTGGAGCATCCCGCTCCCAAAGCCCAAAGCAGCCGCACACACCCCGAGCTGGAGTGCTGTGCGTGTCCGTCGTTTCAGTTCTTGCGTGTTCATGGTGTCCCTCGTCAGGTTGATAGGTTTCGTTCGTCAACGCGATGTGAACAGGCCGCATCGCACACAGGTTCACACGCACTCCTGTGCAACCCTGCGCAACGCAACTCTGAGTTTTTATAAAATTCAGAATTTCAAGAGTTCTGTTGCGCTCTCGAGCACGCCACCGCGTGTCAATGGCAAGAGGGCGGACCGCCGGGATCGCCCGTAGCGATTCACGCACCCCGTGCACCTGTCAATCAGAGGAATACGGACATGAACAACAAACACAAGATCTTTGCCGGCGGCGCCCTCCTCGGGCTCGCCACCATCGCCATCGGGGGCACCCCCGAGTACTCGATCTCGACCTACTCCATCGCGGGCGGTGCCGGGATACACCAAAGCGGCAACATCATGCTCGTCGGTTCCACCGGTCAGCCCGTCGTTGCATCTGGCATTATGGGTGGAGGCTTCTCACTCACCAGCGGATTCACGCAGGACTCGGGTGGCCCCCCACCTTGCCCAGCGGACCTCACCGGTGATGGGATCCTGAACTTCTTTGATGTCAGCGCCTTTTTAGGAGCGTTCAGTGCGCAGCTCCCCACGGCGGACTTCAACGGCGATGGGATATACAACTTCTTCGATGTTTCGGTCTTCCTCGGGCTCTACTCCGCCGGTTGCCCATAGGCCTATCCGGGAAAACGCAGGGACCTGCAATCACCAGTCTCTTCCAGCAATGAACAGGCGTTCCCGCAAGGATTCCCTTCTCGACCGCTCAGGATCGCTGGCAACCCTTGAGTTGAAATCACCCAGACTCGTGAAAAGACCCCGCTGCTTCATGCACTGTTCAATCAGTGCAACACAAGCAGCGGGGTCATCTGATGTCTTCAATTGAGTCTGCCTTCATCACCATCGCTGATCCAGCAGTATCGCCATGCCTATCCAGCCTGTGTTGATTTCAGGTTCTGGAGGAACTGGATCTCCTGCCGAATCTCCTCATCAACCTGCTCGACAAAGTGCACCATGGCCGCGAGGATCGCTTCGTTGTAACGCTCATCGCTGCGCAGGAGCCGATCCTGTTCCGCTCCCATATCGCTACGAGCCGATTCAGCCCTTGCGGACAATGACCGGTAGACAATCATCGCTTCCGCTGCGAGCACATCGTCTCCAGACACGAACTGCTTCCTGGCATCATCGAACTCTTCGATCGCGGACAGCGACCGCTCCACGATTGAGTTCAGTGCCAGCACCGTTTCCTTTGTGAACGGAGATGCGAGATTCTCGAGCTCCTGCTCAACAAACCGCGACGAATCCGCATCCGAGAGCTGAGACTCAACCTCGCCAGCTGCATCCGGCTCGCCGATACCCTCGGTGCGTGCAAGGCCGCAATCAGAGCTCAGCTTTTCGGATTCTCCGCATGCGGTCGCCTCAGGATCCGAGACGACTTCGGCATGAGAGGCGTGAGAAACATAGGCACTATAAAGAGGTAGACTCGCGGCGAGGCTGACGATGATGGCAACTGTACGGTACACCTTCATGGGGAAGCTCCTGGTTGTTGTCTTGTCTGAAATCGTCCCGCCCGATTTCGCAGACGGGACGCGGAGAGTGCTTAGTTTCCACAGTCGAGGGTGTAAGCCCCGAGGAAGAGAGAAATATCAAAGAAATCAAACTCTCCGTTCTTATCCATATCAGCGATCGCATCTTCGTCCCCAAACAATCTCAGGAACTCAGAGACATCGAAGAAGTCCACCGAACCGTTTCGATCCATATCCGCGAGGCAGTAGACCTGCTGGAATGCATCAATCTCGCTGAGGATGTGCTCGCCGATGGCCTCACCGAGTTCCTGGCCTGCGATGTTGTCCCACTGCCAGTGCACACCGTTGTAGATCCGGCTGATGCCGTTGGACCGCTGCGCATCGCCCAGTGAGGTAAAGCGAACAGGGACTAGCGGACGAGGCACACCGAGCGGATCGACCCCCTCACCGTTGTATTCATCAGAGACAAAGGTGAATCGGGTGCGATTGCCAAAGAAGTGCCGCATTATCTCGAAAGTAGCGGAACCAAAGGTCGAGTGCCCAGAGGGGTACGCTGGGAACGGCGGGGTTGGTGTGATCGCGAGTTCCGTATTGATCACGGAGATTCCCACCGGTTTCCAATCAGGATTCTCCTGAGTCTCAGCGACGCCATCGGATTGAGGGATCGCGGTGACCGGACGCCAGTAGTTGTAGTAATACTTGCTGTCCCACGATGCGATCCCGGCATCCGCAAGCCCTGTGTTGATCATCGCGAGATAGCGTGCCATCTCCAGCGGCTCATCGATGCCCTGCTCAACCGCGACCTGCGCCGCGATCTGGTTATACGAGCGGGGAGGAGTACCGAGCAGCGGCGTGCCGTCGTATCCCCAGAAGTTGCCGATGAACCGGGTATGCGGCGTCGACTGGCTTCCCACGGTATCAACCGATGCACCGATCGCCTTCACCTGGTTGTACCCCTCCACATACCGGTCGGAACCCGGGTTCGGAGGCGGAGCGACACGATACTGGTCACCGCTATCCAACGAGAATGGGGTCACCGCACCCCAGTACGCACCCAGCGCAAGGCTGAAGTCGCCTCCCGCAACCGGCGTGAGCGGATCCGGCTCCCACTGGAACATCCCCGTCACGCCCCCGTTGATCGGGATCCCGTTGATGCCCGTGTTTCCATCCGCAACCAGTCCGCCTTCTCCGAAGTCCGGCTCGAGGTGATCCGAGTTATCGTTTGATCGAGCAGCGAGAATGACCTGCGCGGCCAGTTCGCCTACCGCCCTGCCATCAGCAACTCCACCACTGCCGCCAAGATTGATCTGTTCGAGATCAGATTCAAGCAATGAAGTCAGACGGTCGGTCTGATCAGGGTACAGCGCCACCTGGACGGTGTACGCAGCGTACGCGATCGCCGCATCGATCGAGGCACCCGCAGGCGCAACACCGATGTCGTTGTACGCGCTGTACTGCTGCAGGATTGAGTTCACGGCGTCGTATACCGCAATCTGCGTCATCGCGAGCGCACGGCTGGTTCTGGTCGGGCCAGCCTGCGCCGCCCCGGCTTCGCCAGTATCAGGATCCGGCGTGTGGTCGATCGCGACCGAGTCCAACGCGATTTCATGCCAAAGCAGAACCCGATCGGTTTGACTGGCCACATCACGCACATCAGTCTGATTCTTCAGACGGTCCAGAACATTCCGCGCCATCGCCGATCGGCTCGTTGCCCCCAGATAGCCGATCTCCTGGTTGCGCGAAAGCTTCTTTCTTCCTTCCTGCCCCCCCTCCTGCGCAAACGAGTCCACGGCGGGAATCGCGAGCAACAGCATCGCCGCCAAGTGTGTTTTGCTTCGCATTTGAGCTCCTTTCAAGCATGCAGTGCTCAGGTTCAATGGGCACAGGAATAGATTGTCACGCCCCAGAAATGTGTGACTCAGAAACACGCAATTTGTTGAACTTGCACAAAAAATGACTACAGAAGAAGATTCGATGTCACAATACTTGTCGTCAGCGACAACATACCTGTGGCGGTTCCGCCATTGCGATTCAGCGTTCTACTAGTATTCGAGGGGTAATCGTGGTCAAACCACATGCACACGATGGACACGATGTCTTTGAAATTCTCGTGCGCGAGAACGCGGACATGCTCAGTGCCTACCTGCGTAGCTTGCTCGACAATACGGCGGATATCGACGACCTGTTCCAGGAAACAATGGTCGTCGCATGGCGTCGCCTAGATGACTATGACCGATCACGCCCGTTCGGGCTCTGGCTCCGTGGGATCGCGAGGAATCTGGTCCTCGCACACTACCGCAAACGCTCAGAGGCCCCAAAGTGGTACACCCCCGAGGTGCTCGATGCACTCGACTCCCGGTTTGAATCATTCGCGACTGGGTCCACGGACACATTCCGCGATCGAGCACATGCATTGCTCGACTGCATCCAAAAGCTTTCAGATCGTCTCCGTCAAGTCATCGAACTCGCGTACGGCAGGGGCATGTCGCTTCGAGAAGTTGCTGCCACCATCGATGAGCAGGAAGACGCCGTGCGAAAACGCGCTCAACGCGCACGAAATCAACTCTACGACTGCCTACAGCATATGAACGGATAACCATGACTACAGATGAACACACAGGCGATGAAAGCGGCACGGATGGGCCGATCGATCACAACTCGGTTGCACAGGACCGATTCATTCACGGCCTGCTTGGGTTCGTCTACAAAGAGACGAAGACCACCCAAGAACAACGGGTCGCCGGCGTGCTCGATCGTATCCAGAATGCACCAGTTCAGCCCCGAGGAAATCGATCAAGGATCTTCTCCCGGTTTGCCCCCTTTGCATCTGCTGCGGTCCTTCTCATCTCAGTGCTGACTTTCTTCGTTGTCTCCATGCAATCGTCTGCGTACGCGATGATGGACGAAGCCATCCGAGCGACCCGTCAAGCAGAACAACTCAGGTACGAGATCAGGTTCAAGGATCCCGCGTGGTATGCGGGTGAAGAGCAGACCATCGGAATCCTCGATATGCGCGGCGATTTCATGAGGGTCCAAATCGATATGCCACAGGGACATGTGTATGTTCTGGGCAGAGATCAGCAAGGCGAATGGTCGATCGGGGCGGAAGGCATGCTGGAACGCCATACGCCAAGAGCGGGCGCACCCAGATGGATCAATCTCGGCGAGAGCACCATACTGATCGGTAGCCTTGATGCACTACTCGATGAACTCCGCAAAGACCAATACTCGATCGATCGTGTAGAAGACACAAAACAATCGACTCCGAACGACAAACTGACCCAACTCACCGCCACAAAGCTTGATCGAACGACCCCAGGGCCGGGCCGTGTACAGATCTGGATTCATGACGAAACTTCACTCGTCGAAACACTCGAGTTCCATTGGGAACGCTCGAAACCACGGGCACATCGAGCCCCCCCGCCCAATCCACCCCGGCCTGGCTTGCTCTCTCACCCCCCGAGTTTCCGAGAAGATGGGGATCCCCCGCCACCAGAGCGCATCGTGTTCCAACGCATGCCGACTGAAGATCTGCCTGCAGCATTCTTTTCGCCGCCAGAGCCTTAAATCCCCCCTTCATCACCCGCAACATATGTGGCTCCAGTTTGACCTCGGGTCGATCAACACCCTTCTTCGGACGGTGCAGTTCTCGCCGTCGTATCGCCCGAACCAACGCCTCTGAAAGAAACCCCCGCCACAGTTCGGCCAGATCTGGCCAGACAACGGGGAAGTTTTACCTAAGACTGATCAGATAGGGCATTGCAGCCGCTCAGCGTAACTGTTACATTGGGCGTGCTCCCAGTGTGGAGACGCGAGTCTGTCTCGCACACTCTGTTCCGATAACTGATTCCTGCTCCCAGAGGACAACTCATGATCTTCCGCTCCGTTTGGATTCACCTGGCAGTGTTGATCTGCGTCTGCAACACCTCGGCATTTGCAGATACGCCGAGCTACACCGGCGAAGTATGTGTCGAGGGGTCTGCAGTCACGGTTTCCGTAACCGTCAACCCGACCGCGACCGCCGTGTTGATCTATCCCAACCCACCCGGCGGCGGATACTACATGAACGACGATGGAACAGGGAACTACAGCGCCACATTCAACGGGCTCCAGAGCGGCACCGAGTTCAGTTTCCATCTGGTCGTCCAGATCCCGGCACAGTACGAGTTTCCGACGCACACTCTCACGCTTGAGCAGGGCTGCACACTATTCAACTCCGAAGACGGCGGTGATGGCGGAGGCGGTGGCGGCGGCGGTAGTGGTGGTTTCGGCCAAGGCGGACTCCCTCACGCTCGCGCATTCCGCCACGATCTTGTCGAAACAAACGGGATATGGGAAGTTCTCATCGAGACCGGTGGAGTCGTTGCACCTCTTCCCGGTGTCACCGGCATCGATGTGCGCTATCGGATCGACGATGGACCAATGCAGACAGAATCGATGTCCGATCTGGGGAACAACATCTGGGGACGCGAACTGCCAGGGGTGACCGAAGGAGACAGTGTCTCATACTCATTCGTGAAAACCGTCGGAATTGAACCAGTCGATACGGCCTGGTTCCAACGCACCGCTGGCGAGGCCGCACCACAACTACCTCAAGACCCAATCGAAACCATCACAGGAATCCGGTTCAGAGACAGGCATGAGAACGAATGGCGATTCGATCATTATCCTGCAGGGTATGATGTCGGAAGATCGTTCGATCTCAAAATCATCGACCATGGTGACCGCCTCGATTTCGAGCTGACGACCTCCCCAGAGGTCCCTGTCAACGCCGTCGATATCAAATGGTACAACCAATCAGGGGAAGTGGGTTTGTGTGATCGGAACATATCAGCGATCAGCAAACGCATGGACGGCGGCAACGGCACATTCACCTCTTCAATCGATAATCTCGTGCACGGCCAGCGGGTCGATGTCGAGTTCACCCTCCTCGCTTCGCAGACCTATTACACCGAGTTCATCTATTACTACATGGGCGATGGACGGCTTCAGCGTGAGTCGCAGCACCCGCTCGCGTACGCCGCGGGCGATGCCTCCATCCCGGTCGTCACGGTCAAGCAGTTCGCGTTCAACCAGCACGCCCTGAACTTGCCACCAGAGGACCTGCTCTCGTTCATGGACGGGAAGGTGATCTTTGAGACGCGCTGGGACGATGGCCTGCTCTTCAACCCCCCCACCGCGTTTGACTGCAACGGCGGTCCCGTCAACTTTAACATGGGCCCGAGCCCCGTTTATGAGGCGGACCTACTCGGTCCGCTCTACACAAACAACTCATGCATCGAGTGCCATATGCTCGACGGGCGAGGGATGGCACCCGAATCCAACATCGACTCGATCGAGGATTATGCCATCCGCGTGAGTATTCCCGGCCAACCCGGAGACGCACCCCAGCCACACCCGCTGTACGGCGACCAACTCGATACCAAAGCCACGCCAGGCGCCACGCCCGAAGCCAGCGCTTCGATCGTATGGGAGATCGTGACCAGCACCTTTGACGACGGCACGACCTACGAACTTCGAAAACCACGATACGAGTTCACCGATCTGCTCTATGGCCAAATCGGTACCAACATCCCGGGGCAACCCGCGGCAGACCCCGCTGGTGACGCATACGACGGGGTGGCTGAGGTTTCGGTGCGGGTCGCTCCGATGCTCATCGGTCTCGGATTGCTCGAAGCTGTCGAAGATACCGAGATTCTGGCTTGGGAAGACGAGCATGACACCGACGGCGACGGCATCTCAGGCAAAGCCAATATCGTGACTGATCAGGCAACTGGCGATCATGTGCTGGGCCGTTTCGGCTGGAAAGCCTCACAACCCAACCTGCGTCAGCAAGCCGAGTCGGCCTTCGCCCATGACATGGGCATGTCGACGGAGCTCATTGGGGACGGACCGAGTGAAGTCGCTCCCGACACCATCGACTCTATTGTCGCGTATCTCCGAGGGTTGGCCGTGCCACCCAGAGAGAACCATCTCGATCCGGTCGCTCAACAAGGGAAGCTGCTTTTCGAAAACGCCGGATGCATCGCATGCCACCGCCCACTCATGCGCACCGCGTCCGATGCCGCCTTCGCACCGTATCGAGACCAAATCATCCAGCCGTTTACCGATCTGCTGCTCCACGACATGGGTGAGGAACTCGCGGACGATCGTCCTGAGTTTGGGGCAAGCGGACGCGAGTGGCGTACCCCACCGCTCTGGGGGATAGGGTATGTCGGGCATGTTCTCGGTACCCCGGACGACCCGTTTGATCCCAACGGCAACCCCGGTCAACCGAACTACCTTCATGACGGACGCGCCCGCTCGCTGATGGAAGCCATCCTATGGCATGGCGGCGAAGGCGCCGCATCACGAGACGCCGTGCTCGCAATGAACGCGACAGAGCGCGAAGCACTCATCGAGTATGTCAAGTTCCCATTCGTCGATCCTGCCACCATCTCATCCGCAAACACCTGTGCCCCAGACATGAACGCCGACGGCGTGCTCGACTTCTTTGATGTCAGCGCGTTCATCGGGGCGTTCCAATCGGGTGCGCCGGATGGCGATTTCAACGGCGACTCTGTTTACAACTTCTTCGATATCAGCGCATTCATCTCTGCATACACGCAGGGGTGCCCATAGCGAATATGTCCCGGATCATCCAACCCTGAAGTCGATATGACCGAAGGCTGCACACCCACGAATCTCTGCTTGAGGCGATTCTGTATCACCTCAAGCAGAGATTCGTCCTGTCGCAGCAGCGTCACGGATACCGCTGCGGTTGGTTTTCTACCAGCTCCTGAAGCTTGTTCAGATGACTGTTGAAGCGTGCTTTGATTGCCCCGCGAGCCAGGTTCATCCACACACCGTGCCACCCCTTCGGAGAGGCGACAAACTCCCACCGGATCGTGCTCTTGTTTGGCCCGTTCGGCTCAAAGTAAAAGTGGAAGTCTGTGTCCGCCCATTCATGATCGAATGTATACCGAAACTCCTCATGAGGTTTGACCATGAGTATGGTCTGCGTGAGCTCCATCTGTTCGCCCTCATCGACAAACCTGACCATTCTTGGAACACCGATCGCACTCTCATCAACATCCGCCCAGTCCATGACCCCACGGTCCCATCCAGCGTGCATCCAACTCCCGAGATTGTCCGCATCCGCGAACACCTCCCAAGTCGTCTCAACCGAACGGTCCACTTCTCGCGTTGTGGTTACATGAACCGTTTGGCATCCAGCTGAGACGATCGTCAGCAGAGCGCACGCCGTGTACCAGATCAGATTCGCAGAGGCTTTCATTCTTCAGCTCCTTGTCGTAATCATCAGGGCGGATCGAGTGCATCGATACGAAAACACTGCTGGCCGGGCGGATGATTCCAGAACACCTGCTCGTCAGAAACTCGCCGGTGTGTGAAAGTCGCACACAACTCATAAGTTGTTGGGCTCGTAACGATGTACTCGTAGCGTTCACCCCTTTCCGGGTCATGAAGGCTGATCCGCTCGACACGCGCCAGCATTGCCACCTCATCGAGTGACGACGGCAGGGGGCGTTTGAGGCGATCCTTGATATCCCGGTCGTGGCACAGCGACTGCACCTCCCGAAAAATGGCTTGAAGATCCTCTAGCCGCTGATCATCGAATCGCTGCAAGCGGACCACCCGAGGCGTGCCAACCAGAACTACCCCCCAGATGATGGCTCCGATGACCACCAGGGCGGAGGCCGTAGAGAAGACGATGTGCATGCGGCTTGTCATCTGCAGGCCTCGCTTTCGCTTCGTAGCGTGAGCGACAGATACAGAACGATCCCACCGGTGATGAGGAACAGCACACCCCCCTTAAGGAGGATCCCAATCGTCATCTGTCCTTCGAGCAGCAAGTAGATAAGCGTCATCAAGTCACCGGCCAAAGTAATGGTCCCGACAAAGAGCGTCAGGTATGCGAGCCAACGACGAATGGCACCACGCCCGGCATGCGCCTCGCGCAAAAGGAAGTGCCAGAGGAAGAGGAAGAAGGGGAACGCAACAATCAGCGTCGCGATCTGCCCACGCATATTCGAACGAATCACATCAAGCCTCGCCTGACTCAACCGCCATGCGGGATCTGGCAACGCGAAGTCGATGGCCGTGGTGAGCAGCAGAAGAAGTGCGGTCACCCATGTAAAGAGTGCCCCGAACGCCAGAAGATGCAAAAACGCCTCGCGTGCCCGCCTGGGCCAGGGTGACTCCGCTCGACGCTGCCCCCGTGTGCGTTGAACTCCAGGATATGAAGGCACAGGAACGGGCAACTCCAGTTCTCGGGAACTGAACGCCTCGGCGATGTCACGATCTCGCCAGCCGTTCGAGAGCAGCAACTGGCGAATCGTCGCGAGGTCAAAGCCCTTATCCCTCGCGTGGTCCACGAAATCGGTGAGTTTCTGGTCCATGACCATTGCATAGTAACCACTAACCATTTTGCCCCAAAGAGAATTCCGCGACACTGATGATTCTTTTTCCTCTCAGGTTCCGGCTTTGGAAGCGCAAAGGGCGTCCGCTCGCTTCTCAATCGATTGCGCTCTTCCCCGACGAGCACTCCATCTGTGACCTGTAGGCGATTCTCGCTCAGTAAGGGCTCTCATACGCCAGAAACTCCGGACACCTGCAGAATGAACCCGAATTCATCCACGCTTCAGCGGAATCCCAAACTCGATCGCCAATATGTGTACAACGCAAGGGGAATGCCCCCCTCGCAGAAACCTTTGAAAGGGGTACACACCATGGAAACCATCAAGAACATTCGGGTCACCGTCGGGCAAGCGATCGCCATCCTGTTCGCGGGCAGTGCGCTTGCATTGACAGGATGCAACACCGTTGAAGGCGCCGGCGACGACATCGAAGCCGCAGGCGATGCGATCTCGGACACCGCCAATGACGCGAAAGACTAAACGAATATGAACCGAAGAATGAGCCCGGATTCATCTGAGCGTCATTCGGAGTTCAAACGCGTCACCGAATATACACATGAACACAACGCAGCGCTCGTGAAGCGTTGCCCACAAAACACTGTGAACGGGGAACCGTTCAGAAAGGAAACTCGTCATGCTTGGTTGGGCACTTACATTCTTCATCATCGCAATCATCGCTGCAATCTTCGGCTTTGGTGGCATCGCAGCCGGGGCCGCAACAATCGCGAAGGTTCTCTTCTTCGTCTTCGTTGTCCTCTTCCTGCTCTCGCTCATCGCGGGACTCGTGCGTGGCAAGGGCTCACCCGCCAAGGTGTGATGCCCGAATCCGCTGAGACTTGAGAAGACATATACACAGAAGGAGTTGAATCATGAGTTCCAAATCCACAAAGCGCGCTATCGCGGTCATCGGGACGCTCTCGCTCGCCGCAGCACCGGCACTTTTCCTCGCCGGTTGCGACGACAACGATGAGCCCATGGAAGAAGTCGGAGAATCAATCGACGACGCCGCCGACGAAGTCGGCGACAGCTTCGAAGATGCCGCAGACGAAGTGGAAGATGCCGCGGACGGATAAGTCAATTCCGCCCCGCACCCGCTTCCACAACAATACAACACAAAGGAGTCAATCCAATGGAATCTGTTAGCACACTACGAGACGAAACTATTAAGGGCATCCAGGACCTGATCGAGATCAATATCGACAGCTCCAAAGGCTTCAACGATGCCGCCGAAAAAATCGACAACAACGACATCGCCAATCTGTTCAGGCAGTGCGCGGTGGAGCGCGAGCAGTACGCCGGCCAGCTCAAGTCGCTTGTCGAGATCAATGGCGAAGAACCTAATGACTCCGGCACAATCAAGGGCACTGTTCACCGTTGGTGGGTGAACATCCGCGGGACCGTCCAGTCGGGCGACGAGCACGCATTGCTCGCCGAAGCAGAACGCGGAGAAGACGCGATCAAGCACCGCTATGAGGACACGCTCAAGGAAACCGCTGGCAGCGCCGTGAACGATGTGCTCCAGGAGCAGTACGCCGGTGTGAAGGCCCGCCATGACCAGATCCGCGACATGCGAGATGCCCGGGCATGATGGCATGAACAACTCGTTCGTCCCCTGGATGACGGAGTAGGCCTTGTGGCTCTCCGTCATCTTTTTGCGCCCATGCCCAAGAGCCCTCTCCGAAAATCACCAGACCTGATACACTCCGCGTCTTGGAGATCCACGCATGAAAACGCTACTCATCACGACATGGTGCCTGCTCGCCATGAGCGTCACAATCATCACGCTCTTCTCACACCTGCCCGGAAGATTCTGGATCCTTCGCGTGTGCGACTTCCCTCGCGCTCAGGTTCTGGGAGTAGGAATCCTGCTGATCGCGGTACTCTTCGCAGCAGTATTCACCGGATTCCCACTGAAACCCGCAACCGGCGTTCTCTTCTGGATCTTCACCGTCATGATTTCAGTCTCAGTCCTGATGCAGGCGCTCTGGGCGGTCCAGTTCACACCACTGCGCACCGTGACCGTTCCGAAGTCACAAATCGCACCAGGGTCTCATCGCGAACATAAAAGCGCGCTCCGCCTGATCACGGCAAATGTTGATTTCGAGAACGAGGATCCCCCGCGGGCAATGGACATACTCATCGGGGAATCCCCCGACATCCTTGCACTCGTGGAAACGGATGCTCTCTGGGATGAACTGATCGAAGCACACCGATCCGAATATCCACACATCGTGAAAGAACTGCGTGAGAAGGGACGGGGCGTCGCCGTGCTCTCGCGAATACCGATCGAAGCAAGTGAGATCAAGTATCTCGTCGATAAAGACCGGCCCTCGATCTGGCTGCAGTTCTGCATTCCTGATTATGAATGCGTACGACTCATCATCACCCATCCAGCGCCGCCCGGACTCCCAAAGCGTGACGGCGATGGTCGTCACTCAAGCAAGAAGCGAGATATAGAGCTCGATCTCATCGCATCGCATATCGGAGATCGACAGAATCAGCACTGGATTCTCGCGGGCGACTTTAACGATGTGGGGTGGTCATGGACCACCATGCAGGCCAAGGAAGTCAGCGGGCTTCTCGATCCGCGGATCGGGCGCGGAATGTTCAACACTTTCCCCGCTTCATACCCCTTCCTCCGCTACCCGATCGATCATGTGCTTGTGTCGGATACATTCAAGCTGATCGACATCCGCCGAATCGAGAACATCGGATCTGATCATCTCCCACTGCTCGCTGACCTGGAACTCCCCAAGCGCACGATTCCACCAACCTGAACCACAGGCAGTAGCTTCAACCCACATGAACGAAGCCGCGTACCTCCCTCTTGGTACGCGGCTCCGTCCGTCTCAGCACGCTGCTGCCTCGTGATGCATGTGTTGTAGATGATTCGTGTGCGTCTTATCCCATCCGGGAATGCGTCGCTCCATTGCCGCTGGTACCGCTCGCGTGTGCGGGGTGCCGAACAGGTGGGCCAGCTGGCCGGGAAGTTTCATCCTTCTCTGAATCCTGACCATCAGAGTCTGTGAAGTTGCCGATCGCAGACTTCATCAGACTCGCCGCGGTTATGCCTCGAGCGAGCAACCGCAGTGAACGCCCTGGACCAATCGCAGAGACGACCAGCATCGCCGCACCAGCCACGACCGCGGGGTTACGCATCGCGTATTCGAGGGCCTCGTCCTTGATCTTGTCGACACCCGGCAATGGATTCGACTTCTCAGTGTGCTCATCCTCATCGATCGCGTCTGACATGCGCTCTTTCGCATCTTCCTTCTCAGTCATCGCTTCGTCCTCCTTGACATCCTCCGTGATCGCAGACTCGATCCCCTCACCCGGATCCGCGCGAGCGTGCCATGCCCATACACAAATCGTGATTGCGACGAGTGTCCCACCATGCACCAGCAATGAGATCGGGTACCCAACCTCGTGTGCGAGCAGCATCGTTGTGCCAGCAACAAGGAACAGCAATCCGATCAGCACAAACAAAAAGAGCACGACCCCAACGAGCGAGCGGACAAGCACGCGTCTGAGACGCGTGCCCGCCAGCTCCGCTTCAGCCTTGAGTAGCTCGCTGCTGCCCTCAAGCAGTTCTTTCGCACGGAACAACAACATGATTAGCGCCTGGTTGCTGCGAGAACGCGACCGATCATGACACCGGCACCGAGAGCGATCAGCACGGAAGCCGTCGGGCGTGCACGGACCTGCTCAGTCATCGTAGAGTGAGCCTGCTTCATGCGATCGCCGGTCGTTGACGCCACATCCGCGGCTGTCTTTGCCCCGGTTTTGACCGCCTCGATCGCCTGAGCTGTCGCGTGCGAAGTGAGCTGCGTGGCGTCCTGCTTCAGCGCTTCGAGGTCCTCCTTCACATGCTGCGCGTCCTGCTTGACTTCCGAGAATCCTTCTCGCAGATCGTTCGACTCTGAACTCGTTGTGGTGTTTGCTTTTTCATCTGTAGTCATCAGTGACATCGTTATACTCCTTGTCTGTGCACTCTGGATCGAGCTTTGGGTTCATCGGGGAGTCGATCCTTGTCCCCGCGAAAACTATGTTCAGCTCGCGTGTCCTTCGCGGCGCTCCTGGGTGCGCATCGTGGTCGCCCAGATCGCCGGATTCCCGAGGAAAGCAAGCCCCGTACCGAATACGAGCACCAGCATGCCAGCCGGCACACTCCAGACCGCCGCCACAATGATGGATGCGATGATGATCATGAAGAGCACGGACACCATCAGGATCATCAAGCCTTTGGGCTTGAGCTCAGGCATGGCCGCCCGCCCTTCGGGCGAATCACCCGGGACCACACGATCCCCCACCAGTCGCGAACCGGTCTCATCGTGATCTTCAGAACGAGATGCATACACATGCGGCTCGCGATCGTGTGTTTTATCACTCTTGTCGGTTTGTAGATCATTCGTAGGCATGGCCAAACTCCTTTCATGCGCTCGTTAAGCGTCCTGCAAAGCCCGCGCCACGCGCGTTAGCACGCGGCGGGGGAATATGTAGATCCGTATTAGTTTGTCCACGCTGGGGTGTCATTGTCCCAGAGGGTCCACTCATCATCATCGTTCTCGATGCTGATAATCGTGATCCACTCGCGACCGTTGAACTCCGCACGCTTCGCTTCAATCGTCAGCGTCTCACCCTTATCGAAACGCAAGTTCTGGCGATCCGCGAACCAACCCGGCGCGACGATCAGTCGCTGCGTTCCGTCGCTGGTGTTCACGGTCATGAACCGCGCCTCGGGCGCACCATCAACCACGCGGCCATTCGAGAATCCGTTGAACTTCCCACGGATCGTGACATCGTCGCCTTCGCGAAGCGCTTCCATCAGATCCGAGTCGGCTCCCCATGCATTCCCGAATCGCTTCGAATCACGATCGCGGTTGTCATAGGAGTTCTTGACACTGTTATCACGCGCTTCGAAGCTGGGCATTTCCAGATGGAAGTTCTTGTACGCGTGCGACACCGATGAAGGCGTACGCAGTTTGCTCACATCATCGGGCATCTTGAGCGCTCTCTCGAGCTCCGCCTCGTTCGAGTTGATCATCATGGCTGAACCACGCGGCAACGAGATCGCTCCCCATGGCACAAGTGACAACTCATCACCCAACCCAAAGAAGTTCTCGTTCGGATCGAGCGCGATCATCGCCACCTGACCCGAGCCACCCTCGACGAGCGTGGTCTGAACCTCCCCGACCGTGGTGCCAGCGACCTCGGCATTCATGCCCTCGAGCTCAGAAAGAAGAATGTATCGTGCGGGTGTGCGGGAGTTCCGCGATTCCCACGATGCACGCCCCTCGTTGTCGCGGTAGGTTACTGATTCGTTGTTCACCCGTCCATCGGCAACGATGTAGTAGGTGTCATACTCCACGACACTGAACTCGACCTCATCGTCACGGTTGATCGGGTTCTCCGACCCCATCACATACCACGAGGGACCCAGAATCAGGTTGTGCTGCTCGCCAGAATCGTCCTGGACGATCACGAACACATGCTCATCGCCCTTGTAGGTCTTGCGGAGCACGCGTGTCACGCGCCCTTCGATTTCTTCACGATCCCCACGCCTGACAGCCTCACGGATCGAGTCGTCGTCGTGATTAATGTTGTCATCGTCCATCCAGCCGCTGACACGATCCAACCAGTTCGAGTTGTCCAGGTCTTCCCAGTTCTCAGGAATGAACTCTGTCTGACGCTCGAGCTGCTCTTCGGTCATGTTCGTGCTGAACCCGGAGACCGTTGGCTGGTAGCGGAGCTTGTGATACGGTACCGCGATGCTCTTGCCCCCGAAGCCGAGGATGTCGCCGCTCTTCACGATCGCGAACTCGATATTCCCCGAACCACGATCAACGATGAAGTCGCTGACCGAGCCGATTGATTCTGACGCCGTGTTGTGCAGATCGGACCCCATCAACTCGTCGGAGCGAGCAAAGTGGAGCAGACGCGCGTCCATATTGACGCTCTTGTCTTGAGTATTCTTCGTGTGGGTGTTTGCGCGCTTTTCGTGGTCTGGGCCTGCGTACGCCGCAGCCGTACCCGCGGAGATTGCCAGCGCGAGCGTAGAAGTCATGATCGCAGTCGCAGCGAGTGCTTTGCGTGTTGTCTTTGCCTTGCGTGTCATTGGTGTTACCTTTCCTTCGAATGGACCGTCCATCAACCTTCGTGCGAGTTCAGGTCCTCTCGCTCACACACACATATATTCGCACCCGAGGCTGAACACCCGGTGACGAGAAGATGAAACTGAAATCATTTTGGTTTTAAGACTCAGCAGGCGAGCGGTGGCTCAGCCAGCTTTTCGCTCTTCATCGCCGCTCTGCTCGTTATCCTCATGACCCTGCTCTGGATCCTCAACCTGTACTTGATCCTCAAGATGATGGATATTGATCGAGGAAGAAATTGAGTGGCCAGCGAACTTACGGATGAGAGAGAGCATTGCCAGCAGCGCCGTCGTCAGCGCGATCAGAAAAATGCCGTGAAGCCACAGCTCGCCCTGATGACTGGTCACAGACCAGAAAAGAGACACCCCGCTAAGAAGCGTGACGATGATACAGAAGACAATGAGTGCATACATTCGCATTGAGTACTAAACCGTTCCTATGAACAGGATTGGCTTGCCACATGACGCGAAGTTAAACAGCACATGAAAATGTCTTTAGAGTGCCCCGTAAACGATTTAAAAACGGGAACTTAGGACAATTCACCTAGCCGAGATCGGCAACGATACCCGGAACTCACACCCGGGATTCATATTCCGAACCGAAATCGTTCCTCGGTGCAGTTCCGCGATGCCCTGAGCAATCGTCAAACCAAGCCCGTGCCCGCGTCCCTCGCGTTCGTTCCCGCCTTGTGAGAACCGATCAAAGATCTTGTCGATCCGATCCTCAGGAATACCGGGCCCATGATCCCGAACGATGAGATCGACCATTGATTCACCACACGCGAGTGAGATATCGATCTCATCACCAGTCTTGGAGAATCGGATAGCGTTCCGGATGAGGTTATCCAGCATCGTCACGAGCAGCTCGGCGACACCGAGAACAGAAACATCCATCGTTGATTCATCGTCGAGTAGCGTCAGCTTGAGCCGCACACCCTGCTGACGCGCCATGGGGGTGCAGTGCTCCACCGATTCCATCGCGAGCTCGTTGACCGATTCCTGTTTACCCTGCGAGCGATCCTGGCCATCCTCCAGACGGGTTAGCGTCAGAAAACTTTCAACCAGATTCCCGAGCCGCTTCATCTCATCCTGCACGGATTCAACAAAGTAGTCGACATCTTCCGGGAGCCCATCCGTGTTGAGTGTCTGTGATTCAACGAGCATCACGGCGATCGGTGTCTTGATCTCATGCGAAACATTCGCCAGAAATCGCTCCTGCGACTCGAACGCCGCACGAATGCGTGCACGCGCGGCCTCAACCTCGTGCGCAAGCTCATCCACCTCCGAAGTGTTCGTACGGTAATCGACATCGCCCCGAAGGTTCTCAGGACCCATCTTCTGAATCAGTTCCTGCGCCCGGCTGATCGGTGCAACCGCGATCCCCGAGATAAACCACCCAGATACGAAGCCGACGAGCGGCGAGATCATCAACGCCGCACGAAGCACGCCCCGAGCAATCGCAAACTGATTCGATGAATACCTGTTCGCGCTCGCGAACAGCATCACATACGGAGCCCCGTCCCGGCCCAGAACCTGCTCCAACTGAGCGTAACGGATGTTGATATCCGTCAACTCCTCGTTTATCCGCGAGATGATCTCTTGGTTTTCGATCGACACCGGCTCGATGGTCTCGAGCGATTCACGGAACGCCTCTTCATCTGTTGACAAAAGCGAACGCCGCCCCGGAATCAGTGATTCACCGTTCACGCGATACACATCGAGATACACCGATTCAAAGTAGATCGATCTCAGCGCCTGTTCCTTCAGATCATTAAGCTCCTGCCCGGTCACATCAGGCAGCAGCAACGAGATCTGACTCGCGAGCGTTTTGGACATCTGAGTGTGCGTACGCAACTCAAGCTGCGCCGTTGATCGTTCCAGATACAACCAGAAAATCGAAGACTTCACCCACAGCACAATTGTGACAATGAGCGTGATCCACAGCGTAAGCCGCAGCCGCATCGAGAAGTGGTGGTTCCCGGGATTCTGGATGAGCAAACCCCTGAGCACGGGTCAGTCCATGATCCCGAACCGATACCCCGCCCCCTTGATCGTGTGGATGAGCTCGCGCTCATAACCGCGATCAATCTTCTTTCTCAGCGACGAGATGTACACATCGATCACATTGCTTCCGGGTTCATAGTTCATGTCCCAGACCTTCTCCGTAATCTGCGTCCGTGACAATACCCGATTCGGATTCCGCATGAGATACTCAAGCAATCCGAACTCCTTGTTCGAGAGCTCGAACTCCTGCTCACCGCGCGTCGCCATGCGCGTGTACAGATCCAGCTTGAGATCATCACACTCGAGCACTCGCCCCTCGCTCGCCTCACCGCGACGAAGCATCGCGCGAACACGAGCGAGCAACTCCTCGAACTCGAATGGCTTTGTCAGATAATCGTCGGCACCAGCGTCCAGCCCAGCCACCTTGTCGTCCGTGCCCGAAAGCGCGGTCAGCATGATCACCGGTGTCTCTACACATCGACGCCGAAGATTGCGGCACACATCCACACCGTCGCGATCAGGAAGCATCAGATCGAGGATGATCAAGTCGTACGGTTCAAGAACCGCCTTCTCTTCCCCCTCGAACCCGCTATGCGACACATCGACGGCGTAGCCGTTCGCCTGCAGGCCCTTCTGGATTGCCTGGGCCATCTTCGGGTTGTCTTCGATTACAAGTATTCTCACGCGCAAACTTTAGCGACAAAAACCTCAAGAAGTCTCCTGCAGGACGCGCATTTTCGAATGAGAAATTTTTCATCTCACACCACTTCCGCACCGCCCACTACGCCCTGCAAATCAGCCAAAGCCGGCTTCCTCGGCGAATGCGACTACTCACCTGCCAACTCACTTATTCAGCATAACGATGTCTTGAATAGGCAGTCGGGCAACAAACCGCCTACGAATGCGCGGACATCCGCATGCACTTGAATCCCGCCTAGAGACCCCGAGTCTGTTGAGTCAATCGGCATGCCCCGCGTAAGGAATCAAGCCGACCTCAGGCCTCGTGAACTTGTTCGATCCCGGTGAACACCGACCGCACCAGACGATCGCACCGCTCGCCATCGAAAGTCAGTGACTGCCGGACCGAGCCCACCCCATCCCCGCCGAGCACCGCAGCCAACTTCGGCTTGGCCCGGAATAGAGAGACCTTGACATTGCTCTCGCTCAGCCCGAGGCTCAGCGCGGTCTCTCGCGTGCTCAGGCCATGAATAACCCTCAACATAACCACGCCCCGCTCATTTTCTGTCAACGCGTCCATCGCCTCGTCAAATCGCTGCATCCTCTCCGTCCCATCCATACCCGACTCCGGGAGTTGCGTTTGAGATTCAGCAGCAGCCTGCTGCACACCGAGGCGCTCACGCCTCGAAACCCTCGCCCTCCGCGATCGAAAGCGGATCGACTCGTTGAACACAATCCGTGTCATCCAAGTCGCAAGAGTCGACCGCTTCTCGAACGCCGACAGCCCTTTGTACACACGAATGTATGCCTCCTGCAACGCGTCCATCGCGTCGGTGTCATTCGAAAGCACGGAACGCGCCGTGCGGAACAATCGCTGATTGTGACGACGCATCAGCAGCTCAAACGCACCCGTATCACCCGCGAGGACGCGGCCCACGACCTCATCATCACTCAACGGCGCGAGCTGCTCAAGTTTCTCTGACTGAAAGCGCATGACGCTCCCCTGACTGCTGTGTATACCCGCCGATCCTACGACGCGATTGTCGATGCATGTCGATCATGCTCACCCGAACCAGGAAGCAACTGCTCCCCCCGATACGCGGCCAACCCCGCCAAGGTGTACGCACCCAGCGCCATCACGATATCACGAACCGCGATGTCGAGATACCCCGCAACCGCCACATTGACCGCGATCAGAAGCAGCCAAGCCATCACGACATAACCACCCAATCGAGTAAACTTCGTCAGCACGGCCAAACCCGCGACGATCTCGATCACCCCAACGATCATCATGAACACCCCCGCCTCGAACGGCAGCATGCCGGACAACGCTTCAGGGAGATACTGCGACCAGTCGGTGAGCAGATTGGTGAACTTGTCCGCCCCAGCTACAACGGGCACCAGCCCATAGCACAGCCGAAGCGGGATATAGAGATTGTTCAGATGCTCGTTCGTATTCATGTTTTTGATTCCTTTCGATGTCTTTGACCCCGCCCCGTCACCACCCGTTACATCACCTTCCAAAAACTTGTCTTGGCTTACCCAAGAACCGGGGGGTGACCCAAGCCCGGCTCGCGCATCCGTGAACGGCGTCATCAGCATGCCCCGCACCGTTTCGGTGTGCTCAGGCGTGTACCCGTCCAGGCCAACCGGGACCGTCTCGGCCCTCGGATGGCGAGAAAGCGTGCCAAAGAGCCGATCCCAGATCGACAATACCGCGCTGTAGTTGCTGTCTGTAAGCGGCTGCCATCGGGCATGATGCAATCGATGCAACCCGGGCGTCACCACAACCAATCCCAGTGCATCCTCCAGACGCTTCGGGATCCGCATATTCGCATGATGAAACAAGCTCGCCGGAAGCAGGATCGCGTTATAGATCGCAATATCATGCACACGCACGCCCAAAAGCACGACAAGCGGGAACAGCATCACGCCCTGGAGCACGATCTCGATCGTGTGAAACCTGAACGCCGTCGTGCTCTCGACCTGCTCGGCATGGTGATGCACCGCATGCAGTCGCCATAGCAACGGCACCTTGTGCATCAGAACATGCCCCGCATATTGGCAGAGATCAAGCAGAAGAAATGCCACTATCCCAACGCACCATGCTGGCATCGAAGCTGCACGAATCACCCCAGCACCGAAATCACGAGCACCCGATTCGCAGAACACAAGACAAGCCACAATCGCGAGCCCGGGTATCCCGTTCAAAGCCCCCAACGCGAGATGCCGACACCGAGCCGCGCCGACACGCGAGGCATGCACCCCCGGCAACACCGACTCGAGCAGCCAGCATGCGCCAAGCGCCACGGAAGCGATGAGCGATTGTGTCTCGAACTGCATCTCTTTCGTTGCACCTCCGCACAATCGACCCGAGCCGATGCGGGATGGTTACATCTCATCAACAACCAGAAATCCATGAGCGAGTGTGTAACCAAGGACAGCCCACACGGGTCAAACCCAGCGAGGAACCATCTGTACCGTTCCAGGAAAGGAAAACCGAACCATGCCAACGAAAACAACCGCCATGCAGCTGATCGCGATGGGGCTCATCACAACCCTCGCCAACGCCGACCTGATCGGCGTGAACTATTCAACCGGCGATGTGTTCTCGATCGATACCTCAACCGCCCAATCCACACGAATCGGCCAGACAAGCACCGGCATCATGGGTATCGACCGGGACACAAGCGGACGAATCATGGCAATCACCGACGGCATCGTCGGCAAGCTCTCAGTACTCAACGAGCAAAGCTGGGAGCTTGAGACAGTCGGCAATCTCGGCGCCGGCTTCACCTCAGAGGGCGGGCTGGCCGTCAATGACATTGGCGAGCTCTTCGCTGGCACACGCCTTGCCGGCGGGGGAAGAGCAATATTCCAGATCGATCCCGATACCGGATCCATGATGCAGAGCATCACACTCTCACGATCCTCGCTCGATCTCAACGGACTCCAGTTCCGCAACGACGGCGTGCTCGTCGGCATCGACTCAATCGCAAACGATCTCGTCAGCATCGACCCACTGAGCGGAGAAATGACCACCATCACCTCACTGAGTTCCACCAACCCGGGAGCCGTCGGCGGGCTGGCGATCGATAACGGAGTCGGGTACTTTGTGACCGCGGGCACCGTTTCAGGATCCAACGGCGACAACAGTCTCTACAGCATCGACCTTTATACAGGCCAGCAACAACTCATTGGCTCCCTCGGTGCAGAGGCCGGTTCCGGATTCGGTATCGGCGCACTGACCGGGCCCGCCGTCCCAACACCCACAAGCAGCTTGCTCCTCTGCATGGCCGGCGCATGCTCCACGAAGCGCCGATCAAGATCCCGCTAATAACACACAGCCAGTCACACATCGCGTAGGCGGCGTGCTCATGGAGCAAACCGTGTTGTGCCAAACGCGGCCCACAATCCTTTCGGGCCGCGTTTGTTTATATGGTGAACCGCAAAACCGCCTTGAATCCCTCTCAGGCCCAGTTTCTCGATTTTCTGCCCAACGCATGTCCCCTCTCCGTTGCTCTTTCCGCTTTGTCTGATGGACGCGGGCCCCAGCACGCTCGCACCCCGACAAATGGAAACCCATACAGAGAGGCAAACCCCATGCTCCCACGCACCAAGACCCTGTGGGCCTGCGTCATCGCCGCCGGCTCCGCCACCGCACACGCCGACATCTTCACCTGGTTCGCCAACTCCGGCATGTGGGAAAACCCCGCCATGTGGAACGGGCCAGCCGGGCAATACCCCGACTCCATCCTCGACACCGCCACCATCAGCGGAAACACCACCTCCGCAACCCTCGGCCAGAACCTTGCCATCGGCACGCTCAATGTCATCAATGGTGCAGATCTCAATACCGCGGGCAACTCAATCTTTGTCAGCGCCGACACGATCATCTCCGGCATCGGCAGTTTGATCAGCATCTCCGAGACGCCCGCACTGCGAGATTTCGATACCGACACACTCACACTGGACAACGACGGGCTATTCGTCATGTACGGCGGGCTCGCTCAGTTTGATGAAGCGCTCCACATCCACGACGGCGGCGTGCTCGGTGCAGGCACCATCGAGATGAACAGCACCACCGGCAACCTCGTGCTCAACGAGGGCGTCCTTTGGATCAGGGACGGGCTCGGCCCGCACGATACGCTCCGGATCACCCGCACCGACTCGAGCACATCGAAGCTCGATTGGACAGACCCGGACTCAAGCATCACTGTCTGGGAAGGGAAGACAATCCACAATGAGCTTCCCTACACCGGATCGCTCGGCGGGCACATCAACCTCTCTGGCTACGACGGAACTGTGCGTTTCATCAGCGATCACGGGTTCATCGCGGGGCCAAGCTCCGAGCTCAACTTCAGCAGCGGCAGCGCCCTGAGCGCCGCCCGCATCGAAGCACCGTTCATCGATTCCTATGGGCTGATCGATGTCAATGGCTACGGCGTGCTCGACACGCCCCTGGCCGCACTCCGCGGCGAGATCGAGATCGGGCCGGACGCCACGCTCGTGCTCTCCTCCACGCTGATCAACTTCCACTCAATCGATATCACATCCAACGGGAACAACGCCATCGCCCGCTTCGACATGGGTCACAACGGGACCATCAACTTTAAGGACAGCCACTCGAGCATCGTTATGGGCCCCGGCTCGCGCTTCGACCTCGACGGGAATCTCTATGTCACCGTCAACATCGAGGACGACGCAACAGTCTGGATCGAGGCCGAGCACCTCGACGCCGCGCCCGGAACGCCGTTCCAAGGCAGTCTCAACATCGACGGTTCACTTCACCTCGAGCCCGTCAACGGGCAGAACACCCTGACAAACAGCGGGGAGATCAACCTCGACTCGGGCGAACTCACGGGGCGTAATCTCATCAACGACGGCATGATTCGTGGCACTGGCTTAATCGAGGGCCATGTCACCAACAACGCCGAGATCATCGCCGACGGCGGCACCCTCCAGTTCGGCTTCGTCGGAATGGACGGCGAATCGGGCACAGGCATCCTCCGCGCCCAGACCGGCGATCTCGTCATGAACATGCAATCAAACGGCGGAGATCACTACTTCACCGGATCAATCTTCGTCGGCGACGGCGTCGGGATCCGTGAGGTCCTCAACGCCGATGTCAACCTGTGGGTACGCGATACCGACGGCATTCGCGGTTCGCTCGAGCTCAACTCGGGATTCGTCGCACTCAATGATTTTCACACCAGCGGCGATATGATCGTCAACGGCGTTTCGCTCCTCCGCGTCACCGGAATCAACGCCGAGGACCGCATCTCCTTCAGTTCCGGCAGCATCACCACTATCAACGGTACCCTCGAAGCTGACGGGGACACCTGGTTCGTAGAAGGCGCGCAGGTCAACGGCACGGGTACCCTCGACATCGTTTCAACGATCAAGGGTATCTACTTCCAAGACGGAGCCGATCTCGGAGGAGTCTCCCTCGCCTCCTCGGGAGGGATCTACCTCACCGATTTCTTCGACTGCCAAGCCAGCGTCCAAGCCCTCACCATGCGTGACACCGCATCGCTCAATACCTCGATGTGGTACTCGCAGCAGCAGAACCAGATCGTCGCCGACAAGCTCACCGTGCAGGATCACGCGATCCTCGATGGCACCCTCGTGCTGATCAACTACCCCGAGACCGACCTACCCGCTGGCGAAACACTCACGATCCTCGAAGCCGCCAGCATCGAGGGCGAGTTCGATACCATCGACGACTCGGAGCTCGGCCCCAACCGGCGCGCGTTCGTCACCATCACGGATTCCACCGTCGAGGTCTTCGTCACCTGCTTCGCGGACCTCAACGCGGACGGTGAGACCAACTTCTTCGACACATCCGAGTTCATCAATCTCTACAACCAGCAGGACCCCCTCGCGGACATGAACAACGACGGCCAGTTCACATTCTTCGATGTCTCAGCATTCCTGAGTGCCTACGACCTCGGGTGCTGAAGCGAGGGAGCGATGATCACATCGAGCTGACGCACCGAACGCGTCGGGTGGACGAAGGTCCACCCGGCGTTTTCCGCACTCCCCACATCGGAGGTCTCCACCATGCCAGGTAGCATAAAAACCCGCAAGTCGCACGCCCGCTGGCGATATGAAACGCCGCGCAATCGCATGCAAGCCGGTATACTCGCAGAGCAATCCCATATGCACGGGAAACGCTCGACGCGAGCAGGCTACACCATGAGCACGGAGAATGATCACAACGATCCACGCGGCACGCCGCACCGAGGCGCGGGCGATCTCACACTCCTCATCGAGGAAGCCCGCTGCGGGCAAGCCGAGGCACAGAAGCAACTCTTCAGCGAAGTATACAGCGAGCTCAAGGTCATCGCCGCCGCCTACATGCGATCTGAACGACCCGAGCACACCCTTGGCGCCACCGCACTCGTCAACGAGTCGTACCTCAAAATGTTCGGCATCGACTCAAGCACCCACACGATGAGTTACGCCCACCGCCACGCCTTCTTCAAGGCCGCGTCCGTCGCCATGCGGCGCATCCTCATCGATCACGCTCGATCCAAAAAATCCGTGAAGCGATCACCGAAGAACGGAAAACGCGTCATCAGCCTCGACCTCGAGGTCGCCGCAGAATCAAGCAAACCCGAGGATCTCATCGCACTCGACGAAGCGATCGATATGCTCGAACGCGAGGACGAACGCGCCGCCTCAATCGTCCATCTCCGCTTTTTCGCAGGGCGACAGATCGAGGAGATCGCCGAGATGCTGGGCCTCTCCGCACGCACCGTCAAACGCGACTGGGAGTTCGCACGCGCTCGCCTGCAACAGATCCTCGACCATCAGTCAGAACCCGGGGAGGCCTGACCGATGACCACACCAGACCGATCGCATGTCAAGGCACTCTTCGGCGAGATCCTCGAAGCCCGCGAAGCAGGCGACGACGCCAAGGCAACACGCCTGCTCGCGGACGCCGAGCCGCAACTGCGTGACGCAGTCTCAGACCTGCTCAGCGCATTTGTGAAGGCATCGGGCGCACTCCTCGACGACACCCACAACACAAAGCCAGATAAACAACTCCCACGCACCGCCCCCACCATCACGGGCTACGAAATCAGCGACGAGATCGGCCAAGGCGGATTCGGCATCGTCTTCCGCGCCCGCCAGAAGACCCCGATCGACCGCCCCGTCGCCGTCAAGGTCCTCCGGCGCGAGCTCGTCAGCGACGAGGCCATCACACGCTTCCGCGCCGAATCCGCCCTCCTCGCCCGCATGGACCACGACTGCATCGCCCGTGTCTACGACGCCGGGCTCACCGACCAGGGTCAGCCCTTCGTCTCCATGCAGCTCATCGAGGCCGAACCGCTCAACCGCGCCTGCGAGACCATGAAGCTCAGCACTCGCCAACGCGTCCAGCTCATGGCCCAGGTCTGCGACGCCATACAACACGCCCACCAGCGCGCCGTCATCCACCGCGACCTCAAGCCTGCCAACATCCTCGTCGAGCAGACACCCGACGCCATCACACCACATGTCATCGACTTCGGCATCGCCAAGCTCCTCGAGGACGACCCCAACTCGCCCCACACCCGCGCCAGCGTCCGCCTCGGCACACCCCGCTACATGAGCCCCGAGCAACGCGCCGGCAACCAGACCAGCGACACACGCGTCGATGTCTACGCCCTCGGCGCTATCCTCTGCGAACTCCTCGCCGGCGATGTCCCCACCGCGAACACAGAGCACAAAGACCCGACAGACTCAACAATCACACGCCCCAGCAAGATCGCCAGCGAACAGGCCCACCGCACCGTCGCCCACCCCAAAGCACTCCGCGGCGACCTCGACCGCATCGTCCTCAAGGCCTGCGCCGACGACCCCGATCTCCGCTACCCATCCGCACAAGCCATGGGCGAGGACCTCCGACGCTATCTCAGCGGGCTCCCCGTCTCCGCGTCCCCACCGAGCGTCGTCTATGTCGCTCGCAAGTTCGTCCGCCGTCACCGCGCCTCTGTCTCACTCGCCGGCGTGCTCGGCATCGCCCTGATCGCCGCCATGGGCATCGCCGCGCTCAAGTGGCGCGAGGCCAGTATCGAACGAGACCGCGCCCAGGCCTCCACCAACCGCGTCGCCTTCATCGGCGACTTCCTCATCGAAATGCTCATCCTCACCGCGGACTACAACACCCGCGGCGCACCACCCATCCTCTCAGAAAGCGCTATGGCAGAGATCGCAGACCGAGCCCGCGCAGGTCTCGCAGACGACCCCGATCACCTGCTCCCCATGTTGGTCGGCATCGGACGCTTCCAAACGCAGTCCGGCTACTCGCAGCAGGGCACGCAGACCATGCGCGACGCGCTCGACTTCGCGATCCAGTACCACGGGATCCCTTCCGAAGAAGTCATCAATCTCCGCATCTATCTCCACGATCTGCTCTGGGGACACGGCCTCAATGGAGCCAAAGAACAGATACAGCTCGCGGATCAAGAATCCGCACAGCTATTCGATGACAACGATCCCCGCAGACTCCGCGTCCTGCAGCGTTCCGACGGCTCAATCGAAAACATACAACGCATCATCGAAATCTACGACCAGATGGACGATGTTGATCCTGCAGAACTGTACCATGCACTCTTCGCCCTCTACATGCAGCAGCGCTTCAGCCAAACCCCGTAAGACCAACTCCCCACGCTCAAGAGACTCTACGAAGTCGCACAGTCCCACTACCCACCCGATCACAGCGCCACCATCGACGCCATGGCGTTCTATGGCGACGCCATGTCAACATTCGCGCCCTCTGAGGAATCCATCGACCTGCTCACGACCGCATACGACATGGCCGTGCCGAAGTACGGGTTCGACCACTTCACCACCGAGTCCATCCGGCGCGCACTCGCACGCACCTACGGCACGCTCGGCCAGCCCGAAAAAGGCATCCCCTACGCGCTCGACGATCTCAAATCAGTCAACCGCACCTACGGTGAAGAATCAATCCAATACGCCAACGCACTCTTCGAAATCGGACGCCTGTACCAGTACGCCGAGGACTTCGAGAGCGCCAAAGAATCGCTGGAGCAAGCGAACGATCTCCGCAAACAACAATGGCCCAAAGGCCACGCACAGATCGTGACCTCACAGGTTTACCTCGCCCAGGTCCTCTACGAGTTGGGCGAACACGAGCGAGCAGTCATGCTCATCGAAGAGATCTTCCCATACATTCAGGACCTGCGAAACGCCCGCACCTACGCGGCCGCAAACTCGGTCCGCATCCAAGTCCGGCTAGACGCCGGCGATCAGGAAGGCGCAGACGCCCTTGTCGATCAGACCTACATACACATGAATTCACTCGGCCTCGACGATGAACAGATGCGCGAAGTCCTCCGCGACAACTGAAAACCGCACCGTCCCCCTTCAGAGAAACAGGTGCGGCGTGTGGCTACTTCACCTCGTCGCAATTAGGGGCAACCGGCCCCGTACGCCGACAGAAACACGCTCACATCAAAGAAGTTGAACAACCCGTCGTCGTTCAAATCTGCCTGCGAATCCTCGCCCTGATAGGCGGTGAGGAACGCCGACACATCAAAGAAGTCAAGCTGACCGTCCCCCGTGAAATCCGCGACACACACCACGGATTCGGGTTGGTACTCGATCGCGCCGATATCCGCCATGGGCGCGGCACCGCTCCCTGAATCGGTCGTGTCCGGATCATCAACGCTCCGCGGGTTCCCCAGAAAGTCGAGAGGAAGGAACTCGAGCACATCCAAATCGTTGTCAAAGTCGGGCGTATCCGCGGGAATGCGTGTGTTGTCGCTCGCATCGATCGCGGGAGACAGCGGGCTCAAGGCATAATCGCCGCTCCCCGCATCCACGAACACGGGATCGGCGTCAAGCCCGCTCCCATTGAATGCCCCGGACCAACCCTCGACAACTGAGTTGACGAACTCGTGCTCGACTCCGACTCCCGATTCCGAGAACTGTGCCGTTTCGTCGCCCGCATCAAGGTGCGGGTGGTTGCCCCACAGGATCGAGTTGATGACGGAGACCTGAGAGCGATTCGAGGCAAACCCACCAGCACGCTGCCCAAACTGATTGTTCGGGGCTCGGTTGTCGGTGATCGTGCAGTTGATGACCTCGAACCCCTCGCAAAGTACAGCAGAAAGTCCGGAACCAGAGACGCTGCTCAGCGAGGAGTTGCGTGCGATGACATTATTGACAAAGTAAGGTGCGCACCCGACAACGGAAACGCCTGAGACGGAGTCAGTATCCTGATTGAACTCCACAAGGTTGTTGGCAAAGACATTATCAGGCCCGTCGTAGAAGGTATTGACCCGTACTGCACCGATCCAACCACGATACTCCAACGCCCCGGTCGAACCATAGAAAGTGCCATCGATCGCGGTGTTGTGATGGATGTGATTGCCCACGATACGGGTTTTCGAGTTATTGATGAGCACCATGCCCGCGGAGACCAGCCCGGTATTCTCGCGGATCTCCGAGTTGGTGATGGTCGTGTCCGTGTTGTACACCAGAACCCCACCCGCGAACTCCATCAGCGCACCACAGTTCACCTCAGAATCACCGTTCCCATGCTCAATCACAAGATTATCGAGCACCACCGGCGCGGGTTCATCATGGATGTAAACCACATGCAGCGCGTTGTCCTCCCGGTTCAACAGCCCATCATCATCCTGAAACTGGTCACCAGACAGGATGGTTCGCGCCGTCGATGGAGATCGCTCGTCCGCGCTCGCCTCGGTTCCATCGAATCCCCCGAGAAGAGCAACACCACCGGGGATAACGAAGAATCGAGCACGATGCCCCTGGTCCGACGGGAGATAGGTCCCGTGCATGAGCCAGAGCTGCTCGATGTCTCCCGATGCACGGGCGAGTTCGAGCGCGTCCTGAAGATCGGTTCGTGCGTCTCCCCAGGAATCCCCCAACCCGGTCCCGGTCGCGCCGGGATCCACTCGAATGACCGAAAGCTCGGCGTCGTCAGGGATCCCATCAAGGTCATTGTCCGTGCTCGTGCCCATCGCGATGTCGCATTCGTCGGGGACCCCGTTGCGATTAAAATCCTGATCGGCGAAGTCGGGATACCCATTCCCATTGCAATCATTCAGATCACCAGAAACGATCTCGTCGTCGTCGAGGATGCCGTTGTTGTTCATATCCCGGCTGCGATAGTTCGCGACAACAGGCGCGGCGAAAGCAAAGGCGCTCGCGCTGTCCGCGGCACTCGGATCCCCAATCGCAACGCCAGTGGGCTGGCCGTTCATATCCACACCAGGGTTCGAGAACCGAACCACCCGCGGGGCAGCCCCAACCCCCATAAGCGTCTGGAACGATTCGTCGGGCGCCATATACCCCTTGGCAAAGCGGGAAGCCCCGTTCGTGCACGGGTTCTCTTCGTACCCGTGCAGGATGCCCATGTTGTGCCCGATCTCGTGCGCAAAGGCACTGACCGGCGCCGTCATGCACGAGGCGGCCACCACACTGAACCCAAACTGCGGCGTCGGTGTATTCCCGGGCCCAACCCCGATATTGGCGATCCCGCACACATCCCCCGCAGAGATGACAAGCATGACCAGATCGGCTTTATGAAGATCCCGCAGGTCATGTGCCTCATCGAGCACACCATCACCCGGGGAACGCAACCGCGTGAGTTGGGTGCCCATCGACCCCGACTGGTCATGTGCCACCTCCTGCGTATGGACAATCCGGAACACGGTGGGAATGCCAGAATCCAGCGTCGCGGCGTTGAGCTCATCCAAACCGTCCATGATCAGCGACTCAATCTCGGCCTGCCCCCCGGCGAATGTCGTCGCCTGTGGTGAGTACAGAACCAGAATGTCAATCAGGGACCCATCCTCAAGCGATGCCCCCCTGCCACGCTGATGCGTCGCACTGGCCATCGCTGCACGATCGAGCGGGCGCTGCACATCACTCGTGATGGGTTCACGCTGTGAGCAGTCAACACCGCATGAGTGCGCATGCGTCTGCGCAAGTGCAGATGATGCGACCAAGAGCGGCACGATCAGCAGAGCATATCGAATCATGATTGAGTCCTTTGAGCAATCAGGAAGTCTGGGTTCCGCGCACCCTGCGAAAACGCCACGAAGAACGCCGACACATCGAAGAAGTTCAGCTCCCGGCCCCAGCGCAACGCGAGCCCTAGAACACCACGCGGCCGCCAACCCCGCCGCGCCCGATGAATCCCCAACTTTCGCACGATTCCACAAAAAACCCCGCTTCTCGCGAGAAACGGGGCCGATCGTTCATCTTCTTGATTGTGAAACGCGAACTACCAACCCGCGTTATAACCGTAGCACTGGATAAATGCCGACACATCGAACCGGTTGGTCACACCATCATGATTCAGGTCACCATCGACCCGTTCCTGCAAGTATGCGTCGATGAAGCGACTCACATCAAACATGTTGATCGCCCCGTCCGCGTTGAAATCACAAATATCAACAGGGAGACAATCCCCCGAGAACCCTGTACTCAGGTCATACACCCGCAACCCATGCCCGTTCATCAACACAAGCGTCTCATCGTCAATAAACGCAGGCCAACCAAACACACTCCGCGTGCCGAACTCCAACACCGGGAAGAAGGGATCGCTGATATTGAGTACCCGCGTCTCGAACCGCCCCTCGTAGCCTAGCACCATGTAATCCCCACGGATCGCGGTCGCCGGGGCATGGATCAATGGAATGAACTCGAGAGAACTGCCAGCGAGCGAAACCGATGATGGGTCCGTCACATCGAGCGAAAGCACCCCCTCGATCTCTCCCTGCGAAGTCCCAAGATACGCCACATCGCCGTTCAGTGCCATGTAGTCATACCGACCGTCAGGCAACTGATACCCACCCAAGAGCTCGGGAGTATGTGGATCTTGTACCCAATACCGCAATAACCCCAGTTCCTCGTGCAAAACATACAACACAGAATCCTTAAACTGGATGTCGCTCACTCCGCCGTACCCAGCATCAAGCTCATACCGAACCGAACTGAGCACAACAGGAGATGAAGGATCCGAGACATCGATAATCTCGAATCCACCATCATGATCCGAGCTGTGCCAATCCAAACCGAGATAGACCAAATCTCCATCAACACAGATATCCTTGATCGACGCTCTCGAAGTTGAATGCACCGAGCGAACCTGCCCCTGCGCGACATCGAATACGACGAGTTCACGATACCCACCAAGAAAGACGAGATCACCCTGAACCGCGATCGAACTCCCCCCGGACTCCAGATCAGCGATCGTGTACGACGCAGCAAGCGTCGGAGAACTGGGATCACGCAGATCAATTACTTCCAACCCACTCCACGCGCTGGGTTGCCCAAGCAAATACGCATACCCATCGTGATACGCCGCCACGGTGCGATCTGCACCGACATACGCCTCGCCGTACGACCCGATCAACTGCAGATCGACACACTCATCCTGCGCCACCGCCGCCGTCGAACACAATCCCATCGCACACACACCGATCACCGATGCATTCAACATCGAGTCCAAAGTACTTCTGATTCGCATCACGCCCTCCCAGTTCAAAATGTTCAATGACAGAAAATCAACACCCATCAATGTACCCAAATCCCCAAAGCGCTGCAAGATGAAACCCAATCAACATCCACCAACGCAAATGCCCCCGATTTCAGAGGAAACCGAGGGCTTACTGTTCTTCCGAACTCACTCAATCACGGGCAACCCGCGTTGTACGCCGACAGGAACGCGCTCACATCAAAGAAGTTGAGCACCCCATCACCCGTCAGGTCCGCCGGGCAATCCGACGCGCCGCTGGGTTGATACTCAAACGCCCCGAGATCCACGCACAACTCCCATGTCGACAACCCCGAGTTCTCCGTGTCTGGATCATCAAGGTTACGAACATTCCCGTCAAAGTCCGTGTCCACATCCAACACATCCACCGGCCCAAGCACCCCACGCGAGTTCCCCGCGTCGATCGCCGCCGAACCCGCCATCAGGGTGTAATCACCCCCACCCAGATCCACAAACATCGGATCCGCGCTGAAGTTCCCGTTTGCGTCCGCCTCACCCGCCGGCCCCTCCGGGATCAACGAATAGCTCACATTGAAATCACCCGCCCCGGTATGCGACGCCGCGCTCGCGTTCACCACCACACAGTTCATCAGGTTCGTGTCCGCGTCCGCTCGGTTCGACTCAAACGAGTCACTCACACCCGCCGCGATCACATCATTGTTCACAAAGGTGCAGTTCACCGCATCAAAGACCTGCTCGTTGCGGACCACCCCGCCGATGTTCTCCGCCGTGTTGAGCTCAAACACCGAGTTCAGCGCCCGGAACACATCCTGATCTGAGATCCAGATCGCGCCACCCGCACTCTGCGCGTGGTTCATCGAGAACACACACTTGCTGACATCCATAATCGCCGCACCGCTGTTGCCCGCAATACCAAGCATCGCGATCGCCCCGCCCCGACTCGTTGCCGTGTTGCTCCGGAAGGTGCATCCCTCAAAGTTCGCAATGTCGCCGATGGCCGAGTATGACAACCCGCCGCCCTCCACGCCCTCGTTCCCCTCGATCAGGCAGTTCACGAACGACTTGGCGAGCACGCCACGCAGATCAACCCCGCCGCCGTTGCCACCGCTCGTGTTGTTGCGGATGATCGTGTTGGTCACCGTCCCGCCGCCCGACATATACAGCCCGCCGCCCACAAAGTCCGAGTGCGAATCCTCAATCACACAATCGGTAATCGTCGCACGCGACCCGCCCTCGATCGATACCCCGCCGCCAGCGCTGGTCGAGAACCCTCGCGTAAAGACAAGCCCCTCGAGCACCACATCCGTCGAGCTCCCCGAAGACACGAAGCACTTATCGAGGTCCTGCCCGAACACCGTCACCGTGCCCCCGCCCGCGTTGCGAAGCGCCAGGTCCTTCCCGATCACGCTCAGGTTCTCCGCGTACAGCCCCGGCTGAATCAGGATCTCGTCCCCGCTCGCCGCGTTCGCGATCGCCGCCGTGATCGTGATGTAGTCATATGTCCCAAGATCCGGTCCCACCGTCAGCGTATCCGCCAACGAAACCGAACCCGCCGCCCCCAATACCAACGCCATCGCCATCTTGTTCTTCATCGTGTGCCTCCCCGGGCTCTCAGTCGTACTTCAGTTCCAGAACGAATCCGTGTGCCAGTCCATGCGATGTACCGGGTTATCGCGCCCGACGAATACCACAAAGAACCGTGAAATCCCCCACTCCCCCCGCTTTAGAGGGGCAAACACCCCACTCTCTCAGTTACAATGCCCCCATGCCCACAAACCCAGGCATCCAGTCCAAAGCGACCGCCATCCTCAACCGGATGACGCTCGGCGATGATGCCCACTCCGCCATCCTCTCAGAACTCCTCTACGACGAACTCAAATCACTCGCCCGCCAGATGATGAACAGCGAGCGCGCCGACCACACCCTCCAGCCCACCGCCCTCGTCCACGAGGTCTTCCTCCGCCTGATCAACACAGACGAGGTCCATGTCAACTCCAAAGACCACTTCATGATGCTCGCCGCCCAGGTCATGCGTCGTGTCCTCATCGACCACGCCCGCGCCACAAAACGCCAAAAACGAGGCGGAGACCACGACCGCATCCCAATCACCATCGCCGACCCCGAATCCAACGAGCCCATCTCCCCCGAAACCCTCCTCGCCATCGACGAAGCGCTCAACAAACTCCGCGAACTCGACGAACGCAAAGCCAAGCTCGTCGAGCTCCGCTTCTTCGCCGGGCTCGACGAAGAACAAGCCGCCCAGATCCTCGGCATCGCCCGCTCCACCGCTTCAAGCGATTGGCGATTCGCCCGCGCCTGGCTCCTCCGCCAGCTCGCCTCCTCCCAAGAGGACGATGCATGAGCACCGAACGCAACAAGTTCCAACGCATCGAATCGATCTTCAAAGAACTCAGCGCGATGCACGCCGACCACCCCGACGCGATCGAATCCCGCCTCATCGAGCTCACCCGCGACGAACCGGACATCGCCGAAGAGGTCCGCGCCATGCTCGATCTTGACCGAGCCAAGCACAACATCCTCGACAACCCCGCCATCGAGATCGACCCACGCGAAATCAACGACGAGACACTCCCCGACTCCATCGCCAACTACACACCCACCCGAATCCTCGGCGAGGGCGGCATGGGCATCGTCTACGAAGCCGAGCAAAAAGACACCAACCGCCGAGTCGCCCTCAAAGTCATCCGCACTCGCACCATCCAGGACAAGATCCGCAAACGATTCCAGCGCGAAGCCCAGATCCTCGCCAAGCTCAACCACCCAGGGATCGCCACGATCTACGAATCGGGCACCGCCGACGACAACCGAACCCCCTTCGTCGCGATGGAACTCGTCGAAGGCCAACCCATCCACCACTTCGTCCGCGACACCTCACCCTCCATCGAGCAGCGTGTCGAGCTCATTGTCAAGGTCTGCCGAGCCGTCGCCTACGCCCACTCCATCGGCATCATCCACCGCGACCTCAAACCCGGCAACATCCTCGTCACCCCCGATGCCGAGCCCAAGGTCCTCGATTTCGGGATCGCAATGGATATGCAGCTCGACGAACGCACCATGATCACCCAGACCGGACAGCTCCTGGGCACCCTTCAATACATGGCCCCAGAACAGGTCGATCGCAGCACCAACGAATCGAGCACCCGCACCGATGTCTACGCACTCGGGCTCATCGCCTTCGAGCTCCTCACCGGGACCAGCCCCCACGCCGGGCGCGACTCCTCCATGTACGAGCTCGTCCGATCCATCCGCGACGACGACCCCCAGACACTCGGCACCCACGACCGCGCGCTCCGAGGCGACCTCGAAACCATCATCGCCAAAGCCCTCGCCCGCGAACCGCAACGACGCTACCCCGACGCGGGCGCCCTCGCCGACGACCTCGATCGGTTCCTCCACAACAAGCCTATCCAGGCACGCCCCCCGAGCACCTGGTACCAGCTCCGCAAGTTCTCCCAGCGCAACCCCCTCCTCGTCGGCTCCGTCGCCTCCATCATGCTCGTGCTCGTCGTCGCGATCATCCTTGTTTCAAACGCCCTGCGGATCGCGAATCAGGAACGCGCCATCGCCAAACAAGAACAGCACGCCCAGGAACTCACCGCCCTCTTCGTCACCGAAGACCTCTTCTCATCCGGAAACCCCGACTACGGCGGGGACGCAAGCATCTCCCTCCTCGACGCCATGCGGGCCGCATCCGACAAAATCCCCGAACGCTTCGAGAACGCCCCCGAAGCCGAAGCCGCCATCAGCTTCACCATGGGCGACCAGTTCCGCCTCATGAACGACTTCGAGAAAGCCGAGAAACACCTCCGCCGCTCCGTCGAACTCACAGAGACCCTCCCCGATATACACATCGATATCCTGCTCAACCGCTACAACTCGCTCATCGACCTCTACAACGACATCGATGACCTCGACACCTCCCTCGCCCTCGTCGAAGAAGCCGAAGAACTCATGGCAGCCCACCCGGAACTCTCCGACACCATCCGCATCGACACCCTCGTCCAGCACGCCTCGCTCCTCTACTACACGCGCGACTTGGAACAATCCGCCGAGATCTTCCAACGCGCCGTCGACCTGGGCGAAGCCAAGCAGCCGCAATACAACGGCACCGTCGATGCCGCCACCGCGCTCGCCATGGTCTACACCAACCTGGATCGCTACGAAGAAGCCCGCGCCATGCACCAAAAGGGCATCAAGATGCGTGTGGACACCCTCGGCCAAGAGCACCCCGCCACACTCCAGGCCATGGACAACTACGCAATCCAGCTCTTCCGCGACGGCAACTACGATGAAGCCCGAAACCTGCTCGAAGAAGTCCTCGAGATCCGCCTCCGCGTGTTCGGGGACGAGCATCACAAAACCGACCTCACCAGGGCACTCATCGGACGCACCCTCATCCTCGCAGACGAACTTCAAGAGGCAGAGCCCATCCTCCTCGACGCCCACGCCGGGCTCAGCGAAACCCTCGGCACCGACCACCGCTACACCCTCGTCGCCCGCGCCCTCCTCCACGATCTCTACAACAAGTGGAACAAGCCCCAACTCGCCGCAAACTACGCCCCACCCAACGAATAACTCGCCCTACCCTTGCTTATGCAAGACGCCGCCAACATCATCCCGGGCGCCCCGGAACCCGGACCCGATCTCCCCTACAAAATCGCCTGCCTCTGCGATCTCCGCGACAAGGACGGCCGCGTCCTCCTCCTCCATCGCATCAAAGCCCCAAACAAAGGGCTGTGCTCCCCAATCGGAGGCAAGCTCGAAATGCACCTGGGCGAGTCACCCGCCCAATGCGCCCAACGCGAGATCAAAGAAGAAGCAGGCATCGATGTCGACATCGACGACCTCCGACTCGTCGGGCTCATCGCCGAGACCGCATTCGAAGGCCAGACCCACTGGCTCCTCTTCTACTACCGCGTCATGAAACCCGTCGAAGTCGTCGACGGCCACATGGACGAGGGCGAACTCCGCTGGCACAACCCCGACGATATACCCAACCTCCCACTCCCCGACACCGACCGCCAGATCATCTGGCCCATGGTCCACAAGCACGAACACACCGGCCCAGACGGCGGCCCCGGATTCTTCAACATCTACATCGATTGCCGTGGTGAGCAACTCACATGGACCGTCGAACAGGAATCCCCTTCCGGGCGATAACCTGCCGCCGTTGACGATGGATCGCCCCACAGTCCGCTAACCACACAGCCATCGAGCGATACAAGTGTGTTGATCCCCTACAACAGGCAAAGCCAAACTCGTCAATTTCATAAAAGACATTCCCATCCTCTACCCCCGCCTCATCGAGAACCGATGATACACCCTCTTAAAACGAAGGTGGATCTACACAATCAACCAACCAAAGGCAGCACTCCATTGAACTACGCTCTGTTATACATCAGCAAGGCCACAGAACCATTCTCCAGCGATTCACTCGAGCAACTCGCGATCGACGCACAACAACGAAACCAAGCGAGCAACCTAACCGGTCTCCTCCTCTACTCCGGCACCCACTTTATCCAGATCCTCGAAGGGGACTATCACGAACTCAACAACCTCTTCGAGAGCATCTCCCGCGATAAACGGCACCATTCGATCAAGGTTCTCATGGGCGCACCTGCAAGCGAACGCCAGTTCCCAGACTGGTCGATGGGCGTGATCGATATCTCAAGCAACGACCGAATCGATCCGCACACGCTCGATCTGATCTGCGCACAGGCCGAAGGTCAACCCGAGGCGACAAAGATCGCGGCCCTCGAGACACTCAAACATTTCCAGTTCGATGTCATCAGCAACACCGGCGCCGTCGCCGCATAAACAGCCAACACAACAGTAAAAAAACACCCGCTCAATGAGCGGGTGTTCTTATTCTGAGTATTCAAGCAGCAATCAGGCGTTCGCCGCGGCCTTCTCGGCCTTGGCGCGGGCGTCGTCGAGCGTGCCAACATACATGAACGCCGATTCGGGAAGATCGTCGCCTTCGCCTTCGCACAAACGCTCGAACGAATCGATCGTCTCTTCCAGCGTCGAGTTGATCCCCGGGAAACCGGTGAACACTTCCGCGACATAGAACGGCTGCGAAAGGAATCGCTCGATACGGCGGGCACGAGCAACGATCTGCTTGTCCGCGTCCGAGAGCTCGTCCACACCGAGAATCGCAATGATGTCCTGCAGATCCTTGTAACGCTGCAGGATGTTCTGCACACGCATCGCGACCGCGTAGTGACGCTCGCCGATGATCGCCGGATCGAGGATTCGCGAGGTCGAACTCAGCGGGTCGACCGCCGGGAAGATCCCCTTCTCCGCGATCGAACGCTCAAGAACAACGAACGCGTCAAGGTGAGCAAACGCAGTCGCCGGTGCCGGGTCAGTCAGGTCGTCCGCAGGGACATAAATCGCCTGAACCGAAGTAATCGCACCCTTGCTCGTCGAGGTGATTCGTTCCTGAAGCTCACCCATTTCCGTCGAAAGGGTTGGCTGGTAACCCACCGCCGAAGGCATACGACCGAGCAGCGCCGACACTTCCGAACCCGCCTGGGTAAAGCGGAAGACATTGTCGACGAACATCATGGTTTCCTTACCCGACTCATCGCGGAAGTTCTCCGCCATCGTCAGGCCCGACAGCGCGACACGCAGACGCGATCCGGGGGGCTCGTTCATCTGGCCGAAGACCATCGCCACCTTATCGAGAACATGCGCCGTGTTGCCCTCGGCGTCGGTGTACTCCGCCTCGCCCATTTCGCGCCAGAGGTCGTTGCCCTCACGGGTACGCTCACCGACACCACAGAACACGGAGTAACCACCGAACTCACGAGCAACGCGAGCGATCATTTCCTGAATGATGACCGTCTTACCGACACCCGCACCGCCGAACAGACCGATCTTACCACCACGCACGAACGGACAGAGAAGGTCGATGACCTTAATACCCGTCGGGAGGATCTCGGTCTTGGGGTTCAGCTGCGAGAACTCCGGGGGCTCGCGGTGGATCGGGCTGCGATTCACACCCTCAAGCGCGGGCTTGTTGTCGATCGGATCGCCGAGCAGGTTGAAGACGCGACCCAGCACCTCTTCACCGACCGGAACCGAAACCGGCCCGCCGGTATCCGACGAGGTCATGCCGCGGGTCATACCGTCAGTCGACCCCAGCGCGACCGCACGAACGCGTCCGCCACCAAGGTGCTGCTGGACCTCACCGACGAGCTTCTTCTGCTCACCGTCATGCGTCCATTCCGTCACGATCGCGTTGTAGATATCGGGGAGCTCGCCCTCGGGGAACTGCGCGTCGAATGTCGACCCGATGACTTGCGTGATTGATCCTTTGGTCCCAGCTGCCATGTGCGCCGCTTCCTTTCGATGTGATCTAAACAATCCGGGCGCTCGCCCGTTCCGGTTGGACCCATAGGGTAGGTCCGCCAACCCCCAAGGGCGAGCAGACTTCCCTCCCCACTTGCGTCTTTCCGGCACAATTACACCGCCGATTTCCCCGCCGCTCGCCCCACCCCAACAGACGCAGCACATTCGCCCCCGATCCACCCGCTCGCCGCATAGCATCCTTCTATGCGCACCACACACACACTCCTCGCACTGCTCGCCTCGCTCCTGATCGCCCTCGCCGCACCGGCCCACGCCCAGGACGCCCCGACCGAGCCACAACCCCAAGCCACGACCAACGCCAACTCCGAGGCAGACCCCGACCTCGAGTCGCCACGCGCCACCATGATGTCCTTCCTGGAGGCGATGAACGACGCCAGCAACGACCCAAACACCGCCGTCTACCAGCGGGCCACCCGCACCCTCGACCTCTCCACCTCACTCCCACCAGAATCACGCCGGATCGCCGCCCGCGAGCTCTACGCCGTCCTCAACCGAATCGGCATGGTCACCGAGGCCCAACTCCCCGCCCAGACCGATGCCGAGCGATTCCGCTACTACCCCCAACCCGACATCGTCGCCCACGCCACCTTCAGCGCAAAATACCCCGGCTACATCATCGCCCTCACAACCGACGCCCAGGGCAACTGGCGCTTCAGCCGCAACACCATGGACTCCATCCACGAGTTCTACATCGCCACCGAGGACGAGGCCGCCCGCGCCGGCGTCGAGCTCGACAAAACCCTCATCGAGCACATCCGCGCCGCCGTCCCCCGCTCACTCAAAGGCTCAACAAACCTCGGCCTCGAGCACTGGCAATGGATCGGCATCTTCCTCGTCATCCTCGTCGGCATCATCCTCGACCGCATCGTCCGCACAATCCTCCGCGTCATCTGGCACCGCATCGAACAGCACGCCGCCGACACCCCCGACCAGCAGTCCGACACCGACACACTCAACAAGGCCGTCCGCCCCTTCGGGCTCCTCGCCGCCTCAGGCGTCTGGTTCCTCGCACTCACCATCGGGCTCCTCCCACCCACACCGACCATGGTCCTGCTCGTCGCCGTCAAGGTGATCTGGATCACCGGCCTCGTCTGGGGAGGCTTCAAAATCACCGACCTCGTCGCCGAATGGCTCGCCACCCAGGCAGGCAAAACCGAAACCAAGTTCGACGATCTCCTCATCCCACTCATCAAACGCACCGCCAAGGTCTTCATCACCGCCGTCGGCCTCATCTACCTCGCCTCCGCATTCTCCATCGAGATCCTCCCCCTCCTCACCGGCCTCGGCATCGGCGGCCTCGCCGTCGCATTCGCCGCCAAGGACACCATCGAGAACTTCTTCGGCTCCGTCGCCGTCATCCTCGACCGCCCCTTCGAGATCGGCGACTGGATCTATGTCAACGATGTCGAAGGCACCGTCGAAGACCTCGGCTTCCGCTCCACACGCATCCGCACCTTCTACAACTCACTGGTCACGGTCCCGAATGCAACATTGGTTCGCGCGAAAGTCGACAACTACGGCCGCCGCAAATACCGCCGCTTCAAAACCATGGTCAATGTCACATACGACACCCCGCCCGAGAAAATCGAGGCCTTCTGCGCCGGCATCCGCGAGATCATCAAGCTCCACCCCTACACCCGCAAGGACTATTACCATGTCTGGCTCAACGCCTTCGGCCCCCACTCCCTCGATGTCCTCGTCTACATGTTCTTCGAGTGCCCCGACTGGTCCATCGAGCTCCGCGAGAAACACCGCTTCATGCTCGATGTGATCCGCCTCGCCGATCGCCTCGGCGTCGAGTTCGCCTTCCCCACCCAGACCCTCCACGTCGCCCAACTCGACCCCACCGCCGAGCACAACCCCGCCAACATCCCCGACACCCACGCCGAACGCCGCGCCGTCCTCGAAGGCCGCAAACTCGCAAGAGAACTCACCCAAGACCAACCCTGGAAAACCGAACTCCCCGGCCCCGTCTCCTTCGCCGAAGAGTTCGACTCCGAATGGGAAGCAAGAGGCGACAGCGCAGGGTAAGTTCGCACTGTAACTCCCATGCGTACACACAGAACCCTCAAACTCCCATTGCTTGAGCACCCACTCCCATACGCTCTCGCACCGTCGTACCAAGACGAATCTATCTGTATCTTCACATCCGCAGGCAGTCATCAACTCAAAGTCGGCGCCTATCTCATGATCGGCATCGCGATCTTCGGCCTATCAATGGCCCTGCTCGTCACTGCGCAAACCGGTCACCAGACACCTGTGCATCATCATCGATACGGCTCATTTCCAGTATGGGCGCTGTACCCCCTCGGGATCTTCTTACTCATACTCGGATTCAAACTTCTCCTCGATGCGAAACGACGCAGCCAAATCATCATCGATCGAAAGAATCACAACGCGCAGATTCAGTACACCAACGGGTCGACGGCAACCACAAAAGACGCATCCATCACGCTCACAGAGAGTGCCGTCATCACAGGACAACTCAGTGGTCACCGCTCAACAGTCAAAACAATCAAGCAAGGCACATTCCAAGTCGTCGCAATCGATGTCAGCCACGACTGCTTCGTGCTTGGAGCGTTCAAATCACAAGACGCTGCCGACCAGTATCTCTCCGAAATCCAAGAGCTGACACATTTGGATATCAACGTGAGACACAGCGAAGAACTTCTACGAGTAGCCGGCGAACGGAAATACCTCTTCCAAACCAAAGACGATTACGCCCTGCGCCATCGAAAGAAATCTAAACCGATGCAACCTGTTCAGTTCTGGTAAATTGGCAGCTCACACCCCCCTCAACGCCTCCTCAACCTCCACCCCACCCTCAACAAACTCAAACGCCTTCCCCACCGTCGCCGCCTCATCGAGCGACGCCACGATCACCCGTGCCACATCCGCCCGCGTGATCTCCAGATCATCATCGCCCCCATGATCGAACCGATCACTCGTGCGGATCTGCCCCTTCTCCTGCTCATCCGTCAATGTCCCCGGGCGCAGGATCGTCCAATCCAAACCACTCTGCATCACATACGCGTCCGCCTCGTGCTTCGCGTGCAGATACTCCTCGAGCTGGTCCGCGTCCTCCGGGTGCCCAGCGCCGATAGAACTCAAAAGCACGAACCGATCGATCCCGACCCGCTTCGTCGCGTCGCACAGGTTGATCGCCCCATCGAGATCGACCTCCTGAACCGCCTCGCCCTGCGACCCCACCGCGAACACCACCGCGTCGTGACCCGCGATCGCCCGATCGAGCGTGTCCGGGTCCGTCACATCCGCGATGTATGTCTTCGCCCCAATCGCGTGCAGGTCCTCCCGATCCTCCTCACGACGGATCATCCCCGTCACCGCGTGCCCCGCATCGATCGCCTTCTCAACCGCTTTCCGCCCAACCTGCCCCGTCGCACCAGCAATAAACACTTGCATCGTTCTTCCTTCCATTGATTACGCGACCAATCAGGCAACACACGCACCCAATCAATCACGCACACCAAATGAAACCAGACGCAAATGAATCTCAGATGAAACCGCAATGAAACCACCAACCAAACTGACAAACAACCACAATCCGCCCCCCCGATGGCGAGTGGCGAGTGGCTAGTCCCTCTCCCTCCCCACCACCCCCCGCGCAAACTCAATCGCATCCCCCATCCCCTCAAACACATGCTCCTGACCGATCTCATCAAACAGCCCAACACGCACCATCTCCATCAGCGGCTGCGCATGCACCCCACCCAACAACAACACCGTCCCCTGACGACGACACTTGCCCACAAACTCCTCCAGCGCATGCAACCCCGTCGCATCAATATGAGGCACCGCACGCATCCGCAGAATAAACACCCGAGGCGGCCTCTCCAACTGCCCCAGCGTGTCAATCAACAGATCCGCCACCCCAAAGAAGAACGGCCCGTTCACCTCAAAGATCTCCACACCCTCCGGGATGTCTAGGTTGCTCATCTGCGCCGGGTCCTTGGGATCAATGATCTCTGGCCGCTGCCCGCTCACCAGCTCCTCCTTGAGCCCGCTCATCGTCGTCATCTCGCTCATCCGCTTCATGAACAACAACGACGCCAGCACCATCCCCACACCAACACCGATCGTCAGGTCCGTAAACACCGTCAGCCCGAAAGTCGTTAGCAACACCAGCACATCCGGGCGCGGCGAACGCAGCAACGCCCGGAAGTGATCCACCTCCGCGATATTCCACGCCACCATGATCAGGATCGCCGCAAGCGTCGCCAACGGAATCTGCTTCGCCAGCGGCGCCAGCAGCAGCATAAACAACAGAATCACCACCGCATGGATCACCCCAGCCAGCGGTGTCTTGCCCCCGCTCTTGATGTTCGCCGCCGTCCGCGCAATCGCCCCCGTCGCCGGCAGCCCGAAGAACAACCCCGAAGCAATATTCGCCACGCCCTGCCCAACCAGCTCCTGATCCGAACGATGCCGGTTCCCCGTCATCCCGTCCGCGACCACCGCCGACAGCAGACTCTCGATCGCGCACAACACCGCGATCGTCGTCGCCGCCGGGATCACCTGACGCATCAACTCAAACGAAAACTCAGGAACATGCGGCGAGCGCAGCCCATTGGGAATCCCGCCAAACCGCGTCCCGATCGTCTCGACCACCGGTCGCGCGTGCACCCCATCAAACAAAACCGTCGTCTTCGCCCAGCCCATCACCCAGACCACACCCGTCGCCAGCACCACCGCAACAATCGCACCCGGAACCTTGGGCAACCACCGACGCAGCACAATCAGCACCACCAGCGACCCAACACCCACCCCGGCACTGTGCCAGCTGATCGTCGAGAGATGCGCACTGATCATCTGAACCTTGTGCACGAACTCCGCCGGCACCGTCGCCGCCGTGCCATCCGCATTGAGAATCGTCAGCCCAAGCAGGTCCTTGATCTGCCCCGTGAAGATCATCACCGCGATCCCCGAGGTGAACCCCGTGACCACCGGGTACGGGATGAACTTGATCAGCGTCCCGAACCGGAACAACCCCATCAGGATCACAATGAACCCCGCCATGATGGTCGCCAGCACCAGCCCCTCGTAACCGAAGGTCGCCGCGACCCCGAACACGATCGGGATAAACGCAGCCGTCGGCCCCCCGATCTGCACCCGGCTCCCACCCAGCATCGAGATCAGGAACCCCGCAACCACCGAGGTAAACAGCCCCATCGCCGGCGGCGTCAACCACGGATGGATCGACCGCAGCTCATCCGCCACATCCTGCGGGATCGAAGCAATCCCCAGCGCCATCGCCAACGGCAGCGCAATCACCGCCACCGTCAACCCCGCAACAAGATCATGCATCACGATCCGCCGCGTATACCCCTCACGCAAACAAACCAGCGAAACAGGTGTGTACCGCGTCGAAAACCGGAGCTTCATGCTCGCCTCCTTAAATATAAGGCCTAGAGCATATGCCCCCCCAACACCCACCCCCAAATCAATCTAGACAACAATCTCCGATTACCCGCATGTCCCTCCCCGTGATCCGCCGTGTCGCAGATCCGTCAACGGCGGAGCGGACGAAGGAGGTGCCGAGCGCAGCGAGGCGGAGGGGTCTTGATGTCCCTCCCCGCGCCCTCGCGGGGAGGTGGCACGCCGTCCCCGGCGTGACGGAGGGGTCTTCACAACACCTCATCTTCCATGTATATTGCAAATGTGATCGACCACGCGACCTATCGCCATCTCACAAAGCCAACATCCCTCGCAAAGCATCGCGCTACATCACTCCGCGACAACCTCTCCCCACCCGAACAGCTCCTCTGGTCATACCTCCGCAACAACCAGATCGCTGACCTCCCCTTCCGTTCCCAGCACCCTCTCGGCCCCTACATCGCCGACTTCTACTGCCGCGACGCCCGCCTCGTCATCGAAATCGACGGCAAGACCCACCAAGCCGACCAACTCACCCACGACAAAGCCCGCGATCAATGGATGCAATCCTGCGGCATCCATGTCCTGCGAATCCAAGCCCACGAAGTCTTCGCCGAACTCAACGCCGTCGTACAAACAATCCGCAACATCGCAGCACAACGCGCAGAAGAAATCCGAACCAACAAGCCGCTCTAACTGCCCCTCCCCGCGATCCACCGTGTCACCGATCCGCCAACGGCGGAGCGGACGAGGGAGGTGGCTCGCCGTCCCCGGCGTGACGGAGGGGTCTTCAGAGCAACACATGCATCTGTAAACATGCCAAATCAATAGCAAACCGAAGCTCTCCCCATTGTCCCTCCCCGCGCCCCCGCGGGGAGGTGGGCTTGGGCGAAGCCCAAGGTCGGAGGGGTCTTAAGAGCAACGCACATAAACCAAGACACCCCTCCGTCACGCTGCGCGTGCCACCTCCCCGCGGGGCGCGGGGAGGGACAAGAGGATTGCCCTTGCCCCCTCCTGTCTTTGAAGGTAATCTGCATCTATGAAACCATATGACGGAAGCATTGGTGCCAAAACCAACTCATTATTAGTACTTGCCCCCACCATCGCAGGATTTGCTCTTGGTGCAAGCACAAGCATGCTTGGAGCACCAGACAATGTTGCAGGATCTTTTTTTTCTGGCGGATTACTAGTCGGAATTGCGATGCTTGTTGGTCTCAGGAAAAGCAAAGAAGCAACTGTCCGGAAACAAGTTGAAGCTGGCCTAGCGTGCGAGCACTGCTGGGCCGAGTTCGAAGAAGGCGATGAACGCATTCCGTACGGCAATAACTACATATGCACTGAGAGTAAAGAAAAACTTGGCCTCTGAGCCAGGTGCTCCGATGATGAAACACTGACGGGTGCCCTGCTTTGACCCGAAGGGCAAAGCAGGATCTCCATCCCCCATCTTCCTTCCCCTAGTGGCTAGTGGCCAGTCCCCAGTCCCTCACTCCGCAAACATCGCCTCAACAAACCCCTCAGGATCAAACGCCTCAACATCCTCCGGCGTCTCACCCACTCCGATGAACTTCACCGGGATGTCCGTCGCTTCTTTGATCGCCACCACAATCCCGCCGCGCGCCGTGCCGTCGAGCTTGCTCAGGAAGATCCCCGTCACACCCGCCGCCGCATTGAACTCCTCGGCCTGCCGCAGCGCGTTCTGCCCGCTCGTCGCGTCCAGCACCAACAGCGTTTCATGCGGCCCACCAGGGATCTGCTTATCAATCACCCGACGGATCTTGCTCAGCTGATCCATCAACCCCGTCTGCGTCTGCAACCGACCCGCCGTGTCGATGATCAACACATCAACGCCACGCGCCTTGGCCGCCGCGCACGCGTCGAAGGCCACCGCCGCCGGGTCGCCGCCCTGCTGGCCCTTGACCACCTCAACGCCCAAACGCTCGCCCCAGATCTCCAGCTGACGCACCGCGCCCGCACGGAAGGTATCGCACGCACCCAGCAGCACCGTCTTCCCATCATCCGTCAACGACTGGCACAGCTTCGAGATCGAGGTCGTCTTACCAACCCCATTGACACCCGTCATCAAAATAACCGTCGGCTTCGAATCACTCACATTGAGCGTCCGATCCTGCTCGGGCCACATCGCCACCAGCTCTCGCTTGAGATACCCGATGACATCCTCACCCTTCGTGAGCGTCCCCGCCTTGTAATCCGCCCGGATCCCCTCAATCAGCTTCCGCGTGGCAACGACACCAACATCGCTCTGGATCAGCCGCTTCTCGATCTCCTTGATCAGATCATCATCGAGCGTCTTCCCCGCGAGCACCGACCGCAACGACGACACGAACACCTCGCGCGTCTTGCCCAACCCCTGCTTGAGCTTCCCGATCGTCTTGCGGAACAACGCCATCGATCAGTTCCCCTCGTTCACAACCGAAGAGCCGCCCGCCAGCACCCGCTTGAGGATCTTGTCCAAAATCGCATTCACAAAGCCCGGCGAGTGCTCCGTCGAGAACTGCTTCGCCAGCTCCACCGCCTCGTTCACCACGCCCTTGGGCTCGCTCCCCTCCACACGCGTCATCTCATAATGCGCCAGCCGCAGGATCGAACGATCAACCACAGGCATCCGCGACACGCTCCACTCCGTCGACAACTCGCTGAGCACCGCGTCCGCGTCGCCGCGTTGCTCCCACGCATTCACCGCCAGCCGAAACGCCTTCTCGCGTTCCCCCGCGGAAAACTCCGCGTGCTGATCAACAAAGCTCAGCCCCTCGTCCTCGAGCGTCTCGACATCATCGAGCGCATCGCGCACCGACTCCGTATCTTCGCCCTTGGTCGCGTCGAGCTGATACATCGCCAGCAGCGCCAGCTTCCGAATATCCCGTGGTGATGCCATAAAAAGACCCGGCTCCTTACCCGCCCGAAAGCTTGTCCTGCACCTGCAACCCAGGCGTAAACCGCACGCCCGGCGAATCGTTCTGATACCCCTCCGCGATCGCCACGATCGCGTCCGCCGCATCCAGCGCCGCGTCCATCGCTTCAGCCCCCTTGTTCCCCTTGTCGCCCCCCGCACGAGCCAGCGCCTGCTCATTCGTATTCGTCGTCAGCACCCCAAACGCCACAGGCACACCCGTCGCAAGGGTGATGTCCGTGAGCCCCTTCGCCACCGCCGCCGCAATGTGCCGATCATGCTCCGTCTCGCCCTTGATGATGCACCCCAGACACACCACCGCGTCGTACATCTCCGACCCCGCCGCAGCCGCAGCCACCGCCGTCAACTCATACGCCCCGGGCACCTCCAGCACCGCCAGCTTCGACTCATCCCCACCCCGAGCCGCATACGCCCCGATCGCCCCCTCAAGCATCACCCCCGTGACACTCGTGTTGTACCGAGACACCACAATCGCACAAGCCCCAGGTTTCCGTCGTTTCTGCATATCAGCCATAAGGTCGTGATTCTAGACACACCCCCACTCTTGTGCCTCCCCCGTCCGCCTCTGGCGGAACGGGGGAGGTGTCCGCGCAGTCCGCCTCTGGCGGAGAGGGGGTCCCCCTTGTCCCTCCCCGCGCCCCGCGGGGAGGTGCCGAGTCCCCGAGGCGGAGGGGTCTTCATCGGTGGCAACGCATATCAAGACCCCCCTCCGTCACGGCGAAGACGCCGTGCCACCTCCCCGCGGGGCGCAGGGAGGAACAACACCTGCTTTGAGTCCGCCTCTGGCGGGACAAAGCAGGAACGAACACACTTCAACAACACCCCTCTTCCCCCTCCCCCCATTGCCTATTGCCTATTGCCTTCCCCCTCCCCCCTACCATCCCCCGTGCGAAAAACCCTCATCGCCATCGCGCCCACCCTCAAGCTCACACGCGTCACCACCGCGTTCGGCGCCGTCGCCAACCTCTGGTTCGTCATCCTCTGGGCACGATTCAACCCCGAAGAACTCGCACCACACCCCATCAAGGACGCATCCCTCCCGCTCCTCCTCGCCGCAGGCCTCATCGCAGGCGTCGGCCTCTACGCCTTCGGCACATCCCTCAACGACCTCCTCGATGTCCACCGCGACCGCGCACTCAACAAGCAAACCTCCCCCATCGTCGACGGCTCCGCCTCCATCGAACTCGCCGTATGCCTCGTCGCCGCCACACTCATGCTCGCCATCCTCGGCTCCATCGCCTTCGGCACCGAGGCCATCCTCATGACCCTCCTCCTCGCCGTCGCCATCCTCATCTTCAACGCGCTCGGCAAGTTCATCCCCGGCATCGGCATGCTCCTCCTCGCACTCATCTACGCCGGACACATGCTCATCCCAGACCTCTGGACCCGCTTCCTCCTGCCCGTCTGGCTCGTCATGACCCACGCCCTCATCGTCGCCGCACTCGCCCAACAACTCGGCCGACGATCACCCCCCATCTCACGCCGCGCCGCCGTCTTCGCCCTCCTCGGCTGGCTCGCCTGCACCATCGCCCTCTTCGCCCTCGCCTGGACACGACGCGTCCCCGAAGACGGCCTCTGGCCAAACTTCGTCCCCCCCACCGCAATCCTCTACCCCCTCGGCTTCGTGCTCATCTTCGCCATCATGATCTGGCGACGCTACAAAAAGGTCGGCCTCGGCCCAGCACTCGGCGAAAAGATCACCCGCTACGGCGCCATCTGGCCCGCCCTTTACGCCTGCGGCTGGCTCGCCGGAGCAGGCCTCTGGACCGCCGCCTCCATCATGGCCACCCTCACCGGCACCGGTTTCCTCGTGATGACCGTCCTCCGAGAGCTCTACGCACTGATTGAGCATCCGGTAGGGTATCGGCTCTGATTCTCCTCCCCCGCGCTTGCGGGGGAGGTGCCGATCCGCCAACGGCGGAGCGGCGGAGGGGGGTCTTCATGCCTTCCACGCCCCGCGGGGGAGGTGTCTCGCGTCTTCGCGAGACGGATGGGCTCTTCTCTCCTCCCCCGTCCTGACGGGGGAGGTCCCTCGCAAAGCGAGGGGGAGGGGGCGCCCCCAACAACCATCCACCTCCAACCCCACGCTCCCAAAGAGGGGTTGCAGGGGAAACCTCCCCTGCACAGGAATCCCATACACTCCACCCATGTTCGGCCTATTCAAACGCAAGCCCAAAGTCCCATCTCACCTCACTTCGGGTGAGGAACCCCAGCCGTTTGTCTGGATGCACCGCGTCATCCGTCGCCCTTCACCACCCGTTGTTTGGCCGCTCGAATCCGAAGCTTTCCACGGCTGGCGCGTCAAACCCAACCCCGAGCTCGGCCTTGAGCGGGACACCTACTTCCTCAACGCCAACGCGCCCGAGTTCACCTTTGCAACACCGTGGCCTATCACCACGCGAGCGTTTCTCGATAGCCTGAGCACAGATGTACTCCACAAGCCAGAGCACTGGTCACAGATCGACCCGCGAGATGTGTTTCTCTACGACGCGGATGAAGTCCGCGAGGCATTCAGCGATCACGAGCGGTACCTGCTCTCAGACCTGAGAGACGCGAACGCCGAGCAACTCAAGGTCATCCGGAACCACAACATTAAGCTCACCCCCGCATCTCCGGATACAGAGTATCTCAAACTCTCATCGGACCGTCACCCGATGCTTGACCGTAACAACTGCGTAATGCTCAAACCCGAAAGCCAAGACAAAGGCGCAAGTCCAAGAACACTCAGAGTCAATCCAAGACAGCTGCACCAAGACCGCATTGCGTACTCATTCGGACTGATCCTCAATGAGCACGACGCCCAGATCCTGAATCATCAGTTCGGAGAAGCCAGCAAGTTCTACGCACAAGTTCCGATTATGGTCTGATCCGATCTCTCCTGCCCAAAGAGGGGTTGCAGGGGAAACCTCCCCTGCACAAGCAAAAACGCTCGTTTCTATATACGAAGACTACATGACGCCGATCTCCATACAAACACGGAGACCGCATCATGCACACCCGCATCGCCGCCATCATCTCGCTGTTCATCGCCTCAACCCAGGCGTTCGCCCAGATCATCACCGAGGACCTCGTCCTCACGCCCCCAGACCCCGACAAGAACATCTATTTCGGGTCCAGCGTCACCCTCGCCGATGGCATCCTCGCGATCTGCGCGTTCGGCGCCGAGCGTGCGCCCGACCGCGCTGGCGTCGTGTACCTCTACGACACCGACAGCTTCAAGCTCATCCGGAAAATCCGACCACCCCAAGCCAGCGGCGACACATTCGGAAGAGACGTGCAGATAAGCAACGGCCGCATCGCGATCAGCGCATACCGCCCATCGGAGTTACCCTACTACGAGCACAGCATCTATGTCTTCGATATCCAAACAGGTGCGCTGCTCTCACACATCAGCAACCCCGAACACGATGCACCAAGCGAAACATACTTCGCAATCAGGTTCGCGCTCGGCCCCGATACCCTCGCGGTCGGCGACTTCATCGATGATGAGTTCGGCGGGTACGCCGGTGGAGCCGTCTTCCTATTCAACCCCGACACCGGGGACCTGATCGAGAAGTTCGCGCCCGATAGCACCAGCACGGTCGATACGTTTGGCCAAAACCTCTGCTTCGACAGCGACCGGCTCATCGTCACCTCGCGAGCCCGCACGGCCGGCCCGGACACCTGGGGCACAGCATTCATCTACGACCTGAATCCCCGCCAGGAAACCGCGCGACTCCCGCTACACGACGAGCTTAACTACGCTTCAGGACTCATTGATATAGACGCCCAGGATGGCAAGATCCTCCTCGGGAACATCGACCGCCGAGAGCTGCGCCTTCTGGACACAACCAACCAGCACCCGCCCATCACGATGGTCCCGCAGAACAGCACCCCAATGGACGACGAGTTCCCATCCTCGCTCGCATACGCCCCACCCTTCGCCGTTGCAATGGGGTACTTCGACTCAAGCGTGATCCACGCGTGCCTCTTCGACACAACGACCGGCGACCAGATCGCACGCCTCGGACCAAGCACAAGCTACTTCGGATCGCAGTTCCCAAACTCACTCGCCATGGACGACCGGTTTATCGCGATCGGAGAACCAACCCAGCGCGCCAGCGGCAGCAGGAACGTGGGCGCCGTCTACATCTACAAGCTCGATACATTCGCATGGCCACTCACCCTGCCAAGCCCCATGCAGGCTCTGCCCCCGCACCCTGCACTCCCTTGAGCACACGAAGAACTCACAGGAGACTCCCTCACCTACATGCCGCAGACCCGCCTGGGCGAGCCACCCAAAATCCACGCTCTTCTCTGCGCCCTCTGCGTGACCTTCGCGCCCTCTGCGTTCAAAAACAACCCCACACTGACACGCTTTGTGCGCAAAATCCCGTCACTCCCCCACCTCCCCCTTGCATCACCACGCCGAGCGTTTACAATTCCCACAACACCGTCACCACCCCCCGAGCGTGACACACAAACACAACCAGACGCAAGCCCCCGCTGAGCACCATCGCGCAACACAACCAGCCGCGAAGGGAGCAACGCATGCACGCGCCAACCAAACTCAAATCCAGCACACCAACCCGCATCAAGACCACCACACGCCTCCCCCGGGCTTCCGCGGGAGGTCCCAACGAAGTCGCCGGAGGGGGGCTTCCTCCCAGCCCTGATCCCCAATCCCTCATCCCTGATCCCGCTCTTCTTCCCTCCCTCACCGCCCACCTCATGGACGACCTCCTCGACCCCACACTCACACCCGTCCAGATCTGCAAGGCCCACGGCCTCCGCCTCGACCAGCTCGCCGACATCATGCAGTCCGACGCCTACCGCAAATCCGCGGCCGCTATCGCCCAGATCACCACCGACCGCACCACCCTCATCACCAACCACGACGCCCTCCGCGCCAGATCCCTCCAGCAGGACATCGCCCAGGACGCCTACCTCGCCGCCGCCGACCTCGACCAGGCCGCCGCATCCCGAAACCCCAAACTCGCCTCCACCCGCGCCCGCCTCCTCGAAACCGCCCGCAAAGCCAACGCCCCGTACGCAGCGAAGCCCGCTCCCCCCTCCCAGCATCCTCGCGAGGAGACAGATCCAGCGCAGCCAAAGACGGAGGGCACCTCTTGTCCCTCCCCGCGCCCTCGCGGGGAGGTGGATCCGCCGAAGGCGGAGCCGGAGGGGTCTTCTCTCCTCCCCCGGGCCTCCGCGGGAGGTCCCTCGCAACGCGAGGGGGAGGGGGTCTCCCAACAACCTTCCACCCCCGGGTGCCCTGCGTTGAGCCCGCCTCTGGCGGGACAAAGCAGGAACGGACACCACCCAACAACCGTCTCTGCCCTCCGGGTCAAAGCAGGGCACCCGCAAACGAGCATTCCCGAAGGAAACCCCATCACCTTCGGACCACCATCCGGAGACAAAGCCGAAGACGGAGGGCGCCTCTTGCCCCTCCCCGCGCCCTCGCGGGGAGGTGGATCCGCCAAAGGCGGAGACGGAGGGGTCTTCTCTCCTCCCCCGGGCCTCCGGGGGAGGTCCCTCGCAACGCGAGGGGGAGGGGGTCCCCCAAAAACCTTCCACCCCCGGGTGCCCTGCTTTGATCTGCGCAGCGGACAAAGCAGGAACAGACACCACCCAGCAACCTGCTTTCCCCTCCGGGTCAACGCAGGGCACCCGCAAGCAAGCATCCCCGACATCCATCAAGACCCCCTCCGTCTCGCTCCGCTCGACACCTCCCCCGTCAGGACGGGGGAGGAAACAAGAGCCCGCGCGCAAACGAACATCCCCGAAGGAGAATCTTCCCCGAGTGGCCAGTCCCTAGTGGCTAGTGGCTTCTTAGAACAGCCCCAACGCAAAGAAGATCGCCGTGAACACAAGGTCCGCAACAACAATCGCCACGACACACTCGACCACCGTGTATGTCGTCGCCCGACCGACGCCGGCCGCCCCGCCGGTCACCCGCAGCCCGTTGGAGCACGCGATGATCCCGATCAGCGTCCCGAACACGCCGCCCTTGGCCACACCGGTCCAGAAGTCGACCTGCTTGGCCTGCGTGAGCATGTTGTCCATATAGGTCTCGTACGGGATCCCGAGCATCGTGATCGAGATCAGCATCGCCGCGACAATAGCACAGAAGCTGCTGATCACCCCCAGGCAGGTCATCGAGATCGTCGACGCGATCAACCGGGGCACCACCAGGAACCGGATCGGATTGAGCGCGCTCGCCTCCAGCGCCTCGATCTCTTCACTCACCACCATCGTCCCGATCTCCGCGGCGATCGACGCCCCGGCAAACCCGGTCAGCACGATCGCCCCGATCAGCGGCCCAAGCTCGCGCAGCACCGCAACCGAGATGATGTTCGCCACCTTGTCCCGCTGCCCAAAGTCATCCAGCGGCGGCGAGAGCTGCAATGCCAGAATCAAACCCACCGCGGCGGAGACCAGCGACACAATAAAGATCGACTCAACACCCACACGACAGATCTGCGAAACAATCGCGCTCTTCCCCAGCCGATATTTCCGAGTGCACAACCCGCGGCAGAACCAGCGCACGGTGTCCGAAAGCAGATACACCACATCGCCGGTATGATCCAGCACGCCGATCGTGCGCCGCCCGATCATCGCGATCGGCAGCAGCACGGGCAACAACATCACCGGCACCCCGGGGCGCTTCGTGCTCTGTTCTTGATCCTGCGTGTCCGCCATGCGTCGGATGCTCCGGTCCTTCAGAGCGAGATGGCCTCATCCCGAGAGTCCACGATCGAGAAGAACGAGTCGAGTCGAGCGATTTCGAAAATCGCGCTGACCTTGGTGCTCATATTGCAGATCACGATCTTCGCGTTCGAGCTGCCTGCGTTCCGCATCGCCTCAACGAGCGTCGCCAACCCCGACGAGTCCATGTATTCAACATCATCAAGATCGATCACAACCTTGTGGGTGTCGCCGCTCATTTCCTGCCGAAGGACGGATCGCAGCTCCGGGGATCGGCTCATGTCGATGTCCGAGTTCGGAGACAGAACCACGATTCCCTGCTCGGGCCGTTCGATTGCGATATATGTCGATTGTGGGTTCGCCATGCCTGTCCCTCTCGAACGGGGGTCCATCCCCGATTATTCGAGTATAGGGGAGTCATCGGCGAGATGGGGACCGGTCGTTGAGCGTCACTTTGCAAGCGGGCGCTTTCTCACTCAGGCGAGGCGACTCGCTGGGACGCATGGCGTTCTTGATCATGACCAGTCGCATGCCCCTGGGAGCCCGTTTCTCGTACCGGACCTCGTCCATGACCTCGTTGATGATGTGGACACCCAGCCCGCCGGGCTTGATGTCATCGAGATCCCGCCCCTTCATGTTGCAGGGATCGACCTGCTTGGCCTCGTCCTCGATGATGATGACGATCCCGCCGATCGAATCGCTCGTGGGCTTCAGCGGGCTGAGCCCGAGCCAGATGGGCTTATCGAAGGCCCGATCGTACCCGTGGCGGATGATGTTCGACATCGCCTCATCGACGGCGAGCGCGATCTTGGAGCATTCGATATCGTCGAATCCGATCCGGCGAGCGATGCACCCCACGAGCTCCCGTGCACCACACAGGTACATGGGGTCGGAGGTCAGTCGCAACTCGATTTCGGGTCGTTGATCCATGTGCTGGGTTTCGTAGATGAGGGTCAGTCCTCTTGGGTTTGTGCCTCTTCCATCGGCGTTTCGTCGCCCGATCCTTCAGGCGTGGCATCTTGAGGTATCTCGATGGGCTCCATGTCGTCTGGGAGAGTCATCCCGAGATTCTGGAGGTATTGCACCCATCGGTTGTAGGCGGCGACCCTTTGCCAGTGCGGGGCCGCGTGGTGGTAGTCCAGGGTTTTCCCTGTGCGGGTCTCGAGTGATCGGATCGCCAGCATCCGCTCTGCGGGGGTGTGGGATCGGAGCTTTTCGACCAGTTTGACTAATGAATCGTCGTCCTCCAACTCGGATGCCTGAACGATGGCGTCAAGGCGTTTGGATGGTGCGGGTGAGTCAAACCCCACCTTGGGGTCTGGCAGGCACCCGGCGAGCAGCATCGTGGAGATCAGGGCGGTTGTCAAGATCCGAGGATGCGCCAGTTGTCGGTGCCTGTCGTGTGCGTAACGCGGCTCCTGCGTCCAGATTGCACATCCCTGCGGCATGCAAGAACTGTAGGCGTCTGGGTTTGCACCGTTTGTATTCGGGTTTGATGACAACTGGTTGCTCCGAAATCTCGCCTTTTGTGACCCGGGGTCTACACTCTCACCCGGGGCTGGACGACATCTCCGGGTTTATCGGACGCAACCGACCATCGGCTGCAACGACCGCTCCCCACTCACCCGTGAGATCTTGACATGTCGCAGACGCCTGTTTCGCATATCGACCATGAGGTTGTCCCGGTTTTGGACTTTGGTTCGCAGACGGCGCAGCTGATTTGTCGTCGTGTCCGCGATGCGGGCGTGTTTTCGGTGCTGGTGGCCCCGGATATCACGGCGGAAGAGCTGGCGGCGATGAACCCCAAGGGGATCATCCTTTCGGGCGGCCCTTCGAGCGTGACCGACGAGGGCGCGCCGACGATGGACCCGAAAATCCTTGAGCTGGGGATCCCGGTGTTGGGGATCTGCTATGGGATGCAGCTGACCTGTCACCTGCTGGGCGCGAGCGTGACCAAGGCCGATCATCGCGAGTACGGGCGGGCGCAGCTGAGCATCGCGAGCGAGAACGGGAAGGTTGACGACCTGTTCGACGCGGTGCCGCAGCAGACCCAGGTGTGGATGTCGCACGGCGATCAGATCGAGGACCTTGGCGCGGCGCACATGGTGCCGATCGCGTCGACCGATACATGCCCGTACGCGGCGGTCCGGTCGAATGATCCGAAGCATCAGTTTGTGGGCGTGCAGTTTCACCCCGAGGTGACGCACACGCCGCATGGCGTTGATCTGTTCCGCAACTTCCTGTACGAGACCTGCTGCTGCGCGGGGACATGGAAAATGAGCGCGTACGCGGAGGAAGAGGCGGCACGCATCAAGGAACTCGTCGGCGATCGGCGGGTGATCTGCGGGCTCTCGGGCGGCGTGGACTCGTCGGTCGTAGCGGCGCTGCTGCACAAGGCGATCGGTGATCAGCTCACCTGTGTGTTTGTTGACAACGGGCTGCTTCGCAAGAAGGAACGCGAGCTGGTTGAGCATACTTTCAAGGACCACTTCCAGATTGACCTGCGTGTTGTAGATGCATCGAAAGAGTTCCTTGGCGATCTCGTCGGTGTTGATGATCCGCAGGTGAAGCGGAAGCGGATCGGGCATCGGTTTATTGAGGTGTTCAAGGAAGCGGCGGAAACGATTGAGCACGCGGACTTCCTGGCGCAGGGGACGCTGTACCCGGATGTGATCGAGTCGGGGCATGGACACAGCGGGAACAGCGCGAACATCAAGCTGCACCACAATGTCGGCGGGCTTCCTGAAGAGCTTGGTTTTGAGTTGATCGAGCCGTTGCGTGAGCTGTTCAAGGATGAGGTTCGCCGGTTGGGTTCGGTGCTGGGTGTGCCGGACCAGATCGTGTGGCGTCACCCGTTCCCGGGGCCGGGGCTTGCGGTGCGTGTGCTGGGCGAGATCACGGAAGAAAAACTCGACATCGTGCGCGAGGCGGACGAGATCCTGCTTGAGGAGATCGTGGCCGCGGGTTTGTATCGCAAGACCAGCCAGGTGTTCGCGGTGCTGCTGCCGGTGCAGAGCGTGGGCGTGATGGGCGACGGGCGAACCTACGAGCGCGCGGTGGCGCTGCGGGCCGTGGAAACGCAGGACTTCATGACGGCGGACTGGGCGCGGATCCCGTTCGATGTGCTGGCGCGGATCTCGACGCGGATCATCAATGAGGTTCGGGGTGTGAACCGTGTGGTTTATGATATTTCGAGCAAGCCGCCGGCGACGATTGAGTGGGAGTAGGGGAAGAGAGGCAATAGGCAATAGGCAATAGGCAATGGGCAATGGGGAAGAGTTTTTTGGGGGCGTCTCGTGGTGCGGGGCGTTCTTTGTTTTTGGAATCGTTGAGACTTACATCATTCGTGCGGGCGGAAGGCGATGGGCTCGAGGGCTCGTGCGTGGATGGGGTTTGCTTGGGCGGTGGCGTCTGATCGGAGGAGTTCCTTACGCGCGGAAACTTCTTTGGGGATGTCCTCGGGGGCGGGCTCGATTGGTAGGTTGGTGTGATCGGCGAGTTGGGCGGCGTATTCGTTTGCGGCTTGTGGAGATTTGAATGCGCCGAAGCATTCATAGTCGTGTTCGGTGTGGACACTCACGAGGTGGACATCGATACCTTCGGATCTTTTGCTCGGCTTCCCGCCGTATGTGGGTGTCTCAAAGACGAGTGAGGCGGTCCACACGCAGATTGATCCATGCGCGGGTACTGTTCCGATGTTGTCGTTCCTGTGGAACTGCACGAGTCCAGTGCGTGTGTCGATGAGGATCTGGCGATCTTTCATGCCTCGTTTGAAGTAGTGCAGCCCTGCCCAGACAAGCAACCCGATGACGAATGGGAATGCGATCACAGGAACGGCGTGTCGCCCCGATCGTGCGATCGAGAACAAACCAAGCTCGATGACGAGGTAGATAAAGAGTGGCGTCATGAATACGGCAAACGCGATAAGCATGCATCCCGATCGTTTGTGGTCTTGCACATCTCGATTGATGTATGCGACAAGGTCGCCGTTGTGCTTTGAGGGGCCGATGCAGAATGGCACGGGGCGTGGGAGCAGTGGGATTTTGAAGGTGAGGTGCTGGTTCATCGTTGTGGATACTTTACATACATATCTATGTTTTCTGCAGGTGGCCCTTCGCTTTATCCGTGGCTACAGGCCGGTGCCCCGTAGGGGCGGGAGGATGATCCGATGCGGGCGCGGCGGGAAGAGGTGGAGCAGTTGATATGGGGGAATCTGTTGCGGATGAACATGGAGCGGAGCGGGGCGTGAAGACCTGCTTTGTCCGCCTGCGGCGGATCAAAGCAGGGCACCCGGCGCGAGGGGGGTGAGAGCCGCACTGCGCCGCTGCGCGGCGAGTACGGGCACCCGGATTTTGTCATTGATGTATTTCCTTCGCCCCTCCGGGGCGGTGTGTTGTGGGGTGGGTGATGGGTCCACGGGTGGCGCTGCGTTTGACCCGTGGCTATAGGCCTTCGACGCGTTGAGGCGGGGGAGTGGGAGGGGAGCACATGATGTTTGGGTGACCCCCTCCGCCTCGCTCGGCTCGGCACCTCCCCCGGAAGCCCGGCGCGAGGGGGGTAAGAGCCGCACTGCGCCGCTGCGCGGCGAGTACGGGCACCCGGATTTTGTCATCGATGTATTTCCTCCGCCCCTTCGGTGCGGCGGGGCTCAGTTGTCGTTTTCGTTGGTCATTGCCCAGCGTTCGTGGTCTTCCCACTTGCCTTGAATTTGGAGATAGTTCTTTGAGTAGCCCTCTTTGATGAAGCCGATGCGTTCGAGGAGGTTTCTCGAGCGGGTGTTGGTGGGCATGATGTTGGCGCAGAGGCGGTGGAGGCCGAGGCCGCCTTGATTGGCTGGTCGGAAGCAGTGCCCCACTGCCAGGTTCATGGCATCGGACATGAGGCCTTTGGCTTGGAATGGTTCGCCGAGCCAGTAGCCGAAGCGCCCGTTCTGGAAGACGCCTCGTTCGATGTTGGTGAGGGCGATGCGGCCTGCGATGGCGTTGGATTGGCGCTCGATGATGAGCCAGCGTTGTTCGCGGTCGGTGTTGTGGGATTCGAGCTCGCGATCGAAGGCCTCGGATGAGTAGAGATCGAGGCCGGAGGGGGGGATGGGGTCCCATGGCTCAAGGTGGGCGCGGGAGGACTGGCGGAGGGCAACGAAGGCGGCGCGGTCGGACTCGTGCGGGTAGCGGAGTATGACGCGGTCGGACTGGGCGATGATGGTCGGCTGGTCGGTCATGGCTCGGATTGCAAATACGGACGCTGAGGACCTATAAACGGCGTTGATGTGAAGATAGGTAAACTTAGAATGAACTATATAACATTTTCGGCTGTTTCTTCTGCGAAGGCTCGACATCCCCCTTTTTTGGGGTAGATTTGATCACGGTCGCTCGGTGTGTCTGTGCACGCTTGGGGGATGGCCGCATGATCTTGAAGTGAAGAACTGAACTGCTCAGATCTGGTTGAGCGTGAGGATTGAGAAATGAATATTGGAACGCGTTGTTTGCTGGTTGCGTCTTTGGCGCTTTGTGCTGGTTCTGCGTCTGCCGATATGGTGGATTTCGTCTCTGATTCGAACTCGACGACGAACAGTTCCTGGACCGGTGCAGAGCTCACGGGCTCGATCGAGTATAACTACACCAGCGGCAACAACGGGGTGCTGACCTTCTCGGTCTCGAACACCTCGGATAGTTCGGTTGGCGGTTTCCTTACTGGCTTGGTGTTCAACATCGACAGTGCAGACAGCGGTGCTTCTGCAACGCTTAGTTCGACCACGGATTCGGATTTCCAGAACACGGGCAGCGAAGCGGCGAACCCGTTTGGTACTTTCGATGCTGGCGCGGCGCTGAATGCGAACTGGACCGGCGGCGGGAACCCCTCGCGTGGTCTGGGCATCGGCTCGAGCTTGACGCTTGTTTTCAGTGTGATGGCGAGCGACGCTTCTTCGCTCTCGGCGATGAGCTTCCTTGGCGAGGGTGATGACATCGCGCTGCGTTTCCGAGGGCTCAACAACAATGCCTCCGACAAGCTGCTGGGCATGGAAGATCCGGAACTGAATGTGGTTCCGCTCCCTGCACCGGTGCTCGCGGGCGGTGCGATGCTCGGGCTTGGGCTCGGCGTTCGTCGTTTCCGCGGTGGGAAGTAAGACACCACAGGAACAACCTATGTGAGAGGGCACGCCGCGTTTGCGGCGTGTTTTTTTATTCGATGCTGTTGTAGTAGTCTTCGAGCGACTGGTCTTCGTCGGACTCGGCGTCGGTGTCGTTGCCGGGCCAGGCGTCGAGCTGGGGGCCCATGGCGAAGAGCACGCCGGTGCCCCCCACCGCTGCGATCAGGGCAACGCGGGCGATGAGTCGCTTGATGCGTGATGGGGTGTGCAGCGGGATGAGTGTGATCAGGGGGAGGATGGTGATGAGGAGGATGCTGGGGAGGTTGTTGGTGCCGACCTGGACGAGCGAGCCGGTGAGCATCATCATCGTGAAGCCGGCGAGGACGGTGATGCCGCCTCGGGTGAGTGAGAATGAGCGGAAGATGAGCCCGACGATGGCGGCGCTGGCGAGGACGGCGATGATGCCACCCGGGACCATGGCGCCGGCGGCGTAGTGGTTGGCGAAGAGGACGGGCATCATGGCGCCGATGATGAGTGTCCAGGTGATCGCGTCGAGCCAGCCGAGTGGGCGGTCGTGGTGGTTGCGTTGGGCGTTGCGATCGGCACCGGTGGCGACGAGGGCGGTGGCGAGTGCGGCGAAGAGGGTGTAGGCGACGAGGTTGGTTGAGCCGCCCAGCACGGTGTCGGTGAAGCCTTCGGAGAGCATCCAGAACGCGCCGGCGTAGGCGAGCAGGCGCATCACAAACGCGGCGAAGAGCGGGAGTACGACGAGGCCCTCGGCGAGGGCCATGAGTGCGATGAGCGTGATGGCGTGGGTGTAGCGGTAGGTGTTGTCGTCGGGCCAGAGGTGGAGTGTGGAGTTGATGGCGTAGTCCGCGCCGGCGACGCCCAGTGCGAGGAGGATGGGGAGGAGCCATCGCGGGCCGGGCGAGGGTGTGCGGGGTTCGTCTGCGTCGTCGAGGTCTGTTCGTGACTCGCGGAATGCGTGGATGTACCAAGCGATGAGGAGCGCGGCGAAGGCGATGCCGCCGGGGATGAAGCCGGCGAAGAGCATGAGTCGTTGTTGGAGCTGTGGGTCCATGTGCGTGTGGTCCTTGGGTGCGTGCTGGTGCTCATGCTACGGGGGCGGGATGAAAAAAACGCAGCGCCGTTTCGGGCGCTGCGCTGGCGGAGTGGTTTTGGTGTGTTATTTGCTGACGGCTTCGCAGCTGACGGTGATCTGGACGGTGTCGCCGAGGCCGCCGTCTTCTGGGTTGTTTGCGTCGACATACTTGGTGATGCCGTAGTCTGAGCGTTTGATGGAGAAGACGGCGTGGAAGCCGATGGCGTCGCTGCCGCGCTGCTCACCAAAACTGACATCGCTAAGCGTTGCGGTGACGGGGAGTGTCTTGCCGTGGAATGAGAACTTGCCCTTGAGGTCGTAGACGCCGTCGGAGACCTGCTCGATGGCGGTGGATTCGAATGTCGCCTTGGGGTACTGGCGTGAGTTGAAGAAGTCGGCGCTTTTGACATGCTCGTCGCGCTTGATGTTGTTGGTGTCAACGGAATCGATATCGACGGTGAAGTTGAACTTGGCGTCCTCGATGTTGTCGGGGTCGATGTTGATGCTGCCGGAGAATGAATCGAAGTGGCCGTAGAAGTAGGCGAGCCCGCCGTGTCGGATCTTGAAGAGGACGGTGGAGTGGACCTGATCGATGGCGTATTCGCTTGCGGCGAGTGATTGGTTCGAAGTGATGGCCTCGGCGGTGGTTTCCGTGCCCGAGAGCCCGAAACCGAGGAGGGGCGCTCCCAGAAGCGTGAGCGCGGATGCGGCGAGTGCGGCTTTGGTTGTTCGGTTCATGTCTTCTCCTGGTTGTGTGCTTTGCTGTGTTTGCTTGTGGTTTCTGTGCGTGTAGTGAACGACTTGGACGACCAGTCTATTCCAACCCCCTCCTGATATTTGTTTTCACAAGTATTTTCTGAGCGCTCCGGAACGCTCTTGGCGTGTCGGGAATGGCGTATCGTTGGGTATGCGAACAATCAGTGCATTGGCGATGGGGTGTGTGGTTCTGGCGGGGTGCTCTGAGCAGGGTGTGCCGCGGGCGGACACTGCTGGAGAAGGGCCTGTCCGGACGAACTCGATTGAGTCAGATGGAGAGAAACGCCTCGATGGGTCTTTTGGAGACTGGGGCGAGGGTGAGCGGGCCGATGCGGATGGGCGCTGGTTGTGGCTGCGCTTTGCGCCCGAGACGCGCCCGACGCAGGCGATTCAGGCGGCGCCCTATACGACGCGGGTGCGAATCGATGCGGACACTGATGGAAGTACGGGCAAGGCGATGGAGATGCCGCGCGTTGGGGACGAGGCGATGCAGGAGCGTCCGCAGGGCGTGGATGTGTTGATCGCGTTCTCGCCGGTGAATGCGGAGGGCGGGGTCGGGATCGGCACGAGCGTGACGCGGTTCGACGCTGAGGGGAACGGCGATGACATCGGTCACTACGCGATGGGTGTGGCGTGCTTGCCTACATATGCGAGTGAGCAGTATGAGCTTCGGATTGATCGGTTGGCGGCACGGAGCGATGTGTTGCCGGCGTCAGGTCCGATCGAGGTGATCGTGGATCAGGTGGACGCGGAAGGTGCGACGCTGTGGTCGGATCGGTTTGTGGTGGAGCTGCCCGAGCGTGATGCGGAGAAGGCGGTGATCGATGCGGCGATGCCGGAGTGTCCGGAGGATGGCGTGCGTGTGATGAGCGCGAATGTGCTGTTCTCGTCGCCGCTGACGGAGCCGATGGCGTTCAAGCGGGTGTTCGATGCGATCGGGCCCGATGTGATCCTGTATCAGGAGTGGTTCCGCACGGAGCGAGCGAAGGTTGAGGGATGGGTTGAGCAGTACGCTGGGTCGGATTGGGCCCTGCATTTCCCGGATGAGCGTTCGGGGGTGGCGATCGCGACGCGGCATCCGATCCTGGCGCGGTATGACGAGGCGCTGCCGCCTTCGGGTGCCGGTCGTCCGGCGCGGGCGTGCGCGGCGCTGATCGATACGGACGCGGGCGAGCTGCTGGCGATCAGCGTGCACCTCAAGTGTTGCGGCTCGGCCGGTTCGGAAGAGGATCTGACGCGGATCGATCAGGCGAAGGCGATCAACGCGTTCGTGGATCATGTGCACGCGCAGCACCCGGACGCGATGGTGATCATCGGCGGGGATTACAACCTTGTTGGTTCGCGGACGCCGCTGGAGGTGATGGCGCGGGGACTCGGTGTGAACGGCGATGACTTGGACCCGGCGCTGACACCGGTGCTTGGTGATCCGTCCGTCGTGACCTGGGTGGATGAGAAGAGCCGGTTCGGGCCGGGGCGGTTGGATTGGCTGTTGTATGACGATTCGCGGAGTGAGTTGGTCAATGCGCTCATGCTTGATACACGCGTGCTGACCGACGGATCGCTGGAGGCGATGGGTTTGGATCGCGGGGATACGACGGCTTCGGATCATCTGCCGATGGTTGTGGATCTGGTGCGGCCGTAGGCAGACGGCCGCGAATATGGGCAACCCGGGCGTTGATGGTACGCGGTGATGTCATTTGCACAACTTATGAGCACTGCTGCGCGGCTTCGCGTTGAGTAGTGGCCCCCAGAGGAGCAGGTTGTTGGGTGATGTCCGTTCCTGCTTTGTCCGCTTTGCGGATCAAAGCAGGGCACCCGGTGCACATGGTGTTTGAGTGGCCGCCTCCCCCGCTGTTGCGTGGGCGGAGGGCAATCATTCTTCTTCGTCGAAGCCGTTGGGGATGCGGGTGACGGCGGCTTCGGGTTTCATGAGTGTGTCGCCATCGCCGTTGATTTCGGTGAGTCCCAGCCCGTGGAGGGCGTTGAGTGCGGCCTGCTGTTCGGCGGCTTTTTTCGACTTGCCCCAGCACGGTTCGTAGCGGACGCCGTCGAGTTCGACGGCGATAAAGAATGCTTTGGCGTGGTCGGGGCCTTTCTCGTCGAGGATGCGGTAGTTGGGCGATGTGCTCAGGGTGCGCTGTGCGTGTTGCTGGAGCACGCTTTTGAAGTTGTGCTGGTGTCCGGAGCGGACCGCGTCGTCGAGCAATGGGTCTAGGAGTGGTTCGAGGAAGTCGCGGACGGCCTGCATGCCGCCGTCGATGTAGAGTGCGGCGATGATGGACTCGAGGACTGCGGCTGCGAGCGACTGGGGGAGCTTGGATTGGGTCTGCATTCCTTTGCCGACGACGATGAGTTCATCGAGCCCGAGTTCGATGGCGATTTTGGCGCAAACATTGCGAGATACGGCGAGGGATTTGACCTTGGTCATCTCGCCTTCGAGATAGGTAGGGAATCGATTGAAGATTCGTTCGCAGACGATCATGCCGAGGATGGCGTCGCCGAGGAACTCGAGGCGCTCGTTTGAATCGAGTCTGGACTCGGAGATTGATGCGTGACGGAGTGCGAGATCGAGGAGTTCGGCATCGTTGAACGAATACCCGAGTATCTCCTGGGCTTTGCGGCGGATTTCTTCGGTCATCTACGAACACCAGCGGCGCTGATCGTGCAGCATGATCGGCGCGAGCCCAGCGATGGACGGTGGGCGGTGAGATTGAACTCGCTGGTGCGGGGTTGGCCTTTCGCGGACCGTTATTTGGGGTTTACCTGAGTAAACACCGAACAAAGGGCCGAGAGTGGAGTCTGCGCGGCTCGTTGCACCAGCACGACATGGATACTATCCGGGATGTGTGATGGTTTGTCCAATGAATTCTGTCTGCTGGATGCGGTTTGAATTGGACGAGGGGTGGGAGAACGGCTAGAGTGTCCGCCCTGAACTTTGGGCGAGATGGTCTGGGTGTAGACGCTTGGGCCTTGATTGATAGGAGATTACAGACATGGCTATGCACTACCCCCGCCGCACGAGCAATGTGAAGCGCCGCCGGACTGTTGGTTTCCGCGCTCGCATGAAGACCAAGAGCGGTCGCAAGATTATCAACAAGCGCCGTCGCATCGGCCGCAAGGTGAACTCGCTCTGAGTCGCTGAGACAACTTCGATCTAATAAAGCACAGGCATTTTGCTTGTGCTTTTTTCGTGGATGTGCGAGGATCTGTGGGTGCACATACGTTGTGTATAACTGAAAGGGGAGACTGATGAAGTGGATGATTCCAGCCGCGGGTGTGTTCGCGGCCAGTAGCTTGGCCCAGGCGGAACTGGTGCACTGGAGCGATCTGGTCGGGCAAGAGACGGTCTTTGACGCGAGCGGGCGGGCCTTGCTGTCGATCGATATCTCCGGCATGGCGAGCTGGGATTTCCAGGGCGATCCGGACAACGAGGTCGCGGAGCTGTTCACGGGCGGGGCGGTGCCTCTGCGGATCGAATGGGATGTGTATATCACAACGGTCGGGGTGAGCTGGGCAGACGAGGTGACGATGGGGATCGCCGATGAGGGGCTCGAGATCATGCCCGGGGCGGGCGACGCATTCTCGGTGAACAACATGAACTATCAGGGCTCGGTCAGTGGTGACTTCGTCGGCTCGTTCGACGGGGTGATGGAGATCGAGTTCTACGAGACTGGCTTTGACGACAACGCGGACGCGATTGACGCGTACTTTGAGAGCGGGTCGCGCATCACGCTGATCTTCCCCGCTCCGGGGGGGCTGGCGGTGCTGGGGATTGGCGGGTTGATTGGCATTCGGCGGCGGCGTGCGTGATCGCGCAACGCGAATTTTATGTATTTACAACAAAGAGAAGGAGATGGGTGATGAAGAAGTTGATTCCAGCGATGGGTGTGATGGCGGTATGTGGGCTGGCGCAGGCGGAGGTTGTGCACTGGTCGCAGCTGATCGGGGCTCAGGCGGATGCATCTCAGAGTCCGCTTTGGGGCGGTCTGACGATCGATATTTCGGGTTTGAGCTCGAATGACTTCCAGGGTGACCCGGATAATCATGTGCTGAGCGTGTTTTACGGGGCTGGTGCGTCGATCACTTCGATCGGCTGGAATGTGAACCTGACGACGGTCGGGATCAGCTGGGCGGACGAGGCGACGATCACTTTCAATGACTCGTTCTCGATCAGCCCCGGTTTCGGTGATGCGTTCACGGTCTCGAACATGAACTATCAGGGGTCCACATCCTCATCTTTGATGCTTGGTAGTGATGGGCTGGTGCAGATAGAGCTGCATGAGATCGGGTTCGATGACAATCCGGATGGGCCTGACGCGATCTATGAGGCGGGTTCGTACATCGTGATCGGTAACGCCCTTCCGAGCCCGGGAACTATTATATATCTTGGACTTGCAGGATTGATCGGTACTCGTCGGGCCCGAGCGGGTCGCTCTTGACGATGGGATATCGGGTGTACGAAATGTCCGAAAACGCCCGTCTGAAGGGCGTTTTTCTTGATTATCGGTCCTAAATCTCGGAATTTGGTGTTTGCTGATGAATCTATCGAATTTCGTGGCTCGGTGTATTGACAGATGACTGAAAATCACTACGCTAGAGCTTGATCATCCGGGGTTTCTCCTACGGGTGTTCTGTGTCGATCAGACATACGAGGCGATTCGGCGTGAGAAACCGTTCGTCTTTGAGTGAGAGCAGGGAGAGAAAGAGACCCTGATCAATCTCGATGTGTTCGACGAAAAATGCCATATCCGGCATGGGTGCCGGTTTGTCTATGGAATGTCTTGGTGCGGCGTGTGGTGCGTCGGCCAATCTCGAGTTTGTCAAACGAAAGAGAGAAGAGAAATGAAAGCAATCGCACTGACCACTCTGGCAGCAGCAGCTGGCCTCGCAACTGCAAGCCCGTACCTCGCGACTGGCCTCAGCGAGTACAGCGTGAACAACGCTGGTGCAGCAACTGCAACCCTGACCATTGATGTTTCGGGTGTCAGCTTCAACGACGCACTGGGTTCACCCCTCAACCAGACCATGAGCATCGCTCTCGGTCTCGGCGCAGAAGTGACCGGCATCGGCTGGGACGTTACCCTCTCCACCATCGGTGCGAGCTGGGCTTCGGAAGCATCCATCGACTTCGAAGGTCAGATCTTCCTGTCCGTCGGTGCTGGTGATGACTTCTCCGTCTCGAACCAGAACTACTCCTCCGGTGGCATCATCGACCTGAGCGACGACGTCTCCCTTCCCAACATCACCCTCGGTGGTGACGGTAACCTCGACATGGAGTTCTTCGAAGGCTTCGTCGACAACGGCGGTACCGGTGATGCAGTCTTCGAGCAGGGCTCGGTCCTCTACCTTGCAGTCAAGGGTGTTCCTACTCCTGGCTCGCTCGCAGTACTCGGCCTCGGCGGTCTCGTCGCTGGTCGTCGCCGTCGCTAATCCTTCGGGATTGACAGCAGATATCATCTGAGCTTGAACTCCTGACCCCCCAGTGGCATTGTTTGCCAGTCGAGCTCAAAGATGATCACAAATACGGACGCCTCGGGATTACTCCCGGGGCGTCTTTTTTCGTCTGTAGATTCGCTGTTTTTGCATGCCCAGAGGGCTCAGGGACTGATTTCGCTGGGTGGGAGGATTCGAGGAGTTCCGGCGCAGAATGCCTATCTTCGCAAATAACTGTTTTGAAAAGAATTACTTCCGAATTGCGATTGCGGGTGTTGACTGATCTTTTGAATACAGTACACTCAGTCTCGTTGGGGACCTCTCCGACTGAAGAGAGCAGAGAGAAGGGTTGGCAACTCGTTCAGAGCGGCCTAAAGCGTTTCTTGGGTAAGAAGCGTAAACACACTCAGATCAACGCGATTTTCTGTCATAGGGAAACCCTCAATTTGGGTTACCTTGTTGGCGTGCGGAGCGTCAACAAACACTGAGTTTAAGAAAGAGAGAACTAAAATGAAGAAGACTATCGCACTTGCAGCAGTCGCAGCACTCGCAGGCACCGCAGTCGCTGGCAACAGCATTACTATCGACGTTTCCGGCGTGAACTCCTGGGGCTTCCAGGGTGATCCCCAGAACGAGTTCATCGACGTCTTCGTCGGTGCTGGTGCTTCGATCACCAACATCGCTTGGGATGTGAACCTCACCACTCTCGGAATCAGCTGGGCTGACGAAAACACCATGACCTTCAATGGTGCTGAGTCCGTCAACGTTGCTCTCGGTGACGCATTCACCGTTTCGAACGCAAACTACGCTGGCTCGCAGGGCTCCGGTCTCGTCCTTGACGCTTCCGGCATGCTCTCCATCGAAGTCCACGAAGTTGGTTTCGACGACAACCCCGGTGACATCGACTCGTTCTTCAACAGCGGTACCGTCACCATCTCCTACGTCCCCGCACCCGGCGCTCTCGCAGTGCTCGGTATGGGTGGCCTGGTTGCAGGTCGTCGTCGCCGCTAATCGCTGCGAAACGACCGGTATGATCTGCTCGATCTGATCGAGTATGAATCAACCAAACCATCAAGACCCCTCGGGTTCGCCCGGGGGGTCTTCGTTTTTGGATGGTACAGGTGTGCTGCCGAAGCGCAGCATATAAAAAACGCCTCGGATGACCGGGGCGTTTTGCTTGTGTGGTTGCGGCTGTGGGCTCAGTTCGTCGAGTTGAGCCCGACGGGCTGTGGCTTGAGGGCATGGGTGGGCGCCTGGACGGTGATGCCCAGGGGGACACGCTTGCCGCCGGAGTCGGTTGGGGGCATGCCCTCTTCGTCGATGTGGCGCTGGATGGCCATGACGCCTTCGATGAGCATCTCGGGTCGGGGTGGGCAGCCGGGGACATAGACATCGACGGGGATGAACTGATCGACGCCCTGGACGGTAGCGTATGTGTCGAAGACGCCGCCGGTTGAGGCGCAGGCCCCCATGGAGATGACCCACTTGGGCTCTGGCATCTGCTCGTAGATGCGCTGAAGGACGGGGAGCATCTTCACGCTCACACGCCCTGCGACGATCATGAGGTCCGCTTGTCGCGGGGAGAATCGCATGACCTCGGCGCCGAAACGGGCGAGGTCGTAGCGTGAGGAGGCGGTGGCCATGAGTTCGATCCCGCAGCACGCGGTCGCGAAGGGCATCGGCCAGAGGCTTGAACGGCGTGCCCAGTTCACGACACGCCGAAGCTGGGTCGTGAGGACATTGTCAGTGGTGATGGCGCCTTCGATTCCCATGTGTTGCTCCGATCTGGGGTCGATGTGCGCGCGGGATGCGCGATCTGGTCGAGTATACGCGTGTATTCGTGCGGTTGCGCGTGGTTGACGCGATCAGGCGGCGGATTCGTCTGCGGAATCGCCTGTTGCGTCGAGCTCGCTCATGGAGTCGATGATGTCGGTTGGCCAGTCGGTGCTCTCGATGAGCTCGATGGCCTTCTCGTGCTCGTCGAAGCGGAAGACACAGAGGGTGTGCGTCGAGACCTTGGAGGCGGGGACGAAGTAGCAGTAACGGACATTGATCCGGTTGTCGGCCATGAGGACGGTGAGGTCGCGGACCACGCCTGGGCGGTCCTCAACGCTGATCCCGATGACTGGTGCTTCGACGACGGGCCCCACGCCTGCGTCGACCATGGATTCGCAGACCACACGGAGGGATTCTTCCGGGTGTCCCAGCAGGCGGGCGCATCCGCGATCGAGATGCTCGGTGGTGGATATGGAAATGATCTCCACACCTGCTGCGTGCGCGGCATCCAGCAGGCCTGCGAGTTCGCCTGGGCGTTGCTGGAGATAGATCGAAAACTCGGTCAGTTGAATGTAGTTCATGGGGACGGGAAGTATAGGCAGAACCCCGGATTGGGTCGTTGAAGGTGGATCAAGGTTTGGCTCACGCGTCGGATGAATCGGGGGACGGATCCGCTCCCAGATCCGCGAGTGTCATTCCCGAACATGACCCTTCCGCGGCCTTGAGCACGGTTTCCGGGAGCAGGTCGTCTGCGGCAGAAACGCGGAAGGCGTCGAGGCGATGGGCGCTCTTGAGGACATCCTCGAGCGGGATCTGATTGGCGGGTCGTGCGGGGGTCCATGCCGCGTCGCGATCGCCTTCTTCGACACGATGGATGAACCCGCCGCGATGGAGGACGGCAATCACATCGGTTGCCTGCGATGGCTTGAGGTTTGTCTGCTCGGCGACCTGATCCGCGGTGACCGGGTTGCCGGTCTGGAATCCACGCTGGATGGCATGCGCGACGCTCAGCGCGACGAGTGGATCCATGAGGGGTGCGTCTGATTCGTCGTTGGCTGAGGGGTTGAGCTTGGAGTGGACGAGGCGTTGGAAGTTCTGGAGGGCGTAGCTCGCCTGGACGCCGAAGAGGACGATGAGCCAGGTGAGGTAGATCCAGAGGAGGAAGAGGGGGAGGATCGCGACGGAGCCGTAGAACTTGGAGTATGTGGTGGTGTAGCGAAGGTATGTGGTGAATCCGAGCTTGCCCAGTTCCCAGAGGATCGCGGCGAAGAACGCGCCGGCGAGGGCGGAGCGAAACTTGATCCGGGTGTTTGGGATGGTGGTGTAGGCACCGAGGAGCAGGAGGGTGGAGATGAGGACGGAGACGCCGTAGCCGGCCATGACGGCACCGACGAGGGAGTCCTGCCCGGCGATGGAGACCACCCAGCGTGTGAACGCGTCTCCCGCGAGGAAGGTCGCGGCGAGCAGGAGTGAGCCCGCGGTGAGGATTGTCCAGTAGAGCATGATGCGGCGGAGCCAGGGTCTGCCTCCGGGTGCGCCGCAGAGCTGGTTGAATGACTTTTCGATCTCGATGAGCATCGACATCGCCGCGTAGAGGAGGACGAGCCCCGAGGTGAGCGCGATCCACCCTGTGGGAACATTGCGTATGGAGGTGTTGACGCGGTTGATCAGGTCTGTGATGACCTGCTCGAGATCGGCGTCCGCGAAGGGGTCTGGGGTGGCATCGGTCTCCTCCTCGGCGGCCTCTTCGATGGTTTCTATGACCTCGTCGGGAGAGAGCTCTCCGGTGACGAGCTGAGAATCGGGTGCGGCGGGATCGATCGAGGATATCTGTGAGATTCCGGCGAAGTCGAGGACTCGGCGTACACCCGACTCGACCTGATTTTCGGAGACGATGGAGCCGAAGATCAGGAGCCCGATGGCCATGACGGGGATGATGGAGAAGATGGTCCTGAACGCGAGCGCGGCGGCCATGCGGGGGAGCTGGGACTTGTAGAGCCCGATGACGCCGATCTTGGTGACGATGAAGATGCGCTCGGCTTCCGATTTCCAATCACGGGAATCGGATGCGTTGTTCTCTTCGGTGTTGGGTGTTGGCTCGGTCATGTATGGGCTGGTTGCGCTCGCGATGGGGGCAACTCAAACGACGCGGCGTGCCCTGTGGGTCTGTAGCGGGTTATTCGGCATCTTCTCGCGGCGGCTTGGGTGAAGTTGAACGATCGGGGGCGGGTTTCGTTGCCCGGTTGATCGCGTTCTTCATCTTTCTCTTTCGGATCTGCGCGCTGTTTGTTGCTGCATCGGGCGCGATATAAGGCTGCTTGCGTTCCTGGGGCTGCTGCTGTGCCTTTTTGCGTGCTCGTGCTCTGCGCGATCCGCTCGATGAGCCGGGTTCGGACTTCTTCTTGTCTGCGCGTTGATCTGCAGCGGCTCGTTTGAGTGCTCGGATCTCTTCGCGGGTCAGCTCTCGCCATTGGCCGCGTGCGAGTCCTTTGAGTTTGACGGGGCCCATCCCGACGCGTTCGAGCTTCTTGACGGGGTACCCCACTGCTGCGAGCATGCGTCGTACCTGACGGTTTCGGCCTTCCCTGAGTGTGAGTTCGACAACGGTTTTGTCGCGTTCGCGGGCGATGAGGGCGATTTCGACATGGGCCGTGCGTGCGGCCCCGTCTGTGCGTCCTGCTTTTCGTTGCGCGAGGTAGATCCCTCGTTCGAGTTCCTTGATAGCCTCCTCGTCGAGCGAGCCCTTGACGGCGACCCGGTAGGTCTTTGGCACGCCGTATCTGGGGTGGGTGAGGCGGTTTGCGAGTTCGCCGTCGTTGGTGAGGAGGATGAGCCCGACGGTGTCGTAATCGAGTCTTCCGACGGGGAATAGGCGGGGTGCAGCGGGGTGATCGACGAGTTCGGTGACGGTGCGTCGATCCGCGCCCGGCTCGTCCTTCGCGGTGGAGAGCGTCCTGGGCGGCTTGTTGAGCATGACATAGATCTTGCGATCTGGTCGCGGGAGCACCTTTCCTGCGACGACGATGCGGTCTTCGTCAGGATCGACCCATGCTGGGAGGGTGGCGACGAGGTGCCCGTTGACGGTGACATCGCCGTTCTCGATCATGGACTCGCAGGCGCGTCGAGAGCCGACGCCAGCGTCTGCCATGACGCGCTGGAGGCGCTTGCCGCGGGTTGCATCGGTGAGATCGGGCTTGTCGTTGCGTTTCTTCACATGGGAGTGTATGCGTGGGTGTGAAAATCGCGCGGGAAATGGGTGTCTGTGACGGCGATTCTTGAGCGTGTGACCCGATTGTGCCGAAGTTATTAGGACGCAGTGGGTTTGGTTCGCGCCGGAGGAGCGCGAGAAATGCGCTGTGTTGCCCCGACGAGGGGATTGGAGCCCGATCCATGAGCAATGAAGGCCTGAGGCATAAAGCGACTCTCCGGATGACCACGGATCCGGGTAAGGGGAACGGGGCGATCGTTGAGCCACGCGCGACGATCGAGAAGGGCGAATCGGACGAGATGTTCCTGACGCCGAGGGTTCTTGATGCGAGCGCGTTTGCGAAGTATGCGGAGACCCTCAAGGGGATCATCGCGCAGGCGAGTGCGCAGGGGCGGGTGCTCGAGGATTTCTCGACGGATGCCGACGCGATGATCAAGCGTTGCAACGAGACGAGCGATTCCGTGAACAAACGCCTGCAAGCGGGCATCCGGATGCTCAAGATGATCGACGAGCGGGCGGAGCGGACGGACCGGCTGCTGGAGAAGGTGCAGTCGGCGTTGCCCGATGCCCAGGCGGTGAGCGAGCGGATCGACCGGGTGATCGATGAGCGGCTGGCTGCGAGCGAGGCACGGATCAATGATCTGATTCAGAACGCGGAATCGCGGGTGCAGTTGGCCGAGCGGCGTGCCTCCGAGGCGATCGAACGCACGCAGGAACACGCGGGCGAGCTTGAGGCGCTGGGGTCTTCGATCGATGCTCGGCTTGGGGCGTTGAGTGAGGCGATCGAGAAGAGCGAGCAGATACATGATGAGGGGATCGAGACACTGACCGCTCGCGTTGACGCGGCACGAGCGGAGGTCGATCGTGCGATCGCGCAGGCATTTGAGAAGGCGAACGAGGCGGGTGAGGCGTTGGGGCAACGCGCCGATGAGACCATGCATCGCATCGAATCGCGCGTGGAGACGGTTGGTACTTCGATCGAGCCGCTGATCGACGCGGCGAGTACGGCGATGCGAGCGCTTGGCATGGACCCTGAGAACCCGGTCTTTGCGGACTCGCCGCTGGCACGCATTGAATCACTGGTGGATCGCGGTGAGACGCAGCTTGCATCGCTGGATCGTGTGTACCGGCAGCTGGAGGACCTGCAGTCGCAGGCGGAGGGTGTGCGAAGTACATTCGGGAACTGGCTGATCGAGGCCGCGGCTGATCTTGATCAGTTGGAGTCTCGCAAGGAACACATCGTTGGTCCGATGCAGGAGGCCGCGGTTGCGATCCGGGAGATCGGGCCTGATCTGGAGCAGAAGCTGCGACTTGCGTCGACGGAACTCTCGCAGTTGCAGATCGCGCAAAAGACATTGCGTGAAACGATCGCCGCGTCATCGCAGATCGCGAATGAGGTTTCGGACCGGATGGGCAATCAGTCTGGGCAGTTGCAGGCCCTGCTGGATGGTTCGTTGCACAAGCTGTCTACGCGTGTGGAGCAGGCGGGGGTTTGGCTGGGAACCCTGATCCAACGGGCGGAATCGCTGGGCTCGTCGATGCCGACGGCTGGATCGATGGAGTTCTCGGCGGCTGATGCCCCGCAGCAGCACACCCCGCGGGCAGATGTGCCGTCCGCACCAGTGGAGCGAACAGCAACCGAGACGACGCGTGTGGAGCGGACGACATCGGTTGCGCCTGTCGTAGAGACCGAATCTCTGGAGACGCGTCTGCAGGATGTTCAGGATGAGGTTGAGGAGCTGCGGAGTTTCACGCTCCCGGCACCGCCGCAGCTGCCGATCGATTCGATTTCGTTCGATGGTGCTGCAGATGTCTTTGAGCACAACTGCGAGGATGATCAGGAATCCTGAGTATCCGGCTCCCAGAGCTCGTATGGGAACTCTTCGGGGATGAGGTTTGGTCGATCGTTGATGAACGCGACCATGAACTCGAGTGCGTCGACAACGCGTGGCCCGGGTCGGTTGAACATCTGATTCCCGTCCACGATGGCGACACGCCGGTCCTTGACGGCGGGAAGATCGCGGAACCAGGCGTGGTTCCTGAAGAGTTGATTTGCTTCGTGTCTTGCTTGGCTGAGTGTGAGTCCGCAGGGGGCGATGACGAGATATCGGGGGTTGGTGGCGGCAAAGATTTCGCTGTTGACGGCAATGGAGTGCCCGGCGAGGCGTTCGGCCTGCTGTGGCCCCACGGCGGCACCTGAGCCAGGTTTGGCGACGGCTTCGTTGAGTGGGTGTCGGGCGCCGGCGCGTTCGATCAGTTGGACATTCCAGTGCCCGGCGATGTAGATCGGGTCGGTCCATTCCATGAACCCACAGACCGGGCCGTCGTCGTAGGGGTTGATGTGCTCCTCGGCGCGATCCATTCTTTGTCGGAGTTTCACGACCTGATGCATGGCTTGTTCGCTCATCCCGATCGCGTCCCCGACGCGGTAGATGTCATCGAGGATGTCCTCGATGCTCTGGGGGTTGAGGGTCAGGACGCGTGGATTGGACGGGATGCGTTCTGCGACGCGTCGGACGGCGTCCAGGTCGATCGAGCAGACGGAACAGAGATCCTGGGTGATGATCAGATCGGGTGCGAGCTGGGCGAGTTGCTCCTCGTCGATCGTGTAGAGGGATTGGCCGGATTGGGTCGCGGACGCGACCTGGGTGTCGATCGCTTTAGCGTCAATCCCGGATTCGGGGTCGTAGTGCGTGTTCTGGGCGGTGAGCGCGGGGACGGACTTGATCTCGGGGGGGAAATCGCACTCGTGGGAACGCCCGATGAGGGCATCGGTTGCGCCCAGCAGGGCGACGATCTCGGTGCCCGAAGGGATGAGACTCACGATGCGCATGAACTTGCTCCGAAAGGAGTAAAAAGGCCCGAAAGTACGGCTTACGGGCTACTGTATAATGCCGACGATTGTTTTGGATCGGGTTCGGCAATGATTGGACGATAGACCCTTTGCGGGCGGTTGTGCCCGGCAAGGAGATCGCGGTGGCGAAACGGATGAAGAAGACAAATCTGATGATGCTGATGGGTGTGGTTGGGTGCGCGATGAGCGCCTCGGCGATGGGGCAGATGGCATTGCCTGAGGATGCGGCATCGCGCCCGGCTCGCAACGATCGTCCTGTGCGGTCGGCCCAGCCCGTCTCTGAGCAGCCCGAGGAGACGATCTCGTTCTCGGCTTTCTCGGAGCCGATGGAACTGACGACGCTGATTAACTTTGTCGGCGATCAGTTGGGCATCAACATCGTTGTGAAGGGTTCGCCGGAGGGCGAGGTCGCTTTCAACGCTCCCGTTGAGGTCCCCAAGAGTCGCCTGATCGATCTTCTGGACGCGATGCTCGATCAGTACAACTTCACTGTGACCTTTGAGCCGGCGACGGGTTTCTACATTGTGCAGCCGACTGGTGATGTGAAACCGGTGTTTGGTGATGTGTTGGCGACGACGAAGATCATCGAGACGCCGAACATCAAGCCGAGTTTGTTGGTTGGGCCGTTGCAGGCGACGCTCAGTGGCCCGAACGCCACGGGCGGTGCGAACCAGCAGGGCACGAACGCGATTCAGGCGGTCGACGAGCTTGGGGTGTTGATCATCAATGCTCGCTCGCGTGATATCGCGCGGATCGAGTCGATGGTTGAGAAGATCATTCAGCGTGATCAGGAGCAGGAGTACATCCGCTTCGAGCTGGATCATCTCGCGGCTCCGACGGCGCTGAATCGGGTTGTGGGTCTTGTGGGGGGGAGCTCCGGGGGGACCGGGCTGAACTTCTCCGGTGGGAACAACAACCGCGGCGGAAACCAGAACAACAACCAGAACCTGCTCACGCTCGACGGTGGCACGCTTTCCAATATCGGCGAGCGCATCACGGTCGACCCTCAGGGGAACGCGTTGATTTTCCGTGGCACCAACAACGAGATCGAGCGTGTGCGTTCGCTACTCGGGGTGATCGATGTTGCGAATACGCTCGAGCCGCGCAACTACTTCGCGGGCGCTTCGGCGTCGCAGATCGCGGATATCGCGAAGCGTCGAGGTCTTGGCGAGGTGATTCTTATTGAGGACACGACGACCAATCAGTTCACAGGGTTCAACAACTTCAACAATCAGAACAATCAGTTCGGCACGACCGACGATGAGGGTCAGGGCGGGCCGGTCATGGTTGTTGATACGACTCGTGGCAACATCATCTATTACGGAACAGCGGAACAGCAGGCGCAGCTTGCGGCGTTGCTCGAGGAACTTAAGACAGAAGACGAGCGGGTGGTGATCCGTCATTACAAGCTGGATCACACGGATGCGCTCACTGTTACGGACCTGCTCAACTCGATCATCAAGGGCGAGTCGCAGACGGGTGATTCGGACATTCTCTCCGGGGCTCAGGGGCGCACAAATCGCGGGTTTGTCAATGGGTTCCCTGTGTTCGGGGATGAGCCCGGGGCGTTCGACCCGGACAAGATCACGATCACCGCGGACGAGTCGAACAACCAGGTGGTGATCAATGCCCCGATCAAGCAGCAGGAGAGCGTTGAGATCCTGATCAGCGAGCTCGACCAGCAGCGGCCGCAGGTGTATATCGAGGCGATGATCGTTTCGATCGCGGACAACCAGGACTACACGCTGGCGTTTGAGACGCAGCTCAACCGGGGCGACTTCTCGCTGGGAACGAACTTCGGGCTCAGCTCGCGTGATAACTTCACGGATGCGAAGACGGTCTCGCCCAGTCTTTCGGGATTGACGCAAGCGTTGATCAGCACGGACGCGGTCCCGCTGATTATCAACGCGACGCAAACAAACACGGATGTGCGCATCCTCTCGACGCCTCAGCTGCTTGTGAATGACAACCAGGAATCTGAGATCGTGTCGATCGAAGAGCAGCCGTACTCCGAGGTGACATCGGGCACGAACGGCGGCGATGCGCTGGAAGGGTTTGGCGGGTACGCTGAAGCAGGCACGACCCTCCGTGTGACGCCTTCGATCTCCAAGGCGGGGTTCATCCGCATGGAGTACTATGTTGAGCTTTCGAACTTCATCGGTATCGGCAGCGACGGGCTCCCCCCGGCGACGAACCGGCGCACGGTTGAGGGCGGCGTGACCGTTCCGAGCAATGGCACGATCGTGCTGGGCGGGATTACTGTTGACGATGTGCGTGACACGATCGTCAAGGTGCCGTTTGTCGGCGACATCCCGCTTGTGGGCGAGCTGTTCCGCCGGACGAACAAGGTGAATAACCAGTCGAAGCTGTATGTGTTCCTCACGCCTCGGATTATGACTGATCCGAACTTCAATGATCTGAAGCTGTTCTCGCAGGGGCCACAGGCGGAGATGCAGGTCGAGGACCATTTGCCCGAGCTCGAGCCCGCGGTGATCGATGCGGAGTTCCGCCCGATCGAGCAGCTTGAGATTCCTGAGGCGGACGATTCGTCTTCCGCCACGGCACCGCTGATGGAGCCGGCGCCCGTCGAGGTCAGCGAAGTAACCGGTTCGTAAAGGTCAGAGCGAGGACGCAGCGGCATGGGCAAGGTGAATGGCATCATCAAACGCGACCCGAAGAAGGGTGACGCGAAGCGGGACGAAAACGCGGCGGCGATCGTTGTCGATCGTTGGAACGACGCGGCCCGCGCGTTCGGGGATCTCAAACTCAGCGGAGATCAGCTGCGTGCGTTCGCATCGATCCCGGGGAGTGACGACGAGCCCTGGGATGTGATGCTGCAGACGATGGCGCTCGACGAGACGAGTGCGCTCAAGCTCTTGGCGCAGCGTACGGGCCTGGACTACATCGCGGAGCCCAAGCTCAGCGAGACGGCATCGCGGTTCTATGAACTCGTTGACCAGGAGGATGCGCGGGCGCAGAGCGTCGCGTGTATTGAACGGCGCGAGGGTGTGTATGTGATCGCGACGAGCCGACCGATGCAGCCAAGCGTGCTGACGATGCTTGAGGATGTGCTCGACGCGCCGATCAATGTGGTGCTCGTGCCGCGTGCCGCGGTGGCGAGCATGATCAACCGCGGGTTTGAGCAGCGCGGCGATCTGGTCACCGAAATTGTCGAGGACATCCCGCTCGATCAGGACGCGATCGAGCAGGCGGCGGGCGCGATTGGCAAGAGCAACGACCTGCTCGCGCAGGCGCGACAGACGCCGGTCATTCGTCTGGTGAACATGATCCTGTTTGAGGCGCTGCGTCGCAACGCGTCTGATGTGCATGTGCACCCGATGGAGGAGCGCCTCGCGATTCGGTTCCGTGTGGACGGGATGCTCGTCGATGCGTTCGCCCCCCCACTGTCGCTGGCTTCCGCGATCTCCTCGCGTCTGAAGGTCATGACGGAGCTCGATATCGCGAACCGGCACTCGCCGCAGGACGGGCAGACGACGGTGCGGATCGGGCAGAAGAAGATCGATATCCGTTTGAGCGTGATCCCCACGATCTTCGGCGAGCGGATCGTGCTGCGTCTGCTCGATCAGTCGCAGAACGAGCTGGATCTGTCGGCGATCGGCATGAGCAAGCGTCTGCAGACGGCGTTGATGGATTGTGTCGAGCGTCCCAACGGGATCCTGCTCGTTACGGGTCCGACGGGTTCTGGTAAGACGACAACGCTGTACGCGGCGCTCGGTCGCATCGATCGCGACTCACGCAATGTGATGACGATCGAGGATCCGGTCGAGTATCACCTTGACGGGATCTCCCAGATGCAGGTGAACAACAAGCGCGGCGTGACCTTCGCGACGGGTCTGCGTTCGTTGTTGCGTCAGGACCCGGATGTGATCCTTGTGGGTGAAATCCGCGACCCGGAGACGGCGCAGCTCGCGATTCAGGCATCGTTGACGGGTCACTTTGTGCTCGCGACCTTGCACACGAACGATGCGCCCAGCGCGATCCCGCGTTTGCTGGACATCGGTGTTGAGCCGTACCTGGTGACGAGTTCGCTGGTGGGTGTGTTGGCGCAGCGGCTGCTGCGTCGCCTGTGCACGACCTGCGGCGGCGCGGGGTCGCACAACGGCGAGAAGTGCGAGACCTGCTTCGGCACGGGGTACAAGGGACGACTCGCGGCCCACGAGCTCATGCTGATGAACGATCAGCTGCGTCAGCTGACCGCCCAGCGTGCGGACGGCGTGACGCTGTATGAGGCGGCGGTCGATTCGGGGTTTGCGCCGATGAAGGTGGATGCGATGGAGAAGGTGAAGCAGGGTCTGACGGACGAGGCGGAAGTGTTCCGCGTGCTGCACTGATGCTCAGACTGCTGAGAGCATCATGACGATGCCCGCACAGCCCAGCAATCCAACGAGCAGGCCGGGCAAGCACACGAGTATGACACGCTTGGGTGCCTTTGCTCTTCTGCCGCGCCTATGTATCGCGTGCTGATAGATCATGCGCCTTGCGTTGCGGAACCATGAGATGCAGAGTGCGAACGGTGCCAGAACTGACGCAGTCTGCAGCCAGATGCCCGCAAAGTGATTGGGGCCGTAGGTCCCCGGGTAGTACCCGTTCATGACCTGCATCAGGATCATGTTATACGCCCAATACCCGAACGCGAAGATGCCCCACCCGATGAATCCGAGCGTGCACCAGGTCCTCGTCACAGCGATCGCGTCGTTCATCTCTGGCGAGGAGATCAGGTCCCGATCGATCTCGTTCCCGCACTCGGGGCAGGGCAGATCCTCGTCCAGATCCTTGAGTGAATACTTGCAGATCGGGCAGCGTGAGACGCGGACGAAGGCGGTTGGCAGGCGGGATGGAGCGCGCTCGCTCATGGGTTGCGGTTTACCATAGCACATGTTCGACCTGCTCTGCCCGATGGTTCCAAAGCTCATGTTCTCGCACGGCGGGGTCATGACGGCCAAGGTGCAAGACGATGAGTTGTGGCCAGATCTCGGCCCGGCCAGTCGCGGTGCTTAGCTAGCGATAATCAACAACAAGAGCATTAGCCCGCAGAGTGAGCCAAACGCGATACCGGGGATCGCGAATGCGATGATGCGTCGGGGCACTTGCAAACGGGGCATGTCGGTGTGCCCCGCGTGCGCATACATGATCTTGATTGCCCTGAATCTCAAGATCACAAGGTAGAGGGCGAACGAGAAGATCACGCCGGTGCTGGCGAGATCGTCGAGGTGCTCGCTCAGATCCAGCGGTTCCTCGATCATCGGGGCAGGGATGCGGATTGTGTTCATCAGCCACCATGTGTAAGCGGACACGATCCAACCGATCGCTCCCAGTCCGCACCAGGTTGTTGCTGTGCGGATGACTGCGTTTACGTCTTGAGTTGCGATTCGCTCGAAATCGATCTTCGAACCACACTCAGGGCAGATCTCAATGTCGTTCAGACCCTTGAGTGAGTACCCGCACTCAGGGCAAAGGCGGCCTAGATCAGTGATATGGTTGATCAACCTCTGTTTCACGCTGCGTTGTGATCGTGTGTGGGTCATTCGTGACGACTGAGCAGAAGCTGGGGAAAGGAAGACTCAATCTGATCCAGGGGCATCTTGGACATTATCATAGAGCATGTTCGATCTCCTCTCGCCGATGGTTCCCGATCCCGTGACTTTACGCAATGAAGTCGTCACGCTTGAGCCGATGGATGTGCGGCATGCGCGGGACCTGTGTGACGCGATCGATGACGGGGTGTTCGCGTTTATGCCGATGCGGTCGAGCGTGAAGACGATCAACGAAGTCCGCCGGTATGTCGAGTTTCAGGTTCGGCGCCCCAGCACAATCACCTTCGCGGTGATCGACAATGCGACGGGGCGGGCGGTCGGGTCGACGAGTTATCTCAATATCCGCGCGGATCATCGTGGGTTGGAGATCGGGTCGACCTGGATCAGCAAAGCATCGCGTGGGACCAAGATCAACCCCGCGATGAAGCACCTGATGTTGTCGCACGCGTTCGAGACGCTCGGCGCGGTTCGGGTGGAGTTGCGGACGGACGGACGCAACGCGCAATCACGCAAAGCGATCGAGAAACTCGGGGCGCGATTTGAGGGGATGATGCGGGCGCACATGATCATGCCCGATGGGGTTTCGCGTGATACGGCGGTGTACTCGATTGTGCGGGAGGAATGGAAGGCGATTGATCTTCAACTCATGAGTCGGCTTGGGATCAACTGATGTTGAGAACAACGTAGCTCACGATCAGTAATGAAACTCCAACGACTGCGTAAGAGAGCTTCGAAGTCCACGTGCTTCTCTGATTTGGATATACACGCATCAGACGAACTGGGATGCTCCGGCGGGAAGACCAGATCGCGGCACCTGCTACGACGTAAAACACCAAGAGCGCCAGGATCAATATCGAACTCAGAAACAATGCGGACTTTGCACGCAAGACGACGTGCCATCCGCCGAGAAACAAACCCGTTAGAAATATGAACGGGATGGCCAGCAAGAGCAAGACTGAGAAGACAACACAAACGACCGATGCGAGACGGGCGCTAAATCGTTCGGTGTATACCGCATCCCGGAACATTGGCATCTCGTCGAGCCCAATGCGATGAAACATAAAGCCACATTCGGGGCATTGATGATCTGGCAAGTCTTGGAGTGTGTATTCACATACGGGACAGTGAAAGTTGCTCTCTTTGTTCTGGCCGCCCCAGTACTGCTCCCTCCAATACTCGCTCATACATAATGATAGTCGTAAAAAACCTCGCCCGGAGGGATCGGGCGAGGCTGGAGAGAGCACCGGCTCAATGTCTAGAGGAGAATCACAGCACGGCTGAGCGGTACTCGGAGAGAGATCGGGATGTTTGTTCACCAATGGACATATTCGTGCAGTCACAGCATGCGGTTGCATGGCATCCGTTGGGTGGATTCAAGTCGCATGAACAGAATCAGCTCCGCTGATTCCGGACTGATCGACGCAACATGCGTTCAAGCATGAGAATGCATGTGATTTTTAACAGAATATGCTCAGGCGATGACCGAATCGGGGGATGCGTCACCGCGCTGTTCGAGGGGGAGGGTGCGTGCGACATCGAGGAAAGCCTCGTAGTTTGCACGGGTTTCGATGATGGAATCGCCGCCGAACTTCTCGATGAAGGCGCTGGCGACCTCGAATGCGACGACATTCTCCATGACGACGCTCGCCGCGGACACGGCGCACACATCGGAGCGTTCGTATTGCGAATGCTCGGGTTGCTTGGTGTTCAGGTCGACGCTCGGGAGCCCCTGGAGGAGTGTGGCGATGGGTTTCATGGTGCCTGTGACGACGACGGGTTGCCCGTTGGTCATGCCGCCCTCTGTTCCCCCGGCGTTGTTGGAGGTGCGGACGAAGCCGAGCGATGGCTCGTTGATCTTTGATGCGTCGTAGTGGATCGGGTCGTGGACCTGCGATCCGAGGCGTTTGGAGCATTGGGCGCCGAGCCCGATCTGGACGGCTTTGAATGCCTGGATCCCCATGACGGCGTAGGCGATGCGTGCGTCGAGCTTGTCGTACCAGTTCATGGAGGTGCCGACACCGGGAGGGCAGTTGAAGACATGGCACTCGACATCGCCGCCGACGGTGTCCTTGTCGATCTTGGCCTGGCGGATGATGTCGCGCTGTGATTCGGTCGTTTCGGGATCGAGCGTGTAGGTGTCGGACTCGTCGCGTTCGGCGCGGAGCGCATCGAGCTTCTCGAAGGTGACTTCGGCGTCCGTGCGTGCATTGAGGATCGAGCGGACGAATCCGAAGACTTCGACATCGAAGATCTCTTTGAGGATCAGACGCCCGACGCATGTTGCGGCGACGCGCGCGGCGGTCTCGCGGGCGCTGGCTCGCTCGAGTGTTTCGCGGCAATCGGTGGTGAGCCACTTGATGCTGCCCGAGAGGTCTGCGTGCCCTGGGCGTGGGCGATGGACGGGCGGGGTGCGTTCGAGGTCGTCGAGCCGCGAATCGCGGTTCTTGACGATGAAGGTGATGGGCGCGCCGATGGACTTGCCGCGCCGCACGCCGGTCATGATCTCGATGGTGTCGGTTTCGAGCTTCTGGCGTCCGCCGCGCCCGTAGCCGCCCTGCCGGCGTGCGAGCTCGCGGTTGATGACATCGGTGTCGATCGTGAGCCCGGCGGGAACGCCGAGGATTGTGGCGACGAGGCCGGGTCCGTGCGATTCGCCGGCGGTCTGGTAGGTCAGCTTTGCGTTTGGGATTCCCATGGGTGGGTACCTCGGTCGGATCGGGTGCTCAGATCAGCGCCAGTTGATGAGGGAGATGATGTTCGAGTAATCGTCGGTCCAGACGCGGATCCGGTCCTCGGGGTCGATGATATAGCTTTCCATCCCCGCGTTCAGCAGACGCTCTGCGGTCTCCGGGTTGCGTGCCAGAACGACCCAGACGGAGGGGAACCGATACATCCGCTGCTCTTCGGGCACATTATTGTCGATCGCGACGAGCGGTGCGTATGGCGTGGTCTGTACCGCGAGTTCGAACACGAGCGGCATGAGGTCGAGGTACCGGTTCGAGATGTGGAGGACGACCATGCCGTCGTCTTCGAGGCGATCGAAGTAGAGGTTGATCGCTTCCACGGTGAGCAGGTGGGTCGGGATCGAGTCGGAGCTGAACGCGTCCGCGTGGATGAGATCGAACTTTTCTTCGCCCATCTCCTCGGAGTCTTCGATGAGTTTGCGCCCATCGCCGAGGCGGACCTCGATGTCCGCGGGTGCTTTCTCGAGGAAGGTGAAGAGCTCGGGATCGCGTGCGATGGCTTCGACCTCTGGGTCGATCTCGAAGAAGATGATCTCGTCCTGATCTCGTCCGTGGGCGGCGATCGCGCCGGAGCCGAGCCCCATGATGCCGATGCGAGCGCCTTGGGGGCGCATGGACTTGATCGTGTTCATGATCATCCCGCATGGGCCGTTGAAGTGGTAGTAGCCGAGCGGTTCGAGTTCGAGATCGGGCTCGTTGTATTGGATCCCGTGGATGGTGGTTCCGTGGTGGATGACATGGATGTTCACGAATCGGTCGTTGAACGCGTCGTAGAGTCTCTGGCTGGTGACCTCGTGGATGCCGTAGAAGGTGCGTTTGCGATGAATGGTTTGCGCATCGGTTGCGGTGGTGTACTGAATCGCCAGCATGGGTATGAGCAGCGTCATAGCGCATGCGAGCCCGTCTTTCCATGCGAGGTAGACGAGCAGGGGCGGGACGGCGGACATGAGGGCGACGAGGGTCATGTCGACGGGGACCTGCTCGTAGGGCTTGCCCGTGATGAGTTCCTGAACGACCCGGGTGATATCTTCGCCGAAGAATCCCATCACGAGGACATATGCGAAGGAGATCATCGGCAACGCGATGCGTCTTGTGAGCCTGATGCGTCTGGCTTTTTCCACGCTCATGCCGACAAGGTCATTGCTCCATGGGAGGACCGCGACGGCGAGCACGAGCGCGATGGGGTACTCGAGGTTGGTGTTGAACACGAGCGGGGCGAAGATGCCGTTGAAGAGCCCCCCCAGCGCCCCGCCGACGGACATGAGCAGGTAGAACTCTGTGAGGTGCTTGGCGTCGGGTCGATCGAGCGAGAGTCGCCCGTGGCAGACCACGCCGATCGCGAAGAGCAGGAGCAACTCGACGATGACGATCAGCGCCATCGGGCCCTCGGCGTTGAGCTCGTTGGCCATGATCAGGACCATCGCGCCGATAACGAGAATCACCATGGGGCGGGTGAAGTCCTTGACGGCGCGTTCGACGAGCGAGCTGAACGCGATGATCATCGTGATCAGGTAGAGCGCGAGCGGGAGCACCCAGAGCAAGGGCAGGGAGACGACATCCGTCGTGATGTAGCTCGTGACGCCCAGCAGGATTGAGCTGGGAACGAACGCGAGATAGATCCAGTAAAGGCGTCGCTTCCAGGTGATCGCGTCGTCTTTGTGTGGTGCGTGCTCATCGCTCTCGGGTGTCGGCGTGACCATCGGAGCGCGGGCTTCGAGTTCCTGATTCTCCTTCGTCAATCTCTTCTCGAGCTTGCGTTGTCGCTTGGCTTCCTTGGGCGAGAGCTTTGCCAAGGTCTTGCCCTTTGTGCGCGATGCGGAGAAGAGTGCGAGAACGGTGAAAACACCAAAGCCAACCAGCCAGATCTCGCGCTGATTGGACACACCCAGGTTGGGTTCGAAGATCAACGGGTAGGCGAGCAACCCGATCAGACTGCCGGCGTTGCTCGCGGCGTAGAGGAAGTATGGGTCGTTGGCCCGGTGGTGCCCTGTGCGGGCGAACCAGCCCTGGATCAGCGGGCCCGCGCTGGAGATCGCGAAGAACGGGAGTCCCGAGACGAGCAGGAGCTGCCCGATGAGCCACGGGACGGGGAAGGTAGAGGCCTCGGGCGGTGCGGAGGGTGTGTCGAACATGATCCCTGCGACAAGCGCGAGGATCAGGACCGTGGTGTGGATGAGCATCTGCGCGACGCGTCCGAACCGGGTCATGAGGATGTGGGCGTAGAGGTAGCCGAGGAGGAGGAGGGACTGGTAAAAGAGCATGCAGGTCGTCCAAACGGACGAGCCGCCGCCGAAGACGGGGAGGAGGGTCTTTGCGACCATCGGCTGCACGGAGAAGAGCAGGCACGCGGACAGGAAGACGGTAAGGGTAAAAATAAGGACCATGCAGGCTCCGGGGACACGATTCGTTGAATGAATACAGTAGCCGACTTCCCCACTGTTCGCCCATAACCGGCGTCAGGGTGCGGGTTTGGATGTAGAATCCGGTATGCGGCCCGATGACCATGTATGCCTGTGCTTCCGCGTATCCAAGCGGAAGATCGTGAACTACCTCCGCCGGGAGGATCCGCCCGTCGCGTCGCTGATCAGCGAGTGCCTGGGCGCGGGTACCGGGTGCGGATGGTGCGTGCCGTATCTCAAGCACCTGCACAAGCAGCACTGCGAAGGTCAACCCGACCCCGACATCATCGGGAGCGCCGAGGATTACGCGAGCGGTCGGGCGAAGTTTCGCGAAACGGGCGAGCGGGACGGTGCTGGCGCAGAAAAGCACCCGGGCGAACCCGGGTGCTCGGATGATTCGTAATCAGTACCGTGGTTCAAACCCGCGTTGTCGCATCTGCGGGAACTGATCGAGCGGGAACGCGGGAGCGCTGATGGGTCGCAACGCCAACGCGAGGAGCACGAGCTCGTCGTCGTCACCCGCGATGCGGTTGGTGCGGAGTTGGCCGCACCCGACGCATTTATGCACGATCGACCATTCGCCGTCAGACTTCGTCGCGATCGAGATCGGTTCCATGGGCTGATTGCACGGCGATCTTCGATCCCCGATCTTCTCGTCCACATGGCGTGACCAGAGGCATGATGGGCAATGGTTGCGTTGGCGTGTGCCGAACGATTGGTATGAGATTGTGCACTTGCAGTGCACGCATGTAAACCCGCCTGTGTTGCGGGCGTGCTTGTCGTGATGTTTCAATGGAGAATCCCTTTTGGCGCACACAAAGTTGTGACGCTCAAAGGTCATGCGAGCATCGCTGCTCGCGTCGAGTACTCAGAACAACTCGGGTCGGGATTCAGGCAATGGGCGCTAGCATCAGCGTGGAGTATACAAAGACAGCGCCAGGGGTGCAAGAAAAACACCCGCCGAAAGGGCGGGTGCTTTGAAATCGGGTCGATTGTGGATCACTCGTTCTCGTCGAGCTCACGCAGTGAGAGCCCGCAGTTGACGAGCTTTTCCTTGATCTCGACGAGCGAGGTAGCGCCGAAGTTTTTGACGCCCATGAGTTCGGCTTCGGTGTGCGAGCAGAGGTCGCCGATGCTCTGGATGTTGAGCATCTGGAGCGCCTTGCGTGCACGCACTGAGAGCTGGAGTTCGGAGACGGGCTTGTTGAGGAGCCCTTCCTTGCCGGTGCCCTTGAGCTTCTCGAGGATCTGGCGACGAGCGACGCGGTGCGCGTCCTCGCGTCCCTGTCCGAGACGGAGCCCCTTGGCCGCGAGCATCCGCTTGATTTCTTCGAGCGAGGACTCGCCGAAGTTCTTGTAGCTCATGAGTTCCGCTTCGTTGATGCGGATCAGGTCGCCGAGCGTACGGATGTTCATCTTCTTGAGACAGGTTCGTGCACGAACGGTGAGCCCGAAGTCCGTGACGGGGGTGTCGAGCAGTGCGCGGCGCTTCATGATGTCGCGCTCGTTCTCTTCCTCGATGACCATCCCCTTGGACGCGATCACATCCTGCATAAAGAGGCGTGCGCGTGTGTGGCTGGGGTTGGTGTCGAGGATCTGTCGCAGGCAGCGCTCCGCACGAACATAGTCGCCCTGATCTTCATACATGACCGCGAGGTTCATGAGTGCGTTGATCGGCGCGGGGGAGTTGTCGCAGACACGCTCGTAGAGCGCGAGGGCTTCCTCTTCCTCACCCGATAGATCGAGGACATACGCGAGTTTGAACGCGGCATCCATGTGCGTCGGGTCCGCGGCAATCGCCTTGCGGAACGATTCGATCGCGCCGGAGCGATCGCCTTCGTCAAAGGCCTTCTGACCCTGCTCGAGCAGATCGGTCGCGGCTTTCGTGTCAACGGTCGAGGTGCCCGAGGCACCGACCACCATGTCCATGGGATCGTTCGACATTCAGTTCTCCTGATCGGTTCAACGCCCGGCGGATCGGGCGGAATCGGATTCTAGGCAAAGAACCCGGCAGACTCCACTGGCAAAGCACGGGCATGGGGCGACAGAATCGCCCCAAACCCATGCGAAACCATTGGTTAGACGGCCCCGATCGTTGGATCTGCGAGCAGATCGTCCATCGGGTCGATGTCCGCGGGCGTATCGGGGTCAACAAGCGACAGGGTCTTCCATTTCCCCTGCATGAAGCGGATCCCGAGGACCACGCCGAGCATGATGATGTAGAGCGATGCCCCGATCCACGGCCCCATCGAACCCAGACTGGGAACAAAGTAGACGAGCCCGTAGCCGACACCGATGATGCAGGTCCAGGATAAGACGATTGTTGCAACGCCCGGCCAGACGGTATCGCCCGCGCCGCGGAGGGCCGCGGATGTCGTGATCGCCAGCGCATCGAAGAGCTGGAAGACCGCTGCGGCGATCATCACGGCGGACCCGATCTCGATGAGCTTGGCACGCTGGTCAGGCGGCGTGGCCTCGTCGATGAACACGGCAATCAACTCCGCCCGGAAGATGACGAATGCGAGCGCACAGATCCCCATGTATCCCAGCGTGATGTAGAGCGCAAGGTAGGCGCGTTTCGTTGCGAGATCGGGGCGTTTCATGCCCATGCACTTGCCGACCATGGCTTGCGCCGCGATCGACAACCCCACCGCGGGCATGAAGCTCAGGTGCATGTACTGCAGCGCGATCCAGCCCGTGGTGTTGTGCAAGACTGGGTCATCGCCCGCGGCTTTTCCGCCCATCGGGACGAGCCAGACCATTAGCATGTTCCAGCACACGATCTCATTGACAAACATCAGACCCGGGGCGAGCCCCACTTTCCAGAGCCCCTTGAGGCACTCGGCGCTGAGCTTCCATGCTTTGAGCGTTCCGAACTTGCGGGCATACTTCGGGGATACAAACAAAGCGAGGGGGATCAGGAACTCGACGAAACCGCCTATGACGGTCGCGTATGCGGCGCCGATGACGCCCATCGGGGCAACCCCGAGCGGCTCAGCGAGCGACGCGATGGCGCCCGTGATCGGGTTGACGATCCCACCGACCCAGCCCTCGAATACAAGGGGCTGGTCGCCGAAGATGAAGAGCAGGTTGAGCACGACATTCACAAGGTTCGCAGCGATCGCGCTGATCAGCACCACCCATGGGCGATGGAGCCCGTAGAAGTAGTGATGGACCGTGCGTGAGCACATCACACCGAGTGAGCCCGCGAGAATGATGATGGCGTAGTCCGTTTCCAACTCGACGAGCGTGCTCATGATCGGGCCGGAGTGGATCGCGCGGAAATACATCGGGACGACGAAGATCGCCGGGATGATCAAAAAGATGTAGTACGCCAGGCATATCCAGAGCCCGTTCCACGCGTACGCGGCACCGCGCTCGGGCTTGTTTGCGCCGAGGTTCTGGGAGACGAATGAGTTGACGACCCCAGTCATGCCGAGCACGAACGCGATGAGTGTCCATGACAGGATCCCGCCGTTGGATTGCGCGGAGACATAGACCGGTTCTGGCCCGATGCGGGAGACCATGAGCTTGTCAGCGAACTGCATCACTGTGTATGACGACATGGTCGCGACGGAGGGAATGGCGATGCGCAGCATCTCCGCGAGCGCCGAGGTGTCCGGCGGTGTGTCGGGTGGGGAGTCGTGTTGTTCCAGGGGAGCAGCCGCGGGCATGGTGTCTGCGTGAGCAGGGTCCCGGCGCTCGACCCCGTGGGGGTTGCCTTGTTCTGTCATCTGAATGTGCCTGTGGTATGAACCCGTAAGCATCCGGCGGACATGCCGGGTGTGGTACCGCTCCGCCTGGTGGCCGGATGCGGAAACTGTTCATTTCATTCGCAAATTGCGAATAGAAAGAAACGGTCAGTATGCCAGCTGAGGGTGTTCATAGTGCGATCAGTGTTGCACAGATCCGAACCCAAGTCAACACAAGATCATAAACCCGCATTCAGTTGCGTGAAACTTGTTGCGTTTCCGAGGCGCTGGGGGTGCTCATCCTGACGGCCAGATCGATCGCGTTGCCCATCGAACCGGGGTGGGCGATGCCCTTGCCGGCGATATCAAACGCGGTCCCATGATCGGGGGAGGTGCGGACGGTTGGCAGCCCCAGAGTGACATTCACGGCAAGGTCACGCTCGAGCAGTTTCACCGGGATGAGCCCCTGATCGTGGTACATCGCGACAACGAGGTCGTATTTTCCCGCAACGGCTGCGTTATAGATCGTGTCCGCGGGATATGGTCCCGAGGCCTGCATCCCGGAACTCATCGCGAGGTCGATCGCGGGTTCGATCAGCCGCTGCTCCTCATCGCCCATCAAACCATTCTCCCCGGCATGGGGATTGAGGCCGCACACGGCGATGCGGGGGCGCGGGATCCCGAGTTTGAGGCATGCTTCGTGCCCGAGATCGATCGCGTTGTGCACCACACCGATCGTGAGCTTGTCGCGGATCTCGTTGAGTGGGATATGCACCGTCGCGAGGATCACACGGAGTTTGTCGCCCACGAACATCATCGCGCTGCGTTTCGATTTGAGTCGCTGGGCGAGCAGTTCGGTATGGCCGGGGTACTTGGATCGTCCCGCGAGGGCCCACGCCTCTTTGTTGATCGGTGCGGTGACGATCGCGTCTGCGTGGAGCGGATCGTCATCGGGGCGTTTGGTGTCTTCGATTGCGCGGAGAACCCAGTCGAAGCTCAGCGAGCCCGAGAGTTTGTTGGGTTTTCGCGCAAACTCGATCTCACGCCCCTCCTCTTCGAGACGAGGATCGTCGTCGAGAAGGACGACATCGTGTGATGCAAGTGTTCCGATGAGTTCGGATCGGGCATCGACACGCCACCAGAACGGGTCAACATCGCATGCGTGTGCGGCGTCGTTCATCGCGGTGGATGAACCGTGGATGATGTATCGGGCGCTGCCACGCCGCGCTTTATCGTTGAGGGCGCGCACTAGCACCTCGGGCCCGACCCCGCCGGGGTCGCCCATCGAGATCGCGATGGTTGGTTTGCGCGGCATCACGAATCGTATGCCATCGCTCCGCGTGATTCAGGATTCAGAGGATCCGGGTGCTCCGAGGGAATGACCCGAGCACATGGAGTTCCTTGCAGTGCCCGCGCGCCTGGGCGATGGCACGCTGCATGTTCTCCTCGTCCTGGTGTCCGAGCGCATCGATATAGAAGGTGTAGCTCCAGTTCTCACGCCCGCTCGGGCGTTTATCGATGTGGCTCAGGTTGACGCCCTGGACATGGAACGCCTGGAGGACCTCGACGAGCGCCCCGTGCTTGTCGTCCGTCGCGAACATGATCGCGGTCTTGTCGTCACCCGAGGGGAGGGCCTGCTCGCGAGAGATGACATAGAAACGGGTGATGTTGTCAGGATTATCCGCGATGTTGCTGAAAAGCACCGGGAGCCCGTAGAGCTCACCCGCGAGTTCTGACGCGATCGCGGCGCTGCCCGGCTCCGCCCCGATCTCCATCGCGGTCTGGTTTTCCTTCTTCGCGGTCTGGACCGCCTGGCTGGTGGATGCGTCCGGGAGCAGCGCCGCATGGGGGTACTGCGTGTTCAGCCAGTTGCGGCATTGCGCAAAGACTTCGGGCTTTGAATGGATCCGCCGCACATCGTGAGGCTTGCAATCCGTGAGCAGCATGTGCTTGATCTCGATCTGCACCTCCGCGTACACCCGGACATGCCCGGCGTTTTCTGCCAGGGCGTCGAGGGTCTCGGTGATCCCGCCTCCGATGGAGTTTTCAATTGGAACGAGCCCATAGTTCACATGCCCGCGCCGGACCTCGGTGAAGACGCCTCCGATGAGTTGGAGGTCTTCGTAATCCACGCTGGAGCCGAACTGCTTGACCGATGCCTGATGTGAATAGGACCCGGGAGGGCCGAGGAACCCGATCCGGAGTGGCTGCTCGAGCGCGAAGCTCCCGGACATGAGTTCCCGATAGACGCCCTCGATGGTGCGACTGGGCAGCGGGCCCTGCGATCGTCCGAGTGCTTTGGCGAGCACCTGTGCTTCGCGATGGGGTGCGTAGATCGGTGTATTGGAGCCGCGCTTGAATGTGCCGACATCGACGACGAGCTTGGCTCGGGCGTTCAGCAGGTCGACGAGTTGCTGATCGAGGGTATCGATCCGCTCGCGAAGTTCTGCGAGTTGGGCGGAGTCTTCGGGACGCTCGGCCCCCGGCGCGTTTGGTGTCTGATCCTCAGGCATACGGCATTATCGCCCGAAAAACGCGTTGGGCTGAGTGTGTATGCTGAGTTCATTGATGATTGTCCGATAGTTTCCTCTCATAACCGGTTCTCGAAAGGGTGAAAAACCCGCCCCTGCATCCCAACAATACAGTGATGATCACCCTTGCAACACCGTTGACGCTCGCGCAGGCCCTCCCGGAAGGCGGGTCGGTTCCTTTGGGCGTTGCTCTGATGGCCGGGCTATTGCTCTGGATCATGGGGGCGCGGGTGATCAAGCCGGTGTTTTTCCTGTTCGGGCTCGCGATCGGCGGGTTCGTGGGGACGACCCTGATGCCCCTCATCGGGTTCCCGAATCTCGACATCGGGGGCGTATCTATCTCACCGAGCGTGATCGGGCTTGTCTGCGGCGGGATCATCGGTGCGCTGTGTGCGCTCGCGATGTTTCGTCTCGTGATCGCGATGACCTCCGCGTTCGCGTTCGCCGTCGCTGGCGTGGTCGGTGCCCTGATCTTCCTGCATTACAACCCAACCATCACGGACGGCGATCCCAGCGCTACCGAATCGGCATTGGTTGATTCGGGTGAAAACACGCTCAACGACCTGACGAACTCGCTCGGGGATGACCTCTCACGCGAAGCCGCGGAACGGAGCGTGGACAGTCTCGATCCGGAAGGCAACATCCTGAACGAGGACACGAAGCAGCAGCTCAAGGACGCGGCTGAGCGTTCTCGTCAGTTTCTGAGCGATCTGGGAAGCACGATCTCCGCGGAACTCGAGAAACGACCTACGCGCGACAAGATGATCGGCTTCTCCGCTGGGTTCGCGGGCTTTGCGTTCGGATTGCTCATCGGTGTGGTCCTCCCGAAGCGCACCACGGCGCTGGTCACCAGTCTCTTCGGGTCTGCGGTGTGCATGGCGTCGACGAGTGCGCTCCTGACGGCGAGCAACGGTGAACGACCCGGATACCTGAACCAATCCGCCACGGTCCTGGCGATCGTCTGGGTGATCCTCACGGGGATCGGATTGATGATTCAGCTCGGATTTATCACCAAGAAGTCGAACGGATCACGAACAAACGACGATGAAGATGGGGATTAACGCCTATGTTGCACCCCAAGATCCGGGGTCAACTTGACGGAACGGTTTGAGAATGCGACAATTACGACCCAGCGGGAGGACCCGTTTCTGTGATTTGACCGATCGGTATTGAATAGCAACTGATTCGCACATTGCACAGATCAGGCAGAGGAGGCCGAACCCATGATGACCAATGCAAAGCAGCGGATGATCGAGGAAACGATGAAGCGTCGTGACGATGCGGTCGTGCTCCTCAAGTCATTGCTCGATGCTAAGTCGATCTCGGAACGGAATCTGGAAGAACTGCAACAGCCCGACCTGATCAAACAGGTCACCGGGCGCTCGAGCATGGACAACGCGATCGCATCGACACGACGCCTGATTGATTCGTTCAATCGCGTGCTGGATGATCTTCGCCGCAATCTGAGCGAAGAGGACATACGCGTTATTGGAAAGCTCGAGCCTTCGCTTCATCTCTAACACGATCTGAACACACCAACGCCACGCACCCGCTCTTCAGCGGGTGTTTTTCTTCGTGTGTATGATCGAGCATGCCTGAAACGCCAAACCCATCGCGTGTGATGTATCCCCCGCTGCCATCCGACCTGAGCAGTGAGATCAAGCTGCCCAACGGGGGAAGGGTGAACGCCGCTGTCCTCCGCGTGAAGCGGCTCGACGAGCGGGCGATCCTGCCGGAATACAAGTCCGCGCAAGCGGCCGGCCTCGATCTGGCGGCCTGCCTGCCCCGCCATGACTTCGGCGAGGAAGTCACCATCGAGCCGCTGCAAATCGTGAAGATCCCGCTCGGGTATGCCTGCGCGATCCCGATGGGCTTTGAGGGACAGGTCCGTCCCCGTTCAGGGCTCTCCACCAAGCACGGCATCTCGCTGCCCAACGCCCCGGGGACGATCGACAGCGATTACCGCGGCGAGATGTTCATCGCGCTGATCAACCTGAGCAAGGAACCCTACACGATCCGGCACGGCGATCGCATCGCCCAGCTCGTGATCGCCCCAGTAGCGCATGCAACGATCCGTGAAGTCGAGATGCTCGACGACACGGATCGGGGGGACCGAGGGTTTGGATCGACAGGCGTGCGCTGAATCAGCGGATGCCCTTGCCCTTGTGCTGGTAACGATCGGGGAGTTCCTGGTCCGGAACACTTGTGCGGGGCGCGGAGTTCGTTGCGGATCGACGCACGGAAGAGGGCCGGATGATGATCCGATTACTCGAGCCCGAGTTGCCGCCAGCGCTGCTGTCGCCATTTGATCGTGAGGTCGAGTCATTCGAGTTCTGAGCCGGGCTTGTGCCAGAACCTAACCGCTCCAATGCTTCGCTGAACATGACCGGATCGAGAGTGATCGGGATCAGCCCCAGGTCCATGTACTTGTTCACGATGACACGGCGCTGATTTTCATTGCCGAATCGGAGCGGGGACTGATCAAACCAGATAAACATCCGGGTCTCGGACTCATCCACGGGGAATGACTCACCCGGAGAATCGATCGACCATACATTCTCGAAATAGCTCGTTGCGCCGATCCACGGCATTTTCGTGATTGATTCCTCACAGAGAATAGGGGAACCGCGATGATCCCGGATCGGTCCACCGGTCGTTTCTTTGTAAGGGTATGCTTCTCCGTACACATTCAGATGAAACGGGAAACCGTTGAGCGACTCAAACAAGCGGATGAAGTGCTCGCGCTCATCTGGCTTTGAACACGCATCGATACCCACCCCGCTGGCGCCTGTAGAAATCCATCCGCCGAGGGTTACGCGTGATCCGATGAGTTCCTGCCAGGTGTCATCTTCACCTATTCCGTAAAACTCGTCCTCGCGTGATTGGGACCAGCCCGAGAAGTCGCGCGGATCGGTCATCTCGGATCCGATGAACCACACGATGTGAACGGGCTCATCGAAATGATCGAGGAGGGCATCGGTGAGTTTCTGCGGGAGATCTTCCCGCTTGTCTTCCTCAAGCGTGAGCCAACTCGCTGCGGGGACATGCGTGTAACCGTTGGTCCCCATCGGGCGATTCACGAAGAACCAACGAGCACCATAGTCGTACCCGATCTCAATGCGGCTAATCAGCTGATCGACTGCGCGATCACCACGCCACCAGTTCGTAATGCCTCTTTCGTTTCCTTCGGGATGCACCGGGCTATTCCGCTCCCCGGTAAATGCCTGAATCAGCCACATCGGGGTGCGTGGGACATTGTCCTGCCAACGCTCGCCGTTGAATCCATGATTTCGATCACCAGAGCCGCCTGAGTCGTTGTTATTGTCCCCACCCGAGTTCCCGTTGCCTCGGGTGATCGTCCCGTTGTTCGTCGTAGGCCGTCGCCCGTCATCCGCGCTGACCCCGAAGGTTGTGCAGGAAACCAGTGTACTAGCGAGCAGGGTTGTGAGCGTCATGTTCATGATCAGGGCTCCGAGCTTCATCCGGTAGAGATCGTAATGCTGGTGTGTCATACGCTGATGGTACAGCGCATCTGAGGTTTGTCCGAGAGATTCCCCAGACTCAGAGAGTTTCGATTCCATGCGCCCCCCCCGCCACCGGAACTCGTCACCAGAGAAAACCCGACATAGACCTGGACGAACTGCGTGAAGTTCAACGGTTTTGCGGCCTGTTCAGGTTGAATCAGCCGTTCCGGATAATCAGTCGACCACCTCGATCGTGTGCTCGATCTCGACGATGCGTTCCCACACGGGTGGTGTTGGGTACTTCGGTAGATCGTTCGCATCCCAGGAGATGGGATTCCCCAGCGTCGCACCGCTGCCGAGGGCGAAGACAACACGAGCGTGGATTGTGTGGATCCCGGATTCCATCGGCGTCCAGGTCAAAACAGGCACATACCCCCGCGCGATGTTCTCCTCATCCGGACCGTTGACAAGGAATGTACGAGACATGACCTGGCTTGCTCGTGCGAGATTTTGCGGGTCGTCATCAATACCGAAACCTGCAAAGAAGTACCATGTCGGTTGTGCCACGCGTGTGTATTCGGCGCGAAGAGTAAGCCGAACCGGTTCTCCAACACTCGCCCGCGTAGGCGCGTCAATCTCAAGTGCCGTGAACTCCGCGTAGAGGTCATCGAGTTGGTCTGATCGCAAGCGCCCTTGCACGATCATTGCGCCGAACCACTCGCTTTGCTCATAGCTTGAGCTCGATTGAAAACCGGTTCTGGCGGAGTACATCCCCGCGATAAGCTGGTCTTCTTCTTCACGCGTCATCGCCGTGCTCATGAGCGTATCGAACGCGCCGCGATCGTTCGGCGCGAGTTGGAGCAAGGCCGAGCGGGGCATCGCGGTGTAGAGCGCCTGCGGGCGATAGAAACGAAGCACAATCATGGCCAATGACAAAACTGCGATCGCGATCCCGATGAGTACAAGACGCGTGTCACGCGCACGCGGGCGATCGGTCGCGTCGGAGAGATATGAGATCATGGTGCCGCACTCGGGGCAGGGGCACGGGAGTTGCAACCCGACGAGCGGGTAATCGCATTTCATGCACGAGATCTGCCCGGGCTGACGGGCGAATCGACCACAGACCGCAAGCGCGGCTCCAAACATGAGCGAGTACCACGCAAATGTAAACATCCCTTCCATGATCCCATCAGAGAACATCCGTAAGCCTGCAAACAAGCTCCACATCACGATCGCGTAAAAGAACCAGTACCGGATCTGGTCACGGATCGGGACACCCCACGGATCGCTCGGATCGCTCTTGCCCGCCTTGCGCTGGGCCTTGTATACGAGACCGACGATGAAGAACAGAATCCCGAAACCGAAGCCCATACTCATGAGCGTCCCCGTGATCGTCTTCTTCAAGAAGATCGCAAGGCACAACTGTGAAACGAAGATGGCTGCGATCGCCCACCACGCGTGACGCGAGAAGGCCTCGAACCCCGCGCGCATGGGTTTGTTGTAGCGCAACTCGATCTCCGGGATCGGGTCATGCAAACTCAGGTCGGAATAGTGCTTGCTCGCGGGGTACTTCAATGGATCTATCCAATCATAGAAAACACGCAATCCGCATACGCATTCGGAGGGTGCATGTTACATGATATGAACATATTTCGCTCGGGTTCTTAGGTTGCGACAGATGATTCAATTTGAATATCCGTCGGCTTTGGCGCACGGACGCACAGCTCGTACCCCCACCAGATGAGGATCAACCCGAGAAACTCGCTCAGGTAAAGCGCCTCGACGAGCCCGCCCGTGCTCATCTGCCCGTCTGTGCCCACCTTGGCGAGAGACCCGCCGATCCCTGGGAGGATGGCACCCAACGCGATCAGCGCGGTGCCATAGGCGCGCCGGCGCATCGTGGGATTCTCGAAGAACCGCAGGCTTGAGATAATCGCGCCACCGATGAGGAAGAAAGCCGCGTAGAAGTTGATCACGGGGGTGACGGGGAACCGGATCCATGTCCACGCGATCACATTCCCGTCGGGCTTGTCGGGGTTGAGGTTCTCCGCGATCATCGGGGTGAACAGGACCCCGATCGTCCCTGCGATCACCACGAGCATCGAGATCGCGGTCAGGGTGTGCGCGAGCTTGCGCTTGTGCAGCAGGTACACCGATCCGGTTGCGAGGGGATACGCGCCGAGGATCGCGCCCGCCCAGTACCACAACCGATTGAGCAGAAGCGTGTTGCCCGAGAGCGTGATGATCGATTCGAGCAGCGTACCCAGCCCATAGAACAACACCCCCATCGCCCACCAGAGCAGATGGGGCGGATACTCGCGTAGCTTCGCGCGGCGCATGAGCGTCACGATAAAACTGACGGAGATAAGGGTCGTCCCGATCGGGAGATAATGGAGCAGTTTGAACATCGTCGCATGATCCCGATGATGATGTATCGAATGGTGAGCCGGGAGAACAACGCGGGGCCAAGATCTATTCGCGATACATTGCGGAGTTGCGCATGAAAAAACGCACCGGATGTTTCCGGTGCGTTGGTGTGTATGCATCAAGACAACTGGTCTAGAGCTTCAGATCGCCCAGCCCCATGCCCATGCCGCCGGCATTGCCCAGACCCCCGCCGCCCTTTTTGGGCTGCTTCTTGGCCTGTTCGCGGAGACGACGCAGCTCGGGGGTTTCCTTGAGGATCTCCTCGGGGGTGCGATCGTCGCGCCCGCCACGACCGCCGCCGCGACCTCGCCCGCCGCCGCCCTGCTGCTGCGGGCGATCCTTGAGCTGCTTGATGGAAAGGGAGATCTTGCGATCGCTCGGGTCGACCTTGAGGACCTTGACCTGGACGACCTCGTTCTCCTTGAGGACCTCGTTGACATCGTTGACACGGCGCCAGTCGAGCTCGGAGATGTGCACGAGCCCCTCGACCCCCGGCGCGACTTCGACGAACGCACCGAACTCGAGGATCTTGGTCACCTTGCCCGAGAGCTCGGCACCCTCGACAACCTCTTCCGCCGCGGAGGCGAACGGGTCTGCCTGGAGCTGCTTGAGACCCAGACCGATACGGTTGCCTTCCCAATCGAGCTTGAGGATCTGGACGGAGACCTTCTGCCCCTCGGACACATGGCGTGCGACATTCTTCGCGCCGTGGTTCACGCGTTCATGGGAGAGATCATTGAGATGGACAAGCCCGTCCACGCCTCCGAGATCGACGAATGCGCCGAAGTCCATGATCTTGCGGACGGTGCCCGTGACGGTATCACCTTCCTTGAGCGCTTCCTTGAGGGACTCGGCCGCCTTGGCGCGTTCCTTCTGGAGCACATCGCGACGCGAGAGGACGATGTTGCCCTGCCCGCGTTTATCGACCTTCTGGACTTCGCAGGTCATCTTCTCGCCCACAAAGACCGAGAGATCCGGGACGCGATCGATATCGACCTGCGATGCGGGCATGAACGCGCGATGGTTCGCGATCTCAAGCTCGAGCCCGCCCTTGTTGGTGCCGGTAACGCGTGCCTCGACGACCTGCCCTGGTTCGAGCATCTCCCAATCGGCCTTCTGCACCGCGCCGGGGAGGGCGCAGATGTAGAGCGACTCGGCGCTGTCGAAGCGCTGGACCGCGACTTCGAGCTGATCGCCGACATTCGGCGGTGTGTCCTTGAACTGCGCGATCTCAACGACCCCGAGTTCCTTGGGCCCAAACTCAACGAACACATCGGATGCGCCCACCGAAACGACCATGCCGGTTCGGTGCTCACGCCCGCCACGCACGACGCGGGGCCCCTTGATGGACTTTGATCCGGACTCAGGCGCGTCCGCAGCATCCGCGGCTGCGAGGTCGGACATCGCGGCTTCGATCTCGGCGTGAGTCTCTGCATCAATCTCCGTGGCCGCCTGAGGTGCTGGCACCTGCGTGGGCGGTGGAGGCGTGACGCTCGTCGGAGTCGTGGGTGCGTCGGGGTTCGTCTGGTTCTGATCGCTCATGTGTCGCGAATCCTGTGGTGTCGTTGGGCAGCGTTGCCCTGGCAAGTGGGTTGAAAGCCCGATCCTAAGTCAGAACGGGCAAAGGTACAAGGGTCAATGTGAACTTGAACACATCAATGACACACCCCCGACGCGATTCTGCGTCGAGGGTGGGTATGGGTGAGTCCGGAGCGTCTTCATAGGCTTGGAAGTAAATGGGGGCTCTGTCAGCTCAAGGCCGTCGCCTGCTGGGCGCCGACAGACTGCTGGATCGCGGCAACGATCCGCTCCGCGGTACGGACATTCACGAACCCGGCCTCCGCGTCGATCGCGGGCTGGGTCGCGTCGCGTACGGCGTTGAGGAACGCCTCGATCTCCTTGACGATGGGCTCGCCGTCGTCGATCTCGAGGGGCTCGATGTTGATCAGTTCTGTCCAATCCATGTCCGTCAGGTCCGCCCCCGCACGGAGCTGCTCACGCACCTCACGCATCTGAATCTCGTTGGCGGTGCGACGGATCATCGTGCCGGTCTTCGCGGCATAATCGATCTTGATGTACCCGTTCTCACCCGTGATACGCGTCACACGCTCCGTCTTCATCGCGAGACGAGATGCGGTGATGTTCGCGACACACTGCCCGCCGCCCTCTTCTTCGCTGAGGTTCCAGACGAGGCGTGCGTTGCAGAGGTCTTCAAACTCGGAGACGACGGCCACGCCGCTGGCGGTGACCTCGTCGGGTTCGCGACCGTTCATGAGCATCAGGACCACATCGAGATCGTGGATCATCATGTCCATCACAACGCCGATGTCGATCGACCGGAAGGTCATGGGCGAGACGCGGTGCACCTCCATAAACCGTGGAGTGATCGGCTCGCCGAAGCTCTCGGCCGCACGCTGCATCGCACGCATGATGGGGTTGAAACGCTCGATGTGCCCAACCATAAGACACGCGTTGTGTTCTTCGGCGATCTTCTTGATCTTCTCGGCCTCGTCCGCGCCCTGAGCGAGAGGCTTCTCGATGAGACACGCCACCCCCGCCTTGAGGAACGGCTCAGCACTCTTGAGGTGGAAAGTCGTCGGGACGGCGATCGAAACCGCATCAACGCCCTCAGCGAGGAGTTCTTCCTCGGTCGCGAAGGCCTTGCACCCGAACTTCTCAGCGTATTCCTGTGCCCGTTCGAGACTCGCATCAACAACGCCGACAAGCTCGACGCCTTCCATCTCCGCATAGACACGCGCGTGGTGACGCCCCATCCGACCAACACCAACAGCGCCACAGCGGAGCGGGCGATTGTTCGAAGAATCAGTACTCATATTATTTCTCGTTTCCGCACGATCGTGCGTGGGTTTAACTCGCTCATCGTGCTCGATCAGCTCAGCTCGGCGATCGCGGCCTCAAGGTCTTCCTTCTTCGTGAGACCCACAAACTTTTTCGCGACCTCGCCGTTCTTGAAAATCACCACGGTTGGGATGGCGCTGATGCCGTACTTCACCGCGATCTCCTGATTCGAGTCGATGTCGACCTTGCCGACCTTCACCTTGCCCTCGCTCGAGTCAGCGACTTCGTCGATTGTCGGTGCGAGGATGCGGCACGGCATGCACCACTCCGCCCAGAAGTCCACCAGCACCGGCTCGCTCGCGCCGAGAACCTCGGCTTCGAAGTTGCTGTCGGTGAACTCCTTCACATTCGCGTTGGCCATCGCGTCGGATCCTTTCAATCAGTCGTCAACTCGCGAGATTTCGCGTATTCATCGCCCGCATGGGCATTTGTATCGTAGGTACGGGGCCCCCCATCGCCGGGCGTCAGCAGGTAATTAATTCGCCGATTCCGTCGCAGAAATACCGTCATTGCGGACAATCATTGCCCACGCGGCATCCAGCGCCTGGCGATGCGCCGCCACATCGTGCACCCGAAAAACCCGTGCCCCGCGTTGAAGATGCATCACAGAGAGCGCGATCGTAGCTGGAAGACGCTCAGAAGGTTCAGAATCGCGACCGAGACCAACACGCCCCACGAAGCTCTTTCTGCTCAGCGCACTCATCACGGGGTGCCCAAGGGCAATAATGCTCGGGGACGATTCGATCAACTCCAGATTCTGAGCCACATCCTTCCCGAACCCGAGCCCGGGATCCAGCATGATGCTCTGCTGGTGGACGCCGGCGTCCACCGCACGGTCGCGGACGCTGCGGAGCGATTCCACCACACGGGCCGTGATCGAGCCCGCGACGGGGGCCCGCGTGTACTGATCCGAGAACTGGTCTTCTTCCGGCGGTCGCTCCCGATGCATCAGGATCAAGCCGCAGCCCGATTCCGAGGCGAGACTCAGCATCCCGTCGTCCTCCATCCCCGCCGAGACATCATTGATCGCATCCGCGCCGACCCGCAACGCGGCACGCGCGGTCTCGGCGCGTGTCGTATCGATCGTGATCACCAACTCAATCCCCGCGTCGCGGATCGCCCGGATCACCGGCACCACACGGTCGATCTGCTGGCACGCGTTGATCCGCTTTGCCCCCGGGCGGGTAGACTCGCCCCCGATGTCGATCGCATCCGCCCCCTCATCTCGCATACGCCTGGCGCGTTCGACCGCCTGTTCGGGTGTGTTGTACACCCCACCGTCCGCGAATGAATCCGGGGTGATATTGAGTATCCCAACGAGAAACGGGCGATCCAGATGGATCGCCCGTTCGTGATTGAGTCTCCAGACTGATCCGGGCGTGCTGCTCATAGGCAATTGTGCCGAGCAACTCACCGAGATCAAGCAGCGGAACGACAGATCAGAAATCCATCTGCTCGCCGCCGTTGTGCTGCATCGCATTCATCTCATCGAAGATGTGCATGGCCTTATCCATGGTCTGCATGGGGATAACGGTGCGGAAGAGCATCCCGCCGCCGTCTGCCGTGAGTGCCATCCCCAGCGGGGGAAGCGACTCGACCGGCTCGAACTCGGGGATGAGCCCGAACATCATCGCCATCGGGCCCGCGGTATTCGCGAGATGATCGGCACCGATGTACATCTCCATGACCCGGTTGTCCGGGAGCATGTCGCGCGTCTTCTGGATCGCGGCAACGGAGCCCATGGTGTTGTTGCCCTTCGCCGCATCAACCGCCTTGCCAAGCAGGGTGGGGTTCTGCGACATGGTGAGGACGAGCCCGTGATCACCCGCAGGTGCGATGTATCCGGATGGGCCGTTGCCCCCGAACATCATCTGCATCATCATCGCAGGGTTCGGGCCGCCCATGCCGCCGTTCATTCCCTGCATCTGGGTCATGTCCATGAGGACCTCAAAGCCGTACGCCTCGATGCCATTGATCTCGGTCGGCTCCTCGTCGATGGACGCGTTCATTTCGACACCGGCCTCAGCCAACTGTGCCATCTGGTCGTTCATGTCCTCGTACATTTTACGCGTGGAATCGATATACCCCTTGGGGTTGTCGACCTCTGCGTAATAGAGCGTGTTGGTAAACAGCCCGCCCATGATGTTGTCGGAAGCGCCCATGACCTGGATGCCGCCTTTGACACCCGAGAGCATCGCCTTCATGTCGAACGCACCCATTGCGCCGGTGGTATCCATATCCTTGATGAGATCCATGTACTCATTCAGGAATCGCTGGATCCCACTCCCTGACATGTCGTACGACGCCGCAAAGAAGTAATCCATGTTCGGGACATTGGAGAAGTACTTCCCGGCATTCCCGTTGTTGTTCAGATATTCCGATGTCGAGGAGTCATCCTTGAACTGGAGCCCGAAATCGAAGGACACCCCGGCGCCCTGATCAAAGCTCATCCCGGCGGCGAAGCTCAGCGCGTCGTTCGCAACCGTGCGCATCGTGTTGAGCATCTGGTCGAAGCCCTGAGCAGCTTCCGCGCCGCCCATCATCTCGATCATCTCACCTTGCGACTCCATCTCCTGGAGCCCCATGTCGATCTCGTCCTGGAACTGAGGGATGTTCACGAAGAAGAAGACATCGTTGTGATCCGCGATGCGTGAACCCGCACGCCCCAGCGCCTTCGCGTGTGACTTGAGATTGCCCGATTCCCCGTCATACTCGCGGACATCTTCCGCAAACTCACCCATGACCGCGAAGCCACCACCGAGATTGCGGAGGTACATGGTCTGGTCGCCCATAGGCATCTCGTGGACCCCATCGACCCCCTTCTGTTCATTCGTGAACGCGTTGTAATCGCTCACCGGAATGAGGAAGACCATGTCGGGCTCCTCCTGATGCTCTTCCATGCTCAGGACGGCGGCCATCGAACCCTCGAGGTTGATGCCCGGCATGCCGCGGATCATCGCGGTCACCATGTTGAGCATCGGCTCGCCCTGATCACCAAGGATCGCGTTGATCGAGTTGATGTCGTTGAGAAGCTCACCCAACTCCGGGACGACCACCACGGCCTGGGTGTCAGCCGGAACGCGATCCAGCGCCTCGGGCGTACCCGCGATCGCGGGAAGTGCGATCAGAGCTGGGAGCGAGCAACAAAGCATTGTGCGGTTGATACGGAGTGCAGATCGCTGCATGAAGTGTGTCCTTTCCTCGTGTGCAAACCGGCCCGTACGGTGCAGGCAGATTGGTGTGCAATATGATTGGGGCAATTCCCCACTCGGTTTCAGTTAAACTGGTCAGATCAATAAAAACACCCCAAAACAGGGGTGTGTATGGAACCCAACAAGCCCTCTCATGCCCATTCAGCGGACGGGCTCAGTGGTGGGCGATTCATCCTCTTCGTACTCGTCTTCCTCGTACTCAAGCTCCTCATCGCCCTCTTCATCACTGGATGAAGCGTCCTCGAGTTCGTATTCGTCCTCCTCGAGATCCTCGGGGTCGATCGGGTTGCCCTCTTCATCGACATACTCGTATTCGACTTCTTCGTCTTCCTCTTCGGCCTCTTCCTCGTACTCGGCTTCGGGGTCCTCATCCTCAGACTCCTCGTCCTCCTCATACTCAGCTTCGACCTCCTCGTCGTACTCTTCTTCGCCCTCTTCATCCCCCTCGTCGTCTTCGAGAGAATCCTCTTCGATTTCGTACTCCTCTTCCTCTTCCGCGTCGTCTTCTGACGCATCTTCGAGTTCGATATCCGCGTCCTCTTCATCCTCGGAATCGAGTGTGCCGTGCACGACGACGCCCGGTGCGGGCTCATCGGTCTCGAAGGGTGGCTCCTCGTCGAGCTCGCCCGACTCCTCCTCAACGAACATCGATGTCTGGTGCGGATCCTCGGGTTCGGCACTCGCGCCGTTGCCCGCAAGTTGCTGTCGGCGTTGATCCTCCGCGACGAGTTCCTTCATCGCGTCCCATTCCTCGATCGAGATCAGGACATCACGCGCGACGGACCCCTTGTGATCCGACAAGATCCCCGCGATGCCCATCAGGTCGATCAGACGCGAAGCGCGCGTGTACCCGATCGCGAGACGACGCTGCAGGAGCGATACCGACCCGCGCTTGGTTTCGAGGACGATCTCGACCGCCCGATCGAACATCGGGTCTTCCTGTGCTGCCTTGAGTGACGCAGACGAGTTGTTCTCGGAGAGGTAGATGCGTTCCTCGTCCTCGTCCATTCCGCCCTTGACCTGCATGAGCGAGCGCTCGAAGCTCGGGGCCGCGATGTCCTTGAGGAACCGCACAACGCGCCGGATTTCCTTGTCGTCCACGAGGGTGCCCTGCGCACGCGAGAGCTTGTGGCTGCTCGGGGACAGGTGAAGCATGTCGCCCTGCCCCAAGAGCAGCTCGCCGCCCTTCTGATCGAGGACGATCCGTGAGTCCATGCCCGACGCGACCTTGAACGCGATACGGCAAGGCATGTTGGACTTGATCAGACCCGTCACCACATTCGCCTGTGGGCGCTGGGTGGCCAGGATGAGGTGGATGCCCACCGCACGCGCCTTCTGGGCGATGCGGATGATCGAGCCCTCGACCTCCTTGTTCGTCATCATCAGGTCCGCGAGCTCGTCGATGATGAACACCATGTAGGGGAGCTTCTTGGGCACGCGCATCGCCTGCTCTTCCGTCTGGATTTCCAGACGCTCTTTGAGCTCGTCCCATTCCAGCTCGTTGTACCCCGAGATATCGCGGCAGCCAGCCTTGGCGAGCAGCTCGTACCGCTCATCCATCTTCGTGACCGCCCATTCGAGGATCGCCGCGGCTTTGGGCATCTCCGTCACCACGGGGCACATCAGGTGCGGAATGTCCTTGAACTGGGACATTTCGACCATCTTGGGGTCGACCAGCACGAGCTTGAGCTCGTCGGGCTTCTTGGTGTACAGGAACGACATGATGATCGTGTTCATGCACACGGACTTACCTGAGCCCGTGGTACCCGCGATCAACATGTGTGGCATCTTCGTGAGATCCGAGATCAACGGATCGCCCGACGCGTCCTTACCCAAGAACATCGGGAGCTTCATACCCTCGAATCGCTCGCGATTGCTCATCAGTTCCTTGAGGCGCACCCGCTCCTTGGTTGGGTTCGGGACCTCGATCCCGATCGTGTCGCGTCCTTCCATGTTGGACACAACTCGGATGTTGACAGCCTTGAGCGAACGCGCAAGGTCACTCTCGATCGCGTTGATCTGCGCGACCTTGGTGCCCGGCGCGAGACGGATGTGATAGAGCGTGATCGCGGGGCCGGACTCGATATCGACGACCTCGCCGTTGATCTTGTACTCCTGCATCGCGCTCTCGAGCGCTTCTGCCTGTTCCCGGACGAGCGATTCGAGCTTCTCGTTGAACCCGATCTCTGGCTCTTCGAGCAGCTCCATCGTCGGGAACTTGTACCCCTCGAGCGATTGAACATCCTGGAACTCCGCGAGGTCCTCGTCGGTCGCCATCTCCTTTTCCTGCTGCGCAAAGCGGACAGGCAGCTTGGCGATCTTCTCACGCAGGTCCTCGTTGTCAAAGACCTGCGGCGCGCCGGGGACATCGTCCTCCTCCTCGTACTCGTCGTACTCGTCTTCAACCTCGACAGGCTTGGGGACCGGACGCACGCGGGTCTTGGGTTTGGACTTCCGCTTGAGCTCGCGCTCGTTGGTCTCGTCGTCGATCGGCTTGACCTCGACCATGTCCTCATCAATATCGTTGATGCGGACCATCACGGGCTTGGGCTTCTTCTGCATCATCGAGCGCAGGCCGGCAAGGAGACCGCCGCTTGCTTTTCGGGTCTCTTCGCTCGCACGGTCTGTCGCGGCATTCGCGGAAGAGGCTGTGCGTTCCGCGATCGCCCCGGCCTTCTCACGCGTGAACGCGAGCGCGGGGACCATCCGGTTCCAGATCGCGACGGGGACCGTAACCACATACTTATCGCAGCACACGATCAGGCCGATGATCGTCGCGAGTCCGATCCAGAGCAGCGATCCGAGCAGCGCAAACTTGGGCAGCATTGTCGAAGCCCCCACAACCCCCATGGTGCCCCCCACCAACCCCGGGAGCGGACCGGCGCTGGGGAAGAGAATCTGGAGCAGCACGCACAGCGACGCGGTGAGGATCAACGCACCCGTTGCCCGAACGATCGGCTGCGTCATGGGCCGGCGCGCCACACGCAACGCGATCAGCACGCCGACGAACATCATCGGGATGATGACCCCGATCCCGAGCGTCCGCAGAAGCCCGTACGCCACATGAGCACCGATCGGGCCTGTCCAGTTCTGGGTCTGCGGGTTGTTGGGATAGATCGCGTGCGACGGCGCATCCCCGGCGTCAAAGCTCACCAATCCGACAAGCACGAACAGCCACAGCACCCCCAACGCGAGCCAGCCGATCCGCATCAGGAGCTTCTGCTGCTCAGAGAGCTCCGTATCCTGTCCAGACACGCGGTAGGGCTTGGACGTCTTCTTCTTGGTAGTTCGCGCCATAACATCGCATTATCGGCCACTCGGCTACAATCACCCCAAATTTCGACCTCAACTGAGGCTCAAATTTGCCCCATTGCACGGGTAAAATCCCCGATCAGGGGCACCCGGCATCGAAGGCGACAAGAAAGGCGGAGACATCGAAGAAGCTGAGCTCGCCGTCACCGTTGAAGTCGACCGCGAGATCACCGTCGAGGTAGGCGACGAGGAAGGCTGAGATGTCGAAGAAGTTGAGTGAGCCGTCGCCGTTGAGGTCGGGGAGGCAGGCAGCCGCAGACCCGATTTGATTCTTGAGCACACTGATAAACGAGCTATCAGAGTTCGCCACGACCACATCGGCGTCACCATCGCCGTCGATATCGCCGACCGCGAGGCTCCTCGGGTCCTGCCCGACGCCGAACCTGGTCGAGTCGCCAAAGACGCCGCCGCCATCGTTCTTCAGGACGCAGATCGCGTTCCTGCCGTAGAGCGCAAGGATCAGATCAATGTCCCCATCCCCGTCGATATCCTCGAGCGCGACACCATAGTTTGCAGCGCCGACCAGCGTAGGAATGTTGATCTGCGGGGCGAAAGTGCCATCGCCGTGATTGAGGAGCAGGCTCAGCTCGTTAAAGTCAGTTACTAAGAGGTCGAGATCGCCGTCCTGATCGACATCACCGATCCCGATTCGCCTCGGGTTATACCCCACCCCGAAGCCGACCCCGACGCCGAACGAGCCTGCCCCGTCGTTCTCCAAAATGACCACTTCTCGCCGGGTGACACTGGTCACAGCGATATCGAGATCGCCGTCGCCATCAAAATCACCGAGCCCGAGATCTCGGAGCCGCTCTGCCGCATCGAAGTAGACAAAGGGGCCGAAGTCGCCACCCCCGAGGTTCTTCGAGACACCCACGCTGTCACTCCCATCGCACATAACGGCCAGATCAAGGTCCCCGTCGCCATCCAGATCACCGAACCGAGTGGCCAATGGGAATGACTCAATATGGAAACGCGCGTGCTCCGTAAAGAACCCGTCCCCCTGATTGAGCAGGAGCACGACCTCATCCATCACCGCCTGGGCAACCGCCATATCCAGATCACCATCGCCGTCCACGTCCCCGAGAACAACGCGGGCGGGATCCTTCCCCGTCACATAGTCCTGGTGCGGCTCAAACACACCATCGCCCACATTCCGCAGCACGCTGACGCCGTCGGCGAGCGCGACGGTCGTGACGATGTCAAGGAGTCCATCACCGTCGATATCGCCGAGTTCAACATCCCAGGGCAGGAGCCCAACCTCATAACGATCAGGCGAGGAAAGCGCCTCCGTCTCATCATCGAACAAAAAGATGCTCGTGTCCCGGCTGAGCCTGTTCGTCACCGCCAGATCCAGATGCCCGTCACCGTTCAGGTCCCCCAGCGCCACACTCTCGGGCTCGACGCCCACGTGCAACACCTCCTGCGTCGAGAACACGCCGGTGCCATCATTCATCAGCACGCTGGCCGTATCGTCCCAGCTGTTCGCAACAACCAGGTCCGGATCTCCATCGCCGTCGATATCGCCCGCCTGCACACCCTTCGGCAGGTACCCAACCCCGTACAGCGCCTGCGACCCAAAGGTCCCATCCCCGGAGTTGAGCAGCACGCCGAGCGAGTCAATCCCAAAGAGCGCGACGATCATGTCGATATCGCCGTCCAGATCGACATCACCCAGCGCCAGCCCGGTCGGATTCTCACCAACCGCATACCGCTCCTGTGGCGCGAAGCTCCCGTCGCCATTGTTGAGCAGCACGCTCGCATCATCGCTGCGTATATTGGTCACGACCATGTCGAGGTCGCCATCCGAATCCACATCTCCGAGGGCGATGGTCCAGGGCTCGGTGCCCGCCTCAAAGCTCGCTCCTGTCAGGAAACTCCCGTCGCCCACATTGAGGAGCACGCTGACGTCATCGCCGGTCGTGTTCGCAACAACAATGTCGAGATCGCCGTCCGCATCCAGATCGCCCAGCGCGATGCTCAACGGGTTGTCACCCGCGGGCAGTCGAACCTGTGCACCGAACACACCGCCACCATCATTCAGGAGCACGCTGATGTCGTCGCTGTGCGCGTTGGGGATCACCATGTCCAGATCGCCGTCGCCATCGAGATCACCCAGCGCGACTTGCCTCGGAGATTCTCCGGTTGCGTATTGGACATTCTCCTCGTATGTTGCGTCGCCCCGATTGATCAGCACATGAACATGGTCGCCCTGCTCGCTCACAACGGACATGTCCGTGTCGCCGTCGCCATCGAGGTCACCCAGGGCAACATGCACAGGGCGTGTGTCCGTCACCACCCTCTGCCCGGGGAACTGTGGCCCACCGCCATCCTGACCATGCGCAGTCGCAGCCATCGTGAGCAGCAGACCCAAACAGAACAGCCCTTTACTGAGCGTTTCATGGTGCCGGGCGCCGAAATGTCGTTCAAAAATCCCCTGTATCATCATGAACACAGGTACGGGACGAGATGAGATGTGTTGCAGAGAACTGATAGTTTGCGATTGCAAACCACCCGCAGGAGTGCATCCCGAGAAGAGGATCATGTCCCTCGCCCCGAGCACCACCCCTCACGCCGAGCCCCGCCACGACCCGCCGCAGATTCCGCAAATTTTCTCCAATCCGCACAACCGAAACTTCAGTCACCCCGCTTATCTGGACGATGCATCATCCAGCCAGGGAAGGCGAAGATCCGGCAGGGATGCCCAAACCACAACCAAGCCAAGACTTGAACCATGAGCTGGAACCGTCATCGGTGCGCCATCCGTCCGCGCACTCACGGGACCACACGAACTCTTCGTCGGCCAACGCCGATCGGGATAGGGAAGGAACTGCCGTATGTCGAACCAGAACCCCATCAACACCCAGGGCAACACACAGGGCGCCGCAAGCACCCCGGAGCTCACCGTCATCGGGGCCGACACCCGCATCAAGGGTGAGATGTTCTTCGAGAAGTCCGCACGCATCCTCGGGCACTTCGAGGGCAAGATCACCGCGCAGGGCGAGGTCCAGATCGGCAACGGCGCCAACTGCAACGCAGCCGTCGAAGCGGAACAAATCATCGTTGACGGCTCCGTTCAGGGCCCGCTCTTCGCCCGCGATCGACTGACCCTCACCAAGAACGCCCAGGTTCAGGGCGATCTGACCGCGGGAACGCTCGTCGTATCCGAGGGCGCCAGCTTTGTCGGCCACTGCAATGTCGGCCCGCGTGCTCAGGAAATGACCGGGCAATCAAACCAGAGCCAGCAGACGAACACCGCGCCCGTGACAGCAGAACCCAAGTCCAACATCACAACCCAGCTCGACCTGACCCCGCCGTGGGCGCAGGAATCCAACTCGAGCGTCGCGTAATCAAAGAGAACACCACACCACTTGGGCAGCTCGCCCAATGAACGAGCCACCCATCCCAGGCCGCGTTCGGCAAACGCCGGAGCGGCCCGTTTTATGGCCAGTTTCTTCAGACCACCCCGGTTCCTGATGCGTGATCGTGGCGCAGCGCGCCCCGTCATCCCGCAATCAAGGGATGTGGTCTGCTACCGATGCGCCGCAACACTCCCCGTTTCGGGATACGCGGAATCGGCATCCTGCCCCAGGTGTGCCGGCAACCTGCGCCTGCTCCCACTTGAGATCACCAAAGGGCACTGGGGAACCTCGCTGCTCACAACAGAATCGATCATCGTCCACCCGGAAGCACAGGTGATTGCAAACCTCTCTGTCGCATCCGGTGACATCACCATTTCCGGCTCGGTGCATTCGATGTGCGTCTCGGGCGGGACCGTGACAATCACAGCAACCGGCGAACTCCGGGGCGGGGTCCGCGCCAAAAGCGTGATCATTGAACCCGGCGCACGGATCACAGGGTCCGTCATCGAATCACCATCCAATGCACTCGGATCGCTCGATATCGACGCCGCGGCACGGGCACGACCGGGCACCGGCCCCGCATCGCAGATCGAGATCAAACCATTCGAAGACCCGCTCGCGGCTCCAGAACCACCGCAAACGATCGTGCTCCCCAGAAGCACACAACAGCGGCTCAGGGTCGTACGCTAGAAGCATGAACACTCAAGAGGGAACAACGACGCAGGGCGGATCACGGGCACGCGATACCTCGAATGATCGCCTGCTCCATCGAATGGCCGCAGTCCCGATGATGACACTGATCATCATCATCTGCTCGCACATCGCCATCCCCACCGCGCCGCTGGGCATTCCGATCACCCTGCAGACACTCGGTGTCCTGCTCTGCGCCCTGGCGCTGGGTCCACGCCTCGGGTTCGCGAGCATCGCGCTCTACCTTATCATGGGGATCGCCGGCGTTGGCGTGTTCGGCGAAGGACAGGCCGGGCTCCCCGTCCTGCTCGGGCAAACCGGCGGCTACCTGCTCGGCTTCCTCTTCTGCCAACCCGTCGCAAACGGGATCATCAAACGAGAAGACGGCTCGATCCGCGGATGGCTCGCGATCTTCATCGCGGGGATCGCCGTCCACATGGTCGTCTTCCTCTTCGGCGTCCCCTGGCTGCACTGGATCTACTCGATCGACACCAAACTCGACCCAATGACCTGGAACCAATCGATCTACTATGGGTTCCTCGTCTTCATCCCAGGAATGATTCTCAAATCCGGCATCGCGACTGTGCTGGGCCTTTGGCTTCTCCCGAGCGTTGCGCGGAAGATCTGGTAGTGAACAAAGTGCAGAAACAACACCTCAGCTTTCCATGGTACGATGTTGTCAGAACGAGCATGCCGAGGATGTAGAGATGACTCATATTGGTATCTGGTCAGTAATCAACGGCACACCGGTTGAGAGTCAGACCTCTGCAATCGAATATGAACAACATCTGGAAGATTGGATCGAACGCGATCCATCACTACTTGAAAGCGGTCTATGCATCGTTGCTCGACAACTCCGTACAGAAGGTGGCCCGCTCGATCTACTCGCGATCGATCGGAATGGCCAATGGGTGCTTATTGAGATCAAGAGAGACCGACTGCGCCGTGAGGTCATTGCCCAAGCAATCGACTACGCATCGTGCCTACAGCGATTGTCCCCTGACGAACTCGTTGAACAGAGCAACACCTACCTGGAAACTCGTGGCACAAACCTAAAGGATTTGCTCAGCGCAAGGGATGCATCAATCGATGACCTGAGCGAGGGGGTCGATCCTGTGATCTACCTCGTGGGCACGAGCATCGACGCAAACCTTGAACGAATGGTTGACTATCTCAGCGAACGGGCCGGGCTGGAAATACGAGTCATCACATTTACTGCATACCGAAGCAGTTCAGGCGAAACGCTGCTCGCACGCGAAATCCATGAGCAGACTTCGGTACAGACGAAACCCACTAGCGGGCAAAGCAAAGCAACTAGCATCGAGGATCTTCTCGCAACCGCAAGAACGACGGGGACCGAGGAAGCACTGAACCTGTGCCTACGGGTTGGTGAACAACTCGGGCTCCATTTGCGTCCGTACAAAACTTCTGCCATGTTCGCCCCGCCCGCAAACAAAACCAGGTGTTTATTTACGATCTGGGTTGGTGATAAGCATGTAGTAGACAGCAACGCGAAACTTTGGATCTCGCACGATAGCCTCGAACTCTTTTATGGTTATTCGAAGGCTGAGATCGAAAAGCGATTCGGGCCACCCCGGGATCATTTTCTTGACATACCCGGTATCAAACAGAAGCTTGCGGTTCTGAAAGAGATGGTCACCCAAGCGGACTCATCGGCCGGCGCTTGACAGTCGTTTGGATTACCTTCAGACTTCTCGGACTACAAAAGGCGGTCTTTCGAGTCCCAATCGATCAGTTACTCGCCTGTTAGCATCGACATGAGGATCCCCACAGAACTGAATCGCCCGATGGGTCGATCCTTTGTATATGCGTACACAACGGGCATTCTCGCTCGTCGAACTCGTGATCGTTGTGGTGATCATCGGGATCATCGGAGCGATCGCTGTCCCGCGTATGTCCAGCGCCGCAGACAATGCCGCCAAGAACGCCGTGGTCGGTTCGCAAACCGCGCTCCAGAAAGCCGTCGACCTCTATACCGTCGAGCATGAGGGCGTTTTGCCCCATGTTGGCGCAGCGGATGCCAAAACCTTCTACTTCCGACTTCTCCGCAAATCAGATCTCGACGGCACCATCAACGCGTCCACGGGCATCTACGGCCCATACATCAACGGCATCCCCGTCAACCCCATCAACGGCAAGATCACGATCCGACGAGGCGGCGCGGCCGCTGGCGCAGATACCCACGGCTGGCGCTACAACCTGACGAGCGGCATCATCGAGCCCGACCACAGCTCCGGCGATTCTGGTTACAAGGGCACCACGGACTCCGTCGAGAAGCTCACAGACGACCTGATCAAGAGCGTCGGCGGGTAATACCCACGCGAATAGAATGATCCATGCCCGATGCCCCCACCATTGTGCTCTATGACGGCATCTGCCCCTCGTGCAACCATGTGGCGGATCGGCTCCGCCGAATCGACGACGGGCGGGGAAAGCTCAAGCTCGTCGATCTGCGGCAGGATCAGACCTATTCCGAAGCGCACGATCTTCACCCCGCTGAGATCCGAAGGGTCATGCACGCGATCACCCCCGACGGGCGAGTCCATAAGGCAATGGATGCAGTCCGCGTGACCATGCAAGCAGTCGATCGCGGGTGGATGCTCGCATGGACCAAGCTCCCCCTCATTTCATGGGTATGCGACCGGTTGTACCTCTGGTTCGCCAAGAACCGATTGCGCTTCTTCAAAGGCAAGCGCTCTTGCGATGACGCGTGCTCGATCGAGTAGATCAGTCCCCAACCGGCGTGTGCTCAAGCGAGAGCCACGATCGCCAGACCCCGAGCGATGCGCGGGCATCACCGTCGCCGTCAAGAAGCCCGTTGTCGCGCCACACGAAGTACAAATCCGGGATATCGAACCCCTCGTTCGCGACACGCTCGAGCGCCAGATCGTAATCCCGCGAAACGAACCAGATCACGAACTCCGCGCCCATCGCGTTGAGCCTGGGCATCAACCAACGCACATACTCGCGCTGCCACTCCGCCATGCTCGGAACAACCAATCCAAGATCGGGCAGGACCACCGTTTCCGCAGCGTACCCCGTCTCCGTGATCGCAATCCGTTTATGCGGCGCGAGCGATGCGATGTCCGTCAGCAGTCCGCCCGCGATGTTCCCCGGATCACCCGGCGTCACCAGCCCATCAAAGTGCAGTTGCAAATACGGGTAGGTGCTGATCCCGATGAGATCGCTGAAGACGATCAGCGTCCGCGTCATCTCAAGCAGTTCATCCCTTGGCGCACCGTCCGCGCTCGCCTGCACACTCAGCAGGATGGGGATATCAGGATACGAAGCCTTGAGGATCGGATAGACGCGAGAAAGGAAGATGGTGAACGCGAGAAACTCCGGGTCATCTGTGCCGACAAACCCGCCGTTCGTCTCAATCGCATATACAAAGTAATCCGGATCGAACCGATCGACGAGGTACCGCGCGAAGTTCAGGTACGCAATCGCCACTTCAGGGTCATCAAAGCTGCGAGACGCCCACGCATCGGGGAGCGGCTGCTCTGATTCCTCGTTCCAATACAACGCGAGCTCGCCTCGCCGCGCCTGACTCTGAGGCGTGAGCGCCAAACACACCCGCTGCCCATCGCGGATGCTGTTGACCGCGCCGTCGATCTCCGCAATGAGATTCGAGTGATACGAGTCATCGCCCTGCAACGCCTCCTCCCAGGGGATCCCCCGATCGAAGTGATACGACACAATGTCCCCGAACCGGTTGATGTGCTCATAGGTTTCCTGCTGCGCCTCAATCGTGAAGTCGTACGGGAACCCCGTAAATCCCATCAGAAACGAGCGACCATTCCGCGAAGGGTCCTTCTGCCGTCCTCGATCGAACGAACGCACTCCCTGGGCATCGGATCCAGAAGCCACCACCCCCAAGACCAAGTGCATCACCACGATTGCGATTGCGGAGCGTGCGCTCATATCTATCTCCCCTCAAGCAGTTCCGAACCAACAAAGTGTGTTTCGGACAAACGCAACGCACATTTCGCGCAACTCTTTGACAAACTTTCGGCATACACACGAGCGAAGGCCTGCGACCTAACCCATAGACAATCAAGCACTTGAAACACCGCCCCGCGTCACACTGCGCCAGTCCGCCCAACACCGGCCACAGGATGAAAACACATTCATGACCCGTTCATGCACCCTTGATCCCCCTGAGGGAACATCTTTTCAGTTGCATCGAAGACTGCGAGAGGGCATGAACCATGATTCCCATTCATCAATCAAGAGAACACATCATCGTCAGCGATCGGGTCTTTCGCCCCGATTCCGTGCGCGGCTTGAGCGCAGACTGGGATGACCCCATCGGCGCCAATGCCCCGAACCCCATCCTGCTGGAACATCATCACAAGCTGCGCGTGCTGCTCGAATCCTCCCCCCATCGGTGCATACCCGCGAGCGATGCCCTACGGCGGCGATCCTATCGAGTCGCCCTGTATCACGGTCTGGGTACAAGCGAATCGATTGAGGACAACGAGCAGGATCTTCGCTGGTTCGCCCACGCGTCCACTCAATGCGGGACAGATGCGTTCTTCGCGTTCTTCGAGGATGTCTCAATCCGTGACACCAAAGAACTTGAACACCAGCTCTGGTCTCAGATGCTTGGCATGTGCTCAAAGAACGCAGCCCAGCATCACTGGTACCCGGGGCGATGCTCTCACACCAACCACAACGAGCACATCTTCACCATAAACAACCGCGATCTGAGCATGGTGTTCATGCACCCGTTCGCGGATGATCCTGAACATCAGTTCCAAACGCCCACCCTGATGCTCTTCCCACTCGCACGCGCACACGAGGCCAGAAAAAGCCGCAACCGCGTGCGGCTCTTCCTTCAGGCTTGAAGCACTCGCTCGCCCCATTCAATGCCCTACCTCAACGATGAGCACGATTTCATGCACCGTTCACCGAGACCAAGGCTTCAACCCATATCTTCAAAGTGTTCGTTACCAGGCGACAACGATCCATAAGGGAACCGCCATGATCTCTGCTCAAACCATCACCATCCAACCCAGCGATCGCGTCTACGCGCCCGATGATCGCAACACGCTTGTCCGAATCGCAGGCCATCAGAGCAACCAACCCAAGCCCGGGCCCGCGATCTCGGCGATCAACGGCGCACTCAAAGCTTTCGTTTCTCACAACGCGTACCCATGCGTCGGTGCGAAGGCGGCACTGAACAAGGACGCATACCGGATCGCACAATACGCGGGGCTCGGACGCCATTCATCCATCGTTGAATGCACGCACGACATCCAATGGTTCGCAGCGAACGCGGACCAGATCGATCCGGACACCGCGAGTTTCGTTGCCGTATTCGATGACCCGAGCATCACGAATGAGGAAGACTTCGAAGACAAGCTCTGGACCCAACTCCAGGGCATGCACGATATCGATTCGCTGACCTTCGATTGGGATCCGGCGGTGTCATCCGACCCGGTGGACCCCGATTTCTCCTTCAGCATCGCGGGACGGGCCTTCTTCATCGTCGGCATGCACCCCCAGGCCGCTCGCGAAGCACGCCGATTCCCCTACCCCACCCTCATATTCAACCTTCATGACCAGTTCGAAGCCATGCGAGAGCAGGGGCGGTATGAGCGCATGCGAGACACCATCCGCGAAAGAGAGGAATCCCTCGCCGGGTCTCCCAACCCGCTGCTCGCGGACCATGGCACGACAAGCGAAGCACAGCAGTACGCGGGACGCCCACACGCATGCCCGTGGCACCCAGGATTTAAGACACGCACAGCAAGTTCACACAACGCACCGGAGAATCACAAGTGAGTACCGCAACAATGACCGCGTTCATCGTCGACGGCGAACCAAGGGACGAACGACCAACAAACACAGAGTTTCGCATAGAACCACGCACCGGCGTCGGGTTCTTGCTCAACGAGGGAGAGACACTCAGAGTCATCGACCCAAAGGGCGAACAGGTCAGTGATCTGACGGCATTTGATGCGGAAGACCCAAGAGAATGGCTGAGTTCCGGACGCACGATCGATTACGCAAACAGGATCTACATGCGCAACGGGGACACGCTCTACTCGAACAGATCAAACCCCATGCTCAAAGTCACAGAAAACACCGTGGACGGGCATGACTTCCTGCTCACGCCCTGCTCGCAGGAGATGTTCAAAAAACTCTACGGCATCGATGAACCACGCCCCTCGTGCTTCTCGAATCTCTCGAAGAACCTCGCACCCTACGGCATCGAACCCGACCAGATTCCCACGACACTCAACATCTTCATGGATGTGCGCCCGAGTTCGCACACGGGAGAACTGACCATCGGCCCACCAAACTCAAGAGCCGGCGATTACACCGAGTTCACGGCCCTGCGCGATCTCATCGTCGGACTCACAGCATGCTCCGCAGAGAAGTCGAACAATGGCTCATTCAAGCCCATCGACTTCATCATCAAGACCTGATTCCTGAGCGTCCAACCCAGATCCTCGAAAATGAAGCGCACGCACGGCCCACCCGTGGTCGCCTTCCGCACCGGCACGGGCCCTGCGGATCGAACAGGCAGCCAGAGCCAAGCCCCGCCTTCAACCCTCCGGCTCACTCGATTGGATCCATGCGCGGGCTTCTTCGATCTCGTCGAGATGAAAGAGCTTGAGCTTCGCCGGGATTAACAGATCCAGCGGCTTGACCATCCATTCAATCCATTTCTGGTCCGCAACAATCGCCACATGCGAAAAACTGGTGAGATGGCGCGGCTCCCACTTGAGATCCGCCCACAACGCCGCGGGCTCGATTTTCCCGATGTTCTTCACAACCTCGACGATCCGGATCTTCCCAAACTCGTGGATCATCCCATCGAGCTTCTCGATCATCGGGTCCATCTCCGCCTTGGTGATCGGCCCGTCAATCGTCAACTCGACAATGTTGCGGGTGTCGTACTGCGTGCATTGCATCATGGCCCACCTCCTGATCAGTTCTAAGCGTGCGTTCCCTGCGCATTCTATGCGTCAGCACTGAAACACGCTGCACAATCAGAATGTCCGATGCGCTCAAAGATGCCAAGACGGGCAGATCAATCCTCAAGGATCGAGTTCACGCTCAGCTCACCCGTAATCGTCTTCTGCACCGGGCACGCGTTCGCGATCTCCTTGAGCCGCTTGCGCTGATCATCGTCGAGCTCGCCAATAAAACTCATCGAGATATCGATCTGCTCTGGGTTCCCACGCCCGTTGGGGCGTGAATGCACGAGGTCCAAACGCACCTCCTGCAGGTCCCAACCCTTCCGCTGGGCGTACATGCGGAGGGTGATGGCCTTGCACGCCCCCAGCGCACCAAGCAGGGTCTCGTAGGGATCCTGCGCCGTATCGCCGCCGTTGAGCGTACCGGGCTCATCGATAAAGAACTCGTGGGTCCTTGAGATCACGCGCGTGCGGTAGTCCTGCGTGCCAAGGGTAACGGTAGTCACTGTGTTTTCGCTCATGGTCGATTCTAAACACCAACCAACCCCGCGTTATTCCATGTCGGGTTTCTTCGACGACCAGCCGCCGAGCATCATGGCCCCCGTCATCACACCAAACAACCCGATGATCGGGTTCGCAACCAGGATCCAGCCCGGCTGCTGGGCATTCATCATGGCATCAGTATTCGATGTCTCCGGACCACGCACCGCGTCGTCACCCGTTGGCGCTTCTTTCCCCATCGCCATCACACCGCTGAGTATCCCCAGCACAAGCACCAAGGCCATGAGCGACAGTGTCGCGCCACGAGAACGCTTGGACACGATCGCGCAGACCGCACCACCCACGAGTGCCGCGAAGAAACCCACGATCACAGACACGATTATCCAGAGCGTTGAGACATCATACGAAGACTCGTTGAACGCCCGCTCGGCGCCCATCGCGAGATACACCGCAGTGAAAACCCCAAAGAGAATGATCGCCATCGCGAAGTAACCGGCGATGACCGCGAGGATGTTGCGTCCCATGTGTGTACCCCTTCAAGTGTGTGTAGGCCCCATCATACCAGATCCTGCCCTTCCACACTCTGGGCAAACCGCCAACTCGCTGGCATCAAACCCGCACCATACGCAATGCCCACGCCGTGCACGCATTGCACGCCTCAGCACCATCAGTCCGTAGGGCAACAGGAAGCACACACCCCACAGCGGCACACCAACCAAAATCGGGTTGACCACCACACCCAGCGGCACCAGCGTCGGCGCAGGGTTCGAATCGGGCCCGCTGAGCTGCGGATTGCCCCAATCCCACCACATCTGCTTCACCTCGATCGCGGGCAGTGGCCAGCCCAGATGCTGCACATCCATGACAAACCCGTTTTTGCCTTCCTGCAATGGCGGGGCCGATACCCAGTAGCGCCGGAAACCAAACGAGGGCGTCAGCTGCCAGTCTTCGGGATCACTCCATGCCACATCGTGCGGCGTTGAAGATGGCCACCTCTTTTCCGCGGCCTCCGGACCATCAAGAAAAACCGTCGCCGGCGGGAACGCCCCCGAAGTCGGCAGCATCCTCGTCAACGCGAACGGAACATTCACCGCCGCCACGATCAGCACCATGACGAGCAACGCGCCCCCCATCCACCTCGCCTCATTCGCTTGTATGTAAGTTCTCAGCATCATGCAACCTTACCGAGTGAAATGAAACATACTGACCAGCATATCTGCAACTTATCTACCCCCCCGATCATTTGCGTGCCAACTGCATCCACGCCTTTGTCGTGCACGAAAACGGGATCTGTCCCCGAACCCTTCAACGCTACCCGCACATGACCTACGCAACAAGGAGCACACAATGACGACCGAACAGCACACAAAGACATGGCCCGACCTCGCGATCGGGCTCTACGACCGACTCACAGGCCGAAACGCCGAGATCACCTACCAGTTTCAGGGTATGAACATCGATGTGCCCAGCGGCACCGGTCCAAACTCCGAGCACGCCAAGTGGGTACTCGACGGCACAATGAAGATCACCACCAACGACAGCGATGATCGCCCAAACTAATCACGGCCGGGCGACTCGAGGGCACCCTCGATGCTCGGCCTTGGACTTGCATTGCCAAAGACGGACAAATCGAGATTGAGTTCACGAGCCTCTTCAGCGTCATCCGACGCCGCAGGTCCCTCGATTATCTCAGATCTCACCTTTCACGGATACCCGGGTTTGAGGGAACCCGGATCCGTGTAAAGGCCGGATTCCTCCCTTGGCGCACAATCTCCATCGCCTAAAGCGCACGCACCACACGATGGTGCGTGTTTTTTCAGGTACCCGCCCATCACCCCGTCGCGCAATTTCAGCCGCCCCATAACCCCTTTTCTCAAGGTCCGCGCAGGTTATACCGATCTCTACCCGTGCGATCTGCGCCAATCCGAGGTACCATGGGCCCCGTGTCCAAGGATGGACGGAGAAACGCACCGATCGTCGTCGGCGGATGCCGAGCAGTTCGACGATCGCCTAGGGCTGAATAATCGATGGACCGAATCAACAGCACCAATCCCGCTTCATACCCAATCAATAAGGCCATCAGTGCCTACGCAAACGCCCCGCGCGTCAACCGACCCGCGGGCGCGCCATACTCCACCCAGGCATCCGGCGTCCGCCGAACCGCACCAAGCGAACTGACACCCTCGGTCACCACGGCGAGCCCCGCCCAGCGGACAAACCCCGCGGACACCGTGGGCAAGATCGCACCCTCGCCAATGACACAAAAGGCAGGGTCGATCAACAAGTTGGTTGGGGCCAAGGTCAACCCGATCGACCTCTCCAATGATGTCACGCAAGTCCAGGGTCCCAAGCCCACCGTGACCAGCGCCGGCACCTACACGATGTATCCCCAAGCCGCCGATCGTGTCCAGGCTGCGACGAATCATGCCGCCAACTTGAATACCGGGCGCTCGCTCGATATACGCGGCTAATACACCCTGAAAACAGTCTCAACACAGGTTAAGTCCCCCATTCCAAGCCGTTTATGGGCGTAAACCTCAGGTTAAGGAATATCTTACGGATCGGTTGGGTATATACTGGTGCTGCAGGTCCGCAACTCCAAGGAAACCGTTCCGATGCCCAGGCCCAAGTCATTCGATCCAGAAACCGTGCTCACCAAAGCGATGGTGGTGTTCTGGGAAAAAGGATTCGATGCCGCAAGCATCTCCGACCTCACCGCCGCAATGGGAATCAACCGTTTCTCCCTCTACGACACCTTCGGCGACAAGCACGCACTCTACATCAGAGCCCTTGAGTCCTACGAGACCTCCATCCTCGAACCCATCCTCGCAGAGATCTACGCCTTCCAATCGATCGAGGATATGAAGGCCCACAGCCTGAACAAGATCGACTATCACCGGGAACACGCCGACCAGCCCTGCTGCATGATCCACAAAGCCGCGATTTCGATGGCCGCCAAGGATCAGGAAACCCTCGATCGCGTCAACTGCATCCGAAAACGCGTCAACGAAGCGTTTATCGAGGTCTTCGAGCGCCTGATCGAGAAGGGTGAGATCCGCAAGGGCATCACCGCATCTCAGGCAGCATGGCTCGTGATGTTTGCCCACGAGGGCATGATGTCGCATCTCGGAGCGGCCTATCCCCCCGATCAGGCAAAGAAAGAGGCGATTACAGCCCTCTACGACTCGATCAGCGCCTGATCGAGCCAGCCCACCACGCCTCCTTAAAACCCCACTAACGCTCCAAAAACACGGCAAAGTCGTGTTTTCTGACTTTTCGGTTGGAAATTCCCAATCATTCCGGAACAATCGGTTTGTAAGCATCGTTCAAACGGTACACCCCCGAGGGGGAGACACCCAAGCGACGAAAGGACCACCCCGATGGACCACGGCTTCACACTCACGGACACAGACACCCCCAACGCGACACAGGAAAAGATCTTCGAGCGAGCGACCAAGCAGTTCGGATTCGTTCCCAACATCGTCAACGCCTTCTCCCAGTCCCCGGTCCTCGCCAATGCGATGCTCGACCTCTACGCACGCATGGGCGAAACCTCCTTCGACCCAGTCGAGAGCCACATCGTCCTCCAGACCATCAATGTCCACAACCGCTGCACATACTGCGTCCCGGCGCACTCCACCGTCGCCCGAAGCCAGGGCGTCAGCGCTGAGATCGACGACTCCCTCCGCCAGAACGAGTCGCTGGAGAACCCAAAGCACGAGGCGCTCCGCGTCTTCGCCTCGCAGATGGTCATCGAGCGTGGGCATGTCTCCGAAGATCAGATCGACGCGTTTCTCGACGCCGGCTACACCCGCAAGCACATCCTCGACATCGTCTACCTGAACACCGTCAAGACCCTCACGAACTACGGCAACCACATCGCGGGCACCGACCTCGACGACGCTTTCAAGCCACTCGAGTGGGCCCCGGATGAGGCGAAGATCCCCGCCCTCGCCTGACGCAATCAAATCGCGCCCCCGGATACTGGGCGCATCACGAAACATCCGTTTCCTCTCGAACCGCCCGGGTGCGTTGCCCGGGCGGTTCATTTCTATCATCCCCCATGAACACACCAGACCCCCGCGCCGCCGTCCTCGCCAATGCGCTCGAAACCACCCTCCCACTTTTCACACGATTCCTCAACGGGTTCAACAACGAGAACCGCACCCACCAGTCGCCGGGTATACCCAACCACGCCGCATGGACACTCGGGCATCTCGCGCTCTACCACCACCGCGCAACAGATCGCCTGCTCGGGCATGACGACCCGCAACCACTCCCCGCAGACGACTTCATCGAAGGCAGCGGACGCTCAGGCACACCCGACCGGATCGACTCCGAGTCCGTCTGCTACGGCTCAGTCCCCGTCGACGACCCCTCGATCTATCCCACATTCGACCGCCTGCTCGACATCCACCAACGCGCATGGTCACGACTCATCGAAACAACACGCAGCGCCGACAGCGCCATGCTCGATCGCAAGGTCCCCTGGGGCAACGCCCCGTTCCCGGCCGATGCGCTCGTCGTGCGCATGATGATGCACATGGGCACCCACGCGGGCCAGATCACCGACCTCCGCCGCGGGCTCGGTATGCCCAACGCGATCAGCTGACCCCGATCAGTTCTCGGCAATGTTCGTACGGATCCATGCCTCGATGATCGCCAGCGCTTCGGGCGCGAAGGTCTCCTCGATCGTCGCGTACTCCGGGAGCATGCCCGACTCCGCATGCTGGAACAGATGGTTGAGCCCCGCGAGTTCCACGATCGTGTACCGAGTGTGCCCCGCACCATCGAGCGCCTCACGGATCCCGCCCAGATTCAGCTCTGCGGAGACCTGAAAATCCTTCCCCCCGTTCATCGCAAGGATCGGTGCGACGCATCGCGCCCAGTCGTCGCTCGGGTTGTACTGGACGAACGAACGCACCCATGTCCCGGCGAAGCCGCCGTACATGCCTTCCGAGGTCTTCCGCAACGCGTCATTGACCTCCTCGATCCCATACTCAAACATATTGAGCTCGACGATCAGATCCACGATCTCTTCGCGCGACCGATCCTCCCGCACCGCGTCGAAAATCGAGCGGCGGATCTCAATCGACCCCTCGATATACGCCTCGTCCATACCCCCGGCCTCGTACATCGCGATCGTCTGATCAACCATCACCTCCCCGCCGTCCACGCCCATGCCCGCCAGCGAGATCAGGAAGGCGACCGACTCGTCCCGCGCACCGATGTACGCGACATGCCCGCCACCCTCGGAGTGCCCCATCACACCAACACGCTCCGGGTCGATCCCCTCGAATGATTGCAGGAACTTGATCGCGCTGTGCCCGTCGTGGGCCAGATCCTGCGTGGTCATCCCCTCAATCGAGCCCGTCGAATCACCCACCACCCGATCGTCATAGCGCAGCACCGCGATGCCCCGCCGGGTCAGATAATCCGCGATCACCATGAACGGCTTGTGCTCAAAGACCGTCGAGTCCCGGTCCTGCATCCCCGAGCCCGACATCAGCACCACCCCCGGGTGCGGCCCATCCCCGAACGCGCCCGGGTCGGGCATCGTGATCGTCGCCCCCAGCGTGTGCGTCTGCTCCCCCGTCTCCCGGTCCAGCACCGGCACCGTCACCTCGACCACCTCGTACGGGAACGGCCCCACCGGCGTCTGCGGCCGGTCCGCCTGCCCCCACGCCGAAACCGAGACCAACATCAATACGAAAACCACAAGCGTGCGCATAAGAAACCTCCCAGAGTGTGCCCGAGTGTACCACGGGCGTCCGGGAGGTGGTTCGTCAATCAGGAGCTTGGATTACGGGCAGGCAGCAGTAAAAAACTCAAGATACAGACTTACATCGTAGAAGTTGAGAACACCATCTCCCGTCAAATCGGCCGAAGCTTGATCTGATTGATAGAGATTGATGAACCAAGCAGCATCAAAGAAATTGACGACCCCGTCCCCGTTTAGATCCGCCATGGAGTTACAGGCCTTGGGGCATGTGTTGTTGAGAATATACAAGGCAGAAAGTGTGTTGCGGACCAAGTCGACCGCCCCATCATTGTTCATATCGGCGGCATACACGCCCCGAGGGAGAGAACTGGAGACCGCCGTGTAACTCACCAAATCGAATGACAAAGTCCCGTTACCAAATAGGACAAAGACTCTCCCCTGAATACTCGATGTATTCGAGCCAAGAATATCAACGAACCCATCTCCATCTATATCAGCAATGTCCAAACCCGAGCTCAGTGCGTTTTCTGCGACGGTGTGACGAATGAACTCGCCGTTCCCCTGATTCACGAAGCACATGAGACTCGATTCATACCCTCCCCCGACGAGCAGGTCTTGGTACCCATCGCCATCGATATCTCCGCAGGTCAACACACGCGGCCTATCGCCCGCGTCAAACTGTTCTGCCGAGCTGAAAGTCCCATCACCGTGCCCACCAAGGATGTACAAATCATCTCCGGAAGACGAGAACTGCAAATATGCGATATCAACATTCCCATCTTGATCGAAATCCTCGAGAACCAAGGCACGCAGGTCATTCGTCGCTGGCACTGTAACCGCATCCGCGAACACCATATCTCCCTGATTGAGGAGTATGGACAAACTCTCAGAGGTAGAGTTTCCCACAACAACATCGACACGCCCATCATTGTCTAAATCTGCTGCGCTGACTGCGATAGGACCAGACCCGACAGAGTAGACAACCTGCTCAGCAAAGAACCCGGCCCCATTATTCTCATAGACACTGATGCTTCGTCCATTGATGTTCGTCACGACGAGATCAAGATCCCCATCGGAGTCAAGGTCTGCAGCACACACATCGTGTGGCTCTGACCCAGATTCATAATAAACGGGATCCCCCCACAGCCCGGTCCCAAATCCGAATCGAACCGCGATCCGATCTTCATCAGCGTTCGTGAACACCACATCGAGGTCCCCATCCGCATCGAAATCTTCGATTGCAACCTCGTTCTGCGACCCGGGCGCGGCACTAATCGACGAAGGAAAACCAAGAAGATCAGCCCGATCGCACTGAGCATACAACGCTGTGCCCCAGATACCGATCACCCAAACGAATACAACCCTCGCCATCATGCAGACCCTCTCCATACCAGTGAATCACAAATACCTGAACACTTCCAAGAGAATCACGGGCACCCCGCCGCGAACTGCGTCAGGAATGTCGAGACATCAAAGAAGTTGAACAATCCGTCCCCGTTGAGATCCGCGATCGCATCCTCTTCGTTGAACGCCAGTAGGAACGCCGACACATCGAAGAAGTTGAGCTCACCGTCGCCATTGTAATCCACGGCACACACGCCGCCCGGTTGGTGCTGAAGGATGAGCATCCCCATCGCGGGGATCTGCAACGACACCGACTGCGCATGAGGCCCGCTCGCGATCGCCTCCGCATCGAATGTCCCGCTGGTGCCGTAGCCGCTGCCGTCGTACACACCGCTCTGCGAGTTGAACACCACGCCCCACTCACCCGCGCGAGGCAAACCAATCCGGTAGTCGCCGTAGTCGTCGTTCGAGAAGTTCGACACGACCACAAAGCTGTCCCCGTCGTTCTGCCAGCGTTCCATCGCGATCACATCCGCATTGTTGTTCTGGTGATAGACCCAGGCGTTCTCATTCGCCCGCAGCGCCGGCTCGCCCGTACGCAACTCGATCGCGTCCTGATACATCCGGAACACGCCGTCGTAGACAGTTCGATGTGACCAGTCAATCTTGTTCTCTTCCCAGCCATCGTTCTCAAGCCACTCGGTGCCGTGCAGGATCGCCGGGATGCCCTTGCTCAGGATCGTCAGCGTGTTGGCCAGCGTCGTGCGCCCACGCGCGAAGTCGTCGTCGTGCGGGAAGCTCGTGTCGATCTCCCGCACCGCCCGCTCGTGCCCGTTGAGCGGCCACGCATCGTCGTGCAGCTCGAAGTAGTTGAATACCTCCGTGCCGCTGACACTCCCTGTGCCGTCGAGCGCCGCCGCAACACCCGAGATGTTCGGGCTGCCGAAGCTCGCTCCGAACACCGCGTCTCGCATCGAGTTCTTAAAGCTGTTGTGGTACTGGCTGTCGAACTCGATCCCGGTCTGCACCCAATCGTTATCGATATAGATCTCCGCGATCGTCTGCGCATCGCTGTAGCGCCGATCGATCAGCCGGTTCATCGCCCGCATCAGGTCCTGCCCGCTGCTCCACTGCCCGGTCCAGCCCGAGTCCGTCATCGCCATCACCGCGTCCTGGCGGTACCCGTCCATGCGGAACTCGCCCATGACATGGTGCACCGACTCCATGTAGTAATCGAACACACCCTGCTTATCAAAGTCCGCCTGCGCCCCCCAAGGCGTGTCCTGCGGCGACGCATCGTAATACTGCTGCGAGCCATCAAAGTCCCACAGGAAGTTATCGGTCGGCGAGAAGTGGTTCCACACCACATCCAGGATCACCGCGATGCCCTGCCCGTGCAGCTCGTCCACCATGTACTTCAGATCGTCCGCATCCCCGTACGCCGACTCCCACGCGAACATCGAGATCGGGTTGTACCCACCGGAGAAATCGCCCGGGAACTCGTTGATCGGGTTGAGCATCACGACATTCACACCAAGCTCCGCCAGGTGCGCCGCACGATCGCCGACATCGCGGTACCCGCTGGGGTTGCCCGTCGAACCGAACGGGTCGTTGCGGCCCGCGAAAGTCCCCACATGCAGCTGGTACACCACCCACTCGTCCAGCGGCACCGCAACAAAGTCATCGTGCTGCCACTGATACGCCAGCGGATCGACGATCCGCGCGTTGAGGTTGTCGCTGGTCACCAGCTCCGCCGTGTGCGGGTCCGTGTTCCAGTGGCTGTTGTTGAAGTAGTACTTGTACATGTCGCCGGCCTCAGCACCCGCAACAAACCCGATGAAATCCTCACCGACCTTGGTCAGCGCATCGCCCGTCGACCAGCCGTTGAACTCACCCCGCACCTGCACGCTGCTGCGCGTGGGTGCCCAGACACGGAACACCGTGCCGCCCTCGACAGGCGTCGCGCCCCTCCGCGCGTGCTCCAGCGTCCCGAAATCCACAACGAACCGATCAGCCGGCAGCGTCTCGCTCCCGCCGCCCGCGCCGTAGTAATCCGAGTCCGTCCCATCGATCGCCTCGAACACATACTCCACCGTCGTGCCCGCGACGCTCGGGATGCTCGCGCTCCAAAGATCCTTCGGCCCAAGCACCCCCGCGTTGCTCGCGTCCACCCAGCCGACAAACGCCCCATCGACCCAGTAACCAACACGAACGCCAGTCAGGTCCGCGCTCTTGGCGTGCAGCTGCACATCAAAGGACTCCCCTTCCAGAGGCACCATCGGACGCAGGTCGTGCATCGTCTCGTGGCTCAGCAGATCCCATTCAACATTGTGATCACTCGCAACAAGCAACGAAGTACAGGCGCACACACATCCAAGCACAGCAACAAGATTCATGAAAGATCTTTCCTTTCGGGGTTTTCGGGTCTCTGAGTCTACGAGCGATCCCGCACAAACGCAAGAAAAACCCGCTCAGCGAGCGGGTGTTTACATCCAAATAACAGCAAATCGAACGAATCTCAGGGGCACCCGTCCTGATAAGAGACGAGAAACTCGGACACATCGAAGAAGTTCAGCTGGCCATTCCCATCAAAGTCGACGCTCAAATCCCCGTCGAGATACGCCACAAGGAAGGCACTCACATCGAAGAAGTTCAACTCCCCATCATTGTTCTGGTCCGCGAGGCAGGGCACACCACACTGGTTGACAAAGACACTCACATTCCCGTTGCGATTTGCCACGACAACATCCACATCAGCATCCGCATCGATGTCTCCAAGCACGATCATCTCGGGCTGACTGCTTGCCGAGTTTGTACGCTGGGTCGCGTATGTGCCATCCCCATTATTCAAGAGCACGCTCATGTTGTTACTCCCCGTGTTTGAAACCGCAAGATCAACATCGCCATCGCCATCGAGATCCGCCATGGCAACATAGCTGGGGAAGCTTCTCACGCTGTATCGAGCGGGCGAACTGAACACCCCTGCCCCGTTGTTCCTCATGACGAGGACCTTGTCATCGAGCACATTTGTAGCCGCAATGTCCAGGTCGCCGTCACCGTCGACATCGCCCAAGGCAACGCACTGGGTCTCGTCACCCGCGTCGTACAGGACCTCACTGCTGAAAGTACCGTCGCCGTTGTTGAACAGGATCGCGACCGCATCATCAGGAGAACTCGCGATGGCGATATCAAGGTCATCATCACCATCGAGATCGCCAAGCTCGATATTGATCGGGCCCGACACCGAATCGAATGTATCCCTGGAGTTGAAGAAGCCATTCCCATTATTGAACAGGATGGTCACATCGCTCCTGAAATAGTTGGTGACGGCGATATCGAGGTCGCCGTCACCATCAAGATCACCGAACTCAAGGTCGACGGGGTTCTCACCCGAGGCGAAAGTCCTACGCACCCCCAGCGTGCCATCCCCGTTCCCCATGCGGACACTCAGGAATGTATCGTTCGAGTTGACCGCCGCAACATCCATGTTGCCGTCGCCATCGAGGTCGCCCACAGCAACACACTGCGGCCTGTCCCCAAAGTCATACGCCACGAGAGTACCGAAGCTCCCATCGCCATTCCCAGTCAGGATGCTGACTGTGTCCTCGCCCTCGTTCGCGGTGACGATGTCGATATGCCCATCGTTATCCATATCGCTCAACACGGAGCAATACGAAAAGTAACCAACATCGTAGTTGATACGAGGAGCAAAATGATCTGAAGGATCACAGGCCTGAGAGAACGCCGACGGGCTCCAGAACAAGAAATGCATGAGTGCAAACGAACATACCAAGCCACCACCAAGCCCCTTGAAAGAGCTGCTGAATAAATATCTCAAAGCGAATCCTTTTACCAATACACGGCGAACACCGAAACAAACCACAGAGGACCCAGAACAACGAATCAGGGACAACCCGCATTGTACTGTGCGATGTACGCCGACACATCGAAGAAGTCGAACTCGCCATCACCCGTAAAGTCCGCACGCGGATCCATCGCGTTATACGCCGCGATGAACGCGCTCACATCAAAGAAGTCCAGGTTGCCATCACAGTTCAGATCAACATCACACAGGTTGATCTCCTGCGTCGAAACCTGCACATCGTCCATCCCGTTCGCGAAGTCACCGTTGCCCAGCGGCGTGACAACGACCTTGCTCACGCCCTCACGGACAATGAACCCCGCGAAGCACAAGATCGGCTGGGCATCCACGCTCACGATCAAGTTGTCGTCCGCGTCGAACCCCTCAATCCGGACCCAGTCGCCCTGCGCATTGACCTGGCCGAACGCGTAGATCAGATCATCCGGATCGTCCGGGCGGATCACCCACGCGGCCCCGAACGGGCGTCCGTTGCCGAAGTTCTGCATCCACCGGCTGCCCGATGGCGCAGCGAAAGTCGCTTGGATAATCGGAAGCGGCGCAGACGAGCCATCCGCGTACTCCTCCGCAAACCTCGCCCCATTGCCCGGCATATCACCGACGGCCTGCCCACCGCTAAAGCTCTCAAAGTCCTCCAGCAACGCCAACCCGTCCGAATCAGCATTGAACTGATCCCGGGTCGCCGTCAGCGGCCCCGAATAGGTCACGACATCCGCGCAGACCACGGATACCGAACCCCAAACGCAGAACACAATCGCAAGCTTTCTCATCTGATAGACTCCTCTCACCCAAAGTGTACATCCAAAGCGTTCCGATCCAAAGCACATATTGAGCACAACCACACAGCGAGAACCGCATGCCCACAGACCCCCACGCCGTCCTCCTCGCCCACGACCGATGGGCCAACGCCAAGCTCTACGACGCGTGCGAGCCTCTCGGCAACGATCAGTTCACCCAGACATTCCCCATGGGCACCGGCTCGCTCCGCAATAACCTCGTTCACAACCTCAGCGCAACCCGCGGCTGGACCGATGTCCTCAACGAATCGCCCGCACGCGATCGACTCGTCGAAAACGCATACACCCTCGATCAGATCCGCGCCCTCCACGACCCCATCTGCGACGACTTCGAGCAGGCCGCCCTCCGACGCCCCTTCGACACCGTCATCAACCGGCAACGCGGCGACGAGTCCTACACCTTCACCGTCGGCGGCATCATCGCCCATGTCACCACCCACGCCATGCACCACCGCGCCCAGTGCCTCAACATGCTCCGCCAGCTCGGCGTCAAGGACCTGCCCATGTCCAGCGTGATGGAATGGATGCTCTTCGAGAAGTAAAACTCATCCATGCGACTCTCCCCACCGCTCATCGACCCCGCGTTGCCGATCGACGCCCGCACGAGGCGGAAGATCCGGCGCGCCGCATGGAGAAAGTGGAACGAAAACCCGGCCAGGGGAATCACCTTCGGCATCCTCGGCGCGGCGCCAATCTTTTGCACCCCGTTCCTCCCACGCAGCTTCGCGGGGCGTCAGATTGGCATCCCCACGCTCATTCTGGTTGCGCTCGTAATCCTCATCTATATCTGCCTGCTCTCCCAAATCCTCAAGCGATTCTGGTACGCCCCATTCGTATACAACGAACTCCGCAACCGCGGCTACGAAGTCTGCCCCAAGTGCGGCTACTGGCTCCGCGACCTCGATCAATCCATCGCCCAATGCCCCGAATGCGGCCGCGACCGCGATGCAATGCCACCACACCGGACGCGTTGAGCAACCAAGACCTCGGAATCCGGTATCATCGGGGCACCACACTCCAGCGTCGACGGACGCCCATCGGGAAACACACATGAGCAACACCATCCAACGAAGAGCATTCCTCGCCGCCGGCGCCATCGCCATCCCCTCCATCGCGCTGGCCAAGGGCATCTCACTCAACAAGTCCGCCAGGGCCGCCTCACAGTTCGAGGACTACATGAAGCAGGCAGGCGACCACCTCAAAACCATGCGCGGCCTCATGCGAAACCTCGAAGCACCGGGCGCTCGACCAGACGCGGCCTTCTACGCCAATCAGGTCACCATTCTCCTCGCACAGTGCATCGAGAACGCCGAGCAAGCCCCCATCCCCGAACGCTCCGAGTCCAAGTACAACGGCGACAAAGAACAGTTCGCCAACGACCTGCGCATCAAACTCACCGAGGCCGTCTCCGCATCAAACTCGCTCGCCCGCCAGATCCTGATGGGCAACGACAAGGAAGCAACAAACCTCTACGCGTCCCTCCGCAATGTTCGCAAGGAAGGCCACGACGAGTTCGAGGAAGAGCACTAAACACACGCACGCACAGCAACATGATTGAAAACCTCATCGAGTTTCTCGGGCGTACGCACCTCGTCGTCCTCCATTTCCCGATCGCGCTGCTCATCGTCGCCGCGCTCGTGGAACTCCTCAGCGCACTCAACCTGCGCCGGACCGCATCGCGCTATTCCCCCACCACTGCGGGCAACACCACGTTCGCCTTCGCGCTGATCGCGTGCATCTACACCGCGGTCTCGGGCCTCATCCTCGGCTTCGATGCCACGCCCAAGGTCGATCTCCACCGGATCCTCGGCATCATCACCGCCGTGCTCGTCGTCCTCACCGCCATACCCCTGATCGCATCGAGAAAGCCGGTACCGGGCAAAGCACCCTCACTCTACCTCGCACTCCTCATCATCTCCGCAACCGCCGTCGGATTCACCGGCCACCTCGGCGGCGACCTCACCCACGGCCAGGGCTACATCACCCGCCCCCTCCTCGATATCTTCAACCCCCAACCCGAACCCGCCGCTGCCCTCGACCCCGCATCCTTCAACATCACCCAGGAACAGCTCGACATCTACCTCGATCAGATCCAACCCATCTTCGACGCGAGCTGCATCGATTGCCATGGCGCCGACGACCCCGAGGACGATGTCCGACTCGACGCGCTCGCGTTCGTCCTCGCCGACACCCCCGAGATCATCGTCCGAGGCGACCCGGTCATGTCCGACCTCGTCTACCTCATCGAACTCCCCGCCGGCGACCCCGACATCATGCCCCCCGAAGACCACGCAGACCCGCTCACACCCGATCAGACCCAACTGATCCGGGATTGGGTGGATTCACTGGGTGTATGATCCCCGAATGCTCTTCCGATCAAAGAACATCACGCCCGAAGCCAAGTTCTGGAACTGGTTTTCCAAGAACAGCAAGAAGCTCAGAAAACTAGAAGGGATGGAGATACTCGACGCAGTATCGACCGAGCTTTACAAGTACGACGAATCCCTCTGTGCCCTCATCGGGTACGGCGAGCGAGAGATTTTCGAAATCATCATCAGTGCCAATGGGATGGCTTCTTCAGCCGATTCAGTCGAACAACTCTGCGATGCCGCCCCAGAGATTCCCGGATGGAAAGTCATCCGCTTTCGCCCAAGATTCGAGGACGGGTGCCGAGGAATCAAATCAGAAGGTGTCACAATCGACATCGACGGCATCCAGTTCGTCGCCTACCACGACGAGACGAAGATCGGGGTCGAGATCTACGCACACTGGCGCAAACCCGAAGACGGCGATCGCACCGACGCACTCACATTCCTGATGCTCGACCACACCATCGGCGAATACGAAGTCATGTGCGGCATCGGCTTCATCGAAGTCCACCCACTCGAAAACGCTCCAGAGAACGCACGCCCATGGAGCGAGTTCGCGGAGATGTTCGACGAGAACTGGACACGCCAACCCTGACTCACCGCCGTGCGTGCACGCTGCCCCGGTGCTGATAACCAACTTTCCGACTCGCCCCTGTACGATTTTCACCCCACGAAAGACCTTGCCGAAATCTTAACACTGGGATTCATTCGCAATCCGAGGTACCGTATCCCGCACACGGCACGCCGCCGCGTTGGGAGAACGCCATGCAGAACACGCCCGTCATCAACAGACTCGATCGTGTCCGCATCCTCGAATCATTCGCGGACGCTTCCCACCCCCGAACAGAGGCACTCTCATGCTCCCTTGTCAACGGGTGCACACCCGCGCACATCGGGCGCCTTCTCCAGCGCATGCAGCACGCACGCCCAATCAACCCAGCCCATGTCCCATCTGACATGGTCACCATGAACTCAATCGTCCGACTCATCGACCTCGACACGCTCGAGCTCCGCAGAGTCGCACTCCTCTACGACGCCGAGTGCGCGCACGATATCCCCACGGGTGTCGAACCCGTGGAGATCCACTCCGAGCTGGGCAGCGAACTCCTCGCACGACGCGTCGGCGACACCATCGCCATGAGAACCCGATCTCGCGAACGACGACTCCGCGTAGACGCGCTCGAGTATCAACCCGAAGAAT
>Ga0189279_100046_pt1 | contig 185124 bp, 187 predicted proteins | sample N26B6minimetaG_FD_130324 | JGI IMG/M metagenome (GOLD analysis project Ga0189279, IMG submission 130324) | Marine microbial communities from the Costa Rica Dome - N26 B6 mini metaG | ecosystem: Environmental > Aquatic > Marine > Oceanic > Photic zone | place: Costa Rica: the Eastern Pacific... | reverse complement strand
CCCTTTCCATTCCGAACAGGGAAGTTAAGCCCGTTTGCGCCGATGGTACTGCCACACCAGGTGGGAGAGTAGGTCGCCGCCTTCCTCAAAGCCCGATACATAACGTATCGGGCTTTTTTGTTCATATTGTTTTCTACCGTGCTTATATTTGTACCCTAATATCCCTTAAAGCGTTTATTCTTGCCCCAAAAATCAAATCCAGTTTTATTGGAGGAAAAATGGAATGCGTACTCGCATGCCCTTGGTATTGTGCTGGCCCTTTTGGGGAGTGTAATTCTTCTTCAAAAACATATCAGGGATACACCGTACCTTTTTGGAAGTGTTTTGGTGTATTGCATATCGTTGGTACTGTTGTTTACAGCATCAACAGTATACCACTCCGTACAAGATCCAAGGTTGAAGAAGAGACTAAGGATTTTGGATCATATCAGTATTTATTATTTGATAGCCGGTACGTATACCCCAGTATGTCTTACCGTACTTTTGCCCTCCAAAGGCTGGCTGTTGTTTTTTTTGGTCTGGGGTATAGCATTGTTCGGAACGGTATTGAAACTTTTTTTTACAGGAAAGTATGAAGCGTTCTCCCTTGTACTTTACGGCGTTATGGGCTGGCTTATTGTCATTGATGTTCCCTATTTGGTAGAGCACCTATCCACAACAGGATTGTTCTATCTGTCTCTTGGGGGCGCCTTTTATACCTTGGGCATTGTCTTTTATGCCATCAAAAAGATACCCTATAACCATTTGATATGGCATTTTTTTGTGTTAGGCGGAGCAATCAGCCATTGGTGGATGGTTTTAGAACTGATTCGCTAATCCTATTTTAGGAAAAGGTTAATTGAAGTTTTTGGTAAGACTGGGTTAAAAATATCTTTACAGAGAAGGAAAGGATTTTTAAAAAACAGATAATCAAGAATTAACCTAATCATTCTCTATGTAAAATAATTTTGGGTACAAACCTCCAGGCATGCGCATCGTACTCAAAAGATTGCTACCGTTCTTCATACTTCTTTTATTTCTTTTACCCCTTACATTTGTTCACAAGGGTGAATTGCTGTTATGGGTCAATACCTTGAGAACTCCTTTTTGGGATACTTTTTTTATTAGGGCAAGTTCTTTGGGAAACGCTATCATCGTTCCCTTTGCCCTGATATTGGTGCTTCGGTTCAAATTAAAGTGGTTGGCCATATTCTTGATGGCTTTTGCAATGCAAGTAATCTTGGTATTGCTCTTTAAAAAAGGTTTTTTTAGCGGAGAGCTACGGCCTTATCTGTATTTCTATCGTTCGGGCATGGGAGAACTTATCCATTTGGTGGAAGGGGTAAAGATTAGGTATATCAATTCATTTCCGTCCGGGCATACCGCAACTATGTTTTACTTGGTGTCTTTCTTTGCCCTCTTGTCCCGTAACACAACAGCCAGTTGGGTCTTAATGTTTTTGGGCGCATTTGTGGGGCTTTCCCGTATTTATTTGGTACAACATTTTTTTATTGATGTATACTTTGGGATTTTTTTTGGAACAGTTTCTTCCATTGTGGCCTATTTGGTGGTGCGAAGGTTCCCCCAAAAATGGCATGCCAAGCAAATTCAGCTTAATCCCCAGAATGCCCTCAGACAGCTCTTTAATGGCTGATTTTAGTTCAGTTCCATGGATATTTTGAAGAAACACGACGGTCTTGTAGTTTTTTTACTGGCATTGGGCATTTGTACCTCTTTCATTGGAGCATACCCCATTTATATTTTGGACGAGGCCAGAAACTCCGAAGCCGCTCGGGAAATGTTCGTCACAGGAGATATCATTGTGCCCTATTTCAATGGCCAATTGCGTACCGATAAGCCCCCGTTGCATTATTTTTTTATGATGTTGGGGTATAAACTGTTTGGGGTAAATGCCTTTGGCGCCCGTTTTTTTTCTGGGCTTTTTGGTGCCCTTACCATTTGGTTTACCTATAGAAATGTAAAACAGTGGCAGAATGGGGCCTTGGCTATGATGACCGTGGTGATTTTGGCCTCATCACTGTTTTTTGTGCAGGAGTTCCATCTGGCAGTGCCTGACCCTTATCTTATCTTTTTTTTCACCCTTTCCTTGTTTTCTTTTTATAACCATTACAAAACGGGTAGTACGGGATGGCTGGTCCCTTTTTATGGGGGAATGGCATTGGGGGTGCTTGCCAAAGGACCTATCGCTTTGGCTTTGCCAGGTCTTATTGTTTCCTGTTTTTTATGGTTTAAAGGGGATTTTAACCGAAACACTATTTTAAGGCTTCGGCCTCTTTTGGGATTGGGACTCTTCTTTTTGATTTCCACCCCGTGGTTTTATCTGGTGCATACGGCCACCGATGGGGAGTGGACCAAAGGTTTCTTTTTAGACCATAATCTTTCCCGTTTTGGTTCGGAAAAGGAAGGGCATGGGGGGTTGTTCATTTTGACCCCATTATTTGTGATTTTGGGGATGTTGCCTTTTTCCGTATTTATCATCCAAGGATTTCAACGGGCTTGGAAGGTGCGAAAGGTAAACGATTTTATGTTGTTCTCTTTTTTGGTCTCGGCCATTACCATTCTATTTTTTAGTATCTCCAGCACCAAATTGCCCAATTACCCCATGCCGTGTTATCCGTTTGTGGCTACCATGATTGCTTTTTATCTGTATCAATTGCATCAGTCGCAAGTAAAGTCCAAATCAGTCTTGTGGAGCCTTGTTTTTTTGGCCGTTGTTGGAATAGCCCTGCCCATTGGGGGGTATGTGGCCCTTGGGGTGGAACAACAATTTTTGGAAGTACGTTCTGTGAGCCTCTTGTTGCTCATTACCACTGCGGCAGCATTTTTGGCGCTTTTTTTTTATAGAAAAGGTGCCTTGGTCAAAGCCTTTTCGAGTATGGCTGGAGGATGGATGGCCATGGGACTGTGCCTTTTTGGGGTGATATACCCTATTTTGACTAAGAAAAGTCCCGTTTCTATGGCTTTGGAATACATACCCGAAGAATCAACCATAATTGTCTTTAAACGTTTTGACAGTGCATTCCCCATTAATTTTAAACAAACCTTCCCAGTATTTGATACGGTGGACGAATTGAATACCTATTTGGAGAAGCATCCGAAGACCTATGTAATTACCAATACCCGTAACAAAAAAGATTTACAGGTCTTGGAACAGTTTCATTTGGTACAGGAACAAAAAGCCCTTTTTGAAAACCACGTTACCCGAATTTACACCAAGTAAAGGACAAAAAAAGAGGGCGAAAACTCGCCCCCTCTGCAGTTAATGATTAGGTTGGTTGTTTTTTAGAACAAATAGGCGGGTACAAAGACCAGCGCATTGAGCTGATCAGGGCTTATACTGATTTGGGCAATATGTTTTAGCAGGTTATTGGTTAAATCCACTTCAGCAATGTGGGTAGAGCCATCTGCATCATCAAGGCAAAGGGCGTACAGTTTACCATTTTGGTCACTAACCAAGTTTTTGATAAAAAAGTCGTCTGTATTGAGACTTTCAAAGTTGTCGAGTACAAGGGTTATGCTCTCACTAATAACACCGTTTAGATTAGACTTATGGAGATTACTGGAAAAACCATCTCCCACCCAAACTTCATTTGTGTTTTCTCCGTATGCAAGACCTAGTCCACAACATGGAGTGGAATCTCCTGTAAAAGCAAGCGGAGCCGATTCAGTACCATCAACAGCAAAACTTATCAGGGATTGACCTGTACCACCGCCCAGTGCCATAGTGGCCAAAATATTTCCCTCTGGGGTCATGACCAAATCTGCCAGACCTTTCCATGTATCATTGGGATTACTGTTGATGGTGGTTGCTTGCATGGTGGACAAGTCCACAGCATGCAGCATGGATTTTGTGGCAGCAAATGTTGCGGTGGAAACGTACAATTTCCGATCTACATAGTTGTATATGGCACCACGCACATATAAAAGATTTTCCCCATCAAGGGTTATGGTAAAGGCTTCGGTCTTATCGCCCGTACTGGGGTCAAGGGAATAAAATTGACCTGTTTGTCTTTCAGATACCAAGATTTCTATTTTATCCACCACAGCAACTTTAATGTCCAGATCAGTGCTGCCCACTACGAATTTAGCCAATGCTATATCCGAGGTTTGGGGTACGGGGCTGGAGTTTATCCAGGTAAATGAAAAATCATCCTTGGAAATGTCCATGATGCCATTGCTGATGTTTACCAAAATCTCATCGCCTTCCGTAAGGTCCGTGGGTTTGTCCGTGGAATAGGAATCGCCGCCATCCGTGGAATAGAGGAAGGTCAAGTCTTCGGGGGCAGTATAGGCCATTTTGTCAATGACTGCGGTGGCCACTTTCAGTGTTCCCTCGGTCACATTGATGGTAATATTGGCCGTTTTGGCGACATCCTCAACCTTGGCCTGGACGGTAGCGGTAATGGTCGGGTTGGTTTCAAAAACAAAAACGGACGGGTCCGCAACGGTCAATTGCCCTGAGCTGGCATTGATGCTCAAAGCCCCTGATGGGGTTTGCCCCGTTAAGCTAAAGACCAAGGTCCCTGTGTTGGTACTCGCCGATATGGTTCCCAGCACTTGGTTTTCCACTGGATTTTCCTCAACGGAGGTCTCAAAATTGGAGATGGTGATTACTGCGGCCAAAGCTTCAGGGCCATCATCCTTACGACATCCAAAATGCAGCGTTATCAAAAAAACGCTCAATACAATACTTACTTTTTTCATGACTTCTAGTGTTATGGAGTTATGTTATGAAAACCAAAGTATCGTATCGGAACCATGAAATATGTACCCAATTGACGGATGCCACATTTGGATTCACGGAACAGGGATATGGATTGACGGGCAATCCGAAGTAAATGGAAAATAGGGCCTAATCGGCCATCAGGTATGCTACATATGAAGGGTAAAGTAGGCCGTGGCAATCCCCAAGATGATCACCAGCAGTTTTTGAAGGTTAAAGGAATGTCCCTTTGAACTTTCAAAAAGGATAATGGTGGAAATATGAAAAAATACCCCAATGGCCAAGGCGGTCAATATATGTCCATAGCCTTGGAGTTTTGGCAACTGTGCGGACAAAAAGCTGCCCAAAGGTGTCATCAGGGAAAAGAAGACCACAAATAGGATGGCCCATGCCAGTCTCATTTTGGAATTGATCAGAAAGATACTGAGAATGATGGCAACCGGAATTTTGTGAATGATGATGCCATACAAAATGGAATTGTTGTCATGAATGGGTACCCCTTCCACCAGTGCATGGATGGATAAGCTCAAAAAGAGCAGGATGGGAAAACGGTTCTGCTTGATATCGATATGCATGTGCCCATGTTCGGCCCCCTTCGAGAAAAACTCCAAAAAAATCTGGAGCAGGATACCGGCCAAAATGTAAAGGGCTATGGTCTTGGGGTCATGCCCTTCGTATACTTCGGGCAACAGCTCCAAAAAGGTGAGCGACAACAAAAATGCCCCACTGAAGGCAAGGAGCAGGTTGATGTTCTTGATATTCTTGGGCCGTGCGATGTACGCAAAGGCAAAACTGGCCCAAACGGCCAATATGGGAACAATATAGATGACGTAGACCGGAAAATCCATAAATAGGGTTGAAGGGTCAAAAATAGCCTATTTTTGCGGAAAGATTTTAGGAAAACATGGCAGGAAATTTTAAAATGTTGGCAAAAACCCTTTTTGGCTTTGAACCTCTTTTGGCCAAAGAGCTTCGGAACTTGGGAGCGGGAAATGTTGAGGAAGGTGTTCGCAATGTGTCTTTTGAGGGGGATACGGGGTTCATGTACAAGGCCAATCTGTGCCTTAGGACCGCATTGAAGATTTACAAACCTTTGCGAACTTTCAAGGTGTACAATGAGAAAGATCTGTATAAAGCAGTGTACGATATCAACTGGTCTTCCATATTTGGTCCGGACCAGACTTTTGCGGTGGATACCAACATGAACACCGAGATTTTCAACAACTCCATGTTTGTTTCGCTTAAGGCCAAGGATGCCATCGTGGACAAGTTCAGACGGGTGGAACGTGAACGTCCCAATGTGAGTACCCAAGATCCTGATGTACGGATTCATATCCATATTCATGATAACACCTGTACCGTTTCCTTGGACAGCTCTGGAAATTCATTGCACCAACGGGGTTATCGGATATCGACCAACATAGCCCCCATTAACGAAGTGTTGGCGGCAGGCCTTTTGTTAAAAAGTGGATGGGATGGTCTTACCGACTTTTTGGATCCCATGTGCGGGAGTGGTACTTTTTTGATTGAAGCCGCCATGATTGCCTGTAATATACCGGCCAACATCAATCGGGAATCCTATGCCTTTATGAACTGGAAGGATTATGATGCCGAACTGCACCAAAAAATTGTTGATGCCAGTTTGAACAAAGTCCGTGAGTTCCGTCACAAGATATTAGGTTATGACAAGGCGCCGTCTGCGGTTCGGAAAACCCAAGAGAATGTGGAGAATGCCAACCTCTCGGAATACATTACCGTGGAACGGAAAGATTTCTTCAGAACGGAAAAACCGGTAGACACAAAATTGCATATGGTCTTCAATCCTCCCTATGGCGAAAGGTTGCCCATAGAGGTGGATGAGTTTTATGCCAAAATAGGGGATACGCTAAAACAAGAATATCCGGGAACGGATGTCTGGATGATCACCTCCAATTTGGAGGCATTGAAATATGTAGGGCTAAGGCCTTCAAGAAAAATAAAAGCCTTTAACGGAAAATTGGAGGCAAGATTGGTGTACTATGAGATGTATGAAGGCAGTAAAAAGGCAAAATACAATAAAGAAGATCAAGAAGCGTAAAAGGGGATTTCTCCACCTCAATTATAAATTGATTAACTTTACCATAACCATTGGCTTAGGCCTTTGTTAAAGAATAAGCTAATTGACTCAAAAGAATAGAAAGATTATTCTAGACTAACTCAATTCAATTACCAAAAGGAGCCTGATGATTCAGGCTCTTTTTATTTTGTAGAGTCACCTCTTTTAAGGTTCTTGAACTTCGGTAGTGGGTTTCTTCTTGTTCGACTTTTTGTAGAGCGGAATGAAATACGAAAGGGTGTAGTTATAGCTTACTCCAAAATTGCTACCATCGGTTACTTTGTTGAACCCAGGAATCCAAAGGTTGGGGAAGCGTTCATCCTCTTTGTTGGTGACCAAGAATCCCATACGGGCGCTCATACCAATAAAGATATTGGCAAAAAGCTCTGCTTTGACCCCTACCACAAATTCCAGCCAAGAGGCACTAAGGCCACTATATTCCACATTGGGCTCTGAACCGGGTAAAAACCCAGGATTGTAGTAACGGTTGCTATCAAAAATCTGGTAGTCGTTCAAGGTCTGGTTAAAGCTGGCCACGGCATATCTTCCTCCAATGGTTATGGCATTGTTCATCCCAAACCAATTTTCATAGGTGTTTATGTCAATCCCTGCTTTGATATAGCTCCCTGCGGTTTTGTAACTGTACAGGTCGGTACCGCCCAAATCCTCGTTTTGGGTTTTGGTCTCATTTCCTAATTCGGCGGCCAGGTAAAGTTTTTGGGTAAGTCGATAGTCGCCCACCAGTTCCAATCCGGTGTAGTCTTCATCCGCAAAGGAAAAAATAAGTCTACTGAGGTCCGCACCAACACGCAAACCGTATTCCTGCTTATACTCCACGGTATCCTTGGCCTGAAGGTCTATAGGTTTACTCTGCCCAACAACCAGCAAGGGCAATAGAATGGTAAAAAGACTAATGGAATATCTTGACATGGACGTTGTTGGAATTTTCTATGTTCTGTTGGACAATACGGATGTCCTGAATCCAATTTTCGGCACTTTCAGGCAAGGTTACGGAGACACCTTCATAATTTATCACAAAACCACAAGCTCTTGAGACAAAAGCCTCGTTTGTGGTATAGGAAACGGTCAACGTATCGATACTGCCAATTTCTTCCCCGGTTTCCCCATCATCCGCAGAGTTGGTGATAAAAGCAAATTGGGTACTGATGGCATCCCCGCGAAGGGGAATCCCTATAGAGTCCAAATTATCGGAGCGGTCGGTAAAGGTGTTCACCGATTCATCCAAAATCACTTCCTTGATGCGAAGGGAGGGAACCTCCTTGGTTGCGGTGGTATCCTCAATATCATAAAAACCAACGACGAGGAGGGGGGTGTCGCCTTCCACACAAATATCATCCTTTTCGCAAGAGGAAACATAAACGAGCATGGCGGTGATCAATGCAATGGGGAGAATTTTTTTCATTCCTGTATAAAGCAGATTTTTCATCAAAGATTATACCCGTTTTTCCAAAAGTACAACATTTTCAACGTGATGGGTCTGTGGGAACATATCCACGGGCTGAACTTTTACAACCTCATATTTTTCCTTCATCAATTCCAAGTCGCGCGCTTGGGTGGCACTGTTGCAGCTTACATATACAATCTTTTTTGGGGCCACTTGCAAAAGTTGCTCCACGACCAGTTTGTGCATTCCGTCCCTTGGCGGGTCCGTAATGATCACATCAGGATGTCCATGCTGTGCTATAAACTCTGAATTGAACACGTTTTTCATGTCCCCCACAAAGAATTCCACATTGGAAATTTGGTTGTGTGCCGCATTGGCTTTGGCATCTGCAATAGCTTCCGGAACAGACTCCACTCCAATCACCTTTTTGGCTTTTTTGGCCACAAACTGGGCAATGGTCCCGGTTCCGGTATATAGGTCGTAGACCAGTTCATTTCCGCTCAGGTTGGCAAAATCCCGGGTTACTTTATAGAGTTCGTAGGCTTGCTCCGAATTGGTCTGGTAAAAGGACTTTGCATTGATTTTAAATTGCAACCCTTCCATTTCCTCAAAGATGTGATCTCTGCCGGCAAAGCAAATGACCTCTTGGTCATAAATGGTATCGTTTTGTTTGGAATTGATGACGTAGAGTAGGGCGGTGATTTCCGGAAATTTTTGTTGGATGTGATTCAAAAGCAGTTCGCGTTGTTCCAAATCGTCCTCAAAAAATTGGAACAGCACCATGATTTCGCCAGTGGAAGCGGTTCTGATCATCATGGTTCGTAAAAGCCCTTCTTGCTTTCTTGGATTAAAAAAGGCCATATCATGTGCAACGGCAAAGCGTTTCACCTCCAATCGGATGGCATTGGAAGGATCTTCTTGCAGATGACATTTTTCAATATCCAAAATCTTGTCCCACATGCCTGGAATATGGAATCCGAGGGCATTTCTATGCTCAAAATCCGTGTTGGAATCAATTTCCTCTTGGGTGAGCCATCGGCTATTGGAAAAGGAAAATTCCATCTTGTTCCGATAGAAATACTGCTTTTTTGAACCTAGAATAGGGCTGATTTCGGGAAGTTCAAGATGGCCAATGCGCTTGAGGTTGTTTTCTACCTCCTTCTGTTTAAAATGGAGCTGGTGCTCATAGCCCATGTGCTGCCATTTGCACCCTCCGCAGACCCCAAAATGTTGGCATTGGGGAGTGGTTCGTTTATCGGAAAGTGTATGGAAATGGGTGGCCACCCCCTCAAAATACGCCTTTCGTTTTTTGGTGGTCATCACGTCCACCACATCACCGGGAACGGCATTGGACAAAAAAATCACCCGTCCGTCCGGGGCCTTGCCCACGGTTTTTCCCTTAGCTCCCGCATCAACTACTTCGACTTGTTGAAAGGTCTGTCGCCTACTTTTTCTACGCATGGGGCAAAAGTAACTTCTTTTTGGTATTTGGCATTGCCCGAGGTCTTAAATTGCCCCTAAACTTTGATTGTGAAATTGGATTTGTCAAGTGTATGTTTTGCGCAATAATTTGTAATTTGCGGGCACTTCAAGGGATGATTTCTCTCCCACGCTGCTTTTTCGAGTCTTCGAAAGAAAAAAGGTATTGTAGGAATGGTTGTTTTATAAATTTTAATTAGAACTAAAATGGCTGTTTTAGAGCATTTAACGTCGCAGCAAGCGATAGATTTGGAAAACAAGTACGGAGCCCATAACTACCATCCGCTCCCTGTGGTTTTGAGTAGGGGTGAGGGAGTCTATGTCTGGGATGTGGAAGGTAAAAAGTACTACGATTTTTTATCGGCCTACTCAGCAGTGAACCAAGGGCACTGCCACCCCAAGATCGTTGGGGCCATGGTGGAGCAGGCCAAGACCCTTACCTTGACCTCACGCGCCTTTTATAACGATATGTTGGGAAGGTTCGAGGAATATGCCACCTCTACCTTCGGTTTTGACAAGCTTTTGCCCATGAATACAGGGGCCGAAGCCGTGGAAACTGCCTTAAAGATTTGTAGGAGATGGGCGTATCAGAAAAAAGGTATCCCTGAGAACCAAGCCAAGATTGTGGTCTGTGAGAACAATTTTCATGGAAGGACAACGACCATTATCTCCTTCTCCAACGACCCTGTGGCCAATACGGATTATGGACCTTATACGGAGGGATTCATAAAAATTGAATACGATAACCTGACCGCATTGGAAAACACCTTGAAAAGCAATCCGCATGTGGCGGGCTTTTTGGTGGAACCCATTCAAGGGGAAGCAGGGGTTTATGTACCCTCCGAAGGCTATTTGGCCGCTGCCAAAAGCCTTTGCGAAGAGCACAACGTCCTTTTTATAGCTGATGAGGTGCAAACGGGTATTGCGCGTACCGGGAAACTTTTGGCGGTGGACCATGAAAATGTAAAACCCGATATCTTGATTTTGGGCAAAGCCCTATCAGGAGGTGCCTATCCGGTTTCGGCTGTTTTGGCCAATGATGATATCATGGAAGTGATTACCCCGGGAAGCCACGGAAGTACTTTTGGTGGCAATCCGGTAGCTGCTGCTGTAGGCATGGCTGCTTTGGAGGTAATTAAAGAAGAAGGATTGGCCCAGAACGCGGAGGAATTGGGAGCGTTGTTCCGGGATGAACTCAACAAGTTTATCCCCACTTCGGATTTAGTGGTGAAGGTTCGTGGAAAAGGACTTTTGAATGCTATTTTGATCAACGATACCGAAGAAAGCTCCACCGCTTGGGACTTATGCATGGCCCTTAAGGAAAATGGTCTATTGGCCAAGCCCACCCATGGAAATATCATACGGTTTGCACCACCTTTGGTGATGAACCAAGAACAATTGATGGAATGTGTTTCCATCATTATAAAAACGTTCAAGGAGTTTAAAAAGTAATTGGAATCAAGAAACAGCGGCCTCCAATAGCTCCATGTTCATTTCGGTTGCATTGAATGCCGCTTGGATACCCACGGGAACCGTAAAATTATTGGGGACATGCCCAAAGCTCATACCATAGGCTGCGGGCAATCCCAATGGTGCAATGCGGTCCATGATGACTTCTTTAAGCGTGAAATTATCTGTTTTCTTTTCCCGATCACAGCCTTTGCATACCCCAAAAACAATTCCCTTGGCCTTTGAAAAGGTTGGGCCTTCAATGAGTTGGGTGAGCATACGATCTATACGGTAGGGAGCTTCTTCCACATCTTCCAAGAAAACGAGTTTGTCCGTAAAGTCAATTTCGTGGGGAGTTCCGATCAGCGCATTGACTAGGGTAAGACTTCCCCCGACCAGTTCACCTTCACAGATTCCTGGGGTAATGGTATATCGTTCGTATTCACTGTTGTCCAGAAGTTCGGGATCTTTCAGCTTTACATTTTCTATGACCTGGGAATCCTTTCCTTTCATCAATACCTTTCGGAAGTATTTTTGACTATATGAATCGTCTATAGTGCTGCCTACGGGTCCGTGAAAGCAGATCAATCCGGTTTCCTTGTATATGCCCTGGATCAATGCGGTAATGTCACTAAAACCGATCAAGGCTTTAGGGTTGTTTCGGATAATGTCGTAATCCAAGTGATTAAGGATTCGGGTGCACCCATACCCGCCCCGGGCACACAGAATACCATCTATTTCTGGGTTGGCGAACATTTCGTGCAGGTCTTTTACCCGCTCTTCATCCGTATTGCTGAAATATCCATAATTTCCCAAAATTCTCGTAGTATGATAGGTTTTGAAACCCATCTCTTGTAGCGTGTCCAGTGCTCTTTGCAATACTTCGGGCTTTATGGCATAACCTGGTGCCACCAAACCTATGGTATCCCCTTTCCGTAGTTTTTTGGGTTTGATCTTGGATGGAAGGATAGGTTGATTTTCATTTCCCATTCCGATTTTGGGCAGTAGCAATGTGGCCCCCATGGCAGAGGCCGATTTTAAGAAATTTCTTCTTTTGGACATGTGTTCAGATTAAAGTATACAAGAAACCTTGGCATGGCCAAGGATGTGCCATAAAAATAAACGGAAAGTATGATTTTACCAACTATTTGCCCCGGCGCTCTATGCGACGAAGCTGTCTTTGGATTTTCTTGATGGCCGATTCAATGGATCTTTCTGGTTCTATAATGTTGTATTCGCCCCAAAAGTCAGGGTCGGAAAAACCAATGGCCTCATCACTTAGGATGATGGATTTTCTAATTCGCTCACGGTTTTTGGGCAATTTCCCGGTAATATTGGGTTCCCAGTCCGTAACGGCCATTTCCGCGGTCATGCTGTACACGGAATTGAACAGACGGTCTTCCCAATCCACTTTAAACTCCAGTATAACACTACTGTATCCATAATACCATTTCCCGTTTTTTTCACGATAATCAACCCGGTAAGATACCTCGGTGGGCCAGACATCCACGCCTATGGGTTTTCTTCGGACAAAAAGCTGGGAGGCCAAATCCCTGTCGGTAATGTTCAGGGAATAGGTGGCGCTGGTCAAGGTTTTGTTTTCCACATCAATGAAAAGTTCCCCATGGTACAAAGGGTCCAAAATGGTTTCCCGTTGGTCGAATTTGATGACATAGATCAAACGGTCATTGATTCTAGTGGATCGGTCAAATGAGAATTTATAATTTGAGATGGAGCCATCGTCAAAAAGAAATTCGGGATATTTCATGATATCCACATACAAGGCGTTGTACGGCCCTCCCTGAAGTTTTAATGCAACCGTGTCCAGTTTGCTGTAATCTGTACTTTTTCTGGCCTTGTAGAGTTCAACGGCGTCTTTTCGAATAGAGTTGTAGGGCGATTTGTATACACTGACAACAGCTTCGGAAAGGGATACATTTTTTCGGCGTTTGCGTATGGTCTCCCTGTAAAATGCGGTCATCAATGTGGGGTCGTCAAAATAATTTTCGTTTTTTCTGGCCAAGGTTTCCTTGACCAGGGCAGTGGCATCCTTAGGGGCATTGATATTGATTTCGGAAAGCTCGGTTATCGAAATCAGCAATGAAATCTTGTTCTTTTCAGGGTCAAGGGTGGATAGGGGTAGGGTCTTGCTCTTGTACCCCAAAAAAGATACAATGACATTGGCGTTGGTGATATCTTTGGGGACCTTGAGCAGAAAATTTCCCTCCGTATTGGTAATGGTACTGATGTTGGTGCCTTCCACGGAAAGTGTGGCAAATACCAAAGGCCGGTTGGTGGATTCATCGACCACCTCGCCCTGATACTGATTGAAATCGACTGAAGGGTCATCCTGAAAAGCCACTGTCTTTGAAGGAGTCAATAACACGCAGGCCCATAGTAAAACCATTCCTGACATGATGATTTTTCCTTTGGAAAGAACATTGTTGAAGTGTTGGGAAGCCATACCTATTTACCTAAAGATTTACTTTTAAAGGTACAAAATTTTGAAATCCCATTAATGATGGAAAATCTTAAAATAATAGACTTTTTAGTTTGATAATCAGGTAAAAAGGAGCTTAGTCTACCATAAAAAGGGCGTTGGCGAAGAATAACTTTCCGTTCTCCCAAAATCCTCGGAAAAGGGGATTGTCAACCATATACACCACCTGGCCCCTGCCAAAGTTCTCCACACCGTACACCAAAGATTCCCCTATGCTCTCTTGGGCTATGCTTCCCGCGAATCCAGAAAACGGTTTGGTGGAACGGTCAATGTAAACGGCATTACCATTCTTCAAATAGTTATAACCTGCATTGCCCAATTTTAAGGTAAAATAGTCATTGCCATAGCCATAGGCCAAAGGATGGGTGTTGTCTACCTTGGTCTTGAAAATGGCTCCTGTGATAGCCGTTTTGATCCGTTCCCTTTCCATATTCTTATGGGGGCTGGGTCTATTTCCCGTGGAGTCGCCCTCAACTTCCTTTTTGGCAATGCCAAATCCATCCTCTCCGTCAATAGCGTCAATGGCTCCTCCCATGGCAATGAGTTTTCCTCCTTTTCTTACCCAGTCGCGAAGCCTTTTAAGCTGCTTTCCATTGAAATGATCGTTGTACCGTCCACCAGGTAAGATCAAAATATGGTACTCATCCAAATCCACCGTTGCGGCATAAGAGTCATCGATTACCGTTAATGGATAGTGCAATTGTTGTTCAAAGAAATGCCAGATTTCCCCAAAACGAAGGGTAGAGGTGGGGCCTCCGGACAAAATGGCGACCTTGGGTTTGGAGATCATGGTAACATATCCCGAACCAAAATCCTTGCCCGAGTCCACAAAACCCGTTTGGGCTGGGGTAAAGTCCATATGGTGTTTGGAAACCACATCCATTAAGGAAGCGTAAAAATCAGATTGGTGCTCATTGTCCCCTTTGGTGACAATCAAAGTACCCCGATCATAGGATTTTCCTTCCATGGTAAAAGGATGGTCCGATTTCCTTACACGGATGCCTTGGGTCAAAAGATCGGCCAAAAAACGGGCGTCCTTCATGCTGTTCCAATCAAAAAGATAGGCATAGGCCTGGTCATTGGGTTTTCCAACGGATGAGCTCACCACAGCATCTTGGGCTTGGCTGGCCGGAGTTGCATTGACCAAGGCAGTGGATGCAATGGCATCCAATCCATAGGCATAGGGCAAGGACCACGCAGTGATATCATAGGTAAGCGAATCGCTGAGTTTGGCGTTGGGTTCAAACAATACTTTGACCAAGGTGCCCTTGGTTTGATTGGTTGAAACAACCAAACTGTTCGCAGAGGTTGACATACTTCCATTGCTTCCGGTATTGTAGTCAAAACCTTTGACCGAACTATTGGAAGGATGGCCATATGCAATCTTGTGCTTGTCCAACAACGCTCTCAAGGCATCAATTTTGTCCTTGTTTCCATTGAGGACATAACTTTTGTACTTGAAATTCTGATTTTGATAGAATTTTTGGAACTCGGTATTCAGTTTTTCGGCATTTTGTGAAGAAACCTCCACGGTGGAAAGTCCTGTGGTAAAGTGGTGGGCAATACGGTCTTTTAGGGTAAGGGTATCCCCAATGCGGGTAATAATGCCCAGCCCGGCACGGCCACTGCCTCCTTGTTCATAGGTCATACCAATGGCGCCATTGTAGGTGGGATAGGTGTCCCCATAACTTGGATAAAAAAGGTCGAAAACCTCCTTGGTAAAATAAAACCATCCATTGGCATCGAAATATTTTGCGTGATTTCGCCCCAAAATGGTTTGAAAATTCCGTTGAAAGTCGGTGATCACTTCATGATAGGGTTCTGCCGCCGGAGCAAAATAGTAAGGGTTGTCCACTCCTTGTTCGTGAAAATCCACATGAACGTGGGGCAGCCATTCATTGTAAACTTTTATACGTTGCTGACTTTCAACCTGTGTCAACCAGGCCCAATCACGGTTCAAATCGAACATATAGTGGTTGCTTCGTCCATTCCACCAACCTTCATGATGCTCCTTACTATTGGGATCTACTTGGTTTGGTGTGTTCTTATATTGATTGTACCAATTGCTGTATCGGTCTCGACCATCCGGGTTGATACATGGGTCCATGATTACCACAGTGTTTTCCAGATAAGCACTTTTGGCGGTCAAAAGCTCATAAATGGTCTTCATGGAAGCCTCCGTGCTTACACTTTCATTACCATGGACATTATAGCTCAACCAAACAATGGCCTTGGAGTTGCTGCCCGAACCTTGGGTACTCTTTAAGTGTTCCTGTCTAATGGATTCCAAATTGGCCATGTTCTGGGCCGAAGAGACATAGACCAACAATAAGGGTCTTCGCTCATTGGTTTGACCATAAACGGAGAGTTTTACCCTATCCGGGGCCTCATTGGCCAAATATTCATAATAATCCACCACTTCGTGGTGACGGGTAAATTCCGTACCCAGTTCATACCCCAAAAATTCCGAAGGGGATTTTAATTGTTGGGCCGTTACGGAAAAAGTGAATAGTACAGTGAGGGAAAATAAAAATCTTGTCATGTATGGGTCAATTAGTCGTAACCAAATCTAACAATAAATTGATTGGCAGTCCTATTTTTTTGTTCAGCTGGGGATTTGAAGGGTCAAAAAATGTAATTAACGTATTTTTAGGATGAGAAAAAAAGAAGAGGGCTATCTTTGATCACCTCATTTCAGTTTTAATGGAAGTAGATTGTATACCCTTTAAGGAAACCGGTTATTTCTCCAAGCTCATTTGTGATTATTTGGACCAACGGAAAGACTTGCAGCCATTTTATAAACGATTCCCCCTACCTGAAAATTTTGCGGAACAAATCAAGGAAAAGGAGGCAAATTATGCCTTTGCCCATAGGGCAACCTTGGTACAATCGTTACACAAACAGTATAAGGGCATCACAATTTCTGAACATACCGAAGCAAACTTGACCGCGTTGAACGCGAAAAATACGTTTACCGTGGTGACAGGGCATCAGCTGAACCTGTTTACGGGACCTTTGTATTTTTTGTACAAGATTGTCTCCACTATTAATCTGACCAAGGAATTGGGTCGGTTATATCCCGATCATCAATTTGTTCCGGTGTATTGGATGGCCACTGAGGACCATGATTTTGATGAAATCAATTATTTCAACCTGAACGGAAAAAAGGTACAATGGAACCGCTCCGCTTCCGGGGCCGTGGGTATGTTGGATACCAAGGGCTTGGATGTGGTCTTTGAAACCGTATCGGCTGAATTGGGGAAAACAGGAAATGCGGAAAGCTTGAAGGCTCTTTTCAAACAGGCATATTTGGAGCATTCCAATTTAACAGAGGCCACCCGCTATTTGGTGAACGAACTTTTCGGGGAACATGGTTTGGTGATTGTTGATGGGGATGATATTGCCTTGAAAAGGTTACTGGTTCCCTATGCGGAAAAAGATATTTTTGAACAGATTCCCTTTCAAAAGGTAACCGAATCAATTGGGGCCTTGGAGCAAGTTTCCCCGGACTATAAGGTACAGGTGAACCCGAGGGAAATCAACTATTTTTATCTTAAGGAAGGACTCCGCGAGCGAATTGTGGAAGAAGGAGGCACGTATCAAGTGCTGAATACCGACTTAAAGTTTTCGGAACAAGAACTGCGTGAGGAGCTGTATGCACACCCGGAACGGTTTTCTCCCAATGTGATCGCAAGACCCTTATACCAAGAAGTAATATTGCCCAATCTCACCTATATTGGAGGAGGAGGCGAATTGGCCTACTGGTTGGAATTGAAATCCTACTTCAATGCCATGGATATCACTTTTCCCATGTTGTTGCTTCGCAACTCGGCCTTGGTCATCACAGAAAAGCAGGCTGAAAAGATAGAAAGGTTGAATCTGAAAGTGGCCCACCTTTTTCTAAAACAGAATACGTTCATCAACAAGAAAATCAGGGAAATCTCCAATATTGATATTGACTTTTCCCCACAGAAAAAATACTTGGAGGAGCAGTTCAAACACCTTTACGAGTTGGCAGCTGAAACCGACAAAAGTTTCTTGGGAGCTGTAAAGGCCCAGGAGGTCAAGCAGAAAAAAGGGTTGGACGCCCTGGAAAAAAGACTGCTAAAGGCACAAAAACGAAAATTGAAAGATCAGGTCATACGCATGACTGATATTCAAAACGAGCTTTTTCCGAATAAGTCCCTACAGGAGCGGCAGCTTAATTTTTCTGAACTCTATCTGGAACTAGGTAAGGGTCTTATACCAAGCCTTTTGGATTCTCTTGATCCATTTTCTGGAGCATTTTCAATTTTGAAATACTAGTAGTTCTCAGGAGGGATTTAGGAATTAGTAAAAAAATCAAATAGAAAGTAGGGTATTTTTCTTGGTAGTTGTTCTACTATTGAAAATTGCTATGAAGATTTAAATAATGAGTTGGTTAACTCATATGTTTAGGTTGGTTTTGATTTTATTGAAAAGCCCTGGAGTGGTTCCCGGGGCTTTTTGCTTTTCAATACCTTTTATACGATTAGAACAAGTCTGCAAAATGCGACTTTATCTCAAACAAGGTCGCTTCTTTCATCGTGTCAAACCTCAGGTCTGCATGGCCCACACGGTCCTTTGGTCCAATACCTACGCTATGGAACCCTCCCGTTTTGGCGGCATCAATGCCCTTTTCGGCGTCTTCCACCACGATGCAATTGTTGGGGGGCAACCGTAGTTTTTCGGCGGCATAGAGGAAAATATCGGGTTCCGGTTTGCTCTTGGATACACTGTTGCCATCACCAATCACATCAAAATAGGGCATGGCGTTCAATTGCTGCAAAACTTTAAGGGCATTTTTGCTGGCACTGCCCAAGGCAACACTAAAACCTTCCGTGCGCAGATGTGTTAACAACTCCCTCGCCCCGGGCAAATAATCCTCAGGGGTCATTTGGTCCAGACTGGCTACGTAAATGTCATTCTTTTTAGTGGCTAGGTCAACAATGGTTTTCTCGTCCAATGAGACCTTGTTGTAGTCCATAATGACCTTGATGGAATCCATCCGCGATATTCCGCGAAGCTTCTCGTTGACCTCGCGATCAAACTCCCAGCCCATTTCATCGGCCAATTTTTTCCAGGCTTCAAAATGTAGCTCGGCAGTGTCGGTAATCACGCCATCCAAATCGAAAATGAATCCTTTGATCATGGTTTGGTTTATTTAGCAACCGCAAATAAATGACTAAAAATGTTAAGAAAAAAACTACAAAACGTTATGTTCATTTCAAAAGATACTGAATTTTTGAGCAGCTATTGGTTTGAATTTTAAAAATGGATGCCCACTTTCCTGAAAACCGGTGACAAAGGTTTCGCTCTGCATAACTTTTGAAAAGTTGTCATAAATATCCCTTAAAAGATCCTTTTCCAAAAAAACCAAATTGCTATTTTTGCCCATGCATAACAACGTACTCATCCTAGACTTTGGTTCCCAGTACACACAATTGATCGCAAGACGCGTAAGGGAACTCAACATTTACTCAGAAATAAAACCCTATAACAAGCTTCCCGAGGATTTATCGGAATATAAGGCGGTTATCCTATCAGGGTCTCCATCGTCCGTGAGGGCAGAGAATGCCCCACACCCGGATTTGTCGGAGATCAAGGGCAAAAAACCCTTATTGGGCATCTGTTATGGGGCCCAATACCTGTCCCATTTCAATGGAGGCAATGTGGCGCCTTCCGCTACGCGGGAGTATGGCCGGGCCAATCTTTCGTTTGTAAAGAACGGGGAAGCCTTTTTGGAAGGTCTGGGAGAAGGAAGCCAAGTGTGGATGAGCCATAGTGATACCATTAAGGAGCTCCCTGAAGGAGCTGTTAGACTGGCCAGTACCCATGATGTGGAGAATGCCGCCTATAAAATTGAAGGAGAGAACACCTACGGGATCCAATTCCATCCTGAGGTGTACCATACCACCGATGGGGCCAAACTTTTGGAGAATTTTTTGGTGAACATCGCCGGATTGAAGCAAGATTGGACACCAGATGCCTTTGTGGAAACCACCGTGGAGGAACTAAAGAAAGAAATAGGGGACGAAAAGGTAATTCTTGGACTTTCCGGAGGTGTGGATTCCAGTGTGGCGGCCATGTTGCTGCACAAAGCTATTGGAAGTCATCTCCATTGCATTTTTGTGAACAACGGATTGTTGCGGAAAAATGAGTTCGAAAGTGTATTGGATCAATATGAGCACATGGGGCTCAATGTGAAGGGAGTTGATGCTTCGGCACGCTTTTTGGACGCGTTGAAAGGAGAATCGGACCCAGAGAAGAAACGAAAGATCATTGGAAGGGTCTTTATTGAGGTCTTTGATGACGAATCCCACAAAGTGGAAAATGCAAAATGGTTGGCCCAAGGTACCATTTACCCCGATCGGATAGAATCCGTTTCGGCCAGTGGTGGCCCCTCCGCGGTCATTAAAAGTCACCATAATGTTGGTGGATTGCCCGATTATATGAAATTGAAGATTGTGGAACCCTTGAAAATGTTGTTCAAGGATGAGGTAAGAAGAGTGGGGGCAAGCATGGGCATGGAAGATTTCATTTTGGGGAGGCACCCCTTCCCGGGTCCCGGATTGGGAATCCGTATCTTGGGGGATATCACCGCCGAGAAAGTGGCCATTTTACAGGAAGTGGATGCCATTTTTATTGATGGATTGAAAAAATGGGGACTTTATGATAAGGTTTGGCAGGCCGGAGCCATGCTTTTGCCCGTAGATAGTGTAGGGGTCATGGGAGATGAACGTACCTATGAAAAATGTGTGGCCTTGCGAGCGGTGGAAAGTACCGATGGAATGACGGCAGATTGGGTGAATTTACCCTATGAATTTTTACAAAAGACCTCAAATGATATAATAAATAAGGTCAAGGGCGTTAATAGAGTAGTGTACGACATTAGCTCTAAGCCACCTGCAACTATAGAATGGGAATGAAAAAATATATCTTACAATTGGGCTTGGTGGTCATTTTTATGGCCTCTTTCCAAGCTTTCGCGCAAGAATATGCAACACACGCCGTAAAGGAGGGAGAGACTTTACAGAGTATCTCCCAGCAATATAGGGTTACGCCTTATAGCATTTTACAGGCCAATAAGGAAATCAAAAGTGCTTCCGATGTAAAACCGAATATCATTTTGGTGATACCATTGAAGGGCCCTATTGTTCAAAAAGAGAAACCCAAGGAAGAGGAACAGGAAGAAATTAAACCCATAGGGTTTACCCGCCACCGGGTACGAAGAAAGGAAACCCTTTTTGGACTCACGCAGAAATACGAGATTACCGAAGAGCAATTGAAACGCTATAACCGTGAGTTGTATTCTGAGCCCCTACAAAAAGGAATGGTGCTACAGATTCCCCAATTCCCTGAGGTGGACCCGGAAGATGAACGCGAATTGGATTTTGAAACCTATACAGTTCAACCTAAAGAGACCCGATGGAGTATTGCCCACAAGTATGGGATTACCGTGGACAGTTTATTGGTCCTGAATCCCAATCTGAGCAAGACTTCCAATTACTTGGCTGCTGGGCAAGAATTGAAGTTGCCCCGTCCCAAAGGAGATAGCTTAAAGGAACAACAAGTGGAACTTTTTACTTCCTATACCGTACCTCCCAAAATGACCTTGTATAGTTTGGGCAAGGAATATGGGGTTCCTTCGGACTCCATAGTCAAATTGAACCCAGAGATCATGGCGCAAGGTGGGTTAAAAGAAGGAATGGTAATTCGTCTTCCCAAAAAACGTGATACTTCTGGGGAGGTAAACACGGATAATTTCATTTTTTATGAGGTAAAACCCAAGCAGAACATTTTTAGACTGACCCAAAACCTAAAGATTTCCCGTGAGGAGCTTTTTCGTCTGAACCCAGATCTGGAGAACGGCCTTAAGGCCGGAATGGTTCTTAAATTGCCCAAGGAAAGAGCGGAAGGGCTACAAGTGAAAAATGCACTGGTATTGGATAAGGTGAATCTGGTGGACAGTATCAATCTTGAAAATAAGCCCAAAGTGGTCTTTATGTTGCCGTTCAGGTTAGATCGTATCGACCTTAATGATACAAAAAAGACCCAAAGTCAGATTGCCACAAGAAGGGATTTGGCGCTAAGCCTTGGATTTTACTCGGGAGCCTTGGTTGCCTTGGATTCCATTAAAAAGCTGGGGGTTTCGGTGGATGTGAAAACCTATGATACCGAACTGAGCCAGGCCAAGGTGAAGGAAATCCTTTTTAGGGAGAACCTGCAAGGCGTAAATGCCATTATAGGGCCAGTGGCTGCTGGTGCCCTGAACGAAGTTGCCGTTGTGGCCGCTTCCAAGAACATACCGGTAATTGCCCCAGTGGCTTCGGATAGTGAGTTGAGCCATAGCAATGTGTTCTTTTCGGTGCCTAGGGAGCAAATACTTCGTGAGAAGATGCTTTCCTACATGAAAAAAATCTACAATAATGAGAATGTGATCATTATTGCGGATGCAGAACATCAGGTAGCCCATGATTCTATTTTGAGCAAGTTTCCAGCGGCCCAGATTGCAAAAATCATCGACAATAAATCCTTGCATTTAGATCGGTTTCTATTAAAATTATCTGAAACCAAGGAAAACTGGGTGTTTTTGGAAACCGACCAGCCCAATATGATTTCCAGTGTGACCTCCATTTTGAACTCGGCCATTACGGAAGACGTCAAGGTGCGTATGTTCACCACGAGCTATAACAACAATGCTTATGAGGACGATGCCGTGTCCAACACCCATTTGTCCAACCTAAGGTTTACCTATCCTTCATTTTACAGGGAGGCAGGGAATGATTTCTTTACCAAGGCGTATCAGAAACGATACAATGGTTTACGACCCGATCGGTATGCGGTCCGTGGGTTTGATGTGACCTATGATGTGTTGTTGAAACTGGCGCACAAGAACAATCTTTTTGAAACCTCCAAGATCATAGGCCAGACAGAATATACAGGGAATAGTTTTGATTATATCAATGATTGGTCGTCTGGGTATTTTAACAGGGCCTGTTATATCATGGAGTATGATAATCTACAAATCAAAGAAGTGAAACAGGATGACCTCAAAAGTAACCTATAACGGCAACCTCAGGACCACCTGTGTCCACATACGGTCTGGCAATGAGTACATCACCGATGCTCCTGTTGACAACAACGGGAAGGGAGAGGCCTTTTCACCAACGGATACCGTGGCCACGGGATTGGCCAATTGCATGATGACCATGATGGGCATCAAGGCCAGGGATTTGGAGGTGGATTTAACGGGTTCCACCGCTGAGGTGACCAAGCATATGGCCGCCAATCCAAGGCGCATTTCAAAGATTGAGGTGAAATTGGAGCTGCCAGCCCATGTTTCGGAAAAGCATCGGAAAATATTGGTGCATACGGCCAATACATGCCCTGTACATTACAGTCTGCATCCCGATATTGAACGTGTAATCGATTTTCATTGGGTAAGATAGCAACCATAGGATGTTTGTTGCTCCTTGGTTTTTTGGGTTCTGCACAGGAAATTGAGGAAGGGGTCCCTTGGGATGCCGGCAAACGTTTGGTTTGGGCCGATTTTAAGGGGAAAGTGCCCCCTGCAGCCGTACCTGCCGCCACAACGGCCAGTGGGATCAGTTATACCTACTCCGCGAATTTGATGTACCATGAGGTGAAACTGGATTATGAGGTGACCGCCTATTTCTATCCCAATGAATCATGGTATAAGAAACCATTGGCCAACGATACCATTTTGAGCCACGAACAGTTGCATTTTGATATTGCCGAACTTTTTGCCCGCAAGATGCGGAACCGCTTGGACCGAACCTCCTTTTCGGATAATGTAAAGGCAGAGGTCCGGGAAATCTACCAAGAAATTTTACACGAACTCCAAGAATTTCAGGAAGCCTACGATTGGGAGACCAACTTTTCCCGAAACGTGGAAAAGCAATTGGAGTGGAATGCTAAAATTGCCAAGGAACTTCAGGCGGTGGAATAATTTCCCAACGAGGGTTCGCGTATTTTCCGAAGGAAAATGTATCGAGAACTTGTTTCCAATTCTCGATACGATTTTTTCCGTTGCACGTCAAAAATCACTCGAACCGACGAGCAAACGCCATGTTTTATTTCTTGTATTTATCGATGAACTTTTGGTCCAGTTCCTCGGAATCCTTGTACTTCACCCGAAGGGCCTTTAATTCTTCCTTCAATTCTTCCCGAATTTCAGCATAGGCAGGGTCATCATACACATTTTGCATTTCGTGGGGGTCTTTGGCAAGGTCGTACAGCTCCCATTCGTCCACATCATGGTAAAAATGAATCAACTTGTACTGTTTGTTAGCCATACCGTAATGGCGTTTAACCATGTGTTCCGCAGGATACTCGTAATAATGGTAATACACATTTTCCCTATCCCACTGTTCCAAATTTCCGGTCAAGATGGGCATTAGGCTTTCCCCTTGCATATCATCCGGAATAGCGGCACCGGCAGCTTCCAAGAAGGTTTGGGCAAAATCCAGGTTTTGGACCATTTCATCACTGGTGATACCCGGTTTTATGGTGTTGGGCCACCGAATCAATAGGGGCGTTCCAAAGGATTCTTGGTACATGAATCGCTTATCGAACCATCCGTGCTCGCCCAAGTAAAATCCTTGGTCCGAGGTATAGACCACCAAGGTATTGTCGGCCAAATTGGTTTCATCCAAATAGTCCAAAACCCGACCCACATTGTCGTCCACAGAGGCGATGGTGGCCAGATAATCCTGCATATAGCGTTGGTATTTCCAGCGGGTCTTTTCGGTATCGTCCATATTTGGCCACTTGGCCTTGAAATCTTCGGCAATGGCATCCAAAATGGGGAGGTACTCCGCTTGTTGTTCCTCGGTGAGGCGTGCCACTTCCCCACGACTGAAAAGCGGTCCGTTTCTAGGGTCGGTGTTCATGCCCAGCTCATCGGCAAGCTCGGGATAGACCTTGCAATCGTAGCTAAGGAGCATGTGCTTAAAAATGTTCATTTCGGCGGTGCGTGCCGCGGTGCCCCTACCCGTATAATCATCAAAAAGGGAGGCAGGTTCCGGGATTTCCTTTTCCAGATACGCCTTGAACTTGTCCGCTTTGGGCCACCATGGGCGGTGTGGGGCCTTGTGCAGGTACATCATCAGAAAGGGTTTTCCAGGGTCCCGTTTTTGGTCCAGCCACTCCAAGGTCATGTCGGTGATGATATCCGAAGCATAACCCATTTTACGGATGGTATCGCCCTTGGGCGTGATAAAATCCGGATTCATGTACCGTCCCTGCCCGGGTACGATCATAAACTCATCAAAACCCTTGGGACTGTTGCCAAAGTGCAACTTACCGAACATGGCCGTTTGGTACCCCGCCTTTTGCAACAACTGTGGAAAAGTGACCTGTGTGGTATCAAAAGGGGAGATGTTGTCTATTTTTCCATTGATGTGGGTATGCTTCCCGGTTAAAATGGTGGCCCGCGAAGGCGCACAGATGGAATTGGTGACCGAAGCATTGGTGAACAACATCCCTTCCTTGGCCAAACGGTCTATGTTGGGGGTCTGTATCAAGGTGGTGTCATAGGCGCTGATGGCTTGGTAGGCATGGTCATCACTCATGATGAACAGGATGTTGGGCCGGGCCTTGGTGGTTTCTACTTGTTCTTTTGGGGTGTCCTTACATCCAATAAGGAAGGAGATAAGGAGTAGGGGTAACATAAATACGGGTTTAGACCTCATGGCGTTGGATGGGTTTAGAGGTTGAAAGGTACTGTTTAATACTCATATTCTAATATCTTCTTTAATTCAAGCAACTCGGTTTTGTCCGGGAACTTTTCTAGGAGTTTGTCCAAATGTTCTTTGGCTTCTTTGCAATTCTTGTATTCATCTTCACACCTTAAGCAGTAGGCATAGGTCAATCTGTAATTTATGTCGTACTCATTTGGAAAAATGTCTAATGCCTTTTTATATTGAAAAATTGAATTGTGCCAGCTCCTTTTTTCCAGCCACATATCACCGTCCTTTATCAATTCGAGATACTCGGTTTTATGTTGGTTGAATTCAATTTGTTGAGATGCTTCGCCAAGTTCGCTCAAGTGATTGGATAAAAGAACTCCCGAATAAATTATAATTACCAATAAAATACTCCCGATTGCAAGTCCAATAGTTCTTTGCTTTCTCCGCTCCTTATAAATTTTTTCCCGTATCCTCTCCAAATCCTCTTTGGAAGCTTTTTTTAGGTTGAGTTCCCCTTTGGCTGCAATTATGAACTCCTTTTTTTGGTTAAGGAAGGATCTTTTTGGTCTGAGCAACAACTTGTTGTTTTTCAGAATCGTTATCATTGATTGTATGCTGCCTTCTCCTCCCAAATATAGTTTTTAAAGTATATGAAATTGTATTGTATCCAAAATGTATCAGTCAAAAACCTCTTTAAAAATAACCATTTCCCTTTGGAAGAAAGGCCTTAAAAGTCAGTTGTTTTTTGGTTGAGGTACGATAGATAGGGCTACTGTTTTGAAAACAATTCGAGAACTTGCAGAAACAAATCTATATGAACAAATATATGCTATCCAACAATCCAATAATCCAACTGTCCGATTTTATAGAAGATGCCTATGGCACTCCAGAAGTCTTGGCCCAACAGTTAGATCTGGCCGTAGAAATGCTGTTTTATGTGGAAGAGGATACTTTTTCCCGAAGGGAATTACAGGAAGTGGCCACGGCGCTCATGAGTGTGATGCGGATTTTGAGGGAAACCTAATCCCTCAACTGAAACAATAGATCCATGACCTCGATTTCGGGCGGTTCGGACATTTCATAGGCCGCTGGAATGCTCTTGGCCAAATCGGATTCCTTATAGGCCATCAAGGCTTCCCTGGATTCCCAGATATAGATGCCACTGTACAAGCCTTCGCCCCGCTTCACGTAGTATTTTTGCACCAGTCCTGGAAATGCCTTGAACTGCGGTTCGCGTTCCTTGGCCCGGCGCAACAATTCGTCCTCGGACAAAGGGCTCTTTACTTTAACGATCAGTAGTATCATACGGTTTGGTTTTACGGTCATAGACGCTCAAGGCGTCCCTTTCTTTTCACGATATTTTTATAGTCCCATTGGATTTCCCTCGATTTCTTGAGCCAGCGTTGGAGTTTGCTCTCTTCAATTTCAGCAACCTCATTGAAGAAAATGGAGGCATCCTTGAATTTTTTCCCCCTAACGTTCAAATCGTCCTCTTCAAAATCGGCCCCGCTCCAGAACATCAATCGCACCCCTTGCTTTTGCTTGCTGTATCCCACAATGGGGTTGTCGTTCAAAAACCAAACGGGATGGCCATGCCAGATTTTGTTCTCGGCCTCGGTCAGTTCTTGGTCTATGAGCTGGGCCAAAGCGTTGGCAATGGCTTCATCCGAAGCGGTCTGCTGGGCATTGTATGTTGCTATTTCAGCGTTCATTCCATTTTTAAAAAAGAACCTGAATTAAATATCGCACCGTAAAAATCCATCTTTCAAGGCAGCGATCTTATCTTCCCAAGTGGTCAGGAACTCTTGGGCCACATAGCCTGTAAACCCGGTTTCATGGATGGCCTTGATAATGGCCGGGTAGTAGAGCTCTTGGGTCTCATCGATCTCGTTACGGCCGGGAACCCCTGCCGTGTGGTAGTGCCCAAAATAGGGATGGTAGTTGCGTATGCTGCGGATAATATCACCCTCTTGGATCTGCATATGGTAAATATCGAACAACAACTTAAAATTGTCGCTGCCCAAGTGCTTGCAGAGTTCCACTCCCCAAAGGGAGTTGTCGCACATATAATCCTTATGGTCCACCTGGTTGAACAGCTCCATCTGGATGACTACCCCGTGCTCTTCGGCCAAGGGGATGATCTGTGACAGTCCGTCCACACAGTTTTGCAGTCCCACATAATCGTTCATGCCCCTACGGTTGCCACTAAAACAGATGAGGTTGGTGTAACCGGCCTCGGCCACCTTGGGAATCATCTCCGTATAATTTTTAATGAGCTGCTCGTGGTATTTGGGGTCGTTCCACCCTTCGGTAAGGCTTATCTCTGCCCCGTTGCACATGGAGCAGTGGATGTCGTATTTTTTCAATAAGGGCCAATCCTTGGGACCGATCAAGTCAACAGCCTTGATGCCCAAACTGTTCAGGGTCTTTAGAAAATCCTCCAAGGGAATATCGGAAAAACACCAGTGGCACACACTGTGGTTGATGTTGTTCTTCAGTTTGAATTCTTTCTGTGGCGTTTGGTCTTGCGCAAGACCGGAAACCGATGCCAAACCCGCTGAACCAGCGGCCGCCGTGGCAATAAAATTTCTTCGCTTCATGTTTTCGGAGTGATTGTTCCGGGAAAGATAGTACATTGCCCCTACAAATGGAAATGCGACCGGATAGAGAACAGCTGTTGGAAATGGCCCATTACAGAATGCCCTTTGGTAAGTTTAAGGGGCGGTATTTGGTGGACTTGCCATTACCTTATTTGGTGTGGTTCAGGCAAAAAGGCTTTCCCGAAGGGAAACTGGGCAACTACCTGAACACCATGCTTACCATTAAGGACAACAACCTGGAACCGCTCATCAGAAAACTTCAAAAAGAATTTCCGAAGGAATCCTCCTGATTTCTGCGCTGCAATTTGTACCTTTACGCCCCGTAATAGAAAGATTAATATGTCACAGACCAAGTACATTTTCGTTACGGGAGGCGTAACTTCATCCTTGGGTAAAGGAATCATCGCCGCATCCTTGGCCAAATTGCTACAGGCCAGGGGTTACCGGACCACCATTCAAAAATTAGATCCCTATATCAACGTAGATCCAGGGACCCTGAATCCTTACGAGCATGGCGAGTGTTATGTGACCGATGATGGTGCAGAGACCGACTTGGACTTGGGACACTACGAGCGTTTTTTGAACGTGCGCACTTCCCAAGCCAATAATGTTACCACGGGGCGTATCTACCAAAGTGTGATCGAGAAGGAGCGAAGAGGAGAGTTTTTGGGGAAAACCGTTCAGGTGGTGCCCCATATTACCAATGAAATCAAAGAACGTATCCAGATTTTGGGCAAAAGTGGCGATTATGATATCGTCATCACCGAAATTGGCGGTACCGTGGGGGATATTGAGTCCCTACCTTATATTGAAGCTGTACGTCAGTTGCTTTGGGAATTGGGTGAGCACAACGGTATTGTGGTACACCTTACCTTGGTGCCGTTCCTTTCTGCAGCAGGTGAGCTCAAGACCAAGCCCACGCAGCATTCCGTAAAAACCTTGATGGAAAGTGGGATAAAGGCCGATATCTTGGTCTGCCGTACCGAACACAATATTTCCGAGGACATCAAAGAAAAACTGGCTCTCTTCTGCAATGTGCGGAAAGAGGCCGTGGTACAGTCCATAGATGCCAGTACCATATATGATGTGCCAATCTTGATGCAGGAAGAAGGTCTGGATACCGTGGCGTTGGAGAAATTGGCATTGCCCAATGATACCCAGCCCAATCTGGACCAATGGAAAGAGTTCTTGAAACGCCACAAAAACCCGAAGCACAAAGTGGTCATCGGGTTGATTGGAAAATATGTGGAGCTTCCGGATTCCTATAAATCCATTCAAGAGGCATTTATCCATGCCGGAGCGGCCAATGAAGTACAGGTTGAGGTACGTTCCATCCATTCGGAGCACCTTACCGCCAAGAACATCGACAAAAAACTGATGGGACTGGATGGTCTTTTGGTGGCACCCGGATTTGGGGAGCGCGGTATTGAAGGTAAAGTAATGGCCGTGCGGTATGCCCGTGAGAACGACATGCCCTTTTTGGGAATTTGTCTGGGGATGCAAATGGCCGTGATCGAATTTGCCCGCAATGTTTTAGATATGAAAGGCGCCAATTCCACAGAAATGGACAAGGAAACTGCCTATCCTGTCATCAGTTTGATGGAAGAACAGAAATCCGTGACCGATATGGGAGGTACCATGCGTTTGGGAGCTTGGGATTGCCATCTTACCGAAGGCAGTCAAGTGCAAAAGGTATATGGGACCACAGATATTGCCGAACGTCACCGTCACCGTTACGAGTTCAACAACGCCTACAAACAGCAAATGGAAGAAGCTGGACTGGTACCTACTGGGTTCAACCCAAAGACCGGTTTGGTGGAAGTTGTGGAAATACCTTCGCACCCATGGTTTATTGGTGTGCAGTACCACCCAGAGTACAAGAGTACGGTGGCCAACCCACATCCATTGTTTGTAGGATTTGTAAAGGCCGTACTGGAACAGAAACAGAAACAAAAGAATGCCAGTTTGGCATAAACTGCGGTTTTGGGCATATATTTGCGAGCTGAATACCGATAAAGAAGATTTCTACTAAATAATTTTCATGGAAGAAAAGAAGCTGGATATCAATTCCATAATTGGATTTGTATTGATTTTTGGGATACTGATTTTTATGTTTTACCAAAATCAGCCTACCCCAGAAGAGCTGGAAGCGCAGAAAGCAGAGCAAGAACAGATTGAAGCAGCGGCAAAACAAGCCGAAGCCGCCGAAACCACCACAACCCCGGTACAACAAGCCCAGACCTTGGATTTGAACGATTCCACCGCAGTGGCCAAATACAAGGGCTCTGTTGGGGCATTTGGGTTTACCCAAGCGGCTGAGGGGACCACCAAGCTGGAGAATGAAGTGCTTTACTTGGAGGTGTCCAACAAAGGAGGCCAGATCGTGGAGGCCAGGATGAAGAACTTTGTCACGTATGACTCCGTTCCCGTTTATTTGGTAAAGGATGGCAATGCCAGTTTTGCGCTCAACTTTTCGGCCAATGACAATAGGGTGCTCAGCACCGCAGATTTGTATTTTGAGCCTTCCCTTTCCAAAAGTGGAGACAACCAAGTGCTTTCCATGAAGGCCAAGGTTGCCGAGAACCGCTTTTTGGAGTATCGCTATGAGATCAAGCCCAATGATTATTTGGTGGATTTCACCATCCGTTCCCAAGGATTGAATGGGGTGATCAACAGCAGCAAACCGGTTACCTTGGATTGGGACATGAAGGGGATTAGACACAACAAGAGTGTCAAGTATGAGAACCGTTACACGCGTTTGACGTACAACCATGAAGATGGTAAGATCAGTAAACTTTCCGAGAGCAGTGACTTGGATGAAGAGACCGAGGAAGATATCAAGTGGCTTTCCTACCGCCAGCATTTTTTCAGCTCCATTTTAGCGACAAAAGACCATTTTAAGACCGCGGAACTCAGCTCCAAAAACTTAGTGGAAGAGGAAGGTAAGGACGTAATGTTCACCAAGGCATACAGTACCAAGGCTCCTTTGGAGTTGCAAGGCGGGGAACTTTCACAGAACATGTATTGGTATTATGGTCCAACAGATGTAAAGGTGTTGGATAATTATAAGGAGTTGGGCTTGGTGGATTCCATACCCTTTGGTTGGGGAATTTTTGGATGGATCAACCGATATGTCTTTACACCCTTCTATGATTTCTTAAGCTCGTTCCTTCCGTTTGGAATCGCGATAATCGTAATGACCATTTTGGTGCGTTTGGCCTTGTCGCCCGTTACCTATAAGTCCTATCTCTCACAGGCCAAGATGAAGGTTTTGAAACCTGAGATCACGGAGATCAACGAGAAGTACAAGGACAATGCCATGAAGAAGCAGCAAGAGACCATGAAGCTGTACAACAAGGCAGGGGTAAGCCCTATGAGCGGCTGTATTCCAGCGTTGCTACAGTTGCCTATTTTCTATGCGTTGTTCATGTTTTTCCCGACTTCATTTACCTTGAGGCAAAAGGCTTTCTTGTGGGCGGAGGATTTATCATCCTATGATTCCATCTTTGAATGGACCACGAACATTCCGGTCATATCCAGCTTCTATGGAAACCACGTGAGTCTGTTCCCGATTTTGGCTTCGATTGCCATCTTCTTCTATATGATGATGACCACGGGGCAGAGCATGCAGATGCAGCAGCAGCCCGGTATGCCCAACATGAAGTTCATCATGTACCTATCTCCGCTGATCATGTTGATTTTCTTCAACAACTACGCCAGTGGTTTGAGTTTGTATTACTTTATTTCCAACCTGATCACCATCTTTATCATGTTGGCCATCAAGAACTACATCTTGGACGAGGACAAGATCCACGCGCAGATTCAGGAAAACAAAAAGAAACCGAAAAAAGAAAACAAGTTCCAACGCAAGATGCGTGAAATGATGGAACAGGCCGAAGAGCAGAAAAAGACCGGAAAGCGATAGATATCGGTATTGAAGTTTATGGGGTGGCCCGTTAAACCTTTTGGGTTTAGGGAAGTCATAGAGGCATCTAACCATAAACTTTAGTACGTATGAAACATTTTCGAGTAGCCCTGTTCTTCTTGGTATTGTTTTCTTTGGGTTCTGTGGAATATGCGGAGGCTCAGGTTCGAAGAACCCCTCAAGAAAGGCGTATCGTCAAACGAAAGGTCCGTAGGCATAACCGTAGGGTGGTGCGAAGGACATTACGACGTTTGCCTGCCAACACTCGCCCCATTGTTTTTAGAAAAGTTACGTATTATCCCGTTCGGGGAATGTACTACATCCAACGAAAAGGGATTTATGTAAGGGCTTTTCCACCCCGTGGATTCCGTTTGCGGTTGTTGCCCGCAACCGCTGTGGCCCTTACCGTGAGAGGTATAGCGTACAGCTATGCGGATGGGGTCTATTATCGCAAGGTCGAGGATGAATATGAGGTGACCCAGCCTCCCATTGGTGCTGTTTTGGAGGAATTACCGGAAGATGCCCAGGAAATAGATTTTGATGGAGTATCGGCCTATGAACTCAATGAGGCCGTTTATAAGGCCATTGAGGATGGTTATGAAGTAATCGATGTTCTGGAGGAAGAGCGACAAGATTAGTTTTGTAGCTTCGGAGAAAGTCAAAAAAAAACTCCCTCAAAAACTTTGGGGGAGTTTCCACTTGTAGGTGTAGTTTGGAAAGATTTGGGACTTCAAAGATGCGGCATTGCTATCGGGAAAAAAATAAATAGTTGTAAAAACGGGGGTTTTGTATGGTAAAAGAATCCCTTTTGATGTGTCATCGATGAACGGTATATATGTATCGATAAAAAGCTCCCAAGAACAAATCCTTGGGAGCTTTTTCGTAGTAACCAGCCTGCTTGAATATTAGTTGCTAGTGTCTGGGACGAGTACGCCGTCCAAGACATGGATCACACCATTGATGGCCTGTACGTCAACGGCATCAATACCTATACCTGTATTGCCTGAACCATCGGTTACATCGGCAATATTGTCGCCTGTTCCGGGTAGGTTGATGGTAATGGCGTCCCCTTCCAGGGTTGTGGCCATGATACCATCGGTTAAATCCCCGGAGCGAACATTGGCACCTGCTACCACATGATGTTGTAATATCGGAATCAAATCTGCCTCAGCTGGAATGGCTGGTAGTGCGGCAAAGGCATCATTGGTTGGGGCAAATACGGTGAATGGGTCATCACCCGCTCCATCTTGGGCCGACAGAACACTGACAAAATCCACACTTGGGGTAAGTTCGGTCAGGGCCTGTACCAAAGTGGAGAAATTGGGGTCTGCCACGGCAAAGGTCACCACGGTTGGAAGATCAATGACCGCATCTACGGCATGAATCACTCCATTGGTAGCCACAATGTCGGCAATGGCCACATTACTGACCCCATTCAAGGTTACCCCATCATCCGTATTGATGTACATGCTTAAATTTTCATCCGTATCAAATTCTGCCGCAGTGTTCACATAGGAATTGGTCAATCCGGAAGAGAAGGCCGATGCTCCCACAATCACGTGATTGGCAAGAATGGCGTTCAAATCGTTGGAGTTGGGATTGGTAAATGCTGCAAAAGCATCATTGACCGGGGCAAAAACGGTAAATTCCTCTTCTTCGTTGGATAACAGGTCCGTAAAGGTAGTGTTTCCACCATCTGTTAAGGCCGCCACAAGGGAAGTAAGATTTGGATTGGCCACGGCGTGATCAACAATATTGGGTAGGCCTATAACTGCATCCACTACGTGTACCACACCGTTCAATGCTTTTACATCTGGAGTGACCACTGAGGATACTCCATTAAAGGTAACCCCATCTGAAGTATCAAAGAAGATACTGATATTGGCGTCTTGAACTCCTGTTGCAAGTGTAGAAGTGTACCCGGAACCAAGCCCTGTGAGGTCTGTGCTATAAATTGCACCTTCAATAACATGGTTCAGGAGTACCTGGGTAAGTACTTCCACAGGGATGTCATCCAAAGAAGCGCCATCCAAGAAGGTTTCAAACGCCGCATCGGTGGGGGCGAGTACGGTAAATGGACCGTCTCCTCTGAGCACATTGGGCAAATCACCATCTGCGGCCATAAGGGCAGCTACCAGGTTTTCAAGGTTTTCATTGCCAAGGGCCAAATCTGTAATCGGAACCAGAATAATGTCCGCCAATTCATCCAAGATGGCTTGAGGTAGTAACACCTTATCTATAATGTGTACCACTCCATTGGAAGTCTGCACATCGGCAGTGGTCACTTGGGCAGCTGTGCTGGTGGCATCGGAGATGAAAACACCTCCATCGGTGCTCACGGTCAAGGTAGACCCCTGGAGTGTGGTAAGGGTTTGTCCGTTGCTTAGGTCGGTAGACATCGCTGCGGTACCGCTTACTACATGATAGGTAAGTATCACGGCAAGCAAATCCTGTAGCTGTTCTGAGCTAAAGTCATCCAAGGAATCAAAACCATCCAATTGGGCCAACAAATCTGTAAAAGCAGCATTGGTAGGTGCAAAGACCGTGAAAGGCCCTTCACCACTCAAAGCACTAACCAAGTCATTGTTGGCGCTTTCATCGGCTTTTTGTAGGGCACTTACCAAGCTGCTTAGTTCTGCAGTGGCTTGTGCGGCTTCCACAATAGTTGTTGTGGTTTCTTCAGGAGGGGTCATTCCGTTATCGTCGTCCGAACAGGATACGAACAATAAGGTAAAGATCATTAAGGGTAATCGAATGCGTTTAATTAGTGCTGTCATGGGATTGTTGTTTAAAAGTGTTTAACATTACGAATATAAAGTTAAACAAAATAAATCAATTCTGTTTAACAATATTTATAAAAAGTTTAACAAAATGAATTTTGATTTTAGTTTGAAAGCTGTCGTTTGGATTTTGTGAACCTACCCTACAGTAGTTTAAATGGCTGTTATTTTGTAATTTTGCATCTTATTGAACATGCTATGAAAAAGGTGGTTATCGGACTTTCCGGCGGAGTGGATTCAAGTGTCTCGGCTTATCTCTTAAAAGAGCAGGGCTACGAGGTTATTGGCCTTTTTATGAAGAATTGGGTCGATGATTCCGTAATCCTATCCGAAGAATGCCCATGGGTAGAGGACAGCAACGATGCACTCATTGTTGCTGAAAAGTTGGGGATTCCATTTCAAACGGTAGATTTGAGTGCGGAGTACAAGGAACGTATTGTGGATTATATGTTCAGTGAATACGAAAAGGGGAGAACTCCCAATCCCGATGTACTGTGCAATCGCGAGATAAAGTTTGATGTTTTCCTGAAAATCGCACTGCAGTTGGGTGCCGACTATGTGGCCACGGGCCATTACTGTAGAAAGGGCACTCTCAAGAACGCAGATGGTACGGAAACCTATCAATTGTTGGCTGGGAAGGACCAGAATAAGGACCAGTCCTATTTTTTGTGCCAGCTTTCACAGGAACAGCTTTCCAAAACCCTGTTTCCCATTGGGGAACTCACCAAGCCTGAGGTGAGAAAAATTGCCACAGAGAACGATTTGATCACGGCAGATAAAAAGGATTCCCAGGGACTTTGCTTTGTGGGCAAGGTGCATCTACCTGAATTTCTACAACAAAAACTCAAACCCAAAAAAGGGGTGATTGTTGAGGTGCCCACCACAGCCTCACAGTTTTCGGTCACTGTCCCCAGTTTTCAAAACAAGCAGGAAGAGTTGGCATTTAATGCTGAAAAACCTGTGTATTCCCAATCCGATGGAAAGGTGGTAGGAGAGCATCAAGGCGCCCATTATTTTACCATTGGGCAACGGAAAGGTTTAAATGTAGGAGGTACCAAGGAACCTCTGTTTGTTATCGAGACCGATGTGGACAAGAACATTATTTACACCGGGCAGGGGAAAACCCATCCTGGATTGTATCGTTATACCTTGTTTGTAAAAGAGGATGAATTGCATTGGGTACGCCCGGATTTGGCCTTGGAGGTAGACGGGACCATGGAGGTCATGGCAAGGATACGGTACAGACAACCCTTGCAAAATGCCACTTTGTACAAAACAGAAACAGGACTATACGTGGATTTTGAAGAAAAACAATCCGCCATAACCGAAGGTCAGTTTGTGGCTTGGTACATCAATGATGAATTGGTAGGATCTGGAGTAATTTCATAATACCTATATTGAGGTATGAAAATATTTCGAACCATGGTTATAGCCTTGACCTTTGGTCTAGTTGTTTCTTGGTATTTTGATATCTGGCATTCACCAGTTGAAACCATCGATGAATTGATTGGGAAAAATTATGATTTCGCTGCAAGAAATTATTTTAAAAGTCCTCCTCAATATCAATATGAGGTAAATGTGAATCATGAACTTTCAGAATTTGATGGAGCAATCTTGAACCATAAAGAAAAACTCAAAGATTCCATAGTTCAAGTGTATACCTGGAAATTTATAAATCGCAAGAAAACCATTTGGGTGGGTAAAACCTCTGAATCCGATTCACAAATTATCGATGCAATCCGATATAAGAATGATATTAAATTTTAACTCGCTTAGTCAGAATGCAAAACAGAATCACTGAACTTTTCGGAATTGAATATCCCATTATCCAAGCAGGGATGGTCTGGGCCAGTGGTTGGCGTTTGGCCTCCGCGGTTTCCAATGCAGGAGGTTTGGGGTTGTTGGGGGCAGGGAGTATGTATCCCGATGTCTTGGAAGAGCACATCATAAAATGTAAGAAGGCAACAGATAAACCTTTTGGGGTCAATGTTCCCATGCTGTACCCCGATATCGATAAATTGATGCGGATCATTGTGGACCATGGGGTGAAAATCGTATTCACTTCCGCTGGAAACCCCAAGACATGGACCAGCTTTCTCAAAGAAAACGGAATTATCGTGGTACATGTGGTGAGCAGTCTAAAGTTTGCCTTGAAAGCAGAAGAAGCTGGAGTGGACGCCATAGTGGCCGAAGGCTTCGAAGCAGGAGGCCATAACGGAAGGGACGAGACCACGACCATGGTGCTGATTCCCTCGGTCAAAGAGAAAATAGAGATTCCACTCATTGCCGCTGGAGGTATTGCCAGCGGAAGAGCAATGCTCGCAGCGATGGTCTTGGGTGCCGATGGTGTCCAAGTGGGTAGCCGTTTTGTAGCCAGTCCTGAAGCCTCATCCCACGAACTTTTTAAGCAATGGGTGGTAAAGGCCCAGGAAGGGGATACCCAACTGACCTTGAAGGAACTGGCACCGGTACGACTACTGAAGAACAAGTTTTTCCAAGACGTTCAAGAAGCCTATGCCCATGGAGCCACGGTAGAGGAATTAAAAGCACTGTTGGGCAGGGCTAGGGCCAAACGAGGGATGTTTGAAGGTGATATGGAGGAAGGGGAGTTGGAAATAGGCCAAGTGTCCGGTTTGATACATGATATTACCCCAGCTGCGGAAATTGTCCGGGAAATGATGGCGGAATTCAACCTTGCCAGACAAAAAACACAAGAGTATTAGCAGTTTAGCGGTATAAATGCGCAACTTTTTCATACTTTTAACCGCGCATGAGAACACTAATCCCCACATTGGTCCTTTTTATGCTCGTTTCGCATGGATATAGTCAAGTGGAGCGGGACAAAGCACTTCATTTTTTAGGAGGTAATCTTTTCGGTCTGGCCGGAGCAGGTATTGCCAAACAAATGTCCGAGGGCAATCGGGTGTGGACCTTTGTAGGTTCCGTAGCCGGAAGCGCCCTTGTTGGGGTGGCCAAAGAAGCGGTGGATGCGGGGCAAAGCGGAAACGGTTGGGACAATGACGACTTGGCCGCTACCGTACTCGGAGGGGTCACGGTAGGGGTTACCATCGACATCTTTTCCAAAAAGAAGGACAAAAAAAGGCTAAGGGGCAATTATGCGTCCGTTCCCAAAAGAAAGTTGAATATCCCGAGCCATGAAAAGGATACAGAGGCGCTGGTGTTACAGACCATGCCATTGTCTTTGAACTCCCTTACGCTTTTTCCAGCAATGGAAGAGTAAGGAATTTGAAATTAAATAAGTCCCCGAGCTTTTATTTCCAAGTATTTGTTGATGGTGCTGATGGTCAAGTTTTCAGGCTTGGTCAAAATGGTTTGGATACCATGTTTGCGCAATTCGTTCACAATCAGCTTTTTTTCGTAAATGAACTTTTCCGCCATGGTCTGATCAAAAATTTGACGAACGGTTTCCGCTTCCCTGTCCGCAAATTCATTCAGCTCCGTATTTTCAAAGAAGATGACTACCAATAAATGCTGTTTGGCCATGGCCAACAAATAGGGCAATTGTCTATGCAAGGCATCCAGCGTTTCAAAATTGGTGTAGAGTAGAAGGAGGCTACGCTGGTTCAGATTTCGTTTCACATCAACGTACAAACGGCTAAAATCACTTTCAATAAAATTGGTTTCCAGATTATATAGCGTTTCCAGGATGAGGTTCATTTGTGAGCTTCTCCGTTCGGCCACGACCCGGTTCTCTATCTTATTGCTAAAGGAGAACATACCTGCTTTATCCTGTTTTTTTAGTGCAATATTACTGATGACCAAGGTGGCATTGATGGCATAATCCAAAAGACTCAACCCATTGAAAGGCATTTTCATGACCCTTCCCTTATCGATGACCGAATAAATAGGTTGGGATTTTTCGTCTTGGAATTGGTTGACCATGAGTTGTCCCCGCTTTGCGGTAGCTTTCCAATTGATGTTGCGTATGTCATCGCCCAGAACGTAATCCTTGATCTGTTCGAACTCCATGGTGTGCCCGATGCGTCTTATTTTTTTCAACCCATATTCATGAAGCCGATTGGTAAATGCAATAAGGTCGTATTTCTGCAACTGCAAAAAAGAGGGATAAACAGGTACCTCCTGGGCTTGGTCAAAACTATATTTCCGAGCCAGTAACCCAATGGGGGAACTGGCAAAGATGTTTAGGCTCCCAAAAGAATACACGCCCCTTTCTGTGGGCCGTAGCTCGTAATCATAGGTTTTGCTATTGCCCGAAGCTATTTTGCTGACCAGACCGAAATCCCTTTTTTGGAACTGAAAGGGAATTTCATCAATGATTTTTACCACCACCTGAAAAAGATAGGTGTTGGTGATTTTCAACAGGATGGGGTTCTCGTCCCCATTGGAAAGTTTATCGGGGAGCAAACGTTTCCCTTCAATTTTTCCTTTGGAAGCGAACAGCAACAATACATCAACAATAACAAAGAGGACCAAAAGATAGAACAGAACCTTTACGGCACCATACAGATTAGGTATCATGAAGGATACCAAAAAACCAACGATGATAGCCGTCAAGGCTATAAAAAATCGTTTTTGCAGGTATATGGGCCTAAAAAGTTTCTTCACAATTCGTCTATCTGGGAATTTCTATACTGTCCACAATCTGTTTCACCACCTGTTCCGAGGTGAGGCCTTCCATTTCGCGCTCCGGGGTGAGCATAATACGGTGCGCCAATACGGGGCCGGCTACTTTTTTGATGTCGTCTGGGGTAATAAAATCCCTGCCGTTGATAGCGGCCAAGGCCTTGGAGGCATCCATAATGGCAATGGAAGCCCGTGGCGATGCCCCTAAATAGAGGTTGGCGTTGGTTCGGGTATTGTCCACAATGGAAGCGATATATTTTAATAGGTTTTTTTCCACCACGATCTCTTTGATGGTGCTCTGGTAACCCGCTATCTGTTGGGCCGATAGCAAGGCACTGACCAAGTCTTCCTCAATTCGGGTCTTTTGCTCGTGCTTGCTTTCCAAAATCTGTATTTCTTCCTCAAGGGAAGGGTAGTTGACCTTGATCTTGAACAGAAAACGGTCCAATTGGGCTTCTGGCAGGCGATAGGTGCCTTCCTGCTCAATGGGATTTTGTGTGGCGAACACCAAAAAGGGTGGTTCCATGGCGTATTCCACACCATCCATGGTAATCTGTCGCTCGGCCATAGCCTCAAAAAGAGCGGCTTGGGTCTTGGCCGGGGCGCGGTTGATTTCATCGATCAAAATGATGTTGGAGAACAAAGGCCCTTTTTTAAACTCAAACTCCGAGGATTTGAGGTTGAAGATGGAAGTCCCCAAAATATCACTGGGCATAAGGTCCGGGGTAAACTGTATCCGGCTAAAATCCACATCCATGGTCTTGGCCAGCAGTTTTGCGGTAACGGTCTTGGCCACGCCGGGAACCCCTTCGATCAGGGAATGTCCATTGGCCAAAATGGAAATGATGAGCAGTTCGATCATGTCCTGTTGTCCGATGATGACCTTGCCCAATTCGGATTTTATGCCAGAAACGGCTTCTTGCAATTGGGTAAGATCTACCCGGTTGCTAAATTGTAAGGCGTCGTCTTGTTGTTCGTTTTCTTCCATGGTTACAGCTTAAATGCGTTTATTTTTTTATTGAGTTCTATGCTATCCTGCTCAGTATGGGTCTTTTTTTGTTTCAGATGGAGGATAAATTCAATCAAACCCTTGGTCTCCTCCATACTTTTCCCTGCCCGCGATGCCAAAACCTGAATGGTTTTTTCGCTGAGTGTTCCCGTGTCGATATGGTAGCGACTTCTCAAATGGGCTAGAAAATAGTTTATTTTTTTGTGGATCAAGTCCGTGTAATCCTTGTTCTGATGATATAAGGATCCTACAGCCTGGGCAAATTCCACCGAGGAATTTTTTAAAGGTTCAATGACCGGAATGATGCGTTGTTCCCGTTTTCCGCGAAACAGTACAAAAACCAAAATGCCCAAAACCGCCAAATAGTAGGCCCATTTCAGCGAACCCTGTGTCAGCACAAAACGCATGGGGGAATCAATGATGATTCGTCCTGCTTTTTTGTAGTTGTCCCAATAGAGCTGCTCATTATCCTCCAAATACGAGAAGGTGTGCAATGCATAGTCTTGGTTCCCTTTAAGCATGTAATAGTTGGAGTAAGCCTGTGGAGTGGTGTTGATGATAAAGCTACCTTTCCCAAATTGGGTCTTAATGAAATTGGGCTTGGTGACCTTTTCATCGGGTTGTTCCTCCAAAAAGTTTTCCTTGGTGTAGGTGATATGTCCCAAGATGGTGGTGTTGGTGGAATCCACACTGGTAAAATGGGAATTGAAGATACCTCTGGACAATTCAAATTTCTTGGTGTTGAAGTTGGAATGGGTCAAGTTCAGTACTGCGGTTCCCTCTTTGAGGGAATAATCAGAACCAATGGAAATGTTCAAGGTATCCATCAATGGCCAACCAAAACCTGTAGCGGCCATAAAGACCGTGTTCCCTTGGTGTACATAGTCCAAAAGCTGATGGGTTTCCTGTTCGTCCAAGTCTACATATTCGTTGATGATTATATAATTGGACGACAATAAGATATCCCTTTCCACCAAAGCATCGTACACACTTTCCTGGACGGTTTCAATGCTGCTGTTGGGAAAAATGTTGGGCAGTTCGGAATAAAGGACGTAGCACCCAAAAGGGATTTTGTCCACTGCCGTGTAGGAAGGCCTCCAGTTGATGGGTTTGGGCCGTACCATTTCCGTGATGATGATTCCCAGAACCACCAAGGCAAATAGAGCAATGACTATTTTCGATTTACGGTCCATGGTCATTACGGAATTAAAAGGTTCAGGGTGTCAAATCGGGAGCTGGTCTTGGCGTAACCTTGTTCATCAATGGGTTGCTCGCCATACCAAATATTTTCATAGAGGTAGGATGCTTTTTTGAACTCTTCCTGCAGTCGGACTTCCTTGATTTCCTTGCCATAGTCCACATTGGTCTTGTCAAAGTGCCACTCAATAATACTCTTTTGGGAGAGGAGTTTCAGGACTCTCAGGAATTGGTAACGCACCGCCAATCGGTAATCCTTTTGTTTTAGGGCAGCATCCATGAGGGCGTCCAGGTCTATGGTCTCGATATGGTGTTCGGAAAGGTCTATATCCACAATGGATTTGGCCTTTTTTGAAAAAATGGCATTGAACTTCTCGTTGATGAACATACGGACAAGCAGATAAATGGCCAAAAGGCCCATCAAGCCGTAGATGATATACTCCAAAATCAGTAAGGTCTGTGGGGAAATATCAAGACCAAAGGTTTCCCCAAGACCATTGAGCACCCATCTAATAAATCGCGCCAATAAATTGGAAGATTCCCCCGTCTTGACTTCGTAGTTAAACTCATCCCCCGTATATTTTTGGGAAAGTTCTTCGCCGATTTGCCGGTCGGTGAGTACCGATGCCTCATCAACAGGTATGGGAATACTGTCGTTTTGGGCCATGGTCATCGTGGCACATATCAAAAAGAATATGGTGGTAATACGTTGGATCACTGATCGGTTTGTCCTATTTGTTCAATTTTACTTCGGGTGTTCACATTATAGGTTTTTTCATGCAAGGCATAAAAAAGAATGCCATTCACGAATTGGGATAAACATTGTGCATAGATCATAAGGATGAGCAATAGACAAAGCCCCAAGGTATAAACCACCGTGGAAACCACGGAAGCCCCCACGTCAACATTGCTTTCCACAACATGGAAGGTGTATACCCCAATAATGATCATGGGAATGAGCAAAATGATGAAAAACAATAGGCCATTGAGCAGTCCCAAAATAAAGTTGACGCCGATGGCTCTCCAAAAGTTCTTACTGATAAGGTTCCATCCCTCGCCAAAACCTTCCGTAACCCCTTTGTTTTCTGAAAGCATGCTAAAATAAGAGACTCCTACCCAGCTGGTTATAAAAAACTGAAGGATATACTGGGCAAACATGCCCAACAACGGAATAAAGGCGAAAATTATTGAAGCAATAATAAAGCCCAAATAAATGGGAATGAGCAACAGGATGAAAAGCAAGGTATTGCCCAAGTTGTCTTTGGTCAGTTCCCACACCTTGGTCTTGTCAAAATGCATTCCTTTGTGTTCCTCGTACTTGATCAGGTAAGAAGAACTTAAACTAAAGTTTAGGCCTCCAACCACTAAAAAAATCAAAAAGAACAGGATGCCCCCGGCAATGATATAATACCAGTAGGTGTCGTCAGTGCTTTGACCGCCACCGATTCCATAGATACCGGAACTTTCCGAAATCAACCCCACAAAACCGGACACCAATAGATAACTGGTGATCAAAAGACCAATTAGGAAAATACCATTATAACTGAGGAAAACATTGGTGAATTTCTTGATGTTCTGCCGTAAAAATTCAAAGTAGGTGGTAAGGATGTCCCCAAAATCACGGTTGATCCTAAGTTCTATGTATTTGTCTTTCATGCGATCTATTGAGTACAATTGGATAAACGATATAGTAATACACAATGAGGAACAACGATCCCCCAATGATTAAAAACGCCAACCAGTTGGGCATATTGGCGTAGCGGGTTATAAAGCCTTCAATAAAACCCGCAATGATAAAGAAGGGAATGGTACTCACCACCACTTTTAAACCATCTTTGGCGCCTTTCATAAAGGAAACCCGCCTGGAAAATGTTTTGGGAAACAAAATACTGTTGCCCATAATGAGTCCGGCACAACCCGCAATGATAATAACCGAAATTTCTATGGTGCCGTGCAACCAAATTTGTCGGTTGGCCTCAAAAAACACCCCTTTGGTATAAAAAAAGGTGACAAAGGCACCCAACATAACCCCATTACTGAATAAAATATAGGCGGTCCCTATACTGGTGATTACCCCAAAGGCAAAGGCCAGGAAGGCCACCCGGATATTGTTGATGGTAATGCCCAAAAAAGTTCCGATTTCACTTCCGTTTTTATAAATGGCGGTTGGCTCCCCTTTGGCAATATTGTTCAAGGTCTCGTTCACATAGGCATCTCCCAAAATAAGTCTAAGGAAGGCAGAATCATTGATGGCGGAAATACATCCAATGGCTGTGGCCACCGCAAAAATTAAGAAGGCCACCCCCAAAGTGCTGTGATATTGTTTAAAAAACAGCGGAAATTCCTTGGCCCAAAATTCAATGATACGGTTACCGGATTCCTTTTTGTTCCTATAAATTTTTTGATGTGCCTGTGAGGCCAGGGAATTCAAGTACAATAAAGTCTTGCTTTCTGCGTAATACGTTTGTGCGTAGGCCAAATCGTTTGTGAGTTGGATGTAGCCATCCACAAGGGCATCGGGGTCGGTATGGGAACCCATGGAAATTGCTTTTTCAAAAGCAATCCATTTTTCCTTATTTTGTTTCACAAAAGCAGCCTCGCGCATACGTGGAAAATTCCTATCAGTTAAAATTACGGTTATATGGATAACCTCCAAATCAATACAACGCAAAATGTCAACTTAGATTATAAAATCGTTGGTATTGGAGAGCGAATCGTGGCTTTCCTCATCGATGGACTCATCCTGTACATGTATGCGTTTCTGGTGAACCTGGTAAGTGATGCTTTGGGTTACATCTATGAGGATACCTGGACCCAGCGTGGGTTGGCAGCCCTAATTTTTTTACCGGCCATGTTTTATTCATTGTTGATGCACAGCTTGTTCAACGGACAGACCGTGGGCAAAATGTTGATGAAAATGCGGGTGGTCCGTTTGGATGGCACCCCGGTACACTGGAGCAACCTTTTGGTGCGATGGATGCTTCGGCTGGTGGACATTTGGATTTTTTTGGGCTCCATAGGCATATTGAGCATCCTGTTTTCAGAAAAACGCCAACGGGTAGGGGATGCTGCAGCGGGCACGGTGGTCATCAGTACCAAAAAGAAGACCAAAGTCTCGCATACCATTTTGGAGGAGGTCCATGACGAGTACATTCCACAGTTTACCAACGTTACCTTGCTTACGGACAAAGATGTGAGGTTGATCAAGGAAACGTTTTACATCGCTAAAAAAAGTGGGGATTTTAAGACCTTGACAGCGCTTCGGGCAAAAGTGGAAAGCATCCTCCAGACCAATTCGCAGCTCTATGATGTTCCGTATTTGGATACCGTTCTAAAGGATTATAACTACTATACCCAAAACATGTAGGTATGCTGTATCAGGTAATAGATATTTTAGGTACGGTGGCCTTTGCCATATCTGGGGTCTTGGTGGCCATGGAAAAAAAATTGGACCTTTTTGGGGTGCTCATCATTGCCTTTGTCACCTCGATCGGGGGAGGGACCTTGCGCGATCTTCTCATTGGAAACACACCAGTGGTCTGGATGCGTGATCTCACCTATGTCACCACCATATTTATCACGGTGGTCTTGGCCATTATTTTTGTGAATCAACTTAAATATTTAAGAAGATCCCTTTTCTTGTTTGATACCATAGGCATCGGTCTTTACACCATGTTGGGTGTGGAAAAGGGCCTTCAAGCTGAACTTTTACCGGTAATGTGTATTGCCTTGGGGACCATGACCGCCTGTTTTGGGGGAGTGATTAGGGATATGCTCTGTAATGAGATTCCCATTATTTTTAGAAGAAAGGAAATTTATGCCACTACTTGTATTTTGGGTGGGGCAAGTTATTTCTTGTTTGTGACCTTTCCCATTCCTGAAGATTATGCCTATATCGCAGCGATCTTGGTCGTGATCGGCTTGAGGCTCTTGGCCGTTAAGTTTGATATACGTTTGCCCAACATCTACAGCAAGGAAGCATAGCTCCAAGAGATTTCTATAGATCCATGTATCATCGTATACCAGCATTAACCTTTGGTTAATGGAATTAACCCTTTATTAAGCTTTCTTACTTTCTTGTTAATCTCCCCCTGTGCCATATAGTCCTACTTTGGCACCAAGTTTAGTTGTCTTTATAAATACTAGCAAGGCCGTCCTACTTAGGTCGGCCTTTTTAGCTAAACCATCAACCAATCAATCAGTATTATGAAATCTAAAAAACTACTTTACATCCTTTGTGGTTCGGTCCTTTTCTTTTTTGGAGTTAAAAGCGTTCGGGCGCAAGGATGTGTGGCCATTAGGCACTTCTCCTCATGTGTGGGCAATACTTTGGAAAGCAATTTATTGGGCCCGGGTGATATCCAAATTGGCACTAACTATCGCTATTTTAAATCGTTTAGACATTTTAGGGGAACGGAGGAAGAACCGGACAGGGTCGCCAATGGGTCCGAAGTGATCAACCATTCCCATTCTTGGGATTTTTTCCTCACGTATGGGATTACGGACCGATTGTATACCAGCATTACCATTCCTACGGTGATCAACACCAGATCTTCTTTATATGAGCATGGAAGGGAGGAACGGAACATGACCTATTCCAGAGGTCTGGCAGACATAAGGGTCGGTCTGGGCTATTGGTTGTTCGATTTGGAAAAACACCAGAACGGAAACTTGGCTTTGGGTCTGGGATTGAAATTACCCACCGGCAACTACAACGCCTCGGACATATTTTACAATGTGGGGCCAGAAGGAAGCCCCCAGGTAAGGCCTGTAGATCAAAGTATCCAACCGGGCGATGGTGGTTTCGGGATTACCTTGGATTTCCAATTTTACCAAAAGATAGCCGAAAAGTTTTTTGCCTATGGAGGGGGGTTCTATTTGCTCAACCCTAGGGAAACCAACGGAACGAGAACGTTTCGGGAAACCTTGAGCCCCATTCTTGAGAATGAGGCCATCATGGCCGTTCCAGACCAATTTTCAGTACGGGCTGGGGTGAGCCATAGCTTCTCTAACACCATCTCTGGGTCTTTGGGAGCACGATATGAAGGCGTTCCCGTAAAGGATCTTATAGGCGGCAATGAAGGATTTAGGAGACCGGGGAATGTACTCTCCATAGATCCTGGAATTGCTTTTATGAAAAATAATTTCTCATTGAACCTGAATGTACCCTTCGCGGTGCGAAGAGATCGTCCACAAAGTGTGACCGATAAACAAACTGAGGAAGCCACCGGAAACCCAAGGAACGGTGACGCCGCTTTTGCGGACTATTTGATCAATGTTGGGGTGTCCTATCGGTTTGCGAACAAAAAAGTAAAGGTGGATCCAGCCTTGATGAACGAATTCAAAAATTAGGAGATAGTATGAAGCAGACCGCAAAGCACAATTTTCTGGCAATTACCATTGGGGTGGTATATCTGTGGTTTGGGGCCCTTAAGTTTTTTCCGGACCTCAGTCCGGCCGAAGGCTTGGCCAAGAGTACCATTCATATGCTTACGTTCGGTCTTATCCCGGATACCGTATCTATAATTTTATTGGCCCTTTGGGAAACCATGATAGGGGTATGCCTGATATTTAACCTATGGCGCAGGACCATGGCGGTATTGGCCTTGGTACATATGGTATTCACTTTTTCGCCTTTGCTTTTCTTTCCTGATCAGGCCTTTGGCGAGGGACCGCTCTATCTAACCTTGGTGGGCCAGTATATCATTAAGAACCTTATCATCATTGCGGCACTTTTAAATCTTGTTGATTTTAGTGCGGAGCATATCAAAAACAAGCTCAAATATTCAATTCCGTCACCAGCAGGACTCCATCGTTTAGGATTGATTGGTGAAAGGATTTATCAAAAAAATCTCAAAAAAAGTAAATGATACAACAAAGGCAATCCCACTTCCCGGGAACCCTCCTATGCTTTCTATTCTTAAGTATTTCCTCTTTTTCGCAAACCAAACTCACCGGTAGGGTAGTTGACGCGACCGATTTACAACCCTTGATCGGGGCGCAAATTATTTTGCAGAATGGTCAATTGGGGGGTGTCACCAATGAAAGCGGATACTTCGAATTCAATGTCGATACAGAAACACAAAGCATCCTGATAAAGTATTTGGGATATGAAGAAAAGCAGATTACCATAACCTCTACCACCAGTGATTTGGGAATCTTGGAACTCAAAAGGGCCAACACTACTTTGGATGAGGTTATTGTGAGCGCTTCGCCCCAAAACTTTAAAGAGGATTTTAAGGGCAGTAATTTTCGTATTAATCCGGTTGCATTAAAGAGAATCAATCCATTGAGTACGGAGGAAGTACTGCGTACCATTCCCGGAGTCAACATTGTTGGGGACATGGGATTGTCCAACAGGCCCAACATTAGTATACGTGGGTCTTGGGGGCGACGATCAAAAAAGGTATTGCTCATGGAGGATGGGACACCATCTGCCCCGGCACCTTATATAGCTCCGGGTGCTTATTACAATCCTGTAAGTGATCGAATCGCTTCCATAGAAGTATACAAGGGGGCAGATATGCTCAAATACGGACCCAATAATATGTATGGGGCGGTAAACTACATTACTGCCTTGCCACCTCAAAAACCCACCTTGCGGTTAAAACTCACGGGAGGTCAACGAAATTATACATCAGGACTGTTCTCTTATGGGGGAACTTGGAACAATATTGGCGGACTGGTGGAAGGTGTTTATAAGAAGTTCGATGGATTCACGGACAATTCCTCCGTGGAAATATTGAATCTGAACGCCAAGATTTTTGCCAAATTATCCGAGAATCAATCCCTGTACTTCAAAGTCAGTGGACAGTTTGAGGATAACCAGGCCTCTTTGAGTTCCCAGACCCCATTTACCTTTGAGACCGATCCTACCCAAAACCCATTGGATGCCGATCAGTTTACCATGAGGCGATATGGAGTGGATATCATCCATAAATGGTTGCCCACGGAGCAATCCAGTTTTACGACCAAGGTGTATGCTTCTGATTTTGAAAGGGATTGGTGGCGACAGGTCACAACCAAGGTCAGGGCTTCAGAGGTACAGGCCTATGTGGGCCCGGATATTTTTAACCAACGGTATGGCTATTTAAACGGCAAATCTTTTGATGATGAGGATTATGTTATCGTGGGCCGTGTGGTGAACGGATTGGAAAGCACTACGGATAGCCGTTGGATCTATAGGGTATCCGGAATTAAGGAAACCTTCAAGACGGCATGGGAGGCCTTCAATGCCCCAAGTCATTTTGAAGCCAGCATCAATCTTCATAGGGAAACGTTTAAGGATGTGTTCTTGGAGGCCGATAACACCCGATGGGCACGCTATGGGACAGCTACCAAAGACCTTTGGTATCGATTATGGTCCGTAAATGGCTATGTGAGGAACGAGTTTCAAATAGGTAAGATAGGCGTCATTCCCATTTTACGCTTTGAACATGTGGACATGTACCGTCAAGATTTGATTGCACAAGCCCAAGACCCAACCCTTCAAGGTATAGCAGAAGGCAGGGAGCCCAATGTGTATGATCAGTTTTTACCGGGACTCACCATCAATCATAAGTATGAAAATGGAGAGTTCTTCGGGAGCATCTATCAGGGAATGATCGCTCCATCCAAAGTCTTTGGTTTTTTGGTGGAACAGGATGGTGTGGTGACCAACCCACTTGAGGGGCAGAGCATAAACATTGACCCGGAACTGAGTTGGAACAAGGAAGTGGGATGGCGCGGTAGTGTTTTTGATAATTGTATCAACGGGCAATTGACTTATTTCCACAATGCCAGTCGAAATTTTTATGCCGGGGGACGTAATGAGGTGTTCCAAGAGTTGGGCAAGATCAATGTGCAAGGAGTGGAAATGGCCTTTAATGCCGAAGTTTTGAACGATGGAGGGCATCAACTCCATTTATTGGGCAACCTTACCTATATGCATTCCAAGGTAAAAGAAGGTAGGTTGGAAGACAAAGATCTTTTTTCCCAAGTGGTGCATAGCACGGACACCCAAAATGAATATATCCAGAAAGTGAATTCGAACCGAAATGCCTATGAGGTCTATGTGGATAATGGAGGAGGGGAGACCTTACTGACGGATGCAACTTTGGATGCTTCGGATTTTCCGAACATTACCAAGAGCATCATCACCTTTGGCGATGGGGGCATCAAAGATGCCGAGGCACCCTACACACCCAAAATCAACATGACCGTTGGGTTAAATCATGATTGGAAAGGATGGTCAAGTGGTATCAATTTACATTATGTGGGCGAACAGTTTACCGAGTTCCACAATTTTGAACAGGAATCGGCGGATGGTGCCATTGGAAAATTGCCATCGTTTACCACGGTGGACGCCTTTGTCAATTATGATTTTAAAATTGGTGGCCAAATGGACGCCACAGTTTTTGTGAACGGGAAGAACATAACGGACCGGGTGTACCGGGCATCGCGGTTGAACAGGGCCACTTCTGGGGTTTTTGCAGGAGGATTTCGGCAAATCATATTCGGAATCAACCTGAAAATATAAGTCAGCCTTTTGATGGTTCCCGAGGATGGCTACAGCACTTCTGCTTTTAGGATATAAACGCTTTTCCAAGGCCAGTCCCCATCGCCAACGGGAACTTGATTTATGGCATCCACTACATCCATTCCTTCAATGACACGGCCAAAGGGCGTGTAAGCACCATCCAAATGGTAAGACCCCGGTTTGGTGACCACAATAAAGAATTCATACGGGGAAGCCAATTTGTGTGGGTTGTCCCGCTCGCTACTGGGCATGGATATAGTGCCTCTATGGTGTTTGTGCCCTTTTTGGGTATCGGGCGGAAGCAGGTATCTTCCTATTTTTCCTCGCTTTTGGGCCGTTTTTTTATCATCGGAATTTCCCCCTTGGATGATAAAATCCTTCACCACTCGATGAAATTGGGTACTATCAAAATACTTCTTGCGGGCCAGATAAATAAAGTTTGCTTTGTGATAAGGAACATTGTCAAAGAGTTCAATGGTAAAGCTTCCCATAGTGGTGGTGAGTTTTACCTTGTCCTTCTTAAGGCTCTTGGCATAATCAAAAAAGAAATCGATGGCATTTTCCTCATCCAATACAAAGGCTTCTTCTTTTTCCTCTTCGGGCTCAGGGGTTTTATTGCTTTCAGCTGGGATGGAATCCTTTTTTAAGCTGGTTTCCGTTGTTTTGGATGTATCTTTTTTAGGGTTTTCTCCACAGGATACCAGAAAAAATAATAGTATACTTGTGGCCAAAGCCGATGCTTTCAATACCATGAATTTTATCGATTTTAGTGAAATAGCCCTAAAAATAAAAGATCTTCCCCTACCTGGGGAGGAATCCCACTATAAAATGTCCCCGGAACTTCGGGTGCAATGGTTAAAATCCAATAAGGTAGAGGAAATAAAAACCAAGAAGGCTGGGGTCATGGCCCTATTTTATCCAGATGTGGAACAAGAGGCAAGGTTGCTGCTGATTCTTCGTAAGGCTTACGAAGGCGTGCATTCCAACCAAATAGGGTTTCCAGGTGGCAAGGTGGAGCTTGAGGATCGGGACCTTTTGGACACGGCGCTCCGCGAGACCCATGAAGAGGTTGGGGTGGTCCCTGCGGCGGTTGAGGTAATCAAGGAACTCAGCAATGTGTACATTCCTCCGAGTAATTTTATGGTAACACCTTTCATGGGAATCTATCCAGAGCCCAAACCGTTTGTGCTCCAGGAAACCGAAGTGGAACGGTTGGTAGAGGTATATGTTCGGGATTTTTTGGATGATGCCAACCTGATTGAGGAAATCCTGACCACTTCCTACGCAAAAAACATTCGTGTACCCGCTTATAAATTAAATGGTTATACCGTGTGGGGTGCTACAGCCATGATGTTGAGCGAGATTAGGGAACTTTTACGGCAAGTGCTTTGACCGCTATTTTGTAAATTTGCCCCCAACAATTGTACTATGGGTCTATTCAAGAAAAATCCTTTTGGTCATATCCTGTTTTTAAAACGCTGGTTGATACGCGTTGCGGGAGCAATGACCCATCAGCGTTATAAAGGATTCAATACCCTTGAAATAGAAGGCTCCCAGGTGATACGTGACCTGCCGGAGACCAATGTGCTTTTTGTAAGCAATCACCAGACCTATTTTGCCGATGTTGTGGCCATGTTCCACGTTTTCAATGCCAGTTTGAAGGGGAGGGACGATTCCATTAAAAATTTGGCCTATCTCTGGAATCCCAAGCTCAATATCTACTATGTAGCGGCCAAGGAAACCATGAAGAAAAGCTTGCTCACCAAGATTTTGGCCTATGCGGGATCTATAAGCATTGAGCGCACATGGCGTGCCGATGGGCAGGATGTGAACCGACAGGTGAAATTCAGTGACATCAGCAATATAGCCAAGGCCTTGGATGATGGGTGGGTGATTACCTTCCCCCAAGGTACCACAACCCCATGGAAACCCTTACGAAAGGGAACTGCCCATATTATAAAGCGGTACAAACCCGTGGTGGTGCCGGTGGTCATTGATGGGTTTAGACGTTCGTTTGATAAAAAGGGACTTCGGGTGAAAAAGAAAGGCATTTTACAGTCCATGCAGATCAAACCACCTTTGGATATCGATTATGACAATGAGTCCATTGACTCCATCTTGGAAAAATTGGAATATGCCATTGAGCAGCATCCTTCTTTCTTAAAGGTAATCTCCAAAGAAGAGCTAGCGGCCTACGAAGCAGAAAATCAAAAAAGGAGATACAGCTACCGGGGCGATTAGACTTCCAATTGTTCCAGTTCCCTATAATTTTGTTTGAGCCGTTTTAAAAGAATGCCGTAGAGCAGTCTATAGAACAACCATATCAGTAATAAAAGTAAGGCAATAAGCACTATGGATATGATCACGACCATGACCCAAAAGATGGTGGTGTCCCCATTTTGCACGGCATTTTCAACAATTTGCTGGCCCTTGGAGTCATAAATAAGGATTCCGTAAATACTGATGATCATGGAGACGGTAAAAATGGCCAGGTTGAACCAAACATATTGGGTGACCGTTCTTTTGACGTCCAAAATGGTCTTCATCAGTTTTTTGGAAGAGTCCGTGAAGGATATTTTTCGGTAGTTGGTATAGAACTTATAGATGAAATATAAAATGATGCCGTAGTTGATCAGGTTAAGTACTATGATGGCGGTATGGATGTGCATCGCCTTGAGTTCCTCCATGGACTCGGCGTCACTGAACAAAATGTTAAGCCCCGCCCAGAATACAAATTCAATAAGGCTGATGTAAAAAATCCATTTTACGATGGAAGATGATTTTTTCCATATCATCTTGTAGATTTCGTCATAGGTAAGTTTAGGAAGCTGCGCCTCCTTCTTCTGCCAATCTTTTTTCAAGAGTTCCAATTCATCCACCATGGTCTACGGATTTAATATGGTTCTTAATTTGTTTTTCACCCGGTTCATTTTAACCCTTGCATTTACCTCGGTAATCCCCAAGGTTTCCGCTATTTCGGAATAATCTTTGTCTTCAAGATACAGAAATACCAACGCTTTGTCAATATCCCCAAGCTGTCTCACGGCATCATACATCAATTTCAACTGTCGTTCTTCCGTATCATCATAGGTGTCGGCCTTGATTTTGTGTACTACCGAATCATAATCTTGGGTCTGTACCCTTCTTTTTGATTTTCGATACATGGTAATGGCCGTGTTCAGGGCCACTCGGTACATCCATGTGCTGAATTTGGAGTCTCCCCTAAACTTCGGATAGGCTTTCCATAATTGTATGGTAATCTCTTGAAAGAGGTCACTATGGGAGTCCCTGTCGTTGGTATATAGGCTACATACTTTGTGAACAATATTTTGATTGTTCTCAAGCTCCGTCACAAAACGATGTTCCAGTTCTTTGTTCAATGGTTGGTAAGTGATTTGCTTATATGTAGCAATAAAACCGTTTTTGTTACACTACCACAAAAATGTCCTATTTTCTATAATCCAATGCCGGGGGCCTGTTGCCCAATAAAGGAATATATTCAAAATCTTCCCCGCGTCTTTCAATAAGCTCTGCCTTGGCGGCTTCAACGGTTTTTGGGTTTTTAAAAATATCTATGGCGGTCAGGGTAAGGGTCTTTGCGGCGACCATCATTCCTTTGGTGCCTATGGAAGTGCCTCCGGCCGCAACGGCTTGCCAGCTGTGCGCAGGGGTTCCTGGGACCCAGGTGGCCGTCCCCAAACCTGCCGTGGGTACGGTGAAGCTTACATCGCCCACATCCGTGGAACCATAAGCTCTGGCTTCTTCTTGGTAGGGTTGTATGGTTTCAGCGGTCTTCAAATCCAAGGTTTTTGCTCCCAAGGTCTGGGAAATTTTTTCAGCGAAAGCTTTTTCTTCATCCGTATAGGTTACCCCACCCACCTTGGTGAGGTTGTCATACATAATTTTTTGAAGGGTCAGGTTGGGTAAAAGTTCATGGGTACCTCCGATCATTTCATAGTCCATGGTAGTGCCAGTTCCCAAGGCAGCTCCTTCGGCAGCTTTTACAATTCGGTCGAAAATATCAATGACCACATCTCTTTTGCCGTGTCGGGCATAATAGTAGACTTCGGCAAAGTCGGGTACTACGTTGGGTGCCTTTCCACCATTGGTGATCACGTAGTGTATCCGTGCATCTTGGGGAATGTGCTCACGCATCATATTGACCATATTATCCATGGCTTCAACACCGTCCAATGCAGATCTACCTCTTTCCGGGGCTCCTGCGGCGTGGGCCGAAATACCGTGAAATCTGAATTTGGCCGATTTGTTGGCCAAGGCAGCTCCAGCACTGGCTGCATTTTGTGCTCCCGGATGCCAGTGAAGGGCCACATCCACATCATTGAAGACCCCTTCCCGTACCATGTATACTTTTCCAGACCCACCTTCTTCGGCAGGACATCCATAAAACCGAATGGTTCCTTGTATCTTGTTGGACTGTAACCAGTCCTTTACGGCAATGGCAGCAGCTGTGGAAGCAGTTCCAAAAAGGTGGTGTCCGCAAGCATGCCCTGCAGCTTTGTTGGCCGATGTTTTCTCTGGAACAGCCTGTTGTGATAGCCCGGGGAGGGCATCATATTCCCCTAAAATTGCTATTACCGGATACCCGGAGCCATATTCGGCCTTAAAGGCCGTGGGAATACCGGCGATTCCTTTCTCAATGGAGAAACCGGCATCGGATAAGGTTTCTTGCAGTAAAGCGGAACTTTTCTCTTCCAAATACCCCATTTCGGCAAGGTCCCAAATTTGATGGGCGATATCACCGTATTCTTGGGTTTTTGTATCCAGTTCGTTCAAAATGGTTTTTTGATTTTTTTGGGAAAAGCCTATGGCACCACAAAGAACAAGTGCCATACCGATTAGTAGGGTATTTTTCATTTTCTTGAAGTTTTTAGTCAGGCTTTAAATATACTAAAAAAAGCCTCTTTTATGGAGAGTTGCCTGCAGTGGAATGTGTACATTTACATCCATGTCCACAATGAATATTCCACAATCCAGTTTCCCAAGGGTCGTAATCATTGGCGGCGGTTTTGGGGGCATCGCACTAGCTAAGAAACTCAGTAAAAAGGAAATGCAGGTAATTTTGCTTGATAAGCATAATTATCACAACTTTCAACCCTTGTTGTATCAAGTTTCAACAGGGGGGCTTGAACCGGACTCCATTGCCTACCCCATTCGAAAAGTGTTGCAGGGCTATCCCAATTTTTACTTCCGTTTGGCCAAGGTCATGACAATAGACACTGCGTCTCGCAAAGTAAAGACCAATATTGGTGAAATCAATTTTGATTATTTGGTAGTGGCAGCAGGCTCCGAGACCAATTTTTTTGGAAATGAGAATATCGAGACCAAGGGTATGGCCATGAAAACCATTCCGCAATCATTGAACCTCAGGAGTCTTATTTTGGAAAATTTTGAGCAGGCCCTGCTTACGGACGACCTTCATGAAAGGGATGCCCTTATGAACTTTGTGATTGTGGGGGGAGGGCCAACGGGTGTTGAGCTGGCCGGGGCACTGGCCGAGATAAAAAAAGGGATCTTGCCCAAAGATTATCCAGACTTGGATACCCGAAGGGCCCAAATAAACCTGATCCAGAGTGGGGAACGTATTTTACCGGCCATGAGTGAGCAGGCCTCGCGAAAGGCAGAGCAGTTTTTGGAGCGTTTGGGGGTAAATGTGTGGAAGAACATCAGGGTCACGGATTATGATGGAAATAAGGTAACCACCAACACGGAAACATCCTTTGAATCGGCCACATTGGTATGGGCAGCGGGAGTGCAGGCGGTCAGTATCAAAGGGTTGGATGCCAAAGAGCTATTGTGTAGAGGAAATAGACTAAAAGTGAATGAGTTCCATCAGTTGGAAGGGTTCCAGAACATATTTGCCATTGGTGATGTGGCTCAAATGGAATCTGAGACTTTTCCCCATGGTCATCCCATGATGGCCCAACCTGCGATACAACAAGGCAGGAACTTAGGTGATAATTTAGTAAGGCTGATTGATGGGAAGCCTATGAAGCCTTTTGTTTACAAGGACAAGGGAAGTATGGCCACCGTTGGAAGGAATAAAGCTGTGGTGGACCTTCCAAAGTTCAGGTTCCAAGGTGTGTTTGCGTGGTTTGTATGGATGTTTGTGCACTTGTATTTCCTCATCGGTTTTAGGAATAGGGTAGTGGTGTTCATCAACTGGGTCTACAACTATATCCGGTTCGATCGCGAAGCCCGATTGATCATCAGACCCTATAAAAAACAAAATCAGGGATTGAAAAATCAGCTAAAAAAGGGGAGCTGATCCCAATAACCTTATTGTTCTTTTAAGCCCTATTTTCTAGGGTGATATTCATTCAGTACCTTGGCCAAATGGGCACGGTTTACATGCATGTACACTTCTGTAGTGGTAATACTTTCATGCCCCAACATTTGCTGTATGGCCCTTAAATCGGCCCCGTTTTCCAAAAGATGGGTGGCAAAGGAATGTCTAAAGGTATGCGGACTGATGCTCTTTTTCAATCCGATTTTTTCTGCCAAACGTTTGATTATGGTGAAGACCATGGCCCTAGTAAGCTGTTTTCCCCTTCGGTTAAGAAAAAGAATGTCTTCATGCTCTTTTTTAATGGGTAGATGCACCCGTATTTCGTTTCGGTAGATATTGATGTATTTTTTGTTGATATCGCTGATGGGAACAAACCGCTGTTTGTTGCCTTTTCCTGTAACCTTGATAAAGTCCTCTTCAAAATAGAGGTCGGAAAGTTTAAGGTTCAACAACTCCGAAACCCTGAGGCCACATCCATAAAGGGTTTCCAGAATGGCCCGGTTCCGCTCTCCTTCGGGCTTGGATAGGTCAATGGCCAAGATAAGGTCATTGATTTCGTCAATGGATAAGGTATCCGGCAGTTTACGGCCTATCTTGGGAGTCTCGATGAGGTCCATGGGATTATCCGCTCGGTAATCTTCAAAAATGAGGTAGTTGAAAAAGCCTTTCAAGCCCGAAATGACCCTGGCCTGTGTCCTGGGATTTACCGTTTTGGCAATGGCATAAATAAATCCTTGGACCGTCTCCATATCAATTTGAACAGGAGATGTTTCCATTTCATGGTCTTGCAGATAGTTGATCAACTTCTGAAGGTCAAGAGAATAATTGGTAATGGAATTTTTACTGAGTCCGCGTTCAATCTTCAGATAATTCTGGTAGTCCTGTATTGCCTGTTTCCAGTTCATGGTTTAAATATAGAAACAATAATGGGTAGAAATTTGATGTAATTGAACGATTGGTCAATTCAAAAGGGCCTTTGATCAAATGGGAGCTGATTGGAACTTCAAGTTTGGATATTTTTCACAAAGATTTTATTGGATTTAAAAAAAGGTCATTTTGTAAGGTTTTTACTACGTAAATACACTATATCCCATATTGTTACGTTTTAGCCATTACAAAAATTTAACAATAATGAGAAAAGCATTTTTATTGACACTAGGCCTATTGGTATTGTCCTTTTCCGCAATGGCACAACAGGTAGACAGAACCAGGTTTAAGGCGGGGCTGCAGGCAGGTATTCCCGTTGGGGACGCTGCGGATATATCCAAGTTCAGCGTTGGGTTGGACATGGCCTACTTTTGGGGCGTATCGGAACTTGTTGATGCCGGATTGGCAACAGGTTTTATCAATGCCTTTGGGGAAACCAATACGGTGACCGTGGGCAATGTTACCGTGGAAAGCGAGTTTGAAGATTTTCAGTTTGTCCCATTGGCCGGAGCATTTCGACTTTATCCCACATATGATTTCAATTTCGGGGCCGACGTGGGTTACGCCGTGGGTATCAATGAGGGCAACGAAGGAGGGTTTTATGTGAAACCTTCCATGGGATACAATATTACAGGGAACACGGAACTCAATGTATCCTATATCAATATCAGCAATGATGGAAATTTTTCCATAGTGGCCCTTGGGGTGCTATTCCTGTTCTGATATGTAAAGAGATCCAAAGAAAAACTGGGCACAGCCTCAAATCGCACAGTTGAATTAGTATAAACCATAAACTTAGAAAAATGAAAAAATTACTAGTTGTTTTTGGCCTTGCCCTATTGGGTACGGTAACTGTGAAATCCCAAACGAGCTATAAAGCTGCTTTGGGTCTTGGTGTTGATGCGGTTAATAGTGCCACCTTTATCGGGGCTACTGGAAAGTATTTCTTTACCAGCAACCATGTGGGTCAGGCCGATCTGGGATTTGAGGATGGGGCTACCATGATCACCATCCTGTATTCGTACCACAAAAGATTCGTTGGCGCTGGAGGCTTGCGTTGGTATGCCGGGGCAGGCCCGAGTATTATGCTAGTGGACAATATGGATAATGCTTTTGTCTTACGCCCGCATTTGGGACTGGATTTTAAGGTGAACGGAGTGCCCTTTGTGGCCAATTTTGATTGGAGACCGGCCATTGTGCTCAGCGATGGGAACAATGAAGTGGGTGCCTTCGGATTTGGATTGCAATTCGCATTCAACTAATTGATATTAAATAAATTATGATTAAAAAAAAGGAGCAGTGAAACCCTGTTCCTTTTGCAAAAAAAATAGGATTTCGATGTTGATATAATAAAAACATTCCAAATTTCCTATTATTCTTAACCTTGTGGCATTGCTATATTTGTGCCCTCAACTAAAATTTATACATCGTGAGAAAATTAATTGTTTTAGCAGTATTTTTTACTAGTGTAATCGTTTCAAACACCTATGGCCAGGAAGGATTCGCGGTCAAGGCAGGTCTTAACAATGTGTCTATGAAAGTGGATACGGGAAATAATTTGTTTGGAAGTGTAAGCGACAGTGAGCTTGGATTTTATCTGGGTGGTAGCTATAACTTTGTGGCATCCGAAGAGTTTGACATTGAGCCTTCCATACTTTTTAGTTTTGTAGATGATTTGACCTCACTTTATATTCCAGTGATGGCCAAGTACAAAATAAACAACTTCAACATTCAGGCTGGTCCACAGATCAATTACCTATTGGAGGATATGCCTGATGGTGAGTTTGGTCTTGACATTGCTTTTGGTGGTGGATACCAAATCGATGACAACTGGTTTGTGGAAGCAAGATATGGTCTTCAAGTATCCAGAGGAGGAGATTTTGGCGATGTTGTGGACATCAACACCCTAACTTTTGGAGCTGGATATAGATTTAACTAATCAAGTTCAACAAAACACAAAAAAGCGGGAGTCTTCACTTCCGCTTTTTTTATGCCTTAAAATAATTGGTACTTTTACGATATGAAACTAATGATTATCAATGGGCCCAATCTAAACCTGTTGGGAAAACGGGAGCCCGAAGTGTATGGCAGCACCACTTTTGAAGACTATTTTGCCGAATTGCAACAAAAATTCCCGCAAGTGGAACTGGAATATTTTCAGTCCAATATTGAGGGGGAGCTCATAGGTAAAATACAGGAAGTAGGGTTTGATTATGATGGGATAGTCCTAAATGCTGCGGCATACACCCACACTTCGGTGGGTATGGGGGATGCGGTAAAAGCGGTTTCCACCCCAGTGGTCGAAGTACATATATCCAATACCCACCAACGGGAGGAATACAGGCATGTTTCCTACATATCACCGGGAGCCAAAGGAGTTATCCTTGGTTTTGGATTACAAAGCTATGATTTGGCCATCCAGAGTTTTCTAGGCTAGTTCCTTCAGATACTTTTCATCCGCATAAAAAGTCCCAAAGGGCAATAGGGAGGCCATAAAGAGCATCACAAACTTTTTGATGCCCCATTTGCGCTGCCAACAAAATGCTACGGCCAAAACCACATATAAAATAAAGAGAACCCCATGGGCGTAGCCCACAATTTTATTGGGTTCCATGATATCGGCCCAATACTTCAAGGGCATGGTCATCCCAAACAAAGCGATATAGGAAATACCTTCCAGAATGGCCGTGGCCCTAAAAAGTTTAAGCATATTCTTTGGATTAAATGTGGATTACTTCATCATAGGCAGCTGCTACGGCTTCCATAACGGCTTCACTCATAGTTGGGTGAGGGTGTACCGCTTTAAGGATTTCATGGCCTGTGGTTTCCAGTTTTCGGGCCACCACTGCTTCGGCGATCATATCGGTTACACCAACTCCGATCATATGGCAACCCAACCATTCACCATATTTGGCATCAAAGATGACTTTTACAAACCCGTCTGCATTTCCGCTGGCCTTGGCTTTACCACTGGCAGAAAATGGGAATTTTCCAATTTTGATGTCGTACCCTTGTTCCTTGGCCTGTTTTTCGGTCAAACCGACTGAGGCAACTTCTGGGATACAGTAGGTACATCCGGGGATGTTTCCATAATCCAATGCCTCAACATGCATTCCCGCAATCTTTTCAACACAAAGAATACCTTCGGCAGATGCCACGTGGGCCAATGCTTGGCCGGGAGTTACATCGCCAATGGCGTAATATCCTGGGATATTGGTCTGGTAATAATCGTTCACCAAGATTTTATCACGGTCCACAGCGATTCCTACATCCTCCAAGCCAATGTTTTCAATATTCGTTTTGATACCCACGGCTGAAAGAACGATATCGGCTTCCAAAACCTCTTCACCTTTGGACGTTTTTACGGTGGCTTTTACACCATCACCTGAAGTGTCCACTTTGGTCACTTCCGCGGAAGTCTTGATTTTTACCCCGGCCTTTTTGAAGCTACGCTCCAACTGCTTGGATACGTCCTCGTCCTCAACAGGAACAATATTGGGTAAGTACTCCACTACGGTCACTTCCGTGCCCAAGGAGTTATAGAAATAGGCAAACTCGATACCAATGGCACCACTACCTACTACAATCATTTTTTTAGGTTGTTTTTCCAAGGACATGGCCTCACGGTAACCGATCACCTTTTTACCATCTTGCGGTAGACTGGGCAATTCACGGCTTCTGGCCCCTGTGGCGATGATGATATGGTCTGCGGAGTACTCGGCAGTATCACCATGCTCTCCTTTTACCAAGACTTTTTTACCGGGTTGTACCTTACCATATCCGTTAAGAACCTCGATTTTATTTTTTTTCATCAAGAACTGAATGCCCTTGCTCATGCCTTCGGCCACACCACGGCTTCGCTTTACCACGGCACCAAAATCGTAATCCACATCTTTGGCACTAAGTCCGTAGTCTTCGGCATGCTTCAGATATTCAAAGACCTGGGCGGATTTTAAAAGGGCCTTGGTGGGGATACAGCCCCAATTGAGACAAACGCCTCCCAAACTTTCCTTTTCCACAATGGCGGTTTTGAATCCTAGCTGTGAGGCCCTGATTGCGGTAACATATCCACCGGGACCACTGCCCAGAACAATTACGTCGAACTTGCTCATTAGATCTTGATTTTAGTTGTTAAATTGGAAGCCAGCCTTTGGGCAGGCAGGTGCAAAAGTACGGAATTCAATCCCCAAATCCCAAGCTTGAAAAAGGCAAAATTGGCTTTGTTTGTGAAATCAGTTCGGGTCTTTGCCGAACATCTTTTGATTGAAGGCTTGGGAGCCCCCTTTTGGAATGGAAAGTGATCCCCATTCGTCTCCTTTTATCATTCTTCCCACAAAGGCAATTTGTCCAACATGACTGGCATAATGGGCCAATTGTCGGTTGATGGCCGCTGGAATGGAGTGCTCTTCGTCACGAATCTTTATTTTACTGTTGAAATTGGAAGTATTGATGCTTTCCAGGGCTTGGAACAAACACTGCCATCCTTTTTCCCAGGCGGCCAATAGTTCAGCTTTGGAGGTATAGGGTTCTTCAAACTCCAGTTCCCTGTTGCGCCAGGTTTTTTCACCATCCTCGGTCAGGAAATTGGTCCATCTACTCAACATATTTCCCACCATATGTTTTACAATGATGGCGATGGAGTTGTCCGTTTCGCTATACTTCCACAGAATGTCACTATCGGAAAGTTGGGCAAAGGTTTTATCGCCCATGGTTTTGTACCGATGGAATTCGAACAGGGCACTTGCGATATACTCTTTTTGAAAATCCATTATTCTTCAGAAGGATTGAAACCAATGCTCACGGAGTTGATGCAATACCGTTGCCCTGTGGTCTCTTGGGGTCCATCATTGAACACATGCCCTAAATGTCCACCACAGTTGGCACAAATGGTTTCGGTACGGATCATACCATGGGAAGTATCACGGATATATTCAATGGCCCCTTCCACGGCTTGGTCAAAAGAGGGCCAGCCGCAACCACTTTCAAACTTGTGTTCGCTCTCAAACAGCTTGGCATGGCATGCCTTGCAGTGATAGTCCCCATTTTCAAAATGGAGGTTGTATTGCCCGGTGAATGGGCGTTCCGTTCCCTTTTGTCGTAAAACGTAATATTCTTCGGGGGAAAGGGATTGTTGCCATTCCTCCTCGGTTTTTTCCATACCGTATTTCTTATCCATAAAATAGGGTGGTTTACTTGCCGTCAGGAATAAAATCCAAGGCAATTCCATTGATGCAGTGTCTTTTTCCTGTGGTCTTTTTAGGCCCATCATCAAAAACGTGGCCTAAATGTCCGCCACAGGTGGCACAATGTTCCTCTATTCGGGTAACACCGTACGAGTTGTCTTCTTCATAGGCCACATTTCCTTCAATCTCACGGTCAAAGCTGGGCCAACCGGTACCGGACCTATATTTGTTTTCACTTCGGAAAACCGGGGTGCCGCAACCTGCGCAGACATAGGTTCCCTTTTCTTTGTTTTCCAAAAGGTCGCTGGTAAATGCATTTTCGGTAGCCGCCTTACGGAGCACATAATATTCCACTTCTGTAAGCTCTGCTTTCCACTCTGCATCGGTTTTGGTTACTTTATAGGCGACCTCTTTTTCGGATTCATTTTTCTTTTCCTGCGATATGCCCTTGCACCCTAAACAGGCTAGAAAGGCCACCAAAAACAATTTTTTTCCCATTTTTCTGACTCTTTTAATGAATAGACGCAGTTTTGGCAGTATCCTTTCAAAAATACCATAAAAAGAAAAGTCCCTTCGGAGAAAGGGACTTTTATTCATATTGCGGACTGGAAAATTACTGTAGTTCCAATTTCTTCACTTGGTCTTCACCAATGCCTAAAGAGGACATTACATTTTCAATATTGGAGGTGTCCATTTTTGAGGCATCTGCATATTCACTGGGGATAAAGACAATCCTGAAAAGTTGGTTGTCCGTAAAATCCGTGCTTAGGGTGGAAAGGTCAAAATTTCCATCGATGAACAGTTCCACATCTACATAGGTATGCTCAAAAACATATTGGATGGTGCCTTCGGGCAGAAAATAATTTTGTGGAATCTGGCTCCAAACATCGGCAGTGCTGCCATCATCCAAATCCACGGTTCCGGTATATCGATACACCAAAACGGCGTCTTCCGGAATGGTCTCAAAATCGGTGACATCACCATAATTGATCAAGGTGCTGAAGAGATTGGCATCGCCATCATAATCAAAATTTATTCCATCCACTTCCACTACTTGTCCTTGGATGCCGTCAAGACCGTCCAAACCGTCCAGGCCATCAAATCCATCCCGGCCAGGAGGGCCTTCTGGGCCTTCGCAGGCAACGGTGAACAAGACTATAAAAGCGCCAATAATTGTGTTGAATTTATTCATGATTCTTGGTTTTTGATTTGTATTCATCAGGTTTCTTTTTTCATCAAAATCAAAAAGCATTCCATTTTTTCACCAAGTACAATTTTCTTTGAAAGGATTTGATGAAAATCGTAATCTTGGCCAAGAAGTATTATATTGTGAATACTAAAACACAAATATGTCCAAGGTAGTTGCCCATAGTTTGTTCACAGAGTTTGATATTGACCTTTTTAAGGCGGGAAAACATTTTCGATTGTATGAAAAATTGGGATCCCATCTTACGGAAGTGGCAGGTGTAAAGGGCACTTACTTTGCGGTTTGGGCACCTTCGGCAAAATCTGTGTCGGTCATTGGGGATTTCAACCATTGGAACGCCGATGAACATAAACTCAATGTCCGGTGGGATTCCAGTGGCATTTGGGAGGGATTTATCCCCGGGGTTGACCAAGGCACCAAGTACAAGTACAAAATACAGTCGCACAACAATGACATTTCGACCGAAAAGGCGGATCCCTTTGCCCGGTATTGCGAACAACCACCCAAAACGGCTTCCATGGTCTGGAACGCGGAACACAACTGGAAGGATAAAAAATGGATGGACGAACGGGAAAAACACAATGGGTTGGACAGACCTTATTCCGTTTACGAGGTGCATTTGGGTTCTTGGCGGAAGAAAAATGGCTGGGAATATCTTTCCTATATGGAATTGGCCGATGAGCTTGTGGACTATGTGGACGAAATGGGTTTTACCCATGTTGAGTTCATGCCGGTCATGGAATATCCCTATGATCCCTCTTGGGGATACCAACTGACGGGGTATTTTGCCCCAACCTCCCGATTTGGCAAGCCAGAAGATTTTAAGCTGCTGGTGGATAAATTCCATCAAAAGGGCATTGGGGTCATCTTGGATTGGGTACCGTCCCATTTTCCTGAAGATGCCCATGGATTGGGCTTTTTTGACGGTTCCCATCTCTATGAACATCCAGACCGAAGACGCGGCTATCACCCAGATTGGAAGAGCCTTATTTTCAATTACGGAAGGAACGAGGTCAGGGCCTTTTTGATCAGCAATGCCGTTTTTTGGTTGGATCAATACCATGTGGACGGGCTCCGGGTGGATGCCGTGGCCTCTATGCTCTATTTGGACTATTCACGCGAAGATGGGGAGTGGGAGCCCAATATCTATGGCAACAATGAAAATTTGGAGGCGATTTCCTTTTTACGGGAAATGAACCAAGAAGTATACGGGAGTTTTAAGGGGGTGCAGACCATAGCCGAAGAGTCCACAGCCTTTTCCGGGGTGACAAAACCAGTACATTTTGGTGGACTTGGTTTTGGTATGAAATGGATGATGGGTTGGATGCACGATACCTTGGAGTTCTTTAAAAAGGACCCTATCCACCGTTCTTATGATCTTAATGAGATTACCTTTAGCTTGACTTATGCTTTTACAGAGAACTTCATGCTGCCCTTTTCCCATGATGAGGTGGTCTATGGAAAGCAATCCCTTTTGTACCGTATGCCGGGGGACGAATGGCAACGTTTTGCCAATTTGAGGATGCTGTTTGGGTACATGTTCACCCACCCGGGAGGAAACCTTCTTTTTATGGGGGGTGAGTTTGGGCAATCTTCGGAGTGGAATTTTCAGGAAAGCTTGGAGTGGCACCTTACCCAATATGATTTTCACTCTGGAATCCAGAAAGTTATCAAGGATTTGAACAAACTGTACAAAACCAACCCTGCACTGTACGACAAACAGTTCAGTAGTGATGGATTTCAATGGATAGAATACAACGACCAGGAAAATACAGTGGTCAGCTATATCCGAAAAGGAAACGACCCTAAGGATGATATGATCGTGGTCTGCAATTTTACCCCTGTTCCCCGTGAAAACTATAGGGTCGGGGTTCCCAAGACCTCCCAACTGAAATTGGTTTTTAATAGCGATGATGCCAAGTATTCAGGAAGTGGAATGGGCAAAAAAACCCTTAAGCCGGGAAAAACGTCTTGGAACGGACATTTACAGTCCGTTTTGATGACACTTCCGCCCTTATCCATCGTTGTCTACAAATAGCGGCCAAACTATAACGATATAGTGGCATGTTGTTCAAAACATCTTTTTATTTTGTCCGCCTAAAGTATTTCTTTTGTTAGTCTCAACAAACTGAAGATGATAACCAACACGGAAATAGAGAAACGGGGCAATCAGCACCCCAATCATATAGTAGACTTTAAACAGGAGAACCGAAAACTCCTTTTTACCACCCAGAACGGGGTTATTTTGGAAGTGTCCATTTTACGGGATAGTGTGGTACGGTTTCGGTATGCTACCGAGCATGTTTTTGAACCGGATTTCTCCTACGCCATCAGCGATGATGTGAACACGGGGTTCAACCAACTTGAGGTTCAGGACGAGATTCCTGAATATGTGGTTACCACCAATAAGATCAAGATTTACATCAACAAATCCAATCTCAAGGTCCAGATAACGGATTTGGAAGACAATGTGCTCAACGAGGATGAGCTGGGATTTCACTGGGAAGAGAACTATGACTACGGAGGTAATGTAGTTAAAATGAGTAAGGTATGTCATTCCGGAGAGAGCTATTACGGAATGGGCGACAAGGCTTCGCATACCAATTTAAAGGGTAAGCGATTGAACAATTGGGTAACGGATTCCTATGCCTATGGTAAGGACCAGGAGCCATTGTACAAAGCCATTCCCTTTTATGTGGGGCTCAAGGAAAGTGTGGCTTACGGTATCTTTTTTGACAATTCTTTCAGCACTTATTTTGATTTTGCCAACGAAAAAAGGAACGTGACCAGTTTTTGGGCCGATGGGGGGGAGATGAACTATTACTTTTTCTACGGACCCAAAATGAGCCAAGTGGTGGAAGCCTATACCGATTTGACCGGTGTTCCGGAACTACCACCCCTTTGGGCCTTGGGGTTCCATCAATCCAAATGGAGCTACTATCCAGAACGAAACGTAAAAAAGATTGCCTCTACCTTTAGAAAACTCAATATTCCCTGCGACGCCATTTATTTGGACATTGACTATATGGAAGGGTTCCGGTGCTTTACTTGGAACAACCGCTATTTTCCCAATCCCAAAAAAATGGTGCAGGAGTTGGAAAAGGACGGGTTTAAGGTGGTTACCATGATCGATCCTGGAATCAAAATCGACCGTGATTATTGGGTATATCAACAGGCGATGGATAATGGCTTTTTCTGCCGGAGGGCAGATGGGCCCCATTTTAAGGGAAAAGTATGGCCAGGGGAATGTAAATTTCCAGATTTCACCAACCCCGAAGTTCGGGAATGGTGGGCAGGCCTGTATAAGGAAATGATAGCTGAGATAGGGGTGCGTGGAGTTTGGAACGATATGAATGAACCTGCCATTATGGAAGTTCCTTCCAAAACGGCCAATCTGGATGTACGTCACGATTATGATGGCCACCCCTGTAGTCATAGAAAAGCGCATAATGTGTATGGGATGCAAATGGTGAGAGCCACCTATGAAGGGATTAAGAAGTATACCTTTCCAAGAAGGCCTTTTGTGTTGACGCGGGCCGCATATTCAGGGACACAGCGATACTGTGCTACTTGGACTGGGGACAATGTGGCAACTTGGGAACACTTATGGATCGCGAACGTACAAATGCAACGGATGTGTATGAGTGGGTATTCCTTTGTAGGATCGGATATTGGAGGTTTTGCGGAACAGCCCAATGGAGAATTGTTTGCCCGATGGGTACAGTTGGCAATTTTCCATCCGTTTTGCCGGGTGCATTCCAGCGGGGACCATGGGGACCAGGAACCATGGTCCTTTGGCGAGGAAATCACCAATATAGTTCGAAAGTATATAGAGCTTCGCTATCAATTGCTGCCCTATCTCTATACCATGTTCTATAAGTATATCAACAATGGTATGCCCATGCTACAATCCTTGGTTTTTTATGACCAGGAAGATACCCAGACCCACTTTAGAACCGATGAGTTCCTGTTTGGGGAACACATGTTGGTATGTCCGGTACAAGAGCCCAATGCGCAGGGTAGGCGCATGTACTTCCCAAGGGGAAATTGGTACAGCTACTGGACAGATGAAGTGATTGAAGGAGGAGTTGAAAGATGGGTGCCTGCAGAAATTTATAAGATTCCACTTTACGTAAAAGAAGGGGCCATGATACCAAAATATCCGGTGCAACAGTATGTAGGTGAAAAGGAAATCAAAGAATTAAGGATCGATGTATATTACAAGGAAGGGATAGAGAATTCCAGTGTGTATGAGGACCAGCAAGACGGGTATGATTATAAGAAAGGACGGTTCAGTCTTAGAAAGTTCAGGTTGCGAGGTAAGGAAAATGAATTGATCATTCAACAGTTCAAGGATGGAAACTTCACCACTTCTTATAACACTTTTAAACTGAATTTTCACGGTCTTCCCTTCACCATTGGAACCGTTGAGGTAGATAATGAGGAAGTTGACTTTTCGGAAATCAAATTGAATGGTAACAACTCCATAGAAGTGACCAAGGATTTCACGGAACTTCACCTGATCGGAAAATAATTTTTTGTACTTTTCCTAGACTAAACACTCACACATATTATGAAACGATTTATTCTTACCGCCTCTATTTTTTTGGTAGTTGCTGCGTGTAAAACAAATCCATTTACGGGGAAGAGCACATTGAACTTCTACCCCAATAGTCAAATTTTCCCCATGGCGTTTGCCCAGTACGATCAGTTTTTGGGCGAGAACAAGGTGGTTACGGGAACATCGGATGCACAAATGATAGCCCGAGTGGGCCAACGTATTGCCTCTGCAGCGGAACGCTGGTTGGATTCCAATGGCTATCCTGGCTACCTTAAGGATTACAAATGGGAATACAATTTGGTGCAGGATGAAACCGTCAACGCTTGGTGTATGCCTGGAGGAAAAATTGTGTTTTATACCGGAATTTTACCTATAGCCCAAGGGGAAACCGGAGTAGCAGTGGTAATGGGCCATGAAGTGGCGCACGCCTTGGCAGATCATGGGGCACAACGGATGAGCGCCGGTATGGTACAACAGATTGGGGCCGTGGCCGGGAATGTGGCCATACAGGATCCTGAAAAGCGGAACATGTTCAACCAAGCCTATGGATTGGGATCTACTTTGGGGGTTATGCTCCCCTTCAGTAGAGGCCATGAAACCGAAGCCGATAGGATTGGACTACAGATTATGGCCATTGCCGGATATAATCCTGATGAGGCTGCCAATCTATGGAGACGGATGAAAGAAAAATCAGGGGGACAGGCTCCTCCAGAATTTATGAGCACACACCCCTCCAACGATACCAGAATCCAAAATTTGACCGCTTGGGCACCAGCCGCCAAACAAGAGGCGAGAAAGTTTGGGGTAACCTCATTTAAGTAAATTGATTGATAACATAAAGATGTCATTTCGAATACGTTAAAGACCTATTTTTATCTGCGATGGGTCTTTTAGCCATCGGGATGACATCTTCTTTTTTAGACACTATACATGGCACAGGCATTGGCATTAAAGGGAAGTAAAAAACTATTGAACGCTTGGGCTTTCTATGATTGGGCCAATTCCGTATACAGTTTGGTCATTTCCTCGGCCATTTTCCCCATTTTCTACGGAGCCCTGTTCCGGGTAGCGGGCATAGAGCGAGTGGTCATATTTGGTGGAGAGATAGCCCGTGCCCCGTTGATCAGTTATGTGACCTCGCTTGCTTTTGTGTTCATTGCCATTGTAACCCCATTGGTTTCTGGGATTGCCGATTATTTGGGCAACAAAAGATTGTTCCTGAAATTTTTCTGTTACCTCGGTGCCTTGTCGTGTATCGGTTTGTACTGGTTCTCCTTGGAGAACATCTATTTCGGATTGGTATGCTATTTCTTTGGCTTGGTCGGATTTTGGGTGAGTTTCGCCATCAACAATTCTTATTTGCCGGATATAGCTTTTCCCGAACAGCAGGATGGAATCAGTGCCAAAGGATTTTCATTGGGGTATGTGGGTAGTGTTATTTTGTTGATATTCAATCTAGCCATGGTAATGCAGCCTGATGTCTTCGGCATAACGGACAATGGGGGTGAAGTGGCCGAGATCAAAGCCATGAAATATTCGTTTATTTCCGTGGGGATATGGTGGATACTTTTCAGTCAATACACCTTTGCCCACCTGCCAAAAGGATATAAGCGCGAAGGGGAACGAAAAAACATTGTGCTTAACGGATTTAGGGAATTAAAGAGCGTTTGGCACCAATTGGGGGAAAACACAAGATTAAAGCGGTATCTAGGGGCCTTCTTTGTATATAGTATGGCCGTTCAGACCATCATGCTCATCGCTACCTATTTTGGGGAAGAAGAAATCACCTGGGGCTCGGATAGTGAGCGTACCACGGGGTTGATCATCAGTATTCTGGTAATCCAGATTGTGGCCATTTTTGGAGCTACCGTCACGGCAAGGGTATCAAAAAAGTATGGAAATATCAATACCCTTATGGTCATCAATTGTATTTGGGTGGCCTTGTGTGTGTATGCCTATTTTTTGCAAACTCCGATGGATTTTTACATTGCGGCAAGTTTTGTTGGAGTGGTCATGGGTGGAATCCAAGCCCTGTCCCGATCCACCTATTCCAAGTTTTTGCCTGAAACCACGGATACCACATCCTTTTTCAGTTTTTATGATGTGGCCGAAAAAATAGGAATCATCATCGGTACATTCTTGTACGGGGCAGTGGCCCAACTCACGGGCAGTATGCGGAACAGTACCATCTTTTTGGGCTTGTTCTTTTTAATAGGGATTTACCTGTTGACTAGGGTCAATAGCACCAGAAAATAGAAAACATCATATTATACACAAAAGGCCCCGACATTTGTCGGGGCCTTTTGGTTTCTTGATTGATGACTAAACTCCTTTATCCTTTTGAAATATCTCCGGAGCCTGATGATTTACTGTCTATTTTCTTGGGATTGCCTCGGTAGCTGATATCGCCTGAACCGGAGACCCTGGCCTGTATGGATTCATTTGCGGTAACCCTGACATCGGCAGAACCGGAAACCGCAACGGTAACGAAATCGGCCTCAAGTTCATAGGCCTTTACATCGCCGGAACCGGATACTTGGATGTCCAGGTCAGTGGTTTTACCGGACAGATTGATGTCACCCGAGCCGGATAGGGCGGCGTTCACACTTTTGGCGTTTACGGTCAGAGAAACGTCGCCAGACCCAGAAATCCTAGTGCTGAAATCATTGGCTGCCAAAGTAGTTTTGCCTACAATATCCCCAGAACCTGATAGCGATACTGAACTTATGGATTCGACCGGTACAGTGATTCGGATTCCCTTGCCCCATGAAGAGGGTTTTAGGTTTACCCCTTTTTCCACTTTAATGAGTAAAGTGCCGTTCTTGACCTCGGTTTTAATGTGTTCCAATAAATTGGACTCCCCTTCAAGGGTAAGTTCCCCTTCTTTGCCGGATACCAGGTCCACATCGAACCAACCGGCCAAGGCCACCTCGTCATAATCGCCCACCGAACGTTCAATGGTTACAATGTTGCCATCCCCATTGATGCGTTTTCCCCATTGGGCGTTGGTGGTGGCTACGGCACAAAATGCCAGTGCTAGTGTGATGAGTTTTTTCATGATTGTGTTTTTAGTTTTGTTTTTTGATTTGATTTATTAATTCTGATAGAAGGTGATGCCCCCATAATCACTGGTAATGTTTACCATGTTGCCAGAGTTTTCTTTTCCGTAATATCCCTTGAAATACTTTTCGTGGGATTTTTCTATACTGACGTTCAGCTCAAAATCATCTTTGCCACTTACACTGGCATATTCCGTTCTGATCTCAAAGTCAAAAGCATAGTCGGGATGGTATCCTATTTTTATTCCGGTGTAGTCCGTTCTAATGGTTACATCACCGGCATCAGGGGCCAATCGATCTATTTTTAAGGAACCGTAATCCCCTGTGATGGAAACATTGCCATGGATTTCCCCCAATTTTACCCCAATGTAGTCCCCGTTTCCGGTCACGTTTTTGGCATTGTTCACTTCTATGGACCCATAATCGCTGGAATAGTCCAAATCTCCCATTTCTTCTATGACTGCGTTGGTATAATCGGCCCGAATGCGCAAATTACCCGCCTTTTGAATCGTGAAGCCTGAGTAATCGGCCACAATTTCACCACTGTTGATATAGTCAAAAGTGGATCGGGAGGTATAGTCGAACTTAAGTTCGTTGTTTCGGCCCCGCAGTTCACCCACATCGATCTTGCCGTAATCACAGTTTATTTTGGCGTGTCCATCTATGCGGTCCAAGAAGATGTTTCCATAGTCATTGCTCAGGTTTACGCTGTTCTTAACAGGTAACTTAATAGTATAGTTTACCTGTACGTTTACGTTTCTTCGCTTTCCCCAGTTCCATCCCCAACTGCTACCGCGGTCCCCAAACAGGGTACGGGCCGATACCATGCTGGAGCTGTTCTCAAAATCCACATCAATTTCATCCAAGCGCTCCTGAACGCGATCTTCGTCATTGCCATTGGTCTTGATGTTGACCTCGATGACCACCCGGTTTTCATTCCATGAGGTAATGTTGAGGTTGCCGTAGCTGTTGTTCACTTTAAAGAGCGCATCGGAGTTTACGTTGAACTCTTTCTTAATGGTCTTTTCCTTCGTGTACTTGCCTTCCATCTCTCCCGTACCTGCACTTAGTGCAAGAGGGATTAGGGCTAAAGCCAAAAGGGTGATTTTATATCGTAATGTTTTCATCATTGAATGATTTTAAGTTTTTGATGTTTTCTATCTGGTTCAATACCTCTTTTAATAAATCTATTCGGGTCTGGAAGTTGGTGATCATGGCGTTCAAGATAATTTTGCTGTCACCCCCATTGACCAAATCCTCTTCCAGGGATTCGTAATCGTTTTTTAGCTTTTGCAACTGAAATAGCGTGTCATCAACCAATTGGGCTGTTTCGGGCGATTTTTCGCTTTCCAATAGCTCTACCTGTTGCTCAATAAGATTGGCAAAGTAAAACTCGGTCTGTGAAACCTCCGGAGCGATCTTGACCACTTGCTCTTTCAAACTGGGTTTTGGCCCCAATGCCTGAAAGGACAGTACGCCAATCAGCGCAATGGATGCTGCAATGGATAACGGTTTCCACCAGTTCACCTTCTTTTTGTTCAGGGAAATTGTGCCCTTGTCTTGGTTCAGTTTCTCTAAAAAGCGTCCTTGGTGCCCGTTTTGGGGCTCTTCAAGGTCAAATTGTCCGTGCAGCCTCTCAAACAGTTGGTCTAAATTATCCTCTTTCATGGCAAAACGTTTTGGTTCAATTTTTTTCGTAAGCTTTCCTTGGCTCGTGATATAGTAGTCCTGCAATTGGCGTAGCTTATATTCATAATCTCACTGATTTCTTCGTAATCGTAACCTTCAATTAAATGTAAGGTCAAAGAAACTCTGTAATTGTCTTTCAAACTTTTCATGGTCTCCATCACTTTTTGAGCCTTCAGTTCTGTGTAACCATTGTGGTCTGGAGCAACTTCATCATTATCTTCGACCTTGTACATTATGTCATCCAAGTCCACAGCCTTTGTTTTTTGCTGCTTTTTGTACTGATAAATGCTGTTATTGATCACAATCCGCTTTAACCATGCGCCAAAAGTGACCTCCCCTTTAAATGTGTGCAGTTTCGTGAACGCGCTCAAGAACGATTCCTGCATTACATCTTCCGCTTCGGCCGAGTCTTTTACAATTCGGTAGGCCGTGTTGAACATGGCTCTGTAATACCGGTTGTAAACCTCCATTTGTGCACTTTGTTGGCCTTTTAGGCACAGCTCCAGCAGTGCGTCAATATGTTCATTTTGGTGGCTCAAAAAATGAATGGTTTGTCTTATAGAGGTATGAATTTATCAATTGTTACACTTTTTTTGGAATTTTTAATTTTTAATGGCACAGGAATTGCCTTTTAACAAATGAAAAAAAGCTGTTTAAGGACTATAAACGTTGATTTTAAAGGAGTTAAAACAGTTTGGCGAAAGAATAAAGACATTGTCCTTTTGTTGATTATGACAAAATGACCGAAAAGATGATATGGGAGAGATGAAAATTTCAAATTTTGACAATATAGACTTTCAAGGCTTGGATGAGGATGCGGAATTGATTCCGTTGCTCACCCCAGAGGATGAGGAGCAGATGAACCGGGAGAGCCTACCGGAAACCTTACCGGTTTTGCCGCTTCGGAACACCGTGCTGTTCCCAGGTGTGGTAATCCCCATTACGGCCGGTAGGGATAAATCCATTAGCCTGATCCGCGATGCCAACAATGGTTCCAAGACCATTGGGGTTGTTTCCCAAAAAGATGAGGAAACCGAAAACCCAGGGGTGGACGACATCAATACGTTGGGAACGGTTGCGCGCATATTACGTGTGCTGCAGATGCCCGATGGGAACACCACCGTCATCATTCAAGGAAAAAAACGTTTTCAGATAGAGCAGGTCATTTCTGAAAAACCGTATATGACCGCAACGGTAAAGGAGGCTGAGGAAGTGCGCCCTGAAGAGGGCAATAAGGAATTTGGGGCCATTATCGATTCCATAAAGGAATTGGCCTTTAAGATCATTAAGGACAACCCCAATATTCCCAGCGAGGCCACTTTTGCGATCAAGAATATTCAGAGTAATTCATTCTTGATCAATTTTGTGTCGTCCAATCTTAATTTAACGGTTGCCGAAAAACAACAACTTCTGGAAATCCCGAATTTGCAGGATAGGGCCTTGGCCACCTTGCGCTATATGAACATGGAGCTTCAAAAACTGGAATTGAAGAACGATATCCAGTCCAAGGTTCGTAGCGATATGGACCAACAGCAGCGCGAATATTTCCTTCACCAACAGATGAAGACCATCCAAGAGGAATTGGGTGGCATGTCCTATGAGCAGGAAGTGGAAGAGATGAAGGAGCGGGCCAAGAAGAAAAAATGGAGCAAAAAAGTCAAGGAGCACTTTGAGCGCGAACTGGGAAAAATGCAGCGCATGAATCCCCAAGTGGCCGAGTATTCCATACAGCGCAATTATCTGGATTTGATATTGGACCTGCCTTGGAACGAGTATTCCAAGGATAAATTTGACCTGAAACGGGCCCAGCAGATTTTGGACCGTGACCATTACGGTCTTGAGGATGTAAAACGCAGGATCATTGAGTATCTGGCGGTTTTGAAGCTTCGAAACGATATGAAATCGCCCATCCTTTGTCTGTATGGCCCTCCCGGGGTAGGAAAGACCTCCTTGGGTAAATCCGTGGCTGAGGCGTTGGGCAGGGAATATGTGCGTATGTCCTTGGGTGGACTTCGGGACGAAGCGGAAATCCGCGGTCACCGAAAAACCTATATCGGGGCCATGCCCGGTCGTATCATCCAAAGTTTGAAAAAAGCCGGGACATCGAATCCTGTTTTTATCTTGGATGAGATCGATAAGCTTTCCAACAGTCACCAAGGGGACCCATCCTCTGCCATGTTGGAGGTATTGGACCCAGAGCAGAACGCTGAGTTCCACGATAATTTCTTGGAGATGGGGTATGACCTATCCAAAGTGATGTTCATAGCCACGGCCAACAACCTGGCCACCATTCAGCCTGCGTTGCGCGACCGAATGGAAATCATCAACGTGACAGGATACACCATTGAAGAGAAGGTGGAAATCGCCAAAAGACATTTGCTCCCCAAACAATTGAAGGAACACGGACTGTCCACCAACGATTTGAAGATCGGTAAACGCCAATTGGAAAAGATTGTGGAAGGGTATACCCGTGAATCCGGAGTGCGTGGATTGGAAAAGCAACTGGCCAAAATGGTACGGTATGCCGCAAAGTCCATCGCCATAGAGGAAGAATACAATGTGAAGGTCACCAGTGAGGATGTGGAAAAAATTCTGGGTCCTGCACGATTGGAACGCGATAAATATGAGAACAACGATGTGGCCGGAGTGGTCACAGGATTGGCATGGACCAGTGTTGGGGGCGATATCCTCTTCATAGAATCCATTTTGTCCAAAGGAAAAGGTGCCTTGAACATTACAGGGAACCTGGGCAAGGTGATGAAGGAATCGGCCACCATTGCCATGGAATACATAAAATCCAACGCAGAGGCCTTTGGTATAGATCCCAATGTGTTTGAAAAGTACAATGTGCACATCCACGTTCCTGAAGGGGCAACGCCCAAGGATGGGCCCAGCGCGGGGATTACCATGTTAACATCCTTGGTGTCGCTGTTCACCCAACGCAAGGTGAAGAAAAGCTTGGCCATGACCGGCGAGATTACCCTGAGGGGCAAAGTGTTGCCCGTAGGTGGAATCAAAGAGAAAATCTTGGCGGCAAAACGGGCTCGGATTAAGGAAATCATTCTTTGTGCCGATAACCGAAAGGATATTGAGGAAATCAAAGCGGACTATCTCAAGGGGTTGACATTTCATTACGTAACCGATATGAGTGAGGTGATTGACATTGCCATCACCAAGCAAAAGGTGAAAAATGCGAAAACCCTGTAATGGAATGACAGATGTCATGATCTCATAAAACCTTTTCTACCTATTTTTGCGGCATGAAAAAAATCACCATAGCCATTGATGGCTATTCTTCCACGGGAAAAAGTACCATTGCCAAGCGTTTGGCCAAAGCCTTGAACTATATTTATGTGGATACCGGTGCCATGTACCGGGCCGTGGCCTTGTTTGCCCTTGACCATGGATTTGTGGATGGGGAGGACAATATCCCGGAATTGATCGCGCATTTGCCCGAAATGGAGTTGAAGTTTGTGCCCAACCCCGATTCTGGAAAATCCGACATGTACTTGAACGGCCAAAATGTGGAAGAGGAAATCCGGACCATGAGGGTCTCCGGACAGGTGAGCAAAGTGGCCGCCATTGGCGAGGTACGTACCAAGTTGGTGGAAATGCAACAACAAATGGGCAAGGACAAGGGCATTGTTATGGATGGCCGTGACATTGGTACCGTGGTGTTCCCGGATGCCGAGCTAAAGCTGTTCATGACCGCCTCCCCAGAGATTAGGGCCACCCGACGCTACAAGGAGTTGTTGGACAAAGGGGAGCAGGTGACCTTTGAGGAGGTATTGAAAAACGTACAGGAACGGGACCGCATAGACTCTACCCGGAGCATATCTCCACTACAAAAGGCCAAGGATGCCATTGAGTTTGACAATAGCGATATGGGCTTGGAAGAACAGTTTGAGCGTATTTACGATTTTTCCCAACGGGTAATCGCGAAGCAAGGGTAAGGAAAAGACAGTTTTGGAGTTGCACTTATAGCCGTTGTTGTACGCTGGCTTTTTTTCTTATTAACAAAATCAATTCGCTTAAATTCTTATTCATTTCCTTGTTCATATTCCATTCCAAAGTTTTATTTCCTACCGTGAGTTGGCAAAAAAGCCCGTCAAGAACGATTCCATCTATCTTATTTTTATTCAATTCCTTATTGATTAACTTTTGTAGATCTAAAAATTCCGAATCAGTGAGTTTAATTTTTTTCTCATTTATTGCGAGTCTATCTAAATTAAAGAAACCGTTTTCAAATCCTTCTCTATAAAATTTGGTATTCCAGTTCTTAACTCTCAAAAAGTTGTTGTCTGATGTGGTTAAGCTAACTGAAAATCCGTGAGTCAATAGTTGTCCTATTTCACAGTAAGTGAATCTCAATTTTTCATTTTCGCCTAAATCTAATTCAGTTAGTTCTTTTTTAAGTTCAGTAAATAAAGCTACTGTATCTCTTGATATTCGTTCCATTTTTCAGCTTGCGTACAACGTTCTAAAATATGATTCGTTTAAAAATGAATTATATCGACTGATACCGAAACAAGTTCGCCACAGGTAAGTGAAGTTGGGCTTTTTTCATTGAAGATGCCACTGGAAATGGATGGATACCTATTTTGATTTGATAGAATCCGGTTTTCAATTGATGGGAAATCACCGTTTTACCCTACATTAACATTGAACAGATACCCCACCAAAGCGGTAAGGCCCATGGCCACGGTTCCCCAGAAGCTAATGCGGAGGATGGCCTTTCCAATGCTGGAGCCCCCTGTTTTGGCGGCCAAGGCCCCCAAAATGATCAGGAAAAAAAGCGCAAAGCCATAAAGGGTATATTCCATACTCTCCAAAGGTAGAAAAAGAGTGACCAGAAAGGGGAGCGATCCCCCGGCGGTAAAGGCAGCGCCCGAAGCCAAGGCAGCCTGCATGGGTTTAGCCTGACTGATTTCATTGATGCCCAGCTCGTCCCGGATATGGGCGCCCAGCGCATCGTGTTCGCTCAGTTCTTTGGCCACTGTTAAGGCGGTCTCCTTTTTTAAACCTCTTTTTTCATAGATTTCGGCAAGTCGTTGCAGCTCAATTTCGGGCATGTCGTCCAGTTCCTGTTGTTCGCGTTCAATGTCGGCTTTTTCCACATCGGTCTGAGAACTAACGGAAACATACTCCCCGGCGGCCATGGACAGGGCGCCGGCCACAAGTCCGGCCAATGAGGCCAAAACAATGGGTTCCCGCAGGTCACTGGCGGCCGCCACCCCAATGGCGATACTCGCGGTGGATAAAATCCCATCGTTGGCGCCAAGCACAGCGGCCCGCAACCAATTGCTTCGGTGTATGTAGTGGTTGTCCAAATAAGTGTCCAGTCCTCCGGTTTGTTCTGCCATTGTATTAGGTGTTCAAATTGAGTACAGCAATGAAGTTAACCATTTTGGATCACAGAACGACCGTAAAATACGATTGGGGTGCTTGTATCAAGGCTTTAGCCTTTCCACTAGCATGGAAGAAAAATAGTTGACCCCGGTCCGGATGCATTCCTCATCCACTTGAAAAGTAGGGGAGTGGGGCATGGAAATGATTCCCTTTTCGTAGTTGGAGCCTCCCAAGAAGAAATAGACCCCGGGCACCTCCTCTTGAAAATAGGCGAAATCATCGCCATGATAACCTGGGAACACCCCATACAAGGGGATGGCATTTTGTGCACCGTAGATATGGGCAATACTGTTCAAGGCAAGCGGGGCCAGATTTTCATCATTATAAAGAATATCCTTTTCATAGGAATACACCACGGAAAGCAAATCTTTGGCGTATTTGGAGTTCATAATCTCCGCTTTTACATTTTTTAGCAAGGCATCCAGTTGTGGTTGGTCACTGGAATTGATCAAACTGCTTAGGGTAATTTTCCCTTCAGAATCGTTAACCTTGATGTCTTGCAACAAGGTCAAATAGTCCTTAAAGATGGTATTGGGATTGGCCAGGCCAATTTCAGGGTCCAGCGTGTTACGGGGGTCCCAAAACTTGCTATCGGCCCCTACGGTTTGAAAGCTTTGCAGCAAATTTTTGGTATAATCAATAAGTGCCCCTTTGTTTTGGACAGTGCTTTTGTAGTTGATTTCAATGGCATTGAGATAGGCATAGAGCGGTCCCGGTTTGGTAAAAACCGTTCCCTGTGGTGATGGGGTGATGTGGGCGGCGTAGATTTCTTCGGGCTGGATTATTTGGAACAAAGAATCATGAATCATGGCCTTGGCCCCGGCATAGGTTTCTTCCGCAGGTTGAAAGATAAAATAGATCCTCCCTTCCAAATGTTCTTTCTGACTGGCCAGCACATGGGCCATACCCAGTCCAATAGTGGTGTGCACATCATGGCCACAGATATGGCGCACCCCTTTATTTTCTGATGCGAAATCCACAACATCGGGACTGTCCGAAGGCAAGGCATCAATGTCGGCTCTCCAGGCAATGTGCTTTCCTTCCTTGGCGCCTTTTAGGATGCCTACCACCCCATGGCCTCCAATGCCCGTTTTCACCTCCAATCCAAGGGAACGCAAAAAGTCCTGTATTTTTTGGGCAGTCCGTTCTTCCTGTTCGGCTACCTCAGGGTGTAGGTGAAAGTCCCTCCGGAGGTTCACCAAGCCGTCAAAAATTGCATCAGTATGGGTTTGGATGGATTGATGGATGGAAGAAGGCGCTGCGTTTTGGCTATACATACTCCACCCGAACAGAAAAAAAAGTACGGATACTGCGATTTTGGCTGCTTTTGTGGTTAGGGCCATAGTCTCTTGTTTTTCAGTGATGCTGTAAAATTATCCCGACCCCATGTTTTTTACCTGTCACCTATGTGACAAAATCACTTTTTGGCCAAATTACTGCGTATTCTGCTCAACGATTGGCGCTCAATGCCCAAATAGGACGCCAAATGGGAGAGGCTTATCCGGTTTAGGATGTGCTTGTGGGTCTCCAAGAAATTCAAATACCGTTGTTCGGCATTTTCAAACAAGAAACTTTCCACCCGGTCTGTTTCCCGGGTCAGGACCATTTCGGCAATGAGTCTGCCATACATTTCACTGTCTTTGAATTTGCGATAGGCCTCTTGGAGCTTTTCATAGGGCATTTCAACCACAATGGTTGGTTCCAGGCATACCATATAATATTTGGTGGGTCTCTGGTTCAAAAAGGAAGGATAGTCCGTGGCATATCCCTGTTCACTGGTAAAGCTTGTGGTTATGGCATTGCCTTTTTCGTTGATATAATATCGTCGCACAAGCCCTTGACAGATATAGGGAATGGCGGTTTGTACATCCCCGGCCTTGGCCAAGAACTCCTTTTTCTTGTATTTTTTCAGCATCAGGATGGAACGCGTAAATTTTTGGGTCTCCACTTCCATATGTGGAAATTGTTCCATGAACTGATCAAAATAAGGCGTTGTTTCTTCTTTCAAGGTGTTTTTTGAACGATTATAGACAGATGGCCAAAACAAGTTAGACGCATGGAGGGAAGATCGTAAATTTTATGGAAATAGCATGAGGCTTGAAACCTAGGTATGGGTTTGAATTTAGAGTCTAGGCTGTTTGCGGCTTTACCGAAAGGGTGTTTGTGAAGCAAGATTAGGAAGAACAGTTTAGGACGATATTTGGCAAAAAAGTATGGAAAATCTAATTAAAGGTGTAGAGCTAGTTGCTATTTATTTATACTCTAATGCTTTTGTGCTGTTTGAATTCTCGCTGGCATACTTTTTCAGTACAAGGTTTCTTTTAGCGAAGCCTAACTTTAGAAGCCAAATGTTCGCTGTTAGCAAGATTATGGTATGTGGCAATCCAATCCAGTCCCTTAATCTAGGGGATAGCCCTATTTGGTCATAATAAAAGGACCAAAAAAACATCCAAAGCCCTAAAGTCAAAAAACAGATACAAACAGAGGGACTTCGCTTAATTATTTGTTTGTTCAACCCATAAATTAAAGTGCTTAGCAAGATAGGGGTCAGATAAAATTGAGGGTGACCAACTTTATACAGTAAAAGTATATTCAACCAACAAAATAAAATTGATATTGTTCTGTCAAGCTTGAAGATAACATAAGCCAAAAACGACCCAATTGCCCCAGATATAACCAAAATAGTGCTGTAGGAATCTAAGTTTATGCCATTTGCTTTCAAAAATCTAAAAATCGAAAAAATTTTAGAAACCCTTTCCGTACCCAAAACCAAAGGTCGAATAATACCGTTTCCCCATTCCAAATACCCCATAAAATAGATTAGTGTTATGGTTATAATTGAAGAACACAAGAACTTGTAATCTATTTTTAAATTATTGTTGAAAATTAAGAATGGAATAATGAGTAGGGGGACAAACTTAAACCCAACAGCAATCGCAATAATTATTCCAGATAATAAGCTCTTTTTTTCTAGGTAAAGTATAATTCCCAGCAAAACCAGTGATGAAAGAAAGACATCATTAGATCCGTATTTTACACCAAATATTAAGAATAGAGGATTTACTAATAGGAAAAGCTTTAACCAAGTCAAGTTAACCTCTGGGTTTTGGTGTGATATAAAGTTGCATAATTTAGATATGGTAAAGAAATAAAACAGAATCCATAACCCTCGAGGTATAGCAACTAAATCAGTGACATGTAGATAAGCAAAAAGATTATAGATTATACCATAAGCGTTATCTGAGGCTTTTCCCAAATATGGGTTTCCTCCATCCGAAATTATCCTCCATTGTTTAACATAAGCGATATAATCATGATAATTAGTATTGAAAAGTGCTATGGCAAGTATGCTGATACCAAGTAGTAAAAGCAATTTTCTAACTTGAAATGTCTTTGTTTCAAACCCCATTCTTTTCTAGTCATTGCAACTCCATTTAATTTGGGGATATAGTCCTTTTATTTTTGGTATATCTGGATGGAGTAATGTTCAGGATGAGTTAAGTAATGGGTTTTTGTCTATGAATAATGATTTAAATTGATGAATACACATTCTGGATTGACGGAGCATGGTTTTCAATTGATAAGCAAAACAGTTATCAATAAAAAAGACGCCCTTTTGGGCGTCTTTTTTTGATTAGTTGTATGTTCTCGACTGCGCTCGAACTGACAATCATTACAAATTCGGGATCACCAACACCTGATCGGGATGGATGATATCCGGATTTTTCAAAATATTGGTGTTCGCATCAAAGATCTTGGTGTACTTCATGGGGTCACCATAATAATGCTTGGCGATCTTGCTCAAGGATTCCCCACTCTTTACCGTATGTCTGTGGTATACAGAATCGTCCTCTACGGTGATATTGGCCTTGAGGTCCGAAGGCTTTTCCCCGCCGATCTCCTTTATTTTGTCCCAAAGGATGTTCTTTTCGTATTGGGTGGCAGCCATTCCCTTTATTTTTAGGACGCCATTTTCCTCGGAAACATCCCCGTCCTTGATGCCCAATTTAAGGCCAAGGTCCAACACGGGCTGATACTTTGCTTTTACACTCATAATGGTATTTTTTAGTTAACAATTAGAGCTTTCAAGATAGCCATTATGAAAATGTTTTGCCATTAAATTTTTGTAATACTTTTTTGGGGATAAACCTTTGGTCGGGATACTTTGTAAATCAAAAGATTAATTGTAATTTTGCACTCCTTTTTGGCGAATATCAGGAGATAAAAGGAATTAGTAAAAAACAAGTATAAATCACTTTCACGGAATCGCCCCGCTCCTGTAAAACGTGGAATACAAATTTAAATCAGCACATGGCTGAAGAAAAAGCAAACGTTGAGGTAGAAGAAACTATCGCAACACAAGAAGTACAAGAAGAAGTTCAGACCCAACAGGACCCCAAGGAGTTCCTTGATAGTTTTGATTGGGACAAGTATGAAGAAGGAATTGAGCGCGTAGACGATACGAAGCTCAAGGAATTTGAAACGCTTGTTGAGGAAAACTTTGTGGATACCGCAGATGAGGAAGTTGTTGAGGGAACCGTGGTCCACATGACCGATCGCGAGGCCATCATCGACATCAATGCCAAGTCTGAAGGGGTAATCTCGTTGAACGAGTTCCGTTACAACCCAGACCTTAAAGTAGGTGACAAGGTTGAGGTCCTTATAGACATCCGTGAGGACAAGACAGGTCAATTGGTACTTTCACACAGAAAGGCCAGGACCATCATGGCTTGGGATCGTGTAAATGCGGCCCACGACAAAGAAGAGATCGTCACCGGTTTCGTGAAATGTCGTACCAAAGGAGGTATGATCGTCGATGTTTTTGGAATTGAGGCGTTCTTGCCTGGTTCACAAATCGATGTGAAGCCTATCCGTGACTACGATCAGTATGTAGGCAAGACCATGGAGTTCAAGGTAGTGAAAATCAACCACGAGTTCAAGAACGTAGTGGTTTCACACAAAGCCTTGATCGAAGCTGATATCGAAGAGCAGAAAAAAGAGATCATCGGTCAATTGGAGAAAGGCCAAGTATTGGAAGGTGTAGTGAAAAACATCACGTCTTACGGGGTATTTATCGACCTTGGAGGTGTAGATGGATTGATCCACATTACCGATCTTTCTTGGAGCCGTATCAACCACCCCAACGAAGTTGTGGAGTTGGATCAGAAATTGAACGTGGTTATCTTGGACTTCGATGATAACAAATCAAGAATCCAATTGGGTCTTAAGCAATTGGAGAAACACCCATGGGATGCCCTTGGTGATGAGATCAAAGTAGGTGACAAAGTAAAAGGTAAAGTTGTTGTGATCGCTGATTACGGTGCCTTTATCGAAGTTGCCGAAGGTGTTGAAGGATTGATCCACGTTTCTGAAATGTCTTGGTCTACGCACTTGCGTTCTGCCCAGGATTTCGTGAACGTTGGTGATGAGGTTGAGGCTGTTGTACTTACCTTGGACCGTGAAGACCGCAAAATGTCTTTGGGTATCAAGCAATTGACTCCAGACCCATGGACCGATATCACTACCAAATATCCTGTTGGTTCCAAGCACAAAGGAATTGTAAGGAACTTTACCAACTTTGGTGTATTTGTTGAAATGGAAGAAGGTATCGATGGTTTGATCTATATCTCCGACCTTTCTTGGACCAAGAAGATCAAGCACCCATCCGAGTTTGTTGCCGTTGGTGATACCTTGGAAGTGGAAGTTTTGGAATTGGACGTGGAAGGACGCAAGTTGAGCTTGGGTCACAAGCAGACCACAGAGAACCCTTGGGACAAATACTCCGAGGAGTTTGCTGAAGGCACCATCCACAAAGCTTCCATCGCAGAGATCGTTGACAAAGGAGCTACCATTGACTTCAATGAGGATATTGTTGGATTTGTTCCATCAAGACACTTGGAGAAAGAAGATGGTAAGAAATTGGTTAAAGGTGAAGAGGCAGAATTCAAGATCATAGAGTTCAATAAAGATTTCAAACGAGTTGTGGCCAGCCACACCGCTATCTTTAGAGAGCAGGAAGAGAAGAATGTAAGAGCTGCCAAGAAAAGGTCTACTTCGTCTGACGAAGCTGCACCAACCCTTGGTGATGCCAATGCTCAATTGCAAGCCTTGAAGGATAAAATGGAAGCTGATTCCAAGAAGAAGTAATCAGACCATCCTGAATATAGCGAAAGCCCTGCTGGAAACAGCGGGGCTTTTTTTATAGTGTTGGCATTTTAAAGAATTGCTTACTTTTGCATACAAATGAGTCGGTCGCAAAGCATATGAGTCAAAAAGTACTGCTTACTTCAAAGGAAATAAATATCATACTGCACCGGCTGGCCTGTCAGCTTTTAGAAAACCATTTGGACTTTACCAATACCGCCTTGATCGGCATTCAGCCGAGAGGCGTCTTTTTGGCCGAACGTCTGGCCAAGATCCTTAAACAGGAATATAAGATCAAGGATATCGCCTTGGGCTTTTTGGATATCACATTTTTTCGGGATGATTTTGGAAGAGGGGAGATTCTTAAGGCCAATTCCACCAAGATGAATTTCTTGGTCGAGGACAAAAAAGTGGTCTTTATAGACGACGTGCTTTATACGGGACGAAGTATTCGGGCCGCTTTAACGGCCATACAATCCTTTGGCAGGCCCCAAAGCATTGAATTGCTGACATTGATCGACAGGCGTTTTAGCAGACACTTGCCCATACAGCCCAATTATAGGGGACGGCAGGTAGATGCCATCAATGATGAAAAAGTTAAGGTGATGTGGGAGGAAAATGATGGGGAAGACATGGTATATTTAGTAAGCAAATAGATTAAAATGAGTGAACTGAGTGTAAATCACTTGCTGGGGATAAAATATCTGAACAAAAAAGATATAACGCTCATTTTTGAAACGGCGGACCATTTTAAGGAAGTGATCAACCGATCGATCAAGAAAGTTCCCACTTTGCGGGATACCACCATTGCCAATATCTTTTTTGAGAATAGTACCCGTACCCGACTTTCCTTTGAATTGGCTGAAAAGCGACTTTCAGCGGATGTTGTCAATTTTTCTGCGGGCCAATCTTCGGTAAAGAAAGGGGAGACCCTTATTGATACGGTCAACAATATCCTATCCATGAAAGTGGATTTGGTGGTGATGCGTCACCCCAATCCCGGAGCGGGAATTTTTCTGTCCAAACATGTGAAGGCAGCTATAGTGAATGCTGGTGATGGAGCCCACGAACATCCTACCCAAGCCCTTTTGGATTCGTATTCCATTCGTGAAAAATTGGGGGATGTGTCCGGGAAGAACATTGTCATTGTAGGGGATATTTTGCACTCACGTGTGGCCCTTTCCAATATTTTTGCCCTAAAATTGCAAGGGGCCAATGTAAAGGTATGTGGTCCAAAGACCCTGATTCCAAAGCATATAGAATCGCTTGGGGTATCGGTGGAAACCAATTTAAGGAAAGCATTGGAGTGGTGTGATGTGGCCAATATGCTACGTGTACAGCATGAGCGTATGGACATCAGCTATTTCCCCTCCATAAGAGAGTATACCCAACAATTTGGGGTGAATAAACAGCTGTTGGACAGCTTGGACAAAGAAATTGTGATCATGCACCCCGGACCAATCAACAGGGGAGTGGAGATTACAAGTGATGTAGCGGATTCCGATCAGTCCATTATCCTGCACCAAGTGGAAAATGGAGTGGCCATCCGTATGGCAGTATTATATTTATTGGCATCAAAAATTCAGTAAGATGATTTTCGACAAAGAAGGTACGACCACTATCGTTTTTCAAGAGAAGACCTCGCTTTTCACCTTCATGGACAATCTGAACAAAGCGTATCCCAAAATCAAGCATGACAATATCATTGTCAACCTGTTTTCATTCAGTGCTTTGAAGTCGGGTGATGTATTGGAGTTTTTGGAAATATCCAATACACATAAAGGCGCGGGAAAATCCTTTGTGTTGGTCACAAATACAGTCTCATATGATGACGTTCCTGATGAGATCAGTGTGGTGCCCACCGTTCAAGAAGCCAAGGATTTGATTGAAATGGAAGAAATTGAACGCGATTTGGATCTATGAAGTTGACCATTCTAGGATGTTATTCCGCAACTCCAAGAACGTTTACCAATCCAACTTCACAGGTGTTAGAGATCAAGAACCACCTTTTTTTGATTGATTGTGGGGAAGGCACCCAAGTACAACTGAGAAAGTACAAGCTTAAATTCTCCAGGATCAAACACATTTTTATATCACATCTACATGGCGACCATTTTTTTGGATTACCAGGCTTGATTTCAACGTTCAGGCTTTTGGGCAGGGACAGTGAAATGCATATCTACGGTCCCAAAGGAATTAAGCAGGCCGTAACATTATTGCTTAAACTGGGTGATTCATGGACCAATTTCCCACTTATTTTCCATGAATTGGAATCCAAGGATTCAGAACTTTTGTTTGAGGATGAGAAAGTGAGTGTCCGTACCGTACCATTGGAGCATCGTGTGTACACCAACGGGTTTGTGTTCCACGAAAAACCGGCCCCAAGGACCTTGGATGTGGAAGCGGCCAAAAGGTTGGGTGTGGATCGGAGCCAATTCAACAATATCAAAAATGGTTCGGATGGCGTTTCCAATAGCGGGGAAACCATACCCAATGTCAAGCTTACGTCGGACCCACCTAAACCCAAAAGCTATGCCTTTTGTAGCGATACAAGTTATCATGAACCCATAGTCCCTCTTATTGAGGAGGTTGATGCCCTTTATCACGAGTCCACTTTTTTGGAAACCGAATCCCACCTTTGTGCCAAAACTAAGCATTCCACGGCCAAGCAAGCCGCCCAAATAGCCCAGCAGGCCCATGTGGGAAAATTGATTTTGGGCCATTATTCCACGAGGTATAAATCCTTGGAACTTTTTAGGGAAGAGGCCATGCAGGTGTTTCCCAATGTGGCTTTGGCCGATGATGGCAAAACCTTTGAAATCTAAGGAAAGACCTTAACACAAATAAAACAACTTTTCCAACCGCGATGCTTTGCTGAGATTTGAATTTTGACGAAATTCACATCATGCAGAAAGATTTGAGCGATTACAGAAAATCCTACGAAAAAAGTGCCTTGTTGGAAACTACCATCAAGGAAAATCCCATGGAACAATTTCAAAAATGGTTCTATGAAGTGGAGGCCACGGATGGATTGGATGAACCCAACGCCATGACCGTTTCAACCATTGGGTTGGATGGTTTTCCGAAGAATAGGGTGGTCCTTATGAAAAAGTACACCCATGAAGGCTTTATTTTTTATACCAATTACGATAGCGAAAAAGGGAGGGCCATAGCGGCCAATCCTTCCCTATGTCTCTCATTTTTTTGGCCCAATTTGGAACGACAGGTAATCATAAAGGGTACGGCGGAGAAACTCGCCGAAAACCTTTCGGACGGATACTTTGAGTCCAGACCCGTAGGCAGCCAATTGGGTGCCGTCGTTTCCAACCAAAGTGAGGTGATCGGATCACGGGAGGTTTTGGAAAAGGAATTGGAAGCCTTGGAGAAAAAATATGAAGGGAAGGAAATCCCAAGACCATCCAACTGGGGAGGGTTTTTGGTACGACCGGTCTCCATTGAATTTTGGCAGGGGAGGCCTAACCGACTGCACGATAGGATCAGATATACACTCCAGGAAGATTACGACTGGAAGATAGAACGTTTGGCACCATAACTCAATTGAACATGAAACAGCTGATACTCATGAGACACGGAAAATCCTCTTGGGATTACGAAGTGTCCGATAAGGATAGACCCTTGCTCCAAAGGGGAATCAATGATGCCCATTTGGTGTCCAAAACCTTTGGAAACCATGCGCCTAAAATAGATTTTGCCTATTCCAGCCCAGCAATTAGGGCCTTGCATACCAGTATAATCTGTCTTAGGAACCTTGATTTTGACTTGAATTGGTTCAAGGTGGATAAGGCACTCTATGACTTTTCTGGAGATAGTGTCCAGCGATTTGTGGGCAAACTGGATAATGACCTTCAAACCGTTGCGATTTTCGGACATAATTATGCCTTCACTTCGCTTGCAAATACTTGGGGAGATCAGTATATTGAAAACGTTCCCACAGCAGGACTTGTGCACATTATATTCAATGTGGACGATTGGTCCAAGGTTTCCAAGGGAACCACTGAGCGAACAATCTTTCCAAAACACTTAAAATAAAGAATGGTCAAAACAAAGAATGAATATATAAATAGGGAAATCAGCTGGCTACATTTCAACGCCCGGGTACTTCAAGAAAGTGCGGACAAGAAAGTGCCCCTGATTGACCGGCTTCGGTTTTTGGGAATTTTCAGCAATAATCTGGATGAGTTTTTCAAGGTGCGGTATGCCACGGTAAAACGTATTGTGGATGCTGGAAAAACAGGAAAAAGTGTGTTGGGTGGAGAGAGGGCCAAGGATCTTTTGGAAGAGATCACCAAGATTGTGATTGCGCAGCAGGCCCGTAGTCTGGAAATTTTCAATGAGATTGAAAAGGAACTCAAGGAAGAAAATATTTTCATCATTGATGAGAATGAAGTAAACGATAGTCAAGCCGAGTTTATCCGCGATTATTTCTTTCACAAGGTCAATCAAGAGTTGATGACCATCATCCTGAACGACCTTACCGAGTTTCCATTGTTGAAGGACACCGCTGCCTATTTGGCCGTAAAAATTGTCATGAAAAACGGTTCAGGGGAACGGAAACACAACCGGTATGCCCTGATCGAGATTCCAAAGGGCATTGACCGTTTTGTGGTGCTACCCAAGGAAGGGGACAAGAATTATATCATCATTTTGGATGACTTGATCCGGTTCTGTTTGGATAGCGTATTTACCATGTTCGAGTTTGAATCCATCTCGGCACACATGATCAAGATTACCCGGGATGCCGAATTGGACATTGATAACGATCTGAGCAAGAGCTTCATTGAGAAGATTTCTTCCAGTGTGGAGCATAGAAAAATCAGTGATCCGGTCCGTTTTGTTTATGACAAAAATATCGATAAGGATACCCTTCAGTTCCTCAAGGAAAAGATGGACATTATGGGCACGGATAGTGTGATTCCTGGCGGACGTTACCATAACAGGCGCGACTATATGGGTTTTCCCAGTCTGGGAAGATATGATCTCATGTATGACAAGATAGATCCATTGCCTGTGAAAGGACTTAGCATGGAAGGGAGTCTATTGGAAATGATAGCGCACAAGGATTATATGATCTATGCGCCCTACCACACTTTTAGCTATATCACCAAGTTTTTAAGGGAAGCGGCCCTAGACCCCAAGGTAAGAACCATATTGATTACGGTATACCGATTGGCCAATGATAGTCAGATAGCGTCCTCATTGATCAATGCCGTAAAAAATGGAAAGCATGTTACGGTGCAGATAGAATTGCAGGCCCGTTTTGATGAGCAAGCCAATATTGAGTATGCCAACCAATTACAGGCGGAAGGCATCAACTTGATTTTTGGGGTTCCAGGTCTAAAGGTACATAGTAAGATCTGCATGATAGAGCGGGAAGAAGCCGAAGGAATCAAACGTTATGGTTTTATAAGTACTGGAAACTTTAATGAATCCACCGCAAAGATCTATACGGATTATACCCTTTTTACGGCCCATCAAGGAATCCTGAAGGATATGAGCAAGGTCTTTGGGTTCTTTGAGACCAACTATAAGATCAATAAGTATAGGCACCTGATTGTTTCCCCGCACTACACCAAATCTACCTTTATCAAACTTATTGATAGGGAGATAGCCAATGCCAAAGCGGGTAGGGAGGCCTATATCAAAATAAAGATGAACAGCCTCACTTCGTACAAAATGGTGGACAAACTGTATGAAGCCAGTAGGGCAGGCGTAAAGATCCAGATGGTGGTACGTGGAATCTGTTGCCTTATTCCGGGCGTACCGGGCATGAGTGAGAATATTGAGGCCATTAGTATTGTGGACAAGTTTTTGGAGCATCCAAGATTGTTCATCTTTGGAAACAATGGTGACCCCAAGGTCTATATCTCCTCAGCAGATTGGATGACGCGAAACCTTGATTTTAGGGTCGAGGTGGGATGCCCCATTTATGACCCGGACATCAAACAAGAGCTTTTGGATACTTTTGAGATATCTTGGAAGGATAACCTAAAAGCCCGGGTGTTCTCGGAAAAACAGGATAATGCCTATAGGCAGCCTGCCGAAGGTGAGCCGGAGCTTAGATCGCAATTTGAACTCTACCACTATTATCAGAAGAAGTTGGAATCTTAATACCCCATAAATTTGTTAATACGAAAGTTTGCGGCCATAGACATTGGGTCCAACGCCATACGATTGCTCATCAACAACGTTATTGAGCAGAAAGATAAACCTACCTTGTTCAAAAAGAGTGAGTTGGTACGGGTGCCCGTACGTTTGGGGGAAGATTCTTTTTTGCGGGGTGAAATCTCGGACTCCAGTCTTAAACGGCTTATTAAAACCATGCAATCCTTTGATCTGTTGATGCAGGTCTATGGCGTGGAAAAATACATGGCTTGTGCTACTTCTGCGCTTCGTGAGGCGAGAAATGGTCAGGAGGTCATTGAACGAGTACAACAAGAATCCAACATCAAAATAGATATTATAGATGGTAAACGCGAAGCGGCCATCATCGCATCCACAGATTTAAAGGACGTGATCAAAACCGACCGACTCTATCTCTATGTGGATGTAGGGGGCGGAAGCACGGAGTTCACCATTTTTGACAAAGGAGCGCCTGTAGTCTCGCGTTCTTTTGAAATAGGCACCGTCCGTATTCTCAACAATTTGGTCAAGGATACCGTTTGGGACGACATTAAGGCGTGGATAGCCTCACATATATCCCAGGATCGGTTGGTGGAAATCATTGGTTCGGGGGGAAACATCAATAAGCTGCACAAAATGTCGGGGCGGAAGATTGGACAACCCTTGTCCTATATCTGGTTGAATGCCCAGTACCATTTTCTGAACAGCATGGAATATGAAGACCGCATTGCCGAGTTGGGCCTTAACCAGGACCGGGCCGATGTGATCATACCCGCCACTAAAATATTCCTGAATGCAGCGAAATGGAGCAAGGCCAAGAAAATCCATGTGCCCAAAATAGGATTGGCCGATGGGATGATCAAGACCTTATACTATCAGTAAGATTACTAGCCGTGCATGGTTTCTCTCTTGCCCAAGTCTTTCATAAGACCGGCCTCATAATCCAATAGGTCCTGCCATTTTTGATCTACTACATCCTTATCGCCATACTTTCGGGCAAACGTTAGGAACATGGTATAATGGTTGGCCTCACTGACCATAAGATTGCGGTAGAATTCGGAGAGTTCCTCATCTGCAATTTCTTCAGAAAGTAAACGGAAACGTTCGCAGCTTCGTGCTTCAATCAAAGCCGCATAGAGCAGTTTATGCACCAAATGGGTTTCTTTGCTACCTCCTTTTGGGAAAAACTTCATCAACTCAATTACATACTCGTCCTTACGTTCACGCCCTAGGACCCATCCCCGTTTCAGGATTTTATCATGAACCATGTTAAAGTGGCCCATTTCCTCACGTACCAAGGCGGTCATTTCCTTGACCAATTCAGATTTTTCCGGAAAACCTATGATGAGTGAAATGGCGGTACTGGCCGCTTTTTGTTCGCAATAGGCATGGTCTGTAAGGATTTCCTCAATGTTCTTTTCAACAATGTTCACCCATCTGGGATCGGTCGGTAGTTTAAGCCCTAGCATAGTGGTACTTTTCAAGATTTAGCTGCAAAGATAATGGAATGGCTAAAAATCTAAGTCGAACTCCTTGCGCAAGAGGTCTATGGCAGGATTCTTTTCCCGTAGTTTCTCATACTTTTCCGCTGGGGTAAAGGCAAATTTTTTGGCCACTTCCTCATTCACGGTAATGTGAAGGGTGATGGAATGGTTGTTCAGCTTTTCCTTGAGGTAGTTGAGCATTAGACTTTGTTCCCGTTCCACCTCTTTTTTCATGGTGCTGTTGGGAAGCTCTATCCAAATGGTATGGTCATTCTTTAATTTAGGCACATCGGTTTGGAGATTGCTGGCCAAAATTTTTCGGCCTTTGTCTTCCAATTGATCTACAAAATCGTCCCAATGGGTCTGCATTTCTGCTTCGGTAAACGGCTCTTTGGGGAGCTCTTCGTGATCAACATCGGGTGTTTTGGTGTTTTCGTGGGCTTTTTTAGCCTTAATGCTGGATAGGGACAGCCCGGATACCCTTTTCTCCGCAGACTTTATTTGAATTTTCTTTGCGGGTTGATATTCTTCTTGGGGCTCTTGTGCCAATACCGGTTGGGGTTCAGGTGTTTCGGGAACAGTTTCCGTTACCGAAGTGGTCGCAGTTTTAGGTTTTTCGTTGGTTTTTGGGGGAGCAGCTCCATTGGTTTTGGGCCTTCCAGAAAAAAATGAAGCCGGGATTATAAAATCAGACTTTTTTTTTTCTCCATCATAAGTGATGGAGGCCAATTTCATAAGGGTAAGTTCAACCAACAGACGTTGGTTTTTACTGGATTTGTACTTGAGGTCGCAATCATTGGCCAGATCAATGGCTTTTAAGAGGAAATCCTTGGAGGTTTTGGCAGCCTGCTCCTTATATTGGTTCTTGACATCCTCACCTACCTCCAAAAGGGCTATGGTCTCGGGATGTTGGCATACCATTAAATCCCTGAAATGGGATGCTAGGCCCGTAATAAAATGATGGCCATCAAACCCATAGGACAACGTATCGTTCAAAAGTATCAGGAGCTCTGGAATCTTGTTTTCCAAAATAAGGTCCGTTGCAGAAAAATAGGTGTCGTAATCCAACACATTTAAATTTTCCGTCACGGCTTTACGGGTCAATTCCTTGCCCGAAAAACTTACTACCCGGTCAAAAATGGAGAGGGCATCGCGCATGGCGCCATCTGCCTTTTGGGCTATAATGTGAAGGGCACTTTCCTCTGCCTCAATCCCTTGTTGTTCTGCAATATATTTGAGGTATTCCGTAGCATCCTTTACCGTGATTCGCTTAAAATCAAAAATTTGACATCGGGATAGAATGGTTGGGATTATTTTATGCTTTTCCGTAGTGGCCAAAATAAAAATGGCATGCTTTGGAGGCTCTTCCAATGTCTTTAAAAAAGCGTTGAAAGCGGATTGGGAGAGCATATGCACCTCGTCAATGATATAGACTTTGTATTTGCCTACCTGGGGAGGTATCCGTACTTGGTCGATCAGACTCCGGATATCATCCACGGAATTATTGGAGGCGGCATCGAGCTCAAAGATATTGAAGGCAAAATCCTCATCGTCCCGTTCGGTACCATCCTGATTGATTTTTTTAGCCAATATCCGTGCACAGGTGGTTTTACCCACACCCCTTGGTCCACAGAATAAAAGCGCTTGTGCCAAATGGTTGTTCTCTATGGCATTCAGCAATGTATTGGTAATGGCACCCTGGCCCACCACATCCTTAAAAGTCTGTGGGCGATATTTTCTTGCCGATACAATAAAGGGTTCCAAAATCAATGATACAATTGCGTTCCTACAAATATAAAAATAGGAGCCGTGAAAGTAGTACATGAGTGCTGATGTAACCCTTTTTTTATTAACAATTGCGTTACCTTTGCCGCCAGCAGGCCACCTTACCGCTGCAGCTTTGGGCAACCAAGGTTGAAGAGGAAAGTCCGGACACCATAGTGCAGCATAGCGGGTAACGCCCGTCCGTTGAAAGGCGAGGACCAGTGCAACAGAAAGCAAGTACAGTTCGGCTGTAGTGAAATCAGGTAAACTCTATGCGGTGAAACGCCACGTAAACCAATGTTTGAGGGCTGCACGTCCAAATTGGAGGGTAGGCGGTTGGAGCTTTTGGGCAACCAAAAGCCTAGATAAATGGTAAGGCTCGACAGAATCCGGCTTATGGCCTGCTTTTTTATGCTTCAAAAAAACTGAACACGCTGCCGCCGTATTTACGACTTTCAGAAAATTTTGGGTGTTGGGACAAGTCGGTTTTATCGGAATGTTCAATGATCAATAGACCGTCATCCAACAGCAGTTCCCTTTCAAACACCAAATCCGGAATTTTTAAAAACTGATTCTGGTCAAAGCTGTAGGGAGGGTCTGCAAATACGATGTTGAACTTTTCCGGACTTCGTTCCAAAAACTTGAATACATCAGACTTGGCCGTAGTGATGGGAAGGCCCATTTCCTTGGCCATTTTGGAGATAAAATGCACGCAGCCGGCAAAACTGTCCACGGCCATGATTTCCCCCGCATCACGAGAGGCAAATTCAAAGCTGATGTTCCCGGTTCCTGAAAATAGGTCCAACACCTTGAGTCCATCAAAATAGAACCGATTGTTCAGGATATTGAAAAGACCTTCCTTGGCCATATCCGTGGTAGGGCGTACAGGAAGTTTTTTGGGTGCCGTGATTCGTTTTCCCTTGTATTTTCCAGAGATGATTCGCATTATAGCGTGCTGAGTATGGAAAAATCAATAGTCTCATCTTCCAATTCCTCATAAGGAAAGGGAAGGTTGCCCGGAATAAAGACGGAAACATGCTCTATGTACTTACGACAAAGTTCATAGATGGCATCACCTTCCTCGATGTTCCCAAACAATTTTAGTTGCACTTTTCGAGTATCCAACTGCAACTGTTCCATACTGAATAGGAGGTAGTATAGAAAATCTTCCTTGGTCTGATATTCAAATTGGTTGTAGAAAAGCAGTTTCTTGTTGGAAACCACCATCATTTCCATATCTTTTTCGGATACCTGGATATAACATACAGTTTGGTCCGAAATTCTATTTTGGTTCAGCAATGTACTGATCAGGACCGTTCCGCTATGTTTGAATTCAAATTCACCAAAAAGGTCAAAAATGTAGTTATTGACATTGGTATAGGGTACATACACATTGACGATATCCTGATTGGGTATTTCATCATGGGCAATGAGGTCATTTGCCATGATCTTGGCATTGAATTTTAAATAGTTGGGGAGTTCCTCAGCGTTGAAGAGGGGCTTGGGTACCAAGCTGAACATATTGTTTTTATGAATGACCAAAACCTCGGAAAATTCACTTCCAATATTGCTTTTTTGACCCAACATATTCTTAAGCTCCTTGAGCATGAGATATGGCGTGGAAGGAACTTTGAAAGTTATTTTCTCAAAAGCGAGTATTTTATTGGATACTGTGTCCAGCACACAAAAAGAAAGTCCATTCAAGCCGACTTGAATGGACAATTTTCTAAAAATGTTATTTGTCTTTGACTGTGCTATATCAGTTGTTTTTTCTATCATAGATAGGAGGCCAGTTACCATTTGTGCTTACATCGGTAAGTGAGCCTACTTTAATTTCGGTTCCATTGACTTCCTCTACACTTTGATGTGCGTTTTCCCTATCCAACAAATCTTTGGGTTGGTCATATAGAACAACGTTCTTCTTTACCTTGGCTTCAAAAACAGGAACTTTGTACCCGCTTTTATCAATGATGTTAGCCTTCATTTCAAATTGCTCACCATTCTGGGCATATGGCACATTCATCATGGTCTTGTAACGGCTATCGGCACCAAACAAGGAATCCTTTACTTTTACCTGTCCTAGGGTATCAATGATGACGGTGTCTTGTTGAAGTTCAATTTGGTACACTTTATCGTATCTCATGAAAGAGGAATCTTTTTGAGAAGTGATAGTGTAGTTTCCAGTATCGATAAACTGTATTAGGCTATTGAAATTGCCGGCATACCTTCCATTTACGGTTTTATAGGCTTCTTGTGAATCCCTAATGTCTTTAAGTTTGGCAATTACTTGTGAAAATCTTTCTTTTCTTACTTTGTTAAATTCTATGGGGGCGTTAATGGATTGGTAAATTTTATATCCGAGGAAAATGCTCAAAAGACCAAAGGCAATTACAAGTACAGGCTTTATTTTTTGAGGTAAAAATCTGTCAATCAGGAATACAAGCCCTATGGTCAAAAGGGCAATCAATACAACGATAAGGATTAAGTTTAACATATCTGCTACTGTCTTTCTAAGTTAATTTAGTGGTTACAGACAAATCTACAATTTTTTTTTAATCACGAAACTTTTTGCTTTAAAAATCCATGCTTACTTTAGATGCTCATGGACCATCCCACAGCACCTAAATTTTTAAGCATTTTAGCCGAAAAGTTCCCCCATCTTCCTACCGAAAAACAGGAGGTGGCCTTAACAAAATTGGCCCAATTTGTATTGAATGGCAAAAAGGACGAGATATTTCTGTTAAAGGGGTTTGCAGGAACAGGAAAAACCACTATTGTGGCCACATTGGTGAGCAGCCTTTGGAAGGTAAAGATGAGCGCCGTGCTCATGGCCCCGACCGGAAGGGCGGCCAAAGTCATGTCCGTCTATTCTGGTAGCCAGGCGTTCACTATCCACAAGAAGATCTACTTTCCCAAAAAACAATCCGGAGGAGGAATCCAATTTGTCCTGGCACCGAACAAGCATAGAAATACACTGTTTATAGTAGATGAGGCTTCCATGATTCCTGATAGCCCTGCCGATTCCAAACTTTTTGAGAATGGTTCCCTACTGGACGACCTTATCTTTTATGTACACTCCGGCCATAATTGTAAACTCATATTGATTGGGGATACGGCACAGTTGCCCCCGGTGAAATTGGAATTGAGTCCGGCCTTGGATGAAGATCGACTGTCCCTTAATTATAATAAGGAAGTCAATTATTTGGAACTGGATGAGGTCATGCGCCAATCCGATGATTCCGGAATCCTGTACAACGCTACCAATTTAAGGGAGCAACTACAAACCCATTTTTTTGATGGCTTCAAGTTTCAACTGGGCTCCTTTACCGATATCGTCCGCCTTATTGATGGAACGGAAATACAAGAGGCTATAGACAGTTCGTACCATCAGAATGGCAAGGAAGAGACCGCCATCATTGTCCGTTCCAACAAACGCGCCAATCTGTACAACCAGAATATACGGGAGCGCATCCTTTTTTTGGACAATGACATTGCCGTGGGGGATTATATGATGGTGGTGAAGAACAATTATTTTTGGCTTAGGCCCAATTCCGAAGCGGGATTTATTGCCAATGGCGACATTATTGAAGTACTGGAGCTTTTTGCCATAAAGGAACTCTATGGGTTCAGGTTTGCCGAAGTGAAGGTGAAAATGGTGGACTATCCCAATCAGAAACCTTTTGAAACGGTGCTATTATTGGATACCATCGATTCGGTGACCCCATCACTTTCCTATGAAGACGGAAATAAACTATACCAAGAAGTACTAAAGGATTATGCCCATGAAAAGTCCAAGTACAAAAAGTTCTTGGGAGTAAAGAACAATAAGTTCTTCAATGCGCTGCAAGTGAAGTTCTCCTATGCCATTACCTGTCATAAATCCCAGGGAGGGCAGTGGGAAACCGTTTTTGTGGAACAACCTTATTTGCCCAATGGGGTTGACAAAGATTATTTGAGATGGCTTTACACTGCGGTGACAAGGGCCAAGCGACAACTCTTCTTGATTGGATTCAAAGATGATTTTTTTGTTGACGGGGAATAGCCTATTTTAGACAAGACCATGAATATTGAACCGAATACCATTATTAGTATTTTCTTGGGCATTGGCTTGGCGGCTTCCGTTGGGTTTAGGGTGTTTTTACCCCTTTTTGCCCTTAGTTTGGCAGCTTATTTGGACGTTTGGGAGCTCAATGCCAGCTGGCAATGGATCGGCAGTTTGGCGGCATTGATTACCCTAGGGGTGGCGACCTTGGTTGAAATTTTTGCCTATTTCATTCCTTGGGTAGACAATGCCTTGGACAGTTTGGCCGTTCCTTTGGCGGGAATTGCCGGTACGGCGGTAATGGTATCCACAGTGGCCAATTTGGACCCAATGACCACCTGGACCTTGGCCATCATTGCCGGAGGTGGAACTGCAACAGCCATTAAAGGGGCCAATGCGGCAGGTAGAATGACCTCGACCGCTACCACTGGCGGAGTGGCCAACCCTATAGTCTCCACTGTGGAAACAGGAGCGGCAGTGGCTGTTTCAACCGCTTCCATATTGGCACCCCCCATCGCAGCCATCCTGGTCATCATTATTTTAGTGATCATTTTTAGGATCTACCGCAGAATACGACCGAAAAAGTAACCTCAATCAATAATTTTTAGATAAGTGAAGATAATTTCCATGATACCGGCCCGGTACCAGGCCTCAAGATTTCCTGCAAAACTGATGCAGGACCTTCAGGGCAAACCAGTGATTGTTAGAACCTACGAAGCTGCCGTCAATACAGGACTTTTTGATGAAGTCTACGTGGTGACCGATAGTGATATCATCTCCAAAGTTATCTCCGAAATAGGAGGTAAGGTGATCATGAGCAAGGAAAAGCACGAAAGTGGGAGTGATAGGATAGCAGAGGCTGTGGTGGATATGGAAGTGGATATCGTGATCAATGTACAGGGCGATGAGCCCTTTATAGATGGCGAAAGCTTGGAAAAAATCATAGCGGTGTTCAGGAAGGATGAAAAAAAAGAAATAGATTTAGCTTCGCTAATGACGCCAATCACGGATTGGGAGGAAATCTCTAATCCCAACACGGTAAAGGTCATTGTGGACAATCAAAATTGTGCACTGTATTTTTCCCGTTCCCCCATTCCCTATCCAAGGGACCAAGAGGTGGAAGCCACCTATTACAAACACAAAGGCATATACGCCTTTAGAAAAAGAGCATTGATGGATTTTCAACGGTTGCCCATGTTGCCTTTGGAAGCCAAGGAAAAAATAGAGGCCATCCGCTTTTTGGAATATGGTAAAAAAATAAAAATGGTGGAAACCCATGTAACAGGCATAGAAATTGACACCCCTGAAGACTTGGAACGAGCCAATAAAGCATGGAAGTAGATTTTAGCAACATAAAGGTCATAGGATTTGACGCGGATGACACCCTTTGGGTGAACGAAACCTATTTTAGGGAAACCGAGGAGCGTTTTGCCGAATTGTTGGAAGAGTATGAGACCAAGAACAAGGTGGATCAAGAATTGTTCAAAATGGAAATGGACAATCTGGAACTGTATGGATATGGTATAAAAGGATTCATGCTTTCCATGATAGAATCCGCCTTGGACCTGTCCAACGGAAAGATTTCCCAAGAGACCATTTCGAAAATACTCGAGTTGGGCAAAAATATGATTGCCCACCCTGTGGAACTGTTGGATGGAGTGGAAGAAGTACTTTCCCAACTTGTGGGAAGATATAGATTGATTGTCTTGACCAAGGGCGACCTTTTGGATCAAGAAAGAAAATTGGAAAAATCCGGACTCTCCAAATATTTCCATCATGTGGAAGTGTTGAGTGAGAAAAAGGAAACTAATTATAGCAATTTGTTGGAGCATCTGAACATTGATGTCAACGAATTTTTGATGATAGGGAACTCCCTAAAATCAGATGTATTGCCTATATTGAACATTGGGGCTAAGGCGGTGCACATACCCTTCCATACCACATGGGTACATGAGATGGTGCCGGAAACGGAACAGGTGAACGACCATTTGAAGCTTAATGGCCTCAAGGATGTTTTGAAGTATTTGTAGAATATTGATGATAAGGAGTGATTTGAGAAAAGAAACGATTTCAACGAATAGAATTAAGACCTATAGAAATTTCCCCATGGTACCCCGGGTGGTTTTTGGCCGTGGAAGTTTTTCGCAATTGAACGAAATCTTATTACCTAAACGGAAAAATGCTGATGCACCCTTCATCTTTTTGGTGGATGATTTTTTTGAGGACAAGGATTTTGTATCCCGTATTCCGTTGATGTTCAACGACCAAGTTATTTTTATTTCGGCGGATGAAGAGCCCAAAACGGCACAAGTGGATGCTTTGGTGTCGCGTATAAAGGAACAATTTGATGAGTCTCCTTCCGGGATCATTGGTATTGGAGGAGGCACACTATTGGATTTGGCCAAGGCAGTGGCCATTTTGTTGAATAATACAGGATTGGCCAAGGACTACCAAGGATGGGACTTGGTAAGTAGGCCCGCGGTCTACCACGTAGGCATTCCGACCATTAGTGGAACAGGGGCGGAAGTTTCCAGGACTACGGTCTTATTGGGCCCCGAGAAAAAATTGGGAATCAATTCGAACCATACTACCTATGATCAGGTGATTTTGGACCCAGACCTTGCCGTTACTGTGCCTAGTGAACAATGGTTTTATACGGGGATGGACTGTTTTATTCATTGCGTGGAATCGCTGACCGGAAGCTATTTAAATGCTTTTAGCCAAAGTTATGGCGAAAAGGCCATGGAGCTTTGCAAGGAGGTTTTTCTCGGAGATATCCCTGAAGATGAGTCGCGGGACAAGTTAATGATGGCATCCTGGCACGGAGGAATGAGTATTGCCTACTCCCAAGTGGGGATTGCACATGCCATGAGCTATGGACTCTCCTATCTTTTGGGAACCAAGCACGGGATAGGAAATTGTTTGGTGTTTCAACATTTGGAAGAATATTATCCCGAAGGAGTGGCGCTTTTTAGGCAAATGCAGGAGAAACATCAAATAAAGCTTCCTAAAGGAGTGTGTTCCAACCTAACCCAGGATGATTTTGATATCATGGTAAATGTTTCCTTGGGAATGGAACCTCTATGGGAAAATGCACTTGGTGAGGACTGGAAAAAAATCATGACCCCGGAACGTCTTCAGGCTTTGTATCAAAAAATATAGGACACCTTGGATACCTATCAAGGGTCTTAAAAAGAAGAATGCATAAACTGTCCAAATTCATATACTTCAAGATTTTGGGCTGGAAACTCAACGGTTCGTTTCCAGATTTGGATAAATGTGTGGTCATTGTAGTGCCACATACCCATTGGTTGGACTTTTTCTTGGGACTGTTGGTACGAAAGGTTGTCAACCAAGAAATCAACTATATCGGAAAAAAAAGTCTGTTCAAGCCACCTTTTGGATGGTTTTTTAGGTGGACAGGAGGTGCGCCCGTGGATCGTTCCAAAAATTCCAATACGGTGGACGGAGTGGTTCAAATTTTTAAGGAGAGAAGTGTTTTTAGGTTTGCCCTTGCCCCAGAAGGAACGCGTAAAAAAGTGGACAAATTACGGACAGGTTTTTATCACATAGCCCAGAAAGCTAAAGTCCCGATTGTAATGGTAGCTTTTGACTTTGGGAAAAAAGAAGTGAAAATTGCCGAACCCTTCCATCCAACGGAGAATAGGGAACAGGATTTTCAGAAAATCCATGAATTCTACAAAGGCGTGACAGGTAAGGTCCCGGAGTATAGCTTCTAGTCTATTCCTGCATACTGTGGAAGACGTTCTGTATATCGTCTATTTTATATTAAATAACTGATATTGATTTAACTGTATTTAATTATATTTTTATTAGTTCGATATTAGTTCGATTTCGAGAGGTAATTCTAATGAGTGATTACTTTATTCTCACCAATGATAATCAAAATTTCAAAGAGATTGAAGTAATGCGGGGCATTCATTTGCAAATATACACAGGGGGAAAACCACAGTTTTTATGTGGATTTCCTGTAATGGGGTCTCAAATAAATTTTCTAAATTGGAAAACTCCCCCATTTTAAAAGCCACTCAAAATGAGGTGTGTGTATTTCTTACCCTAAAATTGGCTTCCCTAATTTTTTGAATATTTAAAAATTACCGAATATGAAAGCCACGTTCCACTCTTATTTCTCATTTTTTGCTTTTTTTCAGTACCAATTTCAGCTCAATATGGACGGTTTACAGAAGAAGAAAGACTTCGCGAACTCAGGAAAAATAGCGAACCATTACGTTTGCTTGTAGAGGATATCCGTAGGGCGGTTTACCCAAGCGAAAAGGACTTGGACGACTGTCTACCTCCTTTTACAAGTGGAACAATAACCCTTGAAGGGGCATCAGAAGGCGAGGCGGGAATTGAATTAAACCTAGTTCTGTTTAAAATAACATCAAAAAAGAACAAAGGGAAAATAAACAAATCTGTAATAACTTTTGTAAGGCACACGATTTGTAGTCCATTGATGGATAAAGTGAGAGATGGAAGCACGGAGAATTTTAATATTATTAGAAATCTTATTGTCTTATTGTTCAGCCTTTTCAGTTTATGAATTTTAGTGACTATTTGAAACCTTACCCTATTTTTGAAGTTCTTTTGTAACCCAGTCGCACGTAATCATTGTTATATTTGCAATTTGAAATTTTTGGCAATCATATTATAAATATATTTCTTGGCACTCAATTTTATGTCTGATATCTTACGATATAATATATATATATATATATATATGACCTATCCTATGGAAAGCCTATTTCGCCCTCAAAAGATTCATGGATCTGCAGAATAACTAGTTTTTAGTGCTTCATGAAACCTTTTATCCCTGCTTTCAAGTTTTTGCACAACCTGTGCATCGATTAATTCTTACCTTTGTTGAAATTTATGAAAACACTTTTTTCCATATCAATGTCGCTATTATTCTTTTTTCAGGGAATTAGTATTGATATGGACTTTTGTGGACCCATTAAAGAAATTTCAAGCATCCTAATCCATTACCAAGACCATAAAGTTTATGGTGACTCTTTCCTTGAATATGTAGTTGAAGATTACTTTGGTAACGTAGCAAAAGCTGAAAGGCACCATAATGACTCTGGTAAGCAGAAAACACCAATCCATTCCCATCAGCAATGTTGCCACCCTTTAGTATTAATTATTGCGAACAACAATTCGGCTTTAATTAATCTATTAAAGTTTGAAGGGAAAGAACAGTTTAACTTATATAAAGTAAACTTCACTTCCAGATATTTGGAATCGCTTTTCCAACCACCTAAAGTATAATTCAGTTTTTTTAAGGATAGCTATATCCTTACGTGATGCTTTTCAAAATAAGCATCACATTATAAACGCATTGTATCTCATTGCATTGCGATGTTTAAACTGAATTAATACTTTTACTATGATTAACAAAATCATTTCATTTTCCATTAATAACAAGTTTATTATTGGGCTCTTCATAGTGGCACTGGTAGGTACGGGCATTTGGTCTATGGCCACTATAAATCTGGGTTCTGTCCCCGATATTACCAACAACCAAGTACAGGTTATTACAGTAGCCCCAAATTTAGGTACTGAGGATATTGAACAATTTGTTACCTATCCTGTAGAATTGGCAATGGCCAACCTTCCTGACGTTATCGAGCTGCGTTCGGTATCTCGTTTTGGGCTGTCCGTGGTTACCATTGTTTTTAAGGACGAAGCAGGCACCTATCTTCCCCGGCAATTGGTGCAAGAAAAATTGACCGAAGTCGCCGGGGAAATTCCCGAAGGTTTTGGTACGCCTTTTATGGCACCCATTACTACGGGTCTGGGCGAAATATTCCAATACACCTTAAAGGTAAAAGAAGGATACGAAGATAAATACGATGCAATGGAACTTCGTACCATTCAGGATTGGATTGTTAAACGCCAAATGGCATTAGTGCCCGGTGTGGTCGAGGTCAATGCTTTTGGGGGCTATGTGAAGCAGTACGAAGTGGCCATAAACCCTGACAAACTAAAAAGTTTTGGCATTACCATGGGGCAGGTTTTTGAAGCCCTTAAGGTGAACAATGCCAATACAGGCGGTGCCTATATTGAAAAAAACCATCAGGCCAACTTTATCCGTGGCGAAGGTTTGGCCCGTAGCCTTGAAGATTTGGAAAATACGGTGGTTACCACCCAAAATGGAACACCTGTTCTGGTACGTGATATCGCTGAGAAAGTGGGCTATGGGAATCAGGTACGTTATGGGGCGTTTACCCAAGATGGCCACGAATCCGTGGGAGGTCAGATTTTGATGTTAAAGGGAGAAAGCCCAAGTAATGTGATCAATAATGTAGAAAAACGAATTGACGAGATACAAAAATCGCTTCCCGAGGGCGTTTATATTGAACCGTTCTTAAGCCGTGCCGAACTTATAGCCAGGACCACAAGTACGGTAGAGAAGAACTTGATTGAAGGTTCATTGATTGTGATCTTTGTGCTTGTACTGCTCTTGGGGAGTTTACGTGGCGGATTGATTACCGCTTCGGTAATCCCGTTATCATTACTCTTCGCATTTATCCTGATGAAACAGTTCGGCGTATGGGCAAATTTAATGTCCCTTGGTGCCATCGATTTTGGTATCATCGTGGATGGTGCGGTCATTATCGTGGAAGGTATGGTATTGCATATCCATCAACGGATGAAAAAATCCAATACACCCATAGACCAGGCAGAAATGGACGAGATGGCCTATGAATCGGGAAGTACGATGATGAACTCTGCCTTTTTCGGTCAGCTTATCATTCTTATCGTATTTACACCAATCCTTTTCCTTACCGGAGTTGAAGGAAAAATGTTCCGTCCCATGGCATTTACCTTTGGTTTTGCCGTACTTGGGGCGATTATCCTCTGCCTTACCTACGTACCTATGGTTTCGGCCTTGTTCCTGAAACCTGCAAAAAACCCAGACCATTGGTTCGCCAAATTTGAAAACAAGATTGATAGGTTCAGTGATAAAATCATGGCAGGGTTAAACAAAGTGTATAAGCCATTGCTGTCGTTTGCATTGCGTTTTAAGGCTGGTATTGTTTTAGGGGCAGTTGCTTTACTGGCAATCGCAGGATTTATATTCAGCACTATGGGTGGTGAATTTATCCCAAAGCTGGATGAAGGCGATATTGCCATGCAGGCCCTGATAAAACCGGGCAGTAGCCTTGCCGAATCTATTGAAGCTTCAAAAAAACTACAAAATCTGGTAAATGAATTTCCCGAAGTGAAGACCATGATCTCGAGGATCGGGGTGGCCGAAATCCCCACCGACCCCATGCCCATGGACATTGCCGATAGTTACATCATCCTTGAAAAGGATAAGAGCAAATGGACCAGTGCGGGGAGCAAGGAAGAACTCATAGAAAAAATAAAGGAAAAGATTTCGGTTATCCCCGGCGTTAACTTTGTGTTTACCCAACCCGTAGAGCTCCGTTTCAATGAACTGTTGACGGGTGTGCGGGAAGATGTTGCCATCAAGATCTATGGTGAGGACCTGGATGTTCTGGCCGAAAAGGCACAGGAAATGGCGGCAATCATACAAACCGTAGATGGCGCTGGTGATGTACGGGCGGAAGCGACCAGTGGCCTGCCACAGATGACCGTTGTCTATAACCGGGCAAAGATGGCGCAATACGGGGTTACCATTGACAAGCTCAACGATTATGTGAGCGCCGCCTTCGCAGGGGAATCGGCAAGTGTCATATTCGAGGGCGAAAAGCGCTTTGACGTGGTCATCCGTCTGGCCGAGGCCTATCGAAAGGATATCAACAACCTTAAAAACCTGTACATAGACCTGCCCAGTGGTAACCAAGTGCCCCTAAAGGAATTGGCGGATATCAGCTATAAACCTGGGCCCATGCAGATTTCCAGGGACAATACCTACCGGCGAATCTATGTGGGGGTAAACGTTCGGGGCAGGGATGTCAAGTCCATGGTCGAGGAGGTTCAGCAAAAGCTCGATGCCCAGTTGAAACTGCCCCCGGGCTATTATATAACCTATGGCGGTTCTTTTGAGAACCTTCAAAGGGCGACCGACCGATTAATGATCGTAGTGCCTATTGCACTGTTCCTAATTTTCATATTGCTCTACTTTGCTTTGAGCTCGTTCTCACAGTCGGTAATGATTTATATGGCAGTACCCCTGGCAGCCATTGGTGGCGTGTTTGCCCTTTGGATACGGGGAATGCCATTCAGTATTTCCGCAGGAGTCGGATTTATCGTGCTTTTTGGTGTGGCAGTATTGAACGGACTGGTACTGATAAACAAATTCAATGATTTAAAAGAAAGTGGTATGACAAATTTAAAAGACAGGATCTACGAGGCAACCCACGAGCGCTTACGCCCTATATTGCTTACGGCAACGGCGGCCATTATGGGCTTTATCCCAATGGCGATTTCTACTTCCGGTGGTGCAGAAGTGCAGCGACCATTGGCAACCGTTGTTATTGGTGGCTTGATTACGGCAACCTTTTTAACATTGGTGGTAGTCCCGGTACTTTATAGTTGGTTGGAATCCCGTAAGGAGCGTAGAAATAATGGTGACGATACGGGTTATATCAAAAAAAACCAAGCCATCATTACAGTTTTATTGTTGGTTGGAGGATTTTTATCATCTGGTAACGTATCGGCCCAAAATAATCCCATAGCTCAAACCTTAACTTTAGATGAAGCTATAGTAATGGCAAGGGAAAATTATCCCACCCTTAAGGAAGGGCAAGCGTTCATAGACAGGGAAAAGGCCTTGAAGGGCACCAGTTTTGACCTTGGCAGCACGTTTCTATATGCCGGCAGGGAAGACCAAGGCCTGAATCAGGGAAGACTGCGTACCTTCGGGGTGCAACAGGGCAACATTGACCTGCTCTCCGGGTTTTCAAAATCCAGGTTCTATAAGGAACGCACCAAGCTGGGCGAGAAATTCTATGACCTTAGTGAGCAACAACTGGTTCGGGATGTGATGCAGGCCTATTATGAGATTGCCTACAATAAGGCCCGCTTGAAGCTTGCCGAGCGGCTGGACAGCATTTATGCCGATTTTGAAAGCGCAGCCAAATTAAGGTACGATAGCGGTGAGACCGGAAAACTCGCCTATATTTCGGCTACCTCGGAGTACCAACAAATACAGGTGTTAAAGCAACAGTCCTATGATGATATCGAGATTGCCAAAAGGGCATTGAAGCAATATCTGGGAATCGATGGTTCCATTGATACGATGGATGGGCCTTATGGGATCATAAACCCAATATCGGTTGTGGACACTTTGGATATAAGCAATAACCCGTTGCTGCAGTTCGACCTTCAGAACGCAGCAGTGGGCAAAGCGAACGTAAAGGTCGAAAAATCCCAGTTCCTGCCAAAGTTCAGCCTGAGTTATGACAATCTCAAGTATAATGATTTTACAGGGTTCAATGCCTATCAGGCGGGCATCAGCATCCCTTTGTGGTTCCTTCCGCAAAAAAACAGGGTAAGGGCGGCCAAGGCAGATGCCATGGTGGCCGAAAACCAGTATTTGACACAAAAGGCTACCACCGAGAGCCTGGTCTCCCAACTGTACAAAGCCCAGGACAAAACGTTGAAGTCGTTGAGGTACTATGAAGAAGCGGCACTGCCACTGGCAGAGGAACAATTGACCACTGCCGAACTGGCAAACAAGGAAGGTGAGATAGATTACATTAGCTATATCACGATTTTAAACAGTGCCATCAACATCAAAATAAACCATTTGGATTTCATCAACCAGTATAACCAACAGGCCATTGAGCTGCAATATCAATTGGGCAATCTATAATCTTAAAAAGAAAGAAAAATGAAGAATATACTATTAGTTAGTACCGTATTGTTTACACTTACGTTTCTGAGCTGTAACGATGCCCCAAAATCCGAGCTTGGGCATAACGAAACGGAAGGCGTATCAAAAACCGAAGCACCTGGAGAAGATGCGCACGGCGAAGAGGGTCACGACGAAGAAGAAGGTGGCCACGAGGAAGAGGGAGTTGTTGAACTTACAAAACAACAGGCCGAAACCATCGGTCTGGAAACAAAACCTTTGGAGGAGCGGAATTTGGGGAACAATATTAAGGTAACAGGAACACTCGAACTCTTCCCACAGGACAGGGCGAACATTAGTCCCTTTATCGGTGGAAATGTGAGTTCCATAAAAGTAGTACCTGGAGATAACGTAAGAAAAGGCCAGGTGTTGGCCTATATAGAACACCCGGATATCATCGCCATGCAACAGGAGTACCAGGAAAAAAACGATGAACTTGTTTTCCTTAAACAGGATTTCGAGCGAAAGCAGACTCTTTACGACAAAGGGGTTTCCTCTGGCAAGGAATTCCAAATGGCGCAATCCAAATTCCGTTCCACCACTTCCAGTGTAAACGGCCTAAAATCCAAATTGCGCTTGTTGGGACTGGACCCTTCCAAAGTGGCCGAAGGGGAGATCTATTCTGCTATCCCCATTATCACGCCCATTAGTGGCTATGTGGGCGAAGTAATGGTAAGCCTGGGGGATTACGTGGCCCCACAATCCAAAATGTTCTCGATAAGCGATAATTCAAAAATCTATGTCAATTTCAAAGTATATGAAAAGGACATCAAGCAGGTCAAGGAAGGGCAACAGATATATTTTTCAACAGCCTCAAAACCTAATGAATTGTTAAAGGCCACCGTGCGTTCCATAGGCCAGACTTTTGAGAGCGATCCCAAGGCCATAGAGGTATTGGCAGATATTGAAAATAAGGACAAAGACCTTTTGCCCGGAATGTATGTGGAGGGAAGAATCGTGCAAGGAGAAAAATCAGGCTTTGCTGTTCCCGAGGAAGCCATTGTCCAGGAAGGTGAACAGTCTTATATCTTCATCGTGGATGAGGATGAAGAACCTGTTGAAAATAAAATGAAATATAAACGCATCCCCGTGAGTACGGGGGTCAACGATCTGGGCTTTGTAGAAGTTAACCTGCCTGCAGGAACACCCGAAAATATCAAAATAGTAACAAATGGAGCCTATACCCTTTCTTCGGAAATGGTTAAAGGCGAATTGGAGCACGGACATTAATTCTCTAAAAATCAAAGGTTTTGATTCCGGGTTTGTTTATCGTCTTAATTGGTTAGTTAAAAATTAGAAAACAGGCTCGGTTCAAAATCGATTAAAAATTTAAAAATTTTAAAAATGAAAGAAATAAAAGCATTTGTAAAACCGAACAGGATACAAAGGGTCATCGAAGCCCTTAGCGATAACGGTTTTAAAAGTATGACGCTCTCACAAGCAGAGGGCACCGGGGCGTTCAAGGCAAAAGGAGCAAGACCCTCCCTTGATTTTAATATTACCGATAGCCCGGTGGTAAAAGTGGAGTTGGTATGCCAAAATGAGGAAGCACAAGCGGCAATCGATATTATTACGGAAAACGGTAAAACGCCCGACCCAGGGGACGGTATCATCTATTTATCGGATATAGAGGATGCCTTCCAGATCAAAACAGGAAAATCCCTTAAACGCTACGATCTGTAATCCTTTTAAAATGGAAAAAATTGTCAAAAAACTGGAAAGCAAGGGAATACGGCCCACACCGATGCGACTGTTGACCTATAAAAAGTTACTGCAAAGCGAGGTAGCCATCAGTTTGGGAGAGCTAGAGAATTTTTTCGAGATATCCGAAAGGAGCACCCTTTTCCGGACGATGAAAACATTTGAGGAAAAAGGCATCGTACATCAGATAGAGGATGGTACGGGCATTATGAAATATGCGCTCTGTGAGGAAGACTGTGAATGTGAGGTGGGCAACGACCTGCACCTGCATTTTCATTGCACTAGGTGCAACGAGACCGTTTGTTTGACCGACCGTAAAATCCCGCAGGTAAACCTGCCCCAAGGATATATGGCAGAGGATATCAATCTGGTCGTAACGGGAGTATGCAATAAATGCAATGGCAATTTGGAGTAACCTTTAAGGACAATAATATCAAAAGAATACGACGATGATAGCAATCTATAAAAAAGACCAAATCTTATATACCATCGCAGATCAAGAGCTGGATGCCGATGATGGGGCGACCTTAGTCAAGGCCCTGAATGAACATTTGAAAAGCAATGAACTGGCCGCTTGGTATATGGAAATGGAGCCTCGCAAAAAAGGAGTGAAGAAAAGCAGCGGTGAGAGGTTGGATATTTCCTTTCCCGAAGAAGCACGGCTTAAGAAAATAGCCTTGGTGGGCGAAAAAACATGGCAAGAACGGTTTACCGAATCGCTATTGCCGTTTAGTGAAGCCCACATAAAATATTTCGGACCTGAAGATGGAAACATGGCCAACAACTGGCTCGAACAAACAAGCAATAGCAATAGTAACTGAAACATGAATCTTTAAATCTAGAAAATTATGATGGACGATTGGTATTTTGGGGGAATGCACTGGATATGGTGGGGGTTATGGATAATCCTCATCTTCTGGATATTCCTGATTCCCTACCCCACACCGGGACAGAAAAACAGAAAGGACAGGGCAATGGAAGCCCTGAGGGAGCGGTACGCCCGCGGCGAAATCGACGAAGAGGAGTTTGAGAAACGCAAGACGTTCCTGTTAAAGGACAAAAAATAACAGTGTTTTGCTTTTGACCGAACGACCATAACACCGTTATCTATGCAAAGAAGAAAAATAGGGATATGGCTTTTGGCAGGCTTTGCCTTTGGGGTCTTTATACTGCAACCCTTGGGCCTATCCCTTTTTCTCTTTGACCGGTCGGGCGATTCCGGTCACTGGCCAAGCTATCTTGGCGAGGCTTTTGAAACCGTATGGGGTTTTACCGATGTTGACCAAGTCCTTAAAAACCTGTTGTTCGGAATATTGGGAAGCAGCCTTGCCTTGATGGTCTTTTTCAGAAAAAAGATTTTTCAACTGAACAGGAAACGGATGGATGGGCAAACCCTGCTGGAACTCATTAAAAAAGGCGAGAATGATTTGGTGGAGTTCAAATCAAGTCTGCGATGGGATTTACGTCAATCCAAAGTGAATAAACAGTTGGAATTTGTAATTATCAAGACCATAGCGGGTTTTATGAACACCAACGGTGGTAATTTGCTTATAGGAGTAGACGATAACGGCAACATCCTCGGTCTAAACCAGGATTTTGACACCTTGAAAAAACCTGACACAGATGGTTTTGAGCAATACCTGATGCAGTTGGTATCTCTGAAAGTGGGTGCCCATTTGTGTATGGCAGTAAATGTATCTTTTTACAGATATGGAGAAAATGACGTGTGCTACATAGAAATAGCCCCGGCCAAAATACCGGTCTATCTAAGTCAGGACGGGAGGTCACGGTTTTATATACGCACAGGCAATGCCACGCGCGAACTCGATTTGCCCGAAGCCATCTTGTACTTAGGAAAAGAGAAGGCACTTTATAATTAAAAAAAGTAAGTGTAAAGCCAATGGATATTTGCACTTACAATGCACTAATAATAATATTAATTTTAAAAGATGTTACAGATTACAGACATAAAGAGCGAAAATGTGGTTACCACAAAGGCTAGCGGTAAACTCAACCAGTACGACTTTGAAAAAATACATCCGCTTATCCATAGTATTCTTGAAAAAGGATTAAAGGTTCGGTGGTATTTTGAGATGAACGATTTTCAAGGCTGGCATATAGATGGGCTATGGAAAGATTTTACTAAAGATGTTGACCACGAAAAGGAGTATGAAAAAATAGCATTGGTCGGCGAAAAAAAGTGGCGAAAGTGGGCATCAGAATTTATGAAACCGTTTTGCAATGCCGAAATCAAATATTTTGGTTCAGACCAAAAACAGGAAGCCAAAATATGGATTGAAAGTGACTGATGACAGGTATTGGCTGGTTAATAAAAGAATAAACTAAAAGATATATTGATATGGGATTTTTAAAACATTTATTTCGAGGCTTTCAAAACGGAGGCCATCATTCCCGCGGACATCACAATAAACGCGGTTATGATTATAGGGAAGATAATTCAGGTTCAAAAGTTATGATACGTTGCACAGCCTGTGGTGAGAAAAATGATGAAAATGCAGCCTTTTGTAAAAAGTGCGGTTCACCTTTAGGCAAGTCCAACTGTAGCAATTGTAACGAGAGTGTGCCAGTCGAGGCAAAATTTTGCCCCAATTGTGGCACTGAAAGAAAATAATGATAGTGCAATACAGTAAAGAATTGAAGTTCAATAGTTGTATTAATAGCAGGCAGCTTTTATGATGCTTTTTTAAAGCAAAATGATTGATAGCATTAAAAGCTAAAGTAGAAGCTACTTTTTTTAAATTATACAATTAAAGATGGATATTATGAATGTTAAACACTTTATTTTAATAATCTTGTTGGTTAGCTATTTTAATGGTAGTGCCCAAAAAATTTACAGTACAAAAGAAGGCCACATTGAGATAATGGCAATGCTTGATAGTGTCCCCTTTAAGGCAGAAAGCCATAGCTTGGCATTATACCTTGACTATGATTCCAAAGTGGTCAGTGGTGTCCTCGACCTTAAAACGCTATCGACCAACAACCCTGAAATTAAAGCTATGCTGGCAGGGGAGGAAGACCCCTTAATGCTTCGGTTTACCGGTACGGTGCCTTCTGTTGATTTTTTGTCAAAACGGCACGACCCTATCGACTTTAATTGGCTGATAGATGTTACTTATCAAGGAAAAGCCTTTAAATCACAATTTAAAGCAACCATTACACATATTGAACAAGGCGTAAGTATGTCGTGTTTGATAAGTGCCAGAGGACAGGTTTTGGTGGCTGATACAGGCTTGGATTCCATCATAAAAGGTATCGATGATGCCATAGAAGTGCAGTTTGCACAAATGGTTTTAAAATTGGACAACCAGTAATTTAACAAATAAAAAATGCTCTTAAACAAACGTATATCCATATGGTCCTTTCTTAAATACATTAAGTATGATATTTTATTTATTGTGTTTTATGCCATAACTATGGGTATTTTAGACCAATTCGGTTTTCTAAGTAAAATTTCGATACCTATAGCCGTTACAGGGGTTTTTGGTACTGCCGTAGCCTTGTTACTGGGGTTTCGGACAAACCAGGCCTATGAACGCTGGTGGGAAGCCAGGATTATCTGGGGAGCCATTGTCAACGATTCTCGTACTTTGGTGCGACAGAGCATTACCTTTTATGATAAGAAGGATGACCAGTATGAATTTAGGATTAAAGAAATAGTTTTACGACAAATTGTGTGGTGCTATGCACTGGGTGAGTCCTTAAGGAAAGTGGACTTTTCCCCTAAGGTAGCCGGCTATTTAAAAATTCAGGACATTAATTACCAAAATGTTCCCAATGCTATTCTATTAAAACATTCTGAAGCCTTATCAGAATCCCTTAACGATAAGGTGGTCAATAAATTCCAACAGGTACAGATTGACAGCACAATTGCGCGCCTCTGCGATTCAATGGGCAAATGTGAAAGGATCAAAAACACGGTTTTTCCTAAGGCACATAGCCTTTTGATACACCTTATTATTTATGTTTTTGCCACAATGCTTCCGTTTGGTTTGTCCGATAATTACCTCTCTGTGGAAATTGGCCTTACCATCGCTATCCCTATCATCTTTATAGCCATTGAGAAGACCTCGATTTTAATGCAGGACCCCTTCGAAAATAATCCAATGGATACGCCTATGACCGATCTGGCCCAAACTATTGAAATTAATCTAAAGCAGATGATAGGTGATGAGGACATCCCCGAGAAAAAGAAACCTGAAACATATTACGTTTTATGATATGGATTTGCAAACTGAAATAACGCTGATTCCCAGATTATTGGTTGCCTTGTTACTGGGTTTCTTGATTGGGCTTGACCGGGAAATTCATGGTCACGACGCTGGCATAAGGACCTATGCTTCCGTTTGTTTGGGAGCGGCACTATTAACTATCATCAATACACATATTGAAGTGGCAGACCAAACCAGAATTGTCGCCAATATTGTTTCTGGAATTGGTTTTTTAGGAGCGGGTATTATTTTTAGGGACAGTTCAAAGAATACCATATCAGGGTTAACAACGGCCGCTACCATCTGGGCCAGTGCTGGTGTTGGCATTGCCATAGGATATGGGATGTACCTAATCGGCATAACCAGTACCTTTCTGATTATACTCCTGCTGGTTTCCCATCATTTTCCATTTTTTAAAAAGAAAAAACGATGAAAGGAATAGTAAAACCCGACGGAATGTATTTTATACCAACGTTGGAATGGGACACAATACAATTAAACGTGACCCGGTATGGGGGAGTTCGCTTCGGGATAATTGCACACCCTTTGCACGGTTATTTTATTTAGATTGACTAAAATTTATAAAAATGCTACAGAAAATAAACTTAGAACAGGAAAATCTCATTGCCGCTAAAATCAGCGGGAAACTTACGGAACAGGATATGCGTAAGCTGCACCCGCTTATTCATAATATCATAGAAAAAGGCCATAAAGTGGATTTCTATTTTGAAATGGAAGATTTTGAAGGTTATACCCTTAAAGGCTTTTGGGAAGACCTAAAGATTGATTCGGCACACTTGGGAGATTATGGTAAGATGGCCTTTGTTGGCAATAGGAAATGGCAGGAATGGGCAGCCAAGGCAACCGATTTTTTTACAAAGTCTGAAGTTAAATATTTTGATATTAAATATAAGGAACAGGCAATGGCTTGGGTCTCAACAAAAGGATGAAAAAGAAAAAACTACAGCTACGGGAGCTAAAAGGGAAACAGTCCTCTGTAATTTCAGCAAGCGAAAAAAAGTTCAAAACCTATCTGCCGGCAATTTTCAGCTTTGTGATGCTCATAGTTGGTATTGCCATTGACTATTTCGACGCCTTTCCTTCCTTTCAGGGATGGGTCAGGATTGTGTGGTACACGGTGGCCTACATCCCTGTTGGCTTTCCCGTCATCAAGGAGGGATGGGAAAGTATTAAAAATGGCGATTTCTTTACAGAATTTTTCCTAATGTCCATCGCAACCTTGGGAGCATTTGCCATAGGCGAATATCCAGAGGGCGTTGCCGTGATGTTGTTCTATGCCGTGGGCGAACTGTTCCAAAATGCTGCCGTAAACCGTGCCAAAGGAAACATCAAAGCACTCCTGGACGCACGACCCGATGAAGCATTGGTTTATAAAAATGGGGATTTTGTTTCGGTCAATCCAGAAACTGTTGAGATTGGTGAAAAAATTCAGGTACGCGTGGGCGAAAAAATTCCTTTGGATGGGGTTTTACTGTCCGAAAAAGCATCGCTGAATACAGCTGCCATTACTGGCGAAAGCAAACCCTACACCATAATACAGAACGAAAAAGTCTTTGCGGGAAGCATCAATCTCGACGGTGTCATAAAAGTAGAAACCACCAAGGAATTCAAGGACAGTTCCATCGCCCGTATTCTGGAGATGGTACAGAATGCCACGGCCCGGAAATCAAAGACCGAATTATTTATCAGAAAGTTCGCCAGGATTTATACGCCCATCGTGGTTTTCCTTGCTATCGGACTCACTTTGTTACCATACTTTTTTGTCGATGAATACGTGTTTAGGGATTGGCTATACCGAGCTTTAATTTTCCTGGTGATTTCCTGCCCTTGTGCCTTGGTCATTTCCATTCCACTGGGCTATTTCGGAGGTCTGGGTGCGGCATCGCGCAACGGAATCCTGTTCAAAGGTGCATCTTTTCTCGATGCGATGACCAAGGTAAATACCGTGGTGATGGACAAGACGGGTACAGTTACCAAAGGGGTCTTAAAGATTAAGGAAGTGGTGACCAAAAATAACTTCGCGCCTGCCCTGAGCGCAGTCGAAGGGGAAGTGGAATTTATGCAATACCTGATGGCGATGGAAGAACAATCCACCCACCCCATTGCAAAGGCAATTCTGGAATACAAGGCGGAAGGTGCTGATTTTAAGGCATCCGAAGTTTATGAAGTTGCCGGTAAGGGATTAAAGGGCATAGTCAACCATAAGGAGGTCTTGGTCGGCAACAAAGCTTTGATGACTTCCAATAATGTTGATGTTCCCCCTGAAACCGATGTGATAGTCGAATCTATAGTGATAGTTGCCATCGATGGAAAATTCGCAGGCTATGTGACCATTGCCGATGAATTGAAGGAAGACGCGTATCACACCATTCAACAGATTCGGGAGGCCGGAATAGCTAAAATCATAATGCTCTCTGGAGACAAGGATTCCATAACCCAACAAGTTGCCAAGGAACTGAATATTGATTGGGCCAAGGGTGGACTGCTACCGGAAGATAAACTGAACGAAGTCGAGAAACTCAAAACACAACCCGATACGACCGTAGCTTTTATGGGCGACGGTATCAATGATGCTCCCGTACTTGCTGCAAGCGATGTGGGTATCGCAATGGGTGGTTTGGGCAGTGATGTGGCCATAGAGACCGCAGATGTCATCATTCAGACCGACCAGCCGAGCAGGATGGCCCGAGGTATCCAAATTGGACGCTCAACACGCCGCATCGTATGGCAAAATATTGGTCTTGCTTTTGGGGTAAAAGGGATTTTCCTGGTTTTGGGTGCCATTGGCCTGGCAACGATGTGGGAAGCCGTTTTTGCCGATGTAGGGGTTTCGTTCGTGGCCATTCTCAATGCAATACGTTTGCAAAAAATGAATTGGAAATAATAAAAGTATTACCCTTTAAACAAAATACAAGCCCAAAAGTGGATTAAATCTTAATTAACGATAACAAAACCATTAATAATATGAAAGACAAGGAAAATCATAACAAAGACGATGGCCACAACCACGACCACGGCGGCATCTTCGGCAAAAACACAGAACTCTATTTTGCGATTTTAAGTGGGGTCACACTAATTACAGGTTTCCTGTTGGAAAAGTATACGGGGATTTCAGCCAACATCCATTTTGGGCTCTATATCGCAGCCTACTTTTTTGGTGGCTTTTTTACCCTGAAAGAGGCCGTTACCAAAGTGGCCAAGGGCGAATTTGAAATCGATTTCCTGATGCTGGTAGCAGCTGCGGGGGCGGCCTATCTGGGCGAATGGGCAGAAGGTGCCTTGTTGCTGTTCCTTTTTAGTCTGGGTCACGCATTGGAAAACTATGCAATGGGCAAGGCAAAAAAGTCCATTGCGGCACTGACCGACCTCGCTCCAAAAACAGCCCTTCTCAAGAAAGATGACGATACCGTTGAAGTGGGTATTGAAGAACTACAGGTGGGCGACATCATCGTGGTACGCCCCAACAGTAAAATATCTGCCGATGGTGTTATTGTAAAGGGCAATAGTAGTATAGACCAGTCACCCATTACCGGGGAGAGCGTTCCGGTGGACAAAACACCGATAGAAAATCCGGATAAGGAGTACACCTCAAAAAGTGATATCCCGGATGAGAACCGTGTTTTTTCAGGAACCATCAATGGCAACAATACCCTCGAAATAAAGGTTATCAAAGAGGCAAAAGATTCTACCCTCAACCGCTTGGTCACTATGGTTCAAGAGGCCCAGGACCAAAAATCGCCCACACAATTATTGACAGACAAGTTTGAGCGGTACTACGTGCCATCGGTAATCTTATTGGTCATAGTATTAAATTTTGCTTTTTTGGTCATCGATGAAACGTGGAATGAAAGCCTGTACCGTTCCCTGGCGGTACTTGTGGCAGCCAGTCCTTGTGCCCTGGCCATTTCTACGCCATCTGCTGTATTGAGTGGTGTGGCAAGAGCAGCACGAGGCGGGGTTTTGATAAAAGGCGGTCGCCCCTTGGAAGACTTAGGGGTACTTACCGCTCTCGCTTTTGACAAAACGGGAACACTTACCGAAGGAAAACCAAAGCTTACCGACGTCGAAAGTTTTGGCAGTATAGATAAAAAGGAACTGTTGGAAATCGCGATTGCGGTTGAGGAACTGAGTGACCATCCCCTGGCAAAGGCTGTTGTAAGGGATGGGATGGAGCGGCTTGGGAAGGACACCAAAATTCCCGATGCCGATGATTTGGAAGCCGTACAGGGCAAGGGCATAAAGGCAAACTATCAAGGGAATTCCATTTACATAGGCAACCTTGAGCTTTTTGAGGATATTGATAAAGGTGTTCCCAGCGATGTATCAGAAAAGGTAAGAGCGCTTGAAGGGGAAGGAAAGACCACGATGCTAATAAAAAGGGGCAATGAATTTATAGGGATGCTGGGGCTAATGGACACGCCACGGGAAAAAGCCAAGGAAACCCTTGCCCAACTAAAGGAAATAGGCATCAAGAAAATGATAATGCTTACCGGCGACAACCAGAAAGTAGCCGACGCTGTAGCCGAGGAAATCGGTTTGACCGAAGCTCGCGGAAGTCTGCTTCCCGAAGAAAAAGTGGAGGCCATCAAAAAACTTGCGGAACAGGAAAATAAACTGGCAATGATAGGTGATGGGGTCAATGATGCCCCTGCTATGGCAAACAGTACCGTTGGTATTGCAATGGGTGCGGCGGGAAGCGACGTGGCTTTAGAGACCGCAGATATAGCACTAATGGCAGACAAACTGGAAACCTTGCCTTTTGCCATCGGTTTGAGCAGAAAAGCGAAGGCGATAATCAAGCAAAACTTATGGGTTAGCTTGGGGGTTGTTGCCCTTTTAATTCCTGCGACCATAATGAGCTGGGCAAGTATCGGCATAGCCGTGGCGGTTCACGAAGGCTCTACGTTGGTAGTGGTGGTCAATGCATTGCGTTTGCTCGCCTATAAAAAATAAATCCAATAAAGGAGATTGCCTTTGAATCAAGATTAAAAAATGAACAAAACGGAAAAAATATTGTCAAGTCACGGTATTCGCCCTACTCAAATGAGGTCCAAGATATACAGGTATCTGAGAAGGAAGCAAAGTGCCGTGTCCTTTTCCGATTTAAAAAAGGTCTTTGCCGAAAAGAGCGAAACCAATAAGACAGCAAACAGAACGACCTTTTATCGCAACCTTAAGATTTTTGAGGAGAAGGGACTTATTCATCAGATTAATGATGGAACCGGAGTGGCAAAATTTGCAATTTCTGATGAAAACGTTAAAGGTAAATATGGTTCGGATTTACATCTGCATTTTCATTGTACCGAATGTAAGAAAACAATCTGTTTGCCAAATAAAATACCGGAAGAAAGTTTACCAGATGATTATAAAATAAACGATGTCAACTTGGTATTAAAAGGGATATGTGTGAAATGTAAGGAAAAATAATGGCTGGCGTTCCAAAACTTTGAACCCTTGCGCCCGATGGTCAGGTTCAGGTATATTCCATATTGGATTATGTTCTGGTGCTAGCGAATAAAAGGTATTGAAAATATAAAATTATAAAAGGTAAGGATGAAGAAAATTCAAAAGCTAATCCAAGAAATCAACGAATTGACAGTAAGGATTGAACACGAATATCCCGAACTCTATCGCTATTTAGATGAGAACCCCATAACTATTCCCGTAGATGATGAAGCAAAACCGACCATTAAATCGTTCGCTGATTATTTGGAAAGCTTAAAATCGATTTTGGAAAAATATATGGAATCCCATAATAAGTAAAGATTTAAAACATCAAACGTAGAATTTAATACAGATTATTTAAATGTCCACTATAAACAAAAGCACTTTTAAGGTAAGTCAAATGGATTGCCCTTCCGAAGAACAGATGATACGGATGAAATTGGAGTCAAACCCTCAAATCAAATATCTGGACTTTGACATTCCAAATAGAAAGTTGGATGTGTACCATCAGGGGAATGCTCAAGAAGTAAATGCGGCATTGGGTGGATTAAAGCTGGGAGAAAAACTCTTGGGAACAGAAAAGGCGGAAACACCTATTACTGAAGACGAGTCCAAACAAAAGAAGATACTTTGGTGGGTCTTGTACATCAATTTTGGTTTTTTCGTTATCGAAATGACCACGGGTTGGATTTCTTCCTCAATGGGTCTAATTGCCGATTCACTGGATATGCTGGCCGATTCCATTGTGTACGCTTTGAGCCTTTTTGCCGTAGGTGGTGCCATTGCACGAAAAGAGAAAGTGGCGAAGTTCAGTGGCTATTTTCAAATGGCCTTGGCCCTGCTGGGATTTTCGGAAGTCGTGAGAAGGTTTTTGAGCAGTAGTGAAACCCCTTTGTTCCAATGGATGATCATTGTTTCCATTTTCGCCCTTATCGGCAACCTCGTTTCCCTATGGTTGATAAACAAGGCAAAAAGCAAGGAAGCGCATATGCAGGCAAGTGCCATCTTTACCTCAAACGACATTATTGTGAACGGCGGGGTAATACTGGCAGGGGTGCTGGTTTTTTTTTTGGACAGCAAATGGCCCGATTTGGTCATAGGCGGTATTGTGTTTGCCTTTGTGATGCGTGGTGCCATTAGAATTTTAAAATTGTCCAAATAACGTATTGGGAAGAAAAGAATTAGCAAAAGAAAGATTTTGGAAAGGAATCCAAATGCCATATCCCGAATAGGACTCAAAACTACCCTCGTAGGTATTTTGATCAGTACATTATTGGCATTGATCAAAGGTTTGGGCGGGGTGTTCGGGCATTCTTATGCCCTTATTGCCGATGCAATCGAATCCGGGACGGATGTGCTGACATCCGCACTATTATGGGCCGGGTTGAGATGGTCGTCAAGGCCGCCGGATGAAAACCATCCCTACGAGCACGGTAAGATAGAGGCCCTGGTGGCGGTGGGTATTGCCATAGCCTTAACCATTGCATGCGGAATAATCATAAGGGACAGCATCGACCATATTCTGGTACCCCACAAAACTCCCGCACCCTTCACACTCTTCATACTGGTATTTGTTGTCCTCACGAAAGAGGCGTTGTATCGCTATGTCATGAAAACAGGTGATGAAATCAATAGTTCGGCTGTCAAGGCCGATGCATTTCACCATAGGAGCGATGCCATTACGTCGATAGCGGCTTTTATAGGAATTTCCATTGCATTGATCGGTGGCGAAGGGTTTGAGATAGCGGATGATTTTGCGGCCCTCATTGCAGCGGGAATTATACTGTTCAATGCCTATAAAATAGCTAGGTCATCGGTAAGGGAGTTGCTGGACGAAGATGTTGAGCCCGAATTTCGAAATAAGGTTATCCGACTGGCCGAAGCCGTTCCTGAAGTGGTAAGGGCAGAGCGCTGCCATTCCCGAAAGATGGGAACGGCCTTTCATATCGATATGCATATTTGGATCGATGGGGAATTAACTGTGACCGAGGGCCACGCGATCGTCCACAAAGTGAAGGAGCGATTGTTCAGGTCATATTCCGAGATACTTGACGTACACATCCATATCGAACCTAGTAAAGAGAGAAATGTTAAAATGACAGAATTATGAACAGTTGGCTATGGGTACTCGTTTTGGGCCTAGCGGCCTGGGCAGCACACTGGGGTGCAGATCGATTGTTGACTCCTTTAAAGTTGCTCCGCAAGCAATGGGGGCTTACCGCATCCGCTGGAGCCGCTTTTCTTGCCCTTGTAACGGCCAGTCCTGAAGTTGCCATCAATATTACCAGTGCGGCACGGGACGTTTCCGATATTGGCCTGGGCAACTTATTGGGTTCCAATATTATTTCCATTCCCTTGATGGTGACCATAGCTTATTTTGCTTCCAGGAAACAATTCAAGAACAACAAGGAACATCAAGAACATCTTGATAAAAACATTCTGGCGTTGAACAAACGTTCGGTTTCCGTACTGTCCCTTCCCTATCTGGGCATTATCGCCCTTGTGGCCATTTTAACTCTGCCAAAGCCCTGGCGTGGCCTGCAACCTGTGGACGGATGGATTATGCTGGTCGCTTATGCTGCCTTTTTGACCCACGCAATTATAAAAGACAAGGAAAAGGGTAAAAAGGTAACTTGGAACAAACAACAGGTCTGGTTATCGATTGCTGGCGCATTGGCCATAGCAGTCGGAGCATTTTTCATAGTAAAGGCGACCGAAAATATTGTTTCTGCCCTAAATATTTCTGAAATCGTGGGAGGCCTTTTCATCACGGGCATAATGACCACGGCACCGGAAATATTCAAGACCTGGAGCGTGGTAAAAGGGGGTGAGGTGACAGCGGGCACCACCAGTGTTATAGCGGACAATGCCGTAACGATGACGGTGGCATTTTTTCCGCTGGCTTTGGTAGCCACCCCCATTGAGGACTTTGAACTGTTCTGGGTCAACCTGGCCTTTGTCGGGCTTATGCCGCTGCTTTACACACTATTTGTGCATCAAAGCAAGGAACTGCACGGTTTCTCTCGTTGGCAGATTTTTGTATTTGACGCTGCCTATGTCGCCTATTTACTGGTCATGGTTTTTTACCTGTTGAAACTTTTTTGATAGATGGAAGACGAACTTTTTAAAGATTGCTCGATGAGGCTCAATATGCTGGATGAAAACATCCACAAATTGGCCGTAAAGTATGCTGAAGAATACTATACAACAAACCGATGCTCCAAGAAGGAAGCCCTTGAACGCGGCATTGTAAAAGCAGAGATGGAAGGGCGAAAGCTCTAAAAAAAGTATAGAATATGGACTGGACATTTGAAGATTTCAAAACAAAGCTTGATGGCCTTCAGCCGTCAGTTCGGAAGGAGGCCCTCAAAATTGCGCAAGAATTGGTAAAGGAGAATGGGTATTCTCGTGAGAAGGCCATTAAGGAGGGAATCAAACGTGCAGAAGAATGGTTTTTATGACCTTAGGGGATAGCATTGGTGCGTTGATTTGAATTAAGCACAGTATATTATGTCAAGGGAAAGGAGAAAGCGGAGACTAGAGGAAAAAAAGGGTAATTCAATAAACAGGAAAGTCAGAACCAGAAAGGAGAAAGGGTATTGCCTGTTGGTTTTTGTAGCAATGTTCCTTGCGGTGCTGACAATTGCCTTTCTAGATGCAATTCTATATGGTTTTTACCTGCTTTTCAATTGAATAATTAAACCTAAAAAGAAAGATTAATGAAGTCAAATCAATAAAAACAAAATGATATGAAAGATAAAGGAATTTTAATACCCGTAGATTTCACACAGGTTTCAGAAAATGCGGTGAGCTACGCAATTGGGCTAGGACAAAAATTGAAATCAAAACTGGTTTTTGTCCACGCTTATTCAGTGGCATATCCATCCGGTACGCCCATCGGGATGGCAACTATGGCACACAATGTAACAGATACCACAGCATCACAAGAAAAAATCAATAAAGAAAAATTGGATAAGTTTCTAAGAGGCTTTCCTGAACTGGACAAGTTGGAATTTCAAGCAATTGTCGGTTTCGGGGCAACGGTCGATGTGATTTCTGGCCTGGCTAAGGAAATGAAAACCAGTCTTGTCGTTATGGGTACCAAGGGTACGGCTTCGGGATTTGATGAAGTTTTTATTGGAACCGTTACCGAAAAGGTGACACAAAAGGCACCTTGTCCAGTACTGGCCGTACCTGAAGATGCCAGCTATACTGCGTATAGGCGTATCGGGGTCGCAGTGGATACGGATAGTACGGATAATAAAATAGATTTTGAAATGTTGTCCAGATTATTGGAAAACTATAGTGCACAGTTGCACTTTGTACATATAGCGGACAAACAGGAAAGGGTGCCGGAGAAAACATTTATTCGTGAAAGATTTGGTAAACTTCTTGTACCTAATCAATGGTCTTTTACAGTTATCGAGGAAGACAAACCCGAAGAGGGTATCGATGAATTTTTGAATGAAACCCCAATAGATCTATTGGTTTTGCTTTACAGGGAACACGGATTTTTTGAGGCACTTTTCAAAAAGGGACTAAGAAAAAAAATGCTGTATGCCTCTAAGGCCCCATTGCTGATAGTTAAGTAGCCCTTCTACGTATGTGCTCTAGTAAATATTAGTTTTCGCTTACTATGCGAAATTAGTGTGCTCATTCTGGGTGCAGGTGGATTGGCTACCATGTGGGAAGCAGTGTTCGCAGATGTTGATGTGGCAATGTTGGCTATTTTGAATGCGATTCGATTGCAGAAGATGAAGTGGGCATAAGCCCATAGTAAATATCGAAATATAAATTTTCATTCTGGCCAACCGACAATGTCCCACAGTACGGGATTTGCATAATTAAATCAACAAACCCTTTAAGGTTTAACCACTTCTTTATTGAAGAGTTTTACATCTATATTTAGACTTATCTAAAAATATATTTATATTGGAATAAATATCATTATGGTAATGTCCAAAATCATTCATTTCTTTATTGACCTGTCCTTAATCGCTCTATTTGGCTGTGAAAATGTGGGTCCGGAAGAACCTATGGAATTTGAGTTATTGGATGGGCCGTTGGATGGATTGTCCGTTAGTGAGCAACAGCGTTTTTTTAGCCGGGGATATGGCCTTTAATTATGATGTTTTTACCGTTGAAAAGGGCCTTGGCCCTTGTTTTTCGGCACCAGCTGTGCAAGTTACCATTCAGGGGATGGCAAGGGTCATCCTTTCAATCAACTAATCAGATTCGGTAACAATGACTTGAACTTACCCTCGATGTTATCCTTCGGTGATGGCAGGAACCAAATTCAAAATAAAGCCATACCGGGTTTTGAACCGGAGACCGTGCCTGAAGGCTTCCCATTTTCCATTTTGGTCGCTCCGGCGGTAACGGGATTGGGTTTGTTGGATGCTGTCCCTGACGCGAATATTTTGGCTCTCGCAGACCCTTCTGATGCAAATCAAGACGGTATTAGTGGAAGACCTCACTACAATATTCCTCCTGAATTCACCAAGATTCGGAATAATAGTGTTCCCCAGGGCAACAATTATATCTTCAGGTTTGGAAAGAAAGCGGGTAGTTATGATTTGTTGCACCAAAGCGTCAGCGCATATAACCAGGACATAGGGATTACATCTCTTTATGACCCCATTGACCCGTTCAGTGGACTTGAAGAGGATCTTGAAATTAGTACCCAAACCTTGAACGATGTCGTTTTCTACCTTAAAACCTTAAAAGCACCAATTCCCAGAAATCAAACAGACCCCGATGTCATTGCTGGAAAAGAACTCTTTAAATCGGTACAATGTGCTGTCTGTCACACACCCACGTTGACCACAGGATTTTCCCCAATTGAATCGTTATCCTTTAAGGAATTTCATCCCTACTCGGATTTGTTGTTACATGACATGGGGCCGGAATTGGATGATGGATTCACTGAAGGCAATGTCGAGACTTCTGAATGGAGAACCCCACCGCTGTGGGGAATTGGGTTATCGGGCAATTCCCAAGGCGGGCAAATGTTCCTGTTACATGATGGAAGGGCTTCGAGTATTGAGGAGGCCATTGAATTGCACGGCGGTGAGGCCGATAATTCAAAAGCCCAGTATTTGTCCCTGACCCCAAAAGAAAAATCACAACTGATAAAATTCATTAATTCCCTATAAGTGCATAGAAAAGATTTTATTAAACAATTTGGATATCTGATAGCAGTCCTGCCAGCTTCCTCCGCTTTACTCGGTAGTTGCGCAGGCCTGTATTATGCATCCTTCGTTGAAGAAGGGGGAGTGCTACGAGTTTCAAAGGGGGAGTTTCAACAGGTGAAAGGGGGAAAGCAGATTGAACGTGATTTTGTGGTCATCCAGAGCGATTCCATGCGATACCCCATCGGAATATTCAAAACACAAAACAGTAATTATCTGGCCAGTTTGATGCAATGTACCCATAGGGGCTGTGAACTCAACATTGGCGGCGGCATATTCAACTGTCCATGTCATGGCAGTGAGTTCGACCGTTCAGGCAGGGTTTTAGAAGGGCCGGCCGAAGAAAACCTAAAATCATTTGAAACAACCGCCGATAATGAAAATATCTATGTGCATGGTTCGTAAAATATATGCAGCCCTTGCTTTAATGAACATTTACGTTTTAACCCTTAGCTCGCAAACTAGCGACAGGGACAGTATTAAGGAATCGATGAATATGGATGCGGTTTATGACCGTCCTTTTTTGACTTTCGATAAATTTCCAGTCAATCTGGGCGGTTATCTAGAGGCGAACTCAATCTACAGTATTGAGGACGGATTGTCCGAGGGGCTTTCTTTTCAGGCCCGAAGATTGACCCTTTTTGTCTCGGCTTCTATTTCAAAGCGCATTAAGTTTTTGACCGAATTGGAATTTGAAAACGGGACAGAGGAAATTGCCATTGAATTCGCCTCCATGGACATTGCTTTGCACCCCTTGTTGAACCTTAGGGGAGGCATCGTACTGAATCCTGATTGTTTGTTGTTGGGCACGAGGTTCAGCCAAGAGAAGAACTGTTTCCGTGTCGGCCATTTACTGAAATCGCTTCCCATTTCCCCTAGAATGTTCAGATCACTCAGGCTATCTATACCGTCTATTTGGGTAATGTCCACACCCAATTGTGTTTTAAGATAATTGTCTACATCAAATTTTGGGGTGTTCTTGTTTTTTGTTTTTCTGCGTTTCTTAAGAGGTTTTTTGTCGTTTCCAGAAATTTCAACCGCTTCCTTTTCCTGTAGTACCTTTTCTATTTTCTCATCGCTCTGCCGTATCTGCCCGTGTACGAAATGGTAGGCGTCGTAGGCCTGTCGGAGTGTGAACAGATATTCTTCATTCCATGTTCCTTCCAGAGACTTCATTATGGTTTCCTTACTTGCCCTGATACATCTGTCCCTGAAGTCTGCTAATGCTTCCGTATCCCTTTCTCCTTTCAGGATTGCGCTTACGATGGACATCCCTGTTTTTCCCGCCAGATCCCCTATCACTTTGTGCAGCTTTAGGTTCATCAGTTCCATGGACTTCTGCATGTGCTGGAGATAACGGCTTGCTTGACGGATTAGGTTTTGTCGATGTCTGGTGTAAGTGCGCAGTTCCCGGGTATAGTTGTCGGGTTGGAAACTGTTGGACAAAAGTTCGCAGCTATGAAGCTTCTGTATCCATTCCGCATCGCTCATGTCCGTTTTCCTTCCGCTTACGTTTTTGACGTTACGTGCATTTACCAGAAATACCTCGAAACCGTAGTCTTCCAAAAGAAGGAAAAGGTTGAGCCAATAGATACCTGTTGATTCCATAGCGATAGTTGTAATGCCACATTTTTTAAGCCATCTCGCTATCTGGTGTAGGCCACAAGTGAAGGCGGAGAAGCGCTTTACTCTTTCGGCGTCCCTATCTTCTGGGACTGCCACCCAATGTTCCGTGCTGCCTATGTCGATGCCCGCTGCATTTGGGTTCAACATAGCCAATTCGACCATCTTTTGTTTTGTCTTTGCCATCTCGGTACTGTTTTTAGGTTAAACAAAAGAACCTCGGGTCCGCCCATTTTTACGTTCTGTAATCTTCTATAAGGGATTGCTGGGCATCACCAATGAAAAACCTACAACGGGAGGGACCAGACTACGGCAAGGGTTTGAAAACACCAATTTCTTTCAGGTCTTGACTACCCGAAGCTCGTACCTAAAGTTATTGATTTTTATGACCCAAATATTTATCTTGGAGGTTACTATGGCATAAAGCCAATGCTTATTCCTTCGTTTATTTATATAACCTATAAAAAACCAAATAAAATCCTGAATATTTCAATTCAATTGTCTTTGGTCATTACAAATATGGTTCATATCATATGGTTTTCGACTCTGGATTACACCATAGACAATTCTGAGCATTTTGTTGGATACATTGTTCATAATCAAGAAATAGGGGTTTACCTTCAAGCTTTTTCCGTTCTGCATATAAACTATACTCTTATTGTGCACCACTGTGGTTTTTGCAGCTAAGAATAACAATGATTTTAGTTTTTTGTCGGCCATATGACTGGTCTTGGACTTCATTGACATTTTTGCGGAAGAATTGGATAAGGACATACACTGGTAAAGCCTGCAGCTTTTTGGCCGTTGTAATACGTTTGAAGTTTTCAGTCTTGATGACAAGGTTGTTTGCGATTACTGGACCAATGCCCTTAATGGCGGTAAAGAGTTCGTAGCTATCCTTTAAATTGGAATCGTTCAGAACGATTTTCTTAATTTCCTTTTCGATAGCATCAATTTTTCCAGATTTAGAATCGCTCTCTGCCAGCTTCTATAGGCGCAATACTCTGGCAAGGGCCATGCTTTCTTTTTTCTGTCCCAACAAAAGTCATGTCCTGCTTTTTGATAACTGTTCGCGCAAATTGTAAAGTTCCTATAGCTCTTTGACCGACTCTGACCTTGGTTCCGTAAAGCGTAATTCTTCAGCAGAACTCTCCCCGTATTTTTTGATACGACATGCATCCTTGGAATCACTCTAACCTCCTTTGCTCGTAATTACAGTTCGAGTGTTTTTTATCATTGTGGTACAATACTATTACCGTTTTTGCAGATACAAATAGGAAACATAAGGCCTACTGTCATTTTCGATTTAGCCAAGACATCAAAAGAAAAAAAACAGCGATAGATCATCGACCCTGCATCCTGTCTTTTTTTCCGGTCCTCCTTCTTTTTTTGTTCCGGTATATGCTGAGCCCCGTCAAGAACAACAGCAAAGGGACTAGACCGGAGACGAAGACCAAGACCCTGCCTATGGTGCCGGCCATTTCCCCGATATGGATAGGGTAGAACTGCGTTGCCATTCGGTTGCTGTTGGGGTCCGTCTTAAAATCACTCACTACAGTAACAAGGCCTTTGGCATCGAGTTCCACTTCTTTGGTCCTTCGAAGCCCGGAGGTTATGAACCGTTCCTTGATATATCGAAGCCTATAATGGTCCGTTCCATTCTTGGGAAAGTGGATGGCCCGTAAGGCGTAGGATTCATTTGTTTTTGAGAGATAATCCTGTAATCGTGGAGAATCCCCGTGTACCCATGGTCGTTGGGTATTGTCGTGTTTCCCATCAAAAAGGCCGAGGGCCGACTTGTAGTAGGAATTATAGGTAAAGTAGGAACCACTTAGGGCCATGAGGAGCAAGGGCACGATAAAATAGGCCCCAAAGGCCTTGTGCAGATCGAAATTGATTTTCTTTCTTTTTCCCTTCCATTGAATGATAAAACCCTCTTTCAAGTTGTTGCGATAGGATGTTGCCCAGATATAGATACCAGAGGTCAACAGGAACATAAAGAAAATGATGGCACTGGTCCCCACGATGTATTTGCCATACGTTGGTATGCCCAAGTTCCGGTGAAGGACCAACAGGTTTTCAAAAAAGCGGATGGAAGCTGATTTTTTGCCGAGATGGGCATGGGTCTCGGGGTGGTAATAACAGGTTTTTCCACTATTGAACGTAATGGAGATCGTCTGTTGTTCCCGATAGGGGAGGAACATACTGTTGATGCTGTCCCCATGAATGGCAACCAAACTTGCCGTGGTTTCCATGATGGTCCTATCGTCCAGATTCCCAAAGTCCTCCACCTGGAGCAGGTCGGGATTGAAAAATGCGGAAAGTTCCGGTTGCCAGACATAGAGGGAGCCCGTGAGACCGGAAAAGGAGGCGATAAGCCCACAGGTAAGGCCCAGCCAAAGATGTATTTTCCGAATCGTTCTGTTCATAGTGGTCAGAAGGGTACCTGATATTGTTTTCAAACGGTGCCAATGGGAACATCGACACCGTTTTCTATGGATTAGAAACTGTACAATAGACTCAATTTCGTATTGATGCCTTCCCCGGCTCCGGTAAAGGTGCGCAAGGGCGCTGCCCATTGCGACCTTGCGGGCAGGTAGTATTCGTTCAACAGGTTATTGATGGCTAAAGAGACGGATATATTGGACTGCAATCGATAGGTGGCGGACCAATTGAGCAAGGTATAGCCTTCCACGGGAAATTGGGTGTGCCTAAAGGTATAATTGTCATTGGCATCCAGATAGGGGTCAAACCTGTCCCTGTCCCCCAAATGGGTCATTCGTAGGGAGGTGCCCAATTTGTCCGTAGGTGCCCAGTTGACATAGGCCGTCCACTTTGGGGCAGCAATGACATCACCTCCCAAATAGACCAGATTGTTTTCATTGCCGGCAGTATGGGTCACCCCTTCCACATAGGTGTACGAGGTGCCCAGTTGCCATTTGTTGTCCGGGGAAAAATAGTCCACGGCAACCTCCCCGCCATAGATATCCTGGGGCTGTTTTGAGGGGACAAACGAATTGATGTTCTCATCGAATACAACGCCAGTGCCCAAATTGGAGGTACTGTAGTAGCCCACAGCTTCAAATTTGATATTATCAAATTTGGATAGGAACCCGAACTCATAATTTTTGGTCACTGCCGGTTCCAATTGGATCTCATTGATGTTGTCTGCCGTTGCGGATCGGAGTACCGAACCCAGATCGGCAATGGAGAATCCTTGGGAATAGCTCACATAGGGAATGAACTCTTGGTGTTTGATATAACGGAGACCCACATTGAAGGCCAGATTGTCAAAACCTATCTTACCACCCTCGACGGCCACGGATGGGTTGAAGTTGCCATCCCCAAGAGGAGAATAGGGAAGCGTATTGTAGTCCTCAATGTCCAAGTTCATGTCATCAAAACGAAGACCGGCCTTCACCACCCAGGTCCCATTGAACTTGGCAGTGGACTGAAGGTAAGGGGCCCAACTGAACATTTTGATGTTCGGCACCCAAAGCCTCCCGTCCAAAAGACCCTGATTGGTCTTGTCACGGAGCAGGTCCACACCATAGGTCAGGGAGACGTCCGTTGTGGTGTTGACAGGGAAGGTCGTATTGAAATTGGGCCTCAGTCCATATTTTTCGGCATTGATGACGGATTGGCCACCATTTTCAAATTTATCGGAATAAAAGAAGATGTTTTCCGTGTTCTGGTAATATAGGTCCGTCGTAAAATCCGTGGTACCCGAGAAAATTTGGGTCAAGTTATATTTTAACTGCCCGTTCACAAGTGTCGATCCCGTGGGCTCCTGTCCCTCCACAGAACCCTCGACCCCATATCCAGCCGTGAGGGTATAGTCCCCTTCTTCGTTAAAGACCTCGAACTCTGCCGGAACGGGTATAAATGGGGTGTCCTGGGCCGATTTGTATAGGTTACCGCCCAAAGTGATATTTTGGTTCTCGGAAATCCGGTATTCCAACTTGGCCAGGGCACTGTAGATCTTCGTGTTGTCCAAACCATAAGTGGGCAAGATCACAGTCCCGTCGGCATCATATTTGTTTCCGGTCTTTTCATAGCTCCCGCTGATATAGTACTTGAATCTGTCCAAATTGCCCTTGAGGGACTGGTACAGCCCAAAACCAAGGGCGTCATCTGTGGCCGCCAGGTTGGAGGTGCCCCAAACATTAGTGGTGCCCTCTATTTTTTCGGCGGCGTTCGGCTTTTTGGTGATATAGTTGATAAAACCCCCATTGCCCCCATTGCCAAAAATGGAGGTGGCCCCTTTTATGACCTCGACCCGACTGATATCATTGGGGCTTATTGATTTTATGCCCAACTGTCCATTACGTAGTGGGGTGGACTGGGGAATCCCGTCGACCATAACCAAGAGTGAACGTCCCCGCAAAGTCTGTCCCCAATTGGAAAAGGTTCCGGTGGATACCGCAAGACCGGGTACCGTAAACTCCAATATTTCACTGATGTTCGAGGTGGAGTTTGAGAATTCCTGTAGTTTTACCTCGCCCACCACGGTCACGGAGGCCGGGATTTCTGAAAGGTATTCCGAGTTTCTGCTGGCCGATATGACGACCTCGTCCAGACTGTTCAGGTCTTCGGTCAATACCGCCGTGAAGGGGATGGTCCCATCTTGTGAAAATGTTATTTGCTCCAAACGTGTCCTAAAGCCCAACATCCTGAAGGTCACCTCCCAGGTACCCTCTTTTATGGAAGTGAGTTCAAAGTTGCCATCAAGATCTGTAGTGGTTCCAATTTGTAAAGCTGGGATGAAGACTGTGGCCCCCATAAGGGGCTGGTTTTGTTCATCGGTCACTTTTCCGTTGAGATTCGACTGGGAAAAAGCGCCAAAGGTGAATAGTAGTGCCGTAGCAAGCGTAATGAGTTTCATTAATTTGGATTTATTTAAAATAAGGGGCAAAAATAGGGCATAATGCGATAAACACAAATCTTATTTAGATTTAATACAAATAAAAACATGGAATTGCTTGCTAGATGGTTTTGTTGGCCAGAGGTGAACAGCGGTGGTTGAACTTTGAATTCCAATTGAGTGGACATTCAATCTTTCAAAGAAAAAACCTGTAAAAGGTTCCTACCTCCAAAGTGCCAAAGATCATGAGGTCCCTTTGGATTTTTTTATTTTTATATCTTCTGGTCGCCGATATATTGTAACACATTCGGGTTATATGCACTACTGATCATTGTCTATTTTATATGCGCATGGTATAGACACGCCTTTACGCCTACGGTAGGTTTAGGATACATCGGAATATTGCGTCATCAGAAGAACTTGAAAATACCAAGATTAAAAATGTCATGGTTTCCGGGAATCCTGGGAATATGGTTTAAAAATAAACGGGACAAGGGCATACTATCCTTTTTTATCTGCCGTTGGGTAAATATGGAATTACATGTAAGAAAAAGATTTTGTTCCGTTTGTTTAATGGGATTGCTTGGTATTTTGGGTCTTGGTTGTAGTGCCGACTCTGGGCAAGCGGATGATGGAAATGGATTGAACGACACAATGGATGTTTCACAGAACCGTAAGTCCGTCGGGGATTCGGCCGCAGATCTGTTGGATGGTTCCCGTTTTCCAGCACTGCACCTTGAAATATTCTATGTGGAAGGTCTGAAGCCCAGTGCAACAACCTTGGACAATTTTGAGTCCTTCTTGATGGAACGGCTCCATAAACCCGATGGGGTCAGCATTATGCTTACAGAAATTTCATCCCCGGGGCAGGCCGTTTATTCCATTACGGATATCAGGAACTTGGAGGACGATATACGTACAGCCTATAACCAAGAGGGTATCCTAAAGGTTTTTGGCCTTTTTATTGATGGGGAATACTCCGAGAACACGGAAAACGGTTCCGTATTGGGGGTAGCCTACAGGAACACCTCCTTTGTCATCTTTGCAGATACCATCCGGGAATTTAGCAGACAACCCTTGGCCCCGAGCACTGCGGTTCTGGAGACCACGGTCCTTGACCATGAGTTTGGACATCTATTGGGATTGGTAAATGCCGGTACCCCATTGCAAAGTGTGCATCAGGATGAGCCACACGGAAGGCATTGTACCACAGAGGATTGTCTGATGTATTGGACAGCTGAAACCGGTGAGGGGCTCATCAATATGATCAGTGGCGGCACCATTCCAGGATTGGATGCGGCCTGTTTGGCAGATTTACAGGCCAATGGTGGCAAATAAAACCTTTGACAATAAAAAAAGCCCCGTTCTGGGGCTTTTCTTGTTATAATCGATGGGATTGCCTATAGCGAAGCGGTCCCGGTCACGGTGACATTGGCGCTCAACTGTAGGGCCGATGTGATATTGATGGCCCCCAGGTCGAGACCTGTGGTGGACTCCACTTCCAATTGTGAGTTGAAATAAAACTCAGTACCATCTTGGGTATAGGAAGCAAAGATGAGTTCATACTCCCCTTCGGCCAAAAAGTTAAGGCTATAGGAGTTGTTGATTCCGCCCACTTCAGCACTGGTCACGGCATTGGCGAACCTGATACTGCTCTCACCCTGGCCCTGGGTCTCCACTTCGGCATTGTATGTGCCCTTTTCATAGGCATACACCACAATTTTATCGGAAGTATCTTGGGAATCGTTGACCGTACCCGAAATCTCTCCCGTCGCTTCTTTGTTAACGGTCCGAATACCTGCGGAAAGCTCTGAAAGGGTCACGAAATCAAAGTCCGATTCCAAGGTCCCCTGTTCTTCCTTTATGGTCTTGCGCAGGTCGAAATCGATGATGATCTCATTGGTATTGGTGGCAAAGACCTCAAAGGAATCCGTGATGTCCACAGTATTGGAAGAGGCCTCTATCCTGTCCTTGGTCCCATCGGCCATTTCCACATAACATCCGGGACTGTTGCCGTTCATGTCATTGGCATAGTCCAGGACCAATTCAATGTTGGAATAGGTCCCTGCCTCCATTTGGAGATTGCCCAAGGTCTTCGTCTGGCCGTTGACCAAGGCCGAAAGGTCAAAAGTGGTCTTGGAGAACCCCTCAATGGAGTTTCCGTCCACCTTTACATCGGAGACCGTGATGAACACCGCTTCCACGTTCGCATTGTCAATGGGTGCATCGGTCATTTTAAGGGTTGTTTGATAAGATTCCTTTTCTACATTGTCATTTTCATTGTTGTCACTACAGGATACTATCAAAAGCATTGTTCCAAAGATAATTCCCAAGTTTTTCAAAAGGGTCTTCATAAAAATTAAGATTTAAGGATTTATTATTTGTTTCAGTAATATAACAATTGGCATACGTCAAACCCTACTTGGGTCAAACAGTCCCAATACAATGCCGACTACATGGAATGATGGTTCGGACTCCCTACGATAGGGCTCACAGATGATACGGCATACTTAAAAACACATTGAATTTTTTTGATTAAAGGGTCAAGGGTCCTGGTCTGTATACGTAGAACATTGGTTCTGAAATTTTAAATCAATGAAGGTTCGATCATTTACGTTTTTCGATTGGATTGTTCAAACAACAAGCGGGAATGTGAACCTTGAAATTTGGGACAAAAACATGATTCTGGGAATCTTGTTTTCAGTAATGGCTTAATCGGTTTCCCGCTCAGTTTAAAGGATGGTCGTTTTGTAAAGCGAACTTTTTAAGGAACAAGTGAATTGTCCAATGTCCCCCACTATTTTCTGGACCAGATTAAAATTGCGTTCTCCTTAAAATTCGTGCTGTATAGGTATTCCCCGTCGAATTGCACATCCGTTGGATACTTGATGCTTTCGGTCAAGACTTGCTGCAATGATCCATCAAAGTTGTAAACCAACACCCGGCCATTTTCTTGGTCGGTAATTGCGAACTCCCTTTCCCCCATTGCAATACCGGAAGCGACGTTCATTCTTTCATTTCCACCAATGGTTTTTAGGTGTGTTCCATCGAACCCGAAGACCTGTATTCTGCTGTTGTACGCATCGGCCACATATATCCTGTTATCCTTCATTTTTACGTCTATCGGATAGTACAGCTCCCCATCTTTGTGCCCCTGCCTGCCAATAGTGAAGCATTCATTCGGTGTCTGTACGATGATTCGGTGGTTATAAAAATCGGCTACAAGAACCGTATCTCCGTAAATGGAAACCCCTGCTGGGGCCTGTGGTCTTTTGGATAGTTTCAATGGCCATCTTTTGTCATCTCCATATTGCCAGATGGTGTCCGTCAAAAATTCGGGAATAAACAGGGTGCCATTGTCAATATGGATGTTCATTGGTCGCTGGATACCAGTAATCGAATCCAACAGCTCTCCGTCCCGGTCGATCTTGTAAAGCCTAAAATAATCAGGGTCGGAAAACCATATCGCATCACCATCTTTGGCCAAAGCCAAGGGTCGGGCTTTCTCGGGCAGCATGATCTTGCGTTCGAACTGCCATTGTTTCTCGGGCTGCTCGCAACTTGACATAAGGGACAGTAAAAAAACAACCTGAATAATATGTGCGGGTCTAATATTCATATCCATAGTTTACTATCGTAAGTATTAAAACCAGAAATGTAACGGTCCAAAGCGTCCACGAATTAATGTGGTGCTTTTGTCCATGGTTTTGACAAGGACCTGCATTCCCACATTTCCTTTCATTTTTGATGCTTTTAATATGGGCGAACCCAAGCGTTCCTGCCGAAATAGTGGTCAGATAGGGCTGCACGGGATGTACCCATTCAAAATTCCCGCCCAAGAAACCCAGTCCCGCCACGATTGACAACAAGGTCGGGGCCAAACAGCACATTACCGGAAGAAGGGCCGCTACCAAGCTGGTGCCCAATACCATTTTGAGAATTACTTTCATAAGGCCTATTCTATTTTGGACAGTATGATCTCCCATTGGTCCGAGAGATTATCATCATCTTCATCCTGTACCGTGCCACTTAGCGTTGTCCTGCCCACCGCCAATTTTTGAACCAATTCGATAGATGTATCCTGCGATACCGCAAACCGTTCGTTATCGGTCTCGATGTACCATTGGCCATCCACTTTATTCAAGTTCCCCATGAGTACCACTTTGGCTTTCTTTGCCGAAAAACCGTTCTTTTTGACCTCTTCCTGAATGCTACGTAAGGTAAGGTCATTCTTTTCGGCCAATCCCAAATACGCTTTTCCATCGTTCAGGCTGACGCGAACTTCCTGAAGCCCGTCCATTTTTTTCAACCCGCGTTCCAATCCATAGGCACAGGGCGCGCAGTCCATTCCATAGACTTCTTGGTCAACCCTGGCGATTTGGCCGCTCATCGTGCCTATTCCAAGAATACCGATCAGGGCCATCATTTTGATGTTTTTCATTATATGTGCTTTTTAATTTATACTGTGTTTACAACCAATAACTTAAATTTACGGCAATCCGATACCTTTCTTTTACCGAACCGGGTGTCAAATCCTGTACTACTGGAACCATCGCACCAAAGGATATGCCCCAAGCACCGTAAAGTCCTAGGAAAGAAGGTCCCACCAAAACCTTTGTACTGCGCGTATCGCTAAAATCCAGTTGTCCATCAATTTTATTGCCTCCAGGGAATTCGGCCAATGATTCGATAAAGATGCGCCAATCAGGTTTTGGGTAATCACCCATAAAGATATTGGGTCGGTACCCCACAACGGCACTCGCATAGGGCAGGTCGCCCAATCGTTCGTCATCTCTTTCAAAATAATATTGGTAACCGCCACCGATCCATGCATACCAAGTGCGTGAGGCATAGCCCGTGGAAATGGCCGCATGTATAGCGTTGCCGACATTGACTTGTCCCCCGACATTATCGGTAGGGGCGGAAACACCCACGATGGCAGTGGACTCAAACCGCTTTCCCACACCAAAGGCGTTCGAGAAAAAACGGTACCAAAGGGAAGCCTCGATATCCCCATTGGCGGGCATATTGCTATTGCCCCGTGTCCTTGGCGTCTCACCCAACCGTTCTATCATTGTGGGCGTGGTAAGGTTTACCTGTAGATCTTCTGTAATGCCATAGGAAAATAGGTAGCGCAACATATAGGAGGTTTCGGTTTCTGTAGCTAGGCTCATCCCGGCCACGTTCAAATCCACCCCGCCTTTGGCAAGGGTCGGTGTCTGTAGCCCATAGAGGGGGCCGTGGCCCTGGGCCATCACCGATCCTGATATGGCCAATAGCAATATCAATTTGACATAGCGAATGTTCAGGAATATTCTACAAATCATATGCAAACACTTTTCAATTATGACTGCCAATTCCTGCTTCCACCAATTCCATTTCGGTAATGGCCGAATCCTTACAGCACTCCAAGAGCTCACCGTTCACGACCACAGCAGGCACTTTCTTGATGCCGTATTCATCCAACTTATCAAGACAGGTCTTGTCCTCACATTGCCTGATCAGATCATAGGTCGTTACCTCACATGTATCGCAGGCCAGTTCCTTTATCTTTTTGACCACGGGGTCACAGACCGGACAATTGGCCGTAAATACTTCTACTTGACGTTTCATGTTTCTGTTTTTTAAATAGTTTAAAATTTCCTGTACGCGACATGGAATTCAAACAATGCATCAAAGGTAGAATGGTGGGTAGGGTGGTCTCCAAATAAAATTTCAAAAAAAAAAGCCCGCATCATGCGGGCCATCCAATCGGTAGTGATTATGGGGAGGTCAGGCATTTTTGTGGTTTTCGAGTTTGGCCTTGAGCGCATCTATTTCCTTCATCTTTTCCGTTAGGCTGTCCAATTCCAAATCTGGAAATTGCTTTCGTATAAATTCGATACGTTCTTCATTGCCGCAATTTCCTGGACAGGCCTCGACAGTCTCGGATATCTTGATGGCGAGGGTCTTTCGATAGGTCTCATCAAGGAGCAGGTGATGTGCCTTGTCCAAGGCGTTCTTCACAGCTTTGAACTGTACCAAAATCTTCTCGGGGTCGGAACTTTCGTCCAATAACCTGACCAAACCGTTTACCTGTCCATTTATGCTTTGAAGTCTCGTTTTGATGTCCTGGCTTAAATCTTTTGGTATCATAATTTATATTTTATCTGCAATATATGGTTGTGAAAAGGGTGGTCTACCACTATTCTCGTCAACAACAGGAAGATTTATTCTGTATGGGTGGACAGGCGACAGAGCCATAGGAACAAAAAACACAGCAATCGCCTTCTTTAGGTCGAATTACTTCGTGGCAGTTTTTACATTCATAAAAGTACTGGCAAGCATCGGTTGGCATTTCTTCCTCTTCTTGGTACCCACATTTGGGACAGGTAATGGTAGATAATATTTTTGTATCCATATTATTCGGAAACGTTATAGCCCGTATTGTTGATGGCCTTTATGATTCGTTGCTCCGTAACTTTGGTACGGTCATATTTAACTGTAGTATTGCTTTTTTCATAGCTTGCTTTTACTGAAACGATACCGTCCAATTTGTTGACCTCGCTCTCAATGTGGTTTTCGCAGCCGGAACAGGTCATTCCTTCCACTGTAAAGGTTATATCTACCATGTTGTCCTGTTGCACATATATGATTTCCTTGGTCGGTTGGGCATAAAAAAGCCCTGAGAAATATGGAAATGCCAGCATCAGTCCCGCAAAGAGGGTAACAAATAGCAGGAACCTTTTTGATTGTAGAAAGGAAGGTTTTACATCATTTTCACAGGCACAATCAATTTCTTGCTGCGATTTTGACTTTAGCTTCTGGTACCAGGCAAATCCAAGTACCAATACGGTCAGGCCTATAAAAAATGGTCTGAAAGCTTCCAGCCATGCAAAGGTAGATGCCATTCCGCTGGTGCCCGCAATCAATGCAAGCACAGGTGTGATGCAGCATAATGAGGCTGTGATCGCTGTAAAAACTCCAGTGAACATTGCTGAATATGATGATCTTTCTATGTTCATTCTATGCAACTTTTTTGTTTTCCTGAAGCCTGCTGAAGATGCCTTCCAACACCTCGCTTTGGCCTTTTACCAGTGAGTAATACAAGGTTTGACCTTCCCGTCTGGAGGTAATCAATCCAGCATCCTTCATCTTACGGATATGCTGCGAAATTGCTGGTACGGTCATTTCCAGTATATCTGAAAAATCACAAGGGCAGAGCTCACCTTCCTTGTTCAGCAGGAAAAGAATCTTCAATCTGGTCTCATTTCCTGCTAGGGCCAGTACCTTACCAATAGTGTTGATTGAATTCGAACTCATCCGTAGTGTCTCGCGACAGCGCATCAACTGCTTTTGGTCCGCCTCGGCGCGGGTGCAACTTAATTCAAGGGCCATGATAAAAATTTTATTAAAGATAAGGTTGTATTATTATATAAGCAAATACTTAAATAAATTGTTTTTTTATGACCGGTTTATGGAACGACTGGCTTATCATTCAAGGAAGCATCCAATTACAGGTCAACTTGCCCCGTTTGAATAGGACTTTTATACATCCGACGTGGCCTTTAGTACTGCCCGCTACATAAATTGAATCTTTTAGGCCACCATTTTGTACTATGATTAAGACCGTTTATTACGGTCAGTTGGACAGCTTGTCCATTACAAGGAACGTTTGCTTGTTCCACTTGCCAACTGTACTTTGTTTCGTGTTGCATGGCAGTTGTAGTGGCTTGTTCCAGCAGTGATTTAATTTTTCGGTTATCATGAGCGTTCTTGGATACTTTGATTTTTTCCAGACGAATTGGGATTGGGACGTACTCTGGTATAGACCATAGCCTTTTGGGGGTCGGTATGGATTGGAAATTTCCTGTCTTGAATTTTGGATGGTCCGGATTGCCCCATTTGATCATCCCTTGAAATTTGAAATGGAATGCTCTTGGTTCCATACACTAAATCTTCAATAGGTCCTTTCCGGATTTTGCAATGCAGTTGCACCAAAGTTCTATTATCTTTGCAAGGTGAAATTTTTTACCGTCATATTATCCATCTACGTATTGGCACTCAATGTGGTTCCTTGCAGTGATGCGGGTAACGTAACAGAAGACTCCCAAGGTGTTTTTCTGGTTCAATTTGATGGTGAACACAGCGAGAATTGTGAACTATGCTCACCATTTTGCCACTGCCATTGCTGCCATGTGCACACGGTGGATTTTGGTATAGCTCGATTCCAGCCGCTTCAAGAGACTTACCTTGAAGATGATTTCACCCATTTTGACGGATTGGGCAAGGAATTTACCGACCCACTATTTCAACCCCCACAGGTTTAACTCAGTTTTACAGGATAGCTATATCCGATTATGAGGTTTATGGACTTTGAACTTTTCAAAGACCTGTTCCCTCATACTTGCAACCCTATTGCATTGGTTCAACTGAATTAAAACACATTTTATATGATCAACAGAATCATTGATTTTTCAATCAATAACAAATTTAGACAATTATATACTTAAGTGTACCGACCTAGTTAGTTAAAACATTAACCTTGTATAAATACTTTGTATCTCATAATCAAATCTCTAGTCTGTATGTTCTTGAAATGTGTTAGAAACTTTCCAATATCAATAGTTTCATCACCAAGATTCTGACTATAAGACTCAGATGAAATTTTTACCTTCTCAGAATCTATACATATTCGTACATCGAATTGTACCGCTTGATATTGTATTGTGTATTTGATACTAACTTCCTTACTATTATCATTTTCAGTAGCTAATTGCCTACTAATAATATGAAAACTTTGACAATTACTATATTTCTTCAAGTGCCGAGTAGCCGCATTATTGACAAAACTCAATAGCTCATTAATATCTCTCATCTTCCTTCTATAATAAGGAATAAAGATACTTAAGAATCTATACAGACGAAGTTTTAGCATAACCAGACATTTACATTATTTGATAATTAAACAAACTGCCCATTAGGGCAGTTTTTGTTTTTAGATGTAACCCTATGCATTCATAAACAAATGAAAAACAGTCGCTTAATGTCAATTTAATAAAAGGCTCACAAAAACTTTTTCAACATTGTTGAATTGCGCCATAACGCAAAAATCAGTAGTTATGGCAAGCATTCAAAATGCAGAAAATTATAAGAAAAACACCAATAAAAAGGTTTCAAAATCATTTACAGCCTCGACAAAAAGTTTTAAATTTAATAAAACAATAATGTCCAAACATCCTGATTTAGAAATAGATACGTCTCCACTTTTTGAGTCATTGATTCAGATGATGCAAGAATTGAAGAACGAAACTGCATGTCGGGAACACTTAGAAACATTACTTTGGAATGGAGAGCCAATTTGTCCTCATTGCGGGTCTCAAAGGGAAAACCACTATCGACTAAAGGCTAGAGGAAATTTTTCAGGCCTATATAAGTGTAAGGACTGTAGGATGCGATTTACTGTCAGAGTCGGCACCATGTTTGAAGGTTCTCATATCTCCCTTCAAAAATGGTTTCTTGCCATCTATCTTTTTTCATCACATAAAAAAGGCATCAGTAGTATTCAACTTAGTAAAGATATTGCTGTAACTCAGAAAACCGCATGGTTTATGCTTAGTCGAATACGTCATTCATTTAATGTCAATGTTGAATTTCAGTTTGATGGCCCAACACAAGTCGATGAAACTTTTGTTGGAGGAAAGAACAAGAACAGAAATTGGGACAAAAAAATCAAGAAGAGTCAAGGACGTAGTCTTAAATCAAAAACACCAGTATTCGGAATGCTATGCAATGGATTGGTCTACACAGAAGTAGTTAGAAATACTCAAGGCCGGACGTTGAAACCCATTATCAAAGCTAAATTGAAAGATGGGAATATTATCGTAACAGATGGCTGGAAAGCATATAAAGGATTGTCAAAGGACTATGAACATCGAATCATTGAACATAACAAAGGAGTATATAAGAAAGGACCGTATCACACCAATAGTATCGAGGGGTTCTGGAGTCAAATGAAACGAGGATTGACGGGAATCTACCATAAAAATGATCCTAAGCACTTGCATCGATATTGTGATGAATTTGCCTATCGATACAATACTCGCCATTTAACGGATGGAGAAAGGTTCAATCTTAGTTTAATAAATGCTGATAGAAAGCTTATGTACAAAGAATTGATTGCCTGATGTTGTTTAATATCATCCAATAATGTTTGCCTATACATATTCAAATATTCTTTCAATGAAATCATTGACAACACACATAAAAGAAAGTCTTTCAAAAAGTATTGTTGATATAGCTGTCGGTAATTCATCTTCCAAAAAGGAGGCGACAGATTTTGATAAAAAAGAAGAGCCTGCTGGTAGTGCAACAAGCTCTTCCTAACCTGATTCTTATCTTTCGATTAGAATCTTGATGATTTCTGCAACTAACTTTATTAGTCTCATTGCAGAAATCAATCTTTCTATCTTGGTCCATACCAACCTAGTTGGCCCAGGACCTTGACTTTTGTATGTCATGCCCTATGTATCACATAGGGCTTTTTTGTAGCTATTCGGGATTACTGAATTTTAAGATATATGGCACTATTTTAAAACACTTTAATTTTAACAGTTTTTTATGGCCCATACAACGTAGCAATTAATAGACCTTACTGGTATTGTTATAATACGAGGATAATCTATACGATGAAGTTGATTCTTGCATTGTAACAGTTTCATTCCAGAATCCATAATATTTCTCTTCTTCCAATTTTCCTATTTCATCATTGTACTTAGCCAATGATTCTAGATTTTGGTTGAACACCTTTTTCTCTGAATCACTAAACTCCGAACTATCAAATTGCTTTTGACCAAAAATGTTTTTAAACGTATGCTTTTTAATGATTGATTCACATTTATCGACATTTGCTTGAGCAAGTGAAATTGCTTTTTCATATTTAGCTTTCCATTGTTGGTATTGCGGATTTGTAGGCATTGCCTTCCATTCGGCTTCAAGAGTTTTTTGTTTTTCTTGAGCCTTTTCAAGTGCGATTTTATCCGCTTTTTCTTCTTGGATACGCTCTTCCTCAGCTTGTCTTTCTAATTCTTCTTGAGCCTTTACCCTTGCTATTGCTTGTGCTTTCAAATACGCAATCCAGTCATCTCTATATTGCTGTATAGATTTAACTTCTCTATCAAAATCTTCTTTGGCCTTAGTTAGCCTTTTTTCGTATTCTTCTTGTTGTGTATTTAGTTTCTTCTTTTTGAGGCTCTCTTTTGGTTTGAAAAAATCAGCTAGTTTTAAGTTGTGATCATAAATTCTAACTGCTTTCAAAGAATCTTTTTCGGCATTTTCTTGATAATCCTTAATTGTCCAATCATTTCCACCAAGATGACCCCCATTTGGCATAGAATCTGGTCTCTGCTGTGAATGCATAATGGCACATGATGACAATGTGAAAAGTGTAATAATCCTTTTGACAGAAAACTTGTAAATTTTCATTTTGTGGTAGTTTAGGTGTTATACGATAATGACATAAAAAAGCGTGGACTATACACCATCCTACACCAAGGACTACCACATCCCTAATAAGCAATGATGCAAGCCACGCCATACAGGCGTGCTTCCATTACATCATTTGCTTATTTTCTATTAGTGTGGTAGTTCGGTATAGAAAATGATGCTTAAAGCACGAATATTTTATATAACAAATTTAATCAAAAGTATCTAGGCGGAACAATGCCGCAATCAGGAATTTGGCAATGTAAATCAGACTATTAAAATATCTTAGATGTGGAGAACTAAAAGAATCTGGGTATCTTAGTGAAGAATAGCAACCCGGGTATACGACTACCCGGGTTGCAAGAGAATAACCACTTAAATGCACTAAAAATGATTATACGTTCTGATGATATTTCTGAAATAAAAATGACAGTGATAAAACACTTGTCTAATAAACAATCAATAAGCAGCGTATCTTACTACAATCTTCGAGGAATCCTTGAACGAGGAAACAATGAATGTTGCTACGATATAAGTTTTTCCACTAAATCTTATTGATGGAATATTTATGTAATTGAACTATGTTGAGATTAATTACATAAGAATGTAAGTGCTATTTTAAATGGACTTAGAAAATTTTAGAGAGAAATATTGGAAAGACCCAGTTTGGAGTAAGGTCATAGCATCTGTCATCTTTGGTGTTGGAACCATGATATTAGGTGCGGTTGGTATTTTGGTCAAAAGTCTATATGAAAAAGTCCCTTTCACTGAAGTCTCTAAAAAAGTATTTGATTATTTCAGATCAACTACTGAAGTCAATATTTTGTTGTTGTGGATAGCTTCGATTGTACTAGGTATCTCTATTGGCAGCTATATAGTCTCACTTTACAAGAAAGTCAAATCATCGCAATCTACAATAGAATCTGAAAGTGAGAATGATATTGAACCACCTAGAACTGGAATGACTTCAACAGCCATTTTTTCTGAAAAACTGGCAGGAGCTTTTCCTGGTCAGAGGGGATTTGAATGGTATGAATCTAAAGAAGCCGCAATGAGGCTTGAAAAATTCTTTGAACCACCTTTGAAATATACACCAACTGCAAAATGTGCAACATCAACACCGATATGGTGGTTTCGTGCTGGAGGTTCATCCCAGATTAGTCAGTTTAAAAAGCTTTCTAAGTTGAAATTATTGATAGGGTATCGTGAATTCAAAATCAAACGAATCGGTGTTTTTAAAAGTCATTTTTATCATAAATCCTTCATTTATGTAGAAACTTCTGGAGAAGAGCAAACAGGTGTCTATAGATTGACAAAAGATGATATAAAAAGGCACATTGATACTTTTGGATATTCATTTGAAGAATATGCAATCTTCAACAAAAAACTAAAAATTACCAGAGAAGAATACGATGATGCAGCAACAGTTATTAAAGGAAAAGTTGTTGATACATTTGGTTCAGAGTTACGGATAAGATATTTATCTGACTATAATTTTTTGATAGCAGCATATCACTCACCGTTCAATTCAAGGAAATTTGACATCGAATCAAATGAATGTATGAATAAAATCTTGAGTGGCGAATTGAAGGCGGAGACTTTCATTGATAGCCTCAAAGATTACGAAAAAGAAGCTAAGTATTATTGAAGATTAGGTATGCATCTAACTATGGTACACTTCAGTCAATATGATTATTGTTATAAGTAAAAATGCGTCTTTTCACATGAAAAAGACGCATTTACTATTTTGATAATTTAATTGTCCTATACTCCGTCAACTCCACAAAAACCTTTACTTGAATATGTTTTTCTAAGTGCCATAATTGTCATGTTTTAAGTTTAGAGTTTATCAAATATATGTATTAAACTCTGAAATAGTTATAAAATTGTTTTAAATCTTAATATGTAATATAGTGTACAATAGTTATGCCGTTTTGTTTTCTTGCCTCCATGTTTTAGCTATACTCTCAAAATATGCCCAACTCGATGGGTATTCTTTTTGCCTAAAATCAATATAATTTTCAAGATGCTCGTAATAACTGACAAACATCGATTTAAATGCATTTTTGACAATCTCTAAATCGACATGTTTACTGTTAATCATTGTAGAGATATTTTCAAAATAGTTTAGTATCAGTATTAAATGTTTTCTTTCATCTAAATTTTTCTCAAGATAATCTGCAAACAGATGAACTTTGGTTTTATCCCTCAGTTCTATGCTTCTAGCTGGATCTTTGATCAATTTCCTACTGCAATTAATACTATCCATCATTGAAGGGCTATGCCATTCGGATATTAAATCATAAGTATATTTTGATTTATAAAGAAAGTTATTGTATTTCTGCTCTTCAATACGTTGTTCCAATGACAAGGAATGATAAATCAATGTAAATGTAGCTGTCATTCCGGTGATATAAGCTATAATCTCAATTAACCCGAAATTAATTTCTAGGTAAGCTAATAAAATGAATAGAGCTACTGCCGATAAAAGAATGAAAATTATACCTAAATAGACATACTTAATAGATATATCCCTTTTGTATGTATGGTTCATTTCATTTTGGTTGATTCCGACTAATATAAAGTTTTTTTAAAAAAATTAACACATGGAATCTTATAATCGACGATTGGATAATTTTATTCTATGAAAGGTGGTGGATAGCGAATGAATTGAGTTGGTACACTCAGGTATATAATTGTCCAAATTTATTATAGGTCTGCTGACCCTTGCGTTGATTGGTGCGGGCGTTTATAGCATGACCCAAGTTCCCATCGATGCCGTACCGGATATCACCAATAATCAAGTGCAGGTCATCACCCAATCACCTAATCTGGGAACAGAGGATATTGAGCAATTCGTGACCTATCCCGTGGAAGTTGCGATGAGCAACCTACCCAATGTCAAGGAAATCCGCTCTGTTTCCCGTTTTGGGCTTTCTGTGGTGACCATTGTATTTGACGATGAGGTGGGCACTTATTTGCCCAGACAACTTGTAGCCGAAAAACTGCCCGAGGTTCAGGAACAGATCCCTTCTGGCTTTGGCAAACCCGTTATGGGGCCAATTTCAACGGGATTGGGCGAAATCTATCAATATACCCTTGAAGTAGACGATGAACATCAAGGTGAATATTCGGCAACGGAACAGCGAACGATGCAGGACTGGATTGTACGGAGACAGATGGCCATGGTACCCGGCGTGGTCGAGGTAAACGCCTTTGGCGGAAACAAAAAGCAATACGAAGTGGCGGTTGACCCGGACGAACTTCGCGCCATTGGTATTACCATTACAGAGGTGTTCTCGTCCCTTGAAAACAACAACCAGAATACAGGTGGGGCCTACATCGAGCGTAACCACCAAGCCTACTTCATTCGTGGTGAAGGGCTGGCCAGGACCATATCGGATATTGAATTCATGGTGGTCAAGGCTGCAAAAAATGGGCATAGTATACCACCTCAGGCAGAGTAAAGTGAGCAGTGCGCAGCGGACCAAAGTGAACCACTAAAAATCGGTTCTATTTGTGGGTTTCCATAGGTTTCATTGCAAAAAAGGGCATTGACAACAAACAGATAGAAATGCTCAAGGCAAAACAAATTTTCAAACTATAAGGCGCGGGTGCGAGCAAACGGCGCATCAGTGCGCAGTTGGGTATCTCCCGGAACACCGTAACCAAATACATCGACTTTTTCAAGCGGTACAAGCTGACCCCCTATGAGGTATCGGCCATGACCCTGGAGGAGCTCCATAGGCTCTTCAAGGCCGACCGGAAGCCCAAGAGCGAGAAGCTGAAGACCCTAGAATTTTGATAGAGAACTCCGTAAGACGGGCGTTACCAAGCAACTCCTCTGGGAGGAATACCGTGCAAGGCAACCCGATGGGTTCATGCTGTCTCAGTTCAGGTACTGGTACCGGGAATGGACAAAGGAGGTCTCCCCCGTCACGCACTTTACCCATAAGGCGGGCGATAAGCTGTTCATAGACTTTACAAGCAAAAAGCTCAGCATTGTGGACAGGCACACCGATGAGCTCCAAGACCTGGAGGTCTTCGTGTGCGTGCTGAGCAACAGCCAGTACACCTATGTAGAGGCCTGTGCAAGCCAAAAGTTGGAAGACTTCATGCGCTGTACAGAGAACGCCCTCTGGTTCTAAGGTGGGGTCCCGCGTGCGCTGGTCACCGACAATCTAAGGTCGGCAGTCACCAAGAGCAGCCGCTACGAACCCAAGGTGAACGACACCTTTGCCGACTTCGCCGAGCACTACGAAACGGCGGTACTTCCCACAAGGGCGTACAGGCCCAGGGACAAGGCCATCGTCGAAAATGCCGTCCGGATAATCTACTCCAGGGTATTTGCGCCATTGCGCAACAGCACGTTCCATACCAAGGACGATATCAACGCGGCCATATTAGAGCTCCTGAAGACACACAACAACATATCCTTCAGGGGCAGGGAATACTCCAGACAATCACTTTTCGAGGAAGTGGAACGACGGGAACTGGCCCCCCTGCCGATAAAACGGTACGAGATAAGGTCGTACGCCAAGGGCACCGTCCACAAGAACAGCCATATCTACCTTGGCAAGGACAAGCATTACTATAGCGTGCCATACCGGCACATCGGGAAGTAGGTGAGGACAGTCTACACCGACAGCTTTGTGGAGATTTACCACAGGAACGAACGGCTGGCCGTACATGAAAGATAAGGGCAGTGGTAGGGGTATACCACCGTGGCCGAACACATGCCCTAGCACCATCGGTTCGTGAGCGAGTGGAGCAGCGATAAGTTCATTGCCTGGGCAGAAAACATAGGCGCCTACTGTAAAGCCTACATCATGGGGATATTGGTCAAGAAGCAGCATCCCGAACAATCCTATAAATCATGTCTGGGGATACTGCACTTGGCCAAAAAGGTTGGTGACCAACGGTTGGAAAATGCCTGTAAGCGGGCATTGGACTACGGGGCGTTCAATTATAACATGGTGAAAGGTATCCTAAAAAAAGGATGGGACGACATCTAGGAAGACCCAAGGGAGCACATCGAAGTGCCCGACCATGAAAACATCAGGGGAGAAGATTATTACAAATAAAGACCATAAAAACTTTATGACAATGAACACAAAGACATTGGAACAGATTAAACAACTGAGGTTCTACAAAATGGTAACGGCCTTTAACACCAGCCTTTCCTCCGGGAGCGTCGATTACACCAATGACGAGCTGGTGGCTTACCTTATACAGTCCGAATGGGACGATAGGTACAACCGCAAGATCGAGTGCCTAACCAAGGCCGTGAGGTTCATGTACAGCGCCGTCATGGAGGCCATCGACTATGCGGCGGAGAGGAACATCGACAAGAACTAGGTACAGCGTTTTGCCTCCTGTGAGTTCATAGGCAGGAAGGAGAACATTTTGATTACCGGGAGCACCGGTGTGGGGAAAAGCTATCTGGCATCGGCCATAGGCCATCAGGGCTGCTCGATGGGCCGAAGGGTAATGTACTTCAATACCACGAAGCTGTTCACTATGCTCAAGACCTCAAAGGCCGACGGGTCGTACCTAAAGGAAATAACCAAGCTTGAAAAGCAGGACCTGCTCATACTTGACGACTTTGGGCTCAAACCCTTGGACAACATCAACAGACACTCCATTATGGAAATAATAGAGGACAGGCACGGGAAAAGGTCCACGATAATAGCGTCCCAGCTGCCCTTTGAGGCATGGCACCAGATCATAAGGGAATAGACTATTGCCGACGCAATACTGGACCGTTTGGTGCACACCGCCCATAGAATAGATATCAAAGGGGAGTCAATGAGAAAAAAACTGAGAAATAATATCTAATTTTAATCCACGAATGAATCGATTTTAGACACTTCGTTTGCCCTTCTCACTTTTATCCGCTATGAGCGGTATACTTTAAGTGCCCCATCCAATTTGAGATCAACAATCGGTCGGGCATTGACTTTGAAATGGACCGATTGGAAATTTATCAGGTCATTGGCAGCTCCAACCGAAGGACCTCCTATCAAGAAAGGCGAATAGATATCATCCATTCGTTCCAACAGCCCCACATCGTAAAAAGTGGTGAATCCAAACGTTTTGTGCTGGTCTCGAAAATGTTCATTCGTACTGGCCGGGAGCCTTTAAAATTTATGCTATTGGAGCAGCAGAAGGGCTTAGGGATTGAAGTCAATTGGTAGCTCTTTAGGGATGGATTCTGACCTAATTCTTTCCGGCTATTGGGAATACATTTAAAAAGAATGCATTGGAATCTGAAAATATTGTGGAGGTTTCTATTTTTAAAAATGGAATTATGTATATCAAAGTACTGTTAGCAATAAAACCCCTATATTTAAAAAATTTTTTTCGCTTTTGAAGTTACTTAAAAATATATTGTTCTTCACCGTGGTCATTATCATGATAGGGCACGATATCGTGCCTCATTCCGATTTGACCGATTTGTCCGTCACCGAAGACCTGACGGTCGGGCCCCAAAGCGTGGAAAGCGAACATTTGGAACTAAGCCACATATTTGAGCATTTCAAGCATTCCAAAAATGAAAGGAATTTAGATTATGTCCTAGGGAAAGTACAGGACATTGAACCCAAGGTTCTTACCAATTTGGTACAATTATCCATCGATTGGGACCTTTATATTCTGTGGTGTCCGAACCAGAAACAATTTCATTTCGGTAAAAATCCCGAGATCCCATCTTCAATTACTTCATCGGTCTCCTCCCTTAGGGGGCCACCTTCCTGCTAAGTCTTTTTATCATTTTTTCATTCTAGGATCACAGATTTTGGATGTGCATCCTATCTTTTTGGTTGAACGGCTGCTTTTGCCTAACCAGAAACCATGAAGATTTCAGACCATGTTCAATTGTATAACTTAAAATTCCACATGTCACAAAGACGAAGAGAAAGACGTAGGGTAGAAAGAAATACCCAGAATTCCAGTACCGAGATCAAAAAAAAATATAAGGCTTTGAAAATCTTTTTTATCGCCACAACAGTGGTGTTTGTTGTATTGCTGTTCCTATTGTTGGTGTACAGCCATATGTTCGTAGAGAACCATACCCATTAAAAATTTTGAAATGAGAAGTAAATGGATTACTTTTAACGCTGTTTTTTAACCCGTTTTTTTTTTGAATTTGATAAGAAACTTATTTTTTATTGCCGCCACCTTCATCATGATAGGCCACGACATCGTGCCCCATTCTGATATCTATCCAGGTGAAAGCATTTCTTCCTATTCAAATTCCAAGACGACCAGTATCCAGGATATTGGGAAGGAACATACGGAATTGAGCCATCTTTTTGAGCACCTAAGGCATGCCTCCCAGGACGGAAGCTTAAAGTATGTGACAGGTGTTGTAAAAGACTTGGGTGTCAAGACAAAGATCCTTCAAAATTTCGCTTTGACGGCGGAAATGGACGATACCCTGCTATGGCATACAAATCGTGTGAAACAACGTTTTTGGACGTATTCACATATTTCTTATTATTTATCCCTACCTACCTACACCCTTAGGGGACCCCCTACTGCATAGTTATACCGGTAACATTCCACTTTCGAAAACAGTAGTGCCGTTTGGAACTATTATGGAAGTTGCCCATTAGTTGGACAATTGTCTTTGTCTCAACTAGTCCATTGACCATTTTTCCCAAGGCCATCCATGTTTTGGAGGGTTTGGAATATGGCATTTGGTGTTTTCACTTTCGTTTTCCATTTTAAATTTCTTAATTCCAATGTTAGATAAAATCATTCGATTTTCCATTAACAACAAACTTGTTATTGGAATATTAACCTTGTTCCTTATGGGCTGGGGAATCTACTCCCTGTCAAAACTGCCCATAGACGCCGTACCGGATATCACAGACAATCAGGTTATGGTGATAACCGTGTCCCCAACGCTTGCCGCACAAGAAGTAGAACAACTGGTGACCTTTCCAGTCGAACAGACCATGGTGAGCATTCCCCAAATTAAAGAAATGCGCTCTTTTTCCCGCTTTGGACTTTCCATTGTAACTATAGTTTTTGAGGAAGAAACTGACCTTTACTGGGCCCGACAGCAGGTCCAGGAACGTCTGGCTTCTGCTGCCGATGAGATTCCCGATGGTGTAGGGAAACCCGAAATGGCCCCTGTCACTACCGGATTGGGTGAAATTTACCAATATGTGGTACATCCAGAAGCTGGTTATGAGGACCAATATGACGCCACCGAACTAAGGACCATTCAGGACTGGATCATCAAACGCCAATTATTGGGAACCCCAGGGGTTGCCGAAGTCAGTGGTTTTGGGGGCTTTGTGAAGCAATATGAAATTGCCATCGATCCCGATAAGTTGACCAGTATGGCCGTAACCATACAGGATATATTCACCTCCCTTGAAAAAAACAATCAAAATACGGGTGGAGCCTATATAGATAAAGGCCCGAATGCGTATTTCATCAGAAGTGAAGGTTTGGTTGGCAACCTTCAAGAACTCGAAAGGATCGTGGTCAAGGAAAATAAAGGTGCCCCGATACTCATTCGAGATGTTGCCCAAGTGCAGTTCGGACATGGGATACGCTATGGAGCGGCAACGCGGAACGGCGATGGGGAAGTGGTCACCGGAATTGTGATGATGTTGAAGGGCGCCAACTCTTCCGCGGTCATCACGGCGGTAAAGGATAAGATCGAACAGATCAAGGAAACCTTGCCCGAAGGGGTGACCATTGAACCCTATCTGGATAGAAAGAACTTAGTGGACCGTGCCATTGGTACAGTGACCAAAAACCTCATAGAGGGCGCCCTTATCGTAATTTTTGTCCTGATCCTCTTTTTGGGAAACTTGAGGGGGGGGCTCATAGTGGCCTCGGTCATTCCCCTTTCCATGCTTTTTGCAATTGTCATGATGAACCTTTTCGGGGTTTCGGGCAACCTTATGAGTTTGGGCGCAATAGATTTCGGGCTCATTGTGGACGGCGCTGTAATCATTGTTGAATCGGTGATGTTCGGGATTCATTCCAGTATAAAGAAATATGCCGGGGTATCCAAGCTCACCTCCGAACAGATGGATGTTGAAGTAAAGGAATCCGCAGGTAAAATGATGAATTCAGCTGCTTTTGGACAGATCATCATCCTTATTGTATACCTGCCAATCTTGGCCTTGACCGGAGTCTCTGGAAAAATGTTCCATCCCATGGCACAAACGGTAATGTTCGCTATTCTGGGGGCTTTGATATTGTCACTTACCTATGTGCCCATGATGTCCGCCCTCGCCCTTGGCCGAAAGACAGAGCACAAAAGGAATTTTTCCGATAAGATGATGGATTTCTTCCAACGGATCTACAATCCTGTCATCGAGGCAGCCCTTCGGACAAAACTTCTGGTACTCGGATTGGCAATAGGACTGTTCCTCATTACACTTATTGCTTTTTCCAGTATGGGAAGTGAATTTATCCCACAATTGGATGAAGGTGACTTTGCTGTGGAAACCCGGGTTCCCGTTGGGAGTTCCATAGATCAGATGATAGATGTGTCCCAAAAGGCACAGACCATTTTGCTCAATGGATATCCCGACGAGATTTCCCAGGTGGTCAACAAGATCGGATCGGGTGAGATACCCACGGACCCGATGCCCATCGAGGCCGGGGATATGATGGTGATTCTTACCCCAAAGGACGAATGGACCAAGGCGGAGGACAGGGAAGGACTCATTGCTGAAATGCAGGAATCCCTATCCGTGATCCCAAACGCGACCTTTAGTTTCCAGCAACCTATCCAGATGCGCTTCAATGAACTATTGACCGGCGCTAAACAAGATGTTGTATTGAAGATATACGGTGAGGACCTTTCCACCCTTTCCGACCTGGCCAATGAAGTCGGACAAAAAATAGGCTCTGTGGAAGGGGTCAATGACCTATATGTGGAAGAGATAACGGGGCTGCCCCAGATCAAGATCCAATTGGACAGGGACAAGATAGCACAATATGGATTGAACGTGGAAACCATCAACAATGCCATAGAAACTGGTTTTGCCGGAAAGGCAGCGGGAATGGTTTTTGAGGGGGAGAGACGTTTTGACCTTGTCGTCCGCCTACAGGAAGAGAACCGTGGGGATATCACGGATGTCGAAAATCTGTACATCGGAACTCCCGAAGGTCGGCAGGTACCCTTAAGTGAGGTGGCCAATGTGTCCTATGTGCCCGGGCCCGTGCAAATTCAGCGGGACAACGCCAAGCGCCGGGTCACCATTGGATTCAATGTACGTGATAGGGATGTGAAAAGTATCATTGACGATATCAGGCAAATCATGGCAACAAACGTTGATATGCCGTCAGGGTATTATGTAACCTATGGAGGTCAGTTCCAAAACCTGAAGGAGGCGAACCAAAGATTAATGGTCGCACTTCCCATCGCATTGTTGTTGATATTGATCCTCTTGTACTTTGCATTTGGATCGCTAAAGCAGAGCTTATTGATATTTACAGCAATTCCATTATCCGCCATTGGAGGGGTGTTCGCCCTGCTCATTCGGGGGATGCCATTCAGTATCTCTGCAGGGGTCGGGTTCATAGCCTTGTTCGGTATAGCCGTTTTGAACGGTATAGTGCTCATCGCCGAATTCAACCGGTTAAAAAGCAATGGGGTCACGGATACATATGAGCGTGTGCTTCAAGGAACCCGGGTCAGATTGAGGCCGGTTTTGATGACCGCGACCGTTGCCGCCCTTGGCTTTTTGCCCATGGCATTGGCCACGTCTTCAGGAGCGGAGGTCCAGCGGCCCTTGGCCACCGTCGTCATCGGTGGCCTTATCAGTGCCACGGCACTGACCCTTGTTGTTCTTCCCGTGTTGTACGTTTACTTTACCGAGGGCAAGGTCAAGGTCAATTTTAAAGCAAAGAAAACCGCTATGGTCCTGCTCTTGATGGGAGTTTTTCTAACCCCTGCCATTCAGCTCCAAGCACAGGAAACGGATCCGGCCCAGATGGGTAAACTGACCTTGGAACAGGCCATTGAAATTGCACTACAGAACAACAAACGGGTCGATGTGGCCCAATCCGAAATAGCTATCGAAAAAGCCGGTAGATATGGTGCAATTACCATTCCCAGAACAGAATTTTCGTATTCAAGGGGTGAATTCAATACCCCAACGGTAAAGGACAATATGTACGGAGTTTCACAGCGGATCAATTTTCCGACGGTCTATCTCAGTCAATTAAGGTTGGCCAAGGCGAAAGTGAAAAGTAAGGAGCAACTTATGACCATAGTGGAAAATGAACTCATTGCCGATGTCAAATCGGCCTATTTGAGGAATGCATTCCTGTTGGAAAATGAGCGGTTGTTGAAACGACAGGACAGCTTGTTCAGCAATCTTGACAAATCAAGTACGCTCCGCTATAGGACAGGGGAATCCACCAAACTTGAAAGTGTGACCTCCACGACAAAAGCCATGCAGGTCAAAAATAAACTTCAACAGAACGAAGCAGATCTGCGGATTGCGAAGAAAAGGCTTCAGGTGGTTTTGAATACCTCCGAGGACATTGAAATCACCGATGTTCAATTGATGCCCGGAGCATTGGATTTGGATGTTGAAGGACAATCCGTGGAGCAAAGTCCCTTGTATGCGTATTTAAGACAGGAGTTGGAGGTTAGAAAAAGGGAAACCAATGTGGAGGTGAACAAAATACTCCCAGATATCATGCTCGGTTATAATAGCCAGACCTTTATTGGTCTACAGACCATTGGAGGAGCAAACGCGAGTTACAATAAGGATGACCGTTTTTCATTCTTTCAAGTAGGGGTTGCCATCCCAATTTTTCCAGGGGGGCACCGTTCCAAGATAAAAGCCGCCAAGTTCGAAGAGGATATCGCCCAATCCCAATTGGAACTCAATCAAACACAATTGGAAGGCGAATTGGAAAACTTACTTCAGGAATATTACAAGCTCAAGGGCACCTTGGCGTATTATCAAAATGATGCCCTGCCACAAGCGGCACTTATCATCGAAAACACGGAGAAGAGCTTTGCGAGCGGTAACGTTTCCTATGCACAATACCTGCAGAACCTGACTTTGGCGAATGATATTCGTACAGAGTATTTGAATACCCTTTACCAATATAACCAGTCCATCATAGTAATCGAAGCACTATTGGGCCGGTAATCAATTAAATGACATTATACAAAATATAAAAAGATGAAATTTCAAATCAATTCTAAAATAAAAGTGCTCATTTTTACGGCCCTTGTCGTGATGGCCTGTGGGAACAATGATTCCGAAAAAGGGAGTGCTCCCGAGAAAACTCCCAAAGAAGACCAAAAGGTTGGCAATGGTGCCAAACAGATCTCCTTCACCAAGGACCAGTACAATTTGGCTGGGATCGAAACCGGGGAGGTTGAAATGAGGAACCTCAGTAATATTGTTAAACTGAACGGTGTTGTTGATGTAGAGCCAAAAAGTATGGCCTCGGTGTCCGCACCATTGGGCGGATACTTAAAAACTGCGGGAAGGCTGCCCGGGGAGGAAATTAAAAAAGGCCAGGTCTTGGCCACCATTGAAAACCCCGAATTTATCCAGATCCAACAGGATTATTTGGAAAGTCTGGGCAAACTTGAGTTTCTTGAGGAAGAATTCAACCGTCAAAAGCAATTGAGGGAGGAAGATGTCAATTCCGCAAAAACCTTTCAAGAGGTCTCCTCCGAATATAAGATCACCCAGGGAAAGGTGAAAGCACTGGAACAACTTCTGACCCTTGTGGGCATCAACAGTGCCTCGGTAAAAAATGGTACTATCATTCCCGCTGCCAATCTGTATGCACCCATTACCGGTTATGTGAAAACCAGCAATGTCAATATCGGGGATTATGTCACCCCACAAGATGTTCTTTTTGAAATTGTCAATTTGGATGATATCCATCTAGCCTTGAACGCCTTTGAAAAGGACCTGGAAAAGATAGAAGTTGGCCAATCCGTCAAATTTTCTCTGTCCAATGACAATAGCTTTGATCGTACCGCATCGGTATTTTTAAAGGGAAAGGCCACGGGAGAAGACAGGATTACACCGGTTCATTGCCATATCGAAAAGGGAGATGAAAAGAACCTTTTGCCCGGAATGTATGTAAAGGCCTGGGTCGAGACCGGAACGAACAAACAATTGGCAATTCCCTCCGAGGCCATTGTCCAATATGAGGGCAAAGACTATGTGATCTTTCAAACGACGGGTTCCGATTCCGGCTATTCCTTCAAATTGGAACAGATTAAAAAAGGGATCGAACAGGAAGGCTATACGGGAATAACCTTCGCCAAAAGCGCCAATGTAAAAGATCTTAAACCGGTTACCAGGAATGCGTATACCATATTGTCGGCATTGAGAAACTCCGAAGAGGAGGAATAAACCCGAAAATATATGGATTTCCATAAAACGAACAATTTGTCGGTCCTTTTGTTTTTCCTGCTTACCGTTATTGAAAGTGGTGTAATGGCACAGGATGGAAGCGTGCCCAAAACCAATGGAAATGGAGGGAACAGTATCCGTGGCAAGATAACAGATCTCGATACAGGCGAACCTTTGATGAGTGCCTCCATTTACCTTTCAGATATTAAGATGGGGACAATCACTGATCTGAATGGGGACTTTGAGTTAAGGGGTATGCCTTCAGGTAACCATATATTGGAAATCAGTTTTTTAGGCTATACTTCTATCGCCGAAACCCTATTTGTCCAGGGTGAGATCCGGAAGGATTTCACCCTCTCAATGGGGTATATTGAGGCTGATGCCGTTGTCGTAACCGGAGTCTCCTCCGCAACTTCAAAAAGAAAGACCCCTGTATCGGTGGACGTGATGGAAACCAGGGCACTGAACAAGTTGACCTCTACCAATCTAATCGATGCGGTGACCAAAATCCCTGGAATCTCCCAAATAACCACTGGGGCGGCAATTTCAAAACCGGTCATTCGAGGACTGGGGGCCAATCGCGTGGTGGTGGTCAATGATGGTATACGTCAGGAAGGGCAACAATGGGGGGATGAGCACGGAATTGAAGTGGATGAATACAATATTGGTAGGGTTGAAGTATTGAAGGGACCAGCTTCACTGATGTACGGGAGTGATGCCATTGCAGGAGTCATCAATTTTATATCCTTCGAGCCAGCCCAACAAGGTGAGACCAAAGGGAACATTTTCGGAACTTACCAAACCAATAATGGGCTTCGTGGCCTCCATACGAATATCTATGGCAATGAAAATGGGATTCTTTGGGGTGTCAATGGTACATATAAAGCTGCCGAGGATTATAAAAACAAGTATGATGGACACGTATTCAACTCCAGGTTTAACGAGAAGGACTTTGGAGGTTATGTAGGCATTAGGAAGAATTGGGGTACAAGCCGGGTATCCGTTTCTAAATTCAACCAAGAGGTGGGATTGGTAAGGGGCGCCCGAGATAGTATATCCGGGAACTTTACAAAATCCATTAAGAATAACGGATCGGTGGAAGAGGTGGTTGTTGAAGGGAGCGGATTCCATTCCACCAATCCCGATTTACCCTACCAGCAAATCAAACATCTTAAGATCGCTACAGAAAATAACATCTATTTTGGGCGTGATAGGATGGTAGCCTCCTTCGCATACCAAAGAAATCAGCGATTGGAATTTGGCAACATTCTCGAACCCGGAGTCGCCGAACTCTTTTTCGATTTAAGGACCCACAATTTCAATGTAAGGTACCATTTTGCCGAAAAAAATAATTGGAAAACCTCCATAGGATCCAATGGAATGGGACAGAAAAATAGGAACAGGGGGGAGGAGGCCCTTATCCCAGAATATGGTTTATTTGATACAGGGGTGTTTTTATATACCCAAAGGTCATGGGAAAAATTGACGGTAAGCGGTGGTATCCGATATGACCTAAGGAAATTGGAAACTGACGGGCTCCAAATCGGAAATGAAACAAAATTTCGAGCTTTGAACCGGGATTTCTCAAATTATTCCGGAAGTATCGGTGCCAGCTATACCGCTTCCAAAAGGGTGGTGCTCAAAGCAAATGTTGCTAGGGGATACCGAGCTCCCAATATACCGGAGTTGACCAGCAATGGGGCACATGAGGGCACCAATCGCTTCGAATTTGGAAATCCGAACCTGAAATCCGAATCAAGCTTACAGTTGGTTACCGGAATAGAAGTCGTCACTCCCCATTTGGCCTTTGGAGCATCGGCTTTTTATAATTCCATCAACAACTTCATCTACTACAGAAAAATGGATAATGCCATGGGCAACGATTCCATTAGGACCGACGGCAACGAAGAGTTCCTTGTTTTTGGGTTCGACCAGAACAAGGCCAAGCTTTTTGGTGCGGAGGTAAAGGTGGATATTCATCCGCATCCCTTGGATTGGTTGCATCTGAAAAGTGTATTTTCCTTTGTTCGTGGGATATTGGATGAAGCGCAGGACGGAAGCAATAACCTACCCTTCATTCCGGCGGCCCGTCTTGTGAATACGGTAAAGGCAGAGTTCAGGAACAAGGGTCGGGCCATAAGGAACAATTACGTAGAACTGGAACTGGACAACACTTTCGCCCAAAACAATGCATTTACAGGATTTAATACGGAAACGGATACTCCGGGCTATTCCATTTTGAATCTAGGGTTCGAGGGTGAGGTGATGGTCAAGGAAAAGGTATTGTTCGCTATTTATTTCGCCGGGAACAACCTGTTCGACGTGGTCTACCAAAGCCATTTGAGCCGTTTGAAATATACGGACATCAACCATGCCAATGGAAGGCAAGGGGTATATAATATGGGCAGGAACTTTAGCATCAAGGTAAATGTTCCCCTTGGCCTATGAAAACAAAGGATCGAACAATTGAATACCGAAAACAAAAGTGAAGATAAAGTCCATACTGTCAGAAATTAGCGAGCCTTTCCAACCACTGAGGAACAAGGTCTTTGCAAGGGTGTACCTATCACAGACCATCAGTTTGCTCGGGGATGCCATTACTTGGGTCGGGCTGGCCCTTCTCGCCTATCAATTTGGAAAAGAGAAGACAGCGGTCATTTTGGCCACTGCACTTACTTTACGGGTGATTGCATTTATCATATTCTCACCCTTTGCAGGTGTGCTAGCCGATCGCTTGGATCGAAAAAGGATTTTGTATACCACCCATTTCATTAGAATGGGGCTTGTGGGCTTATTGCCTTTCGTTACCGCAAAGTGGCAAATCTATGTGCTCGTATTTCTAATGAATGTGTTCAATGCCTTTTTTAGCCCCACCTTCAGATCTGTCATTCCCCAGATCGTGGATAAAAAGTGGTATAGGCAAGCAATAGGGCTGTCTGCTGCAACCTACCAGTTATTGGGCGTGTTGGGGCCTGGATTGGCAGGTATACTTGCTGTCTGGTTGGGTGCTAAGGAGATTTTCCTGGTCGACGCGGCAACATTCATAATCGCGGGCATTTTGCTCCTGACACTTCCAAAAGGTCATTTGTTGGCATCACGGGAAGCCATTCCTTCGAACCAACCTACAACATGGCAAGATATGGTCAAGGGAGCCCAACTCTTGTTCGGCCAAAGATATATCCGTTTTGCGCTTTTCATTGAGCTGGTATCGGCGATGGCAGGTGCCTTCATACTGGTAAATACCATATATCTGGTAAAGGATGGTTTGGACCTGGCTGATAGACAATACGGCTGGGTAATGGCCGCATTTGGAATTGGAGCTGCTGTGGCAGCATTTCTTTCTGGGACTTTGGACAAAACGAAATCCAGAAAGATTTCATTGGCCCTAGGGGCACTTATTCTGTGCCTTGCAGTCACAGGTGCCAATTATCTTGGTTTTTCCCTGCTCCTAGTGTTCTGGATATTTGCTGGTTTTGGACAAAGTTTGGCGGAAATACCCTCTGAAACCTTGATCGGGGAAAATATTTCAGATAATGAGCAAGGAAAAGTCTACGGATCCCATTTTGCATTTTCACATTTATGGTGGGCAATTTCATATCCGATTGCCGGATTCTTTGGAACCACGCTTCCGGAGAGGGATTTTCTTGTTGGAGGCACAATGGCATTTTCCCTGTTTTTAATCGTCTTTATGGTTTTTCGGCCACGAAAGAATCCAGAAAAAATCGCTAAAGAAATCAATAGAACTTAAACAATAAATTTTTAACCTTTAAATCAATACATTATGAAAAAAGTAATTTTTAGTACCGTAATCGCCATGACCCTTTTGGCATCCTGTAATCAACCAAAAAAAGAGGAAACCGCCCCAAAAGCACAGGATTCAATGGACAAAGTGAACAATGCTGAAATGATCAGGAGAGAGGATAGCATCAAAATGGCCAAAGAAAAAACCTTGGACAGCTTGGAACAAGTGAAATCACATGGTCACGCCCATTAATGGTCGTTATTGACCAGAAAAAAAGTAATGGATTAAATCATGTATTCTATGAAAATAAAAAAGATAATTTCCTTTTTGGTATTGACCTTGATATGCGCCTTCTGTACAAGTGTCTTGGCCCACGGTGTGGATGAAAATACCCAAACCTTTCTTTTGGGAAACAGCGGGGTCGCCTTTGGCCCCTTTCTCTATATTGGGGCCAAACATATGATTACCGGTTATGACCACCTACTATTTTTGGTAGGTGTCATCTTTTTCCTCTACAGAACAAAAGAGGTCTTGTTGTATGTTAGTTTTTTCACCATAGGTCACAGTACTACTTTACTGTTCGGGGTCCTAAGTGACATCACCATCAATTCCTACCTTATTGATGCCATTATTGCCATTTCCATTGTCTACAAAGGTTTTGACAACCTTGGCGGGTTTAAGCGGTTTTTTGGTAAACAGCCCAACACAAAGGCTGCGGTGCTCATTTTTGGGCTCTTCCATGGTTTTGGTCTTGCAAGTAAACTTCAAGAGTTCAAATTCGATAGGGAAGGACTGTTCACAAATCTGATTGGGTTCAACATTGGTGTGGAAATCGGACAGTTCATTGCATTGGCGATTGTTTTGATCCTCATTACCATTTGGAGAAGACAGTCCAGTTTTATGAGATTTTCGACCATCACAAATACGGCCCTTATGGCAGCTGGGTTTTTACTGCTCGGCTTCCAGTTGACCGGATACTTTACAACTTAAATTAAACAATTATGTCAGAAATGAATCATCCAGTATTGGAGAAGAATAAGATTATTGAAGCATCCATTATCTCTTTGTTGATCGGTGCTATATTATTGGTGGTGGCCGTCCTCCCCGCTGAATATGGAATGGACCCTACGGGTCTTGGCAAGTTATTTGGATTTGATAGGCTTTACGTAGCCGAAGAAGAGGTATCCAATGGGTTCGGGCCAATGGACCTGAAGGATGCTCCTTTGATCAAATTGGAGAAGGCCGGTTCAGGGCCCAGTGTCAAAAGGCCAGTGGAGGCCGATCTACCTCCCCCGACCGAGCAACTTAGTTCCCGAGAAGACCAGACATCGATAATTGTTCCGGCTGGAAAGGGAATAGAATTTAAATTGGAAATGCTCAAATACGGGAAAATGAAATATGAGTGGACTACTGCCAATGGGGAGATACTTTATTTCGATTTTCATGGTGAAGTAAATCAACAGGAAAAAGTAGATGAAGTCTACTTTGAAAGTTTCACCATAGCTAATTCGAACAATATGGTAGGTACTTTTTTAGCACCTTATGAAGGGAAACACGGCTGGTTTTTCCGAAATAACGGCAATGAGGACATTACTGTAAATTTTAGGCTAAAGGGTCAATACAACCTTTAGTATCAAGTCCTGCGATGGAAGGTTGGTTTCCAAGGAAATTGGAAAAAGCCTTCCATTCGTCAGGCACAATATTATATCGTGTAGTTCTGGATGTGGATTTCGCCTTGAATCAATATTTTGGAACACAGTTCTAGGTTTTAATTGGCACTTCCTGGTTATGTTGACATAAAACCATAATATTGCCAAGAGAGGTGAATGTGATTAAATGTGAACCCTTCAAGAGAAATCGGCCCAATCACTGGAACATCGAAAACATTGCAAGATCAAGGTATCTCTGCAATCAAAACTTCTGAACTTAGTTAAGCTTCACAAGAAAAGGTTGGCTCCTTTGGTGCTAGCCTTGGACCTTCATCCCAGTGGAAGAAAAGGATTATATCATTGATGCATTGAAAACAGTCAAGGCGAATGAAAATATCGAACCTTTCGCTTAGTATATGTGGTCGTTGGTTAGTGAAGGAATGAAAGTGACCCCGCTTGCAAAAATCTTGTCTAATCAAGTGTAGATTTTATATATACATTCAACATTTTTTTAGTACGTTAAACATATCATTTGAGGTCAAATTGTATCCTCTAGAGCTCTTTTTTGGTTTGTTGTGCAAATAGGTGTGAAAGCTTTAAAAAATATCGTAATTAATTACAGTGAATTATATTTCATGTAATAGGTAAACCACACCAACGCTTCTACATTGCTTTTTATCTTTACTTGCCCAGATGATTTGACTCTTGATGAACTTTTTGTTTTTCATGTAACAATTGAAATTTAAAGTTAGAAATTCTAATTATCTACTGTCCTATTTTTAGGGAATGCTACAAAAGGGTTAGGGTTACAGACTGCTTTAGAATCCCTAAAGATTTGAAATCTATATTTATACCTTAATTTTAAGGTATGAAGATCCTTATTGCAGAAGACGAGACCGAACTCCAAAAATCCATTGCCACTTATTTGGAAAGGGATGGCAATGTCTGTGAAATGGCTTCAGACTACCACGAGGCCCTCTATAAGATCGACCTCTATGAATACGATCTGTTGGTCCTGGACATCAACCTGATCACAGGTAGTGGATTGGATATCCTAAAACTGTTGAAGCGCAACCGTTCGGAAACCCCGACCATCATCATCTCCGCCAACAATTCCTTGGATGATAAACTGGAAGGCCTGGATCTGGGTGCGGATGACTATTTGACCAAACCCTTTCATTTGGCCGAACTCAATTCGAGGATAAAGGCGGTTTTGAGAAGGGGCAAGTTTGGGGGCAATGACCGTTTGGAGTTCCACGAGATTTCCATTGATACGCGCTCTAGGACCGCTTATGTCAATGAGCAAGCCCTTTCTTTGACCCGTAAGGAATTCGATCTCTTGCTTTTTTTTGTTACCAATAAGGGACGGGTGCTTTCCAAAGAAATCATCGCCGAACATTTATGGGGGGACCATAGCGATCTTGCGGATAATTTTGATTTTATTTATGTCCATATCAACAACCTGCGCAAAAAATTGACCGAAGCAGGGGCAAAGTATATCAAAACGGCCTACGGAAGTGGGTATAAGTTCGTGGAAGAGTGACCTATGGGGGATACCTTGAAAAAAATACGATTGATCAGAAAGACCTCCAAAACTTTTTTGGGAATCAGTGCCCTGTTGATGTTGGTCAGTACGGTGGCCCTTTATTTCTATCTGAGGAACCTGCTCCAGTCTGAAGTGGAGGAAGAGCTCCGTTCGACAGAGGCACGGATCGAAAGTTCCCTGATTGAAAACCCGGAGCCTTTTCAATTGTCCCCGGTCGTCGAGATCCAAAAGGTATCCCGGTTGGGCAATGAGGTGCTAAAGGATACCATCATATATGATCCCTCACAAGATGAAATGGAGGAGTTCAGGGAACTTTCAACCTTCTCCGCCATCAATGGTGAAAATTATAGGATCACGGTCCGCGCACTCGTGGTGGAATCGGAGAACATCCTGATCGCCGTGGTCATTTCCTATTTGGTGATCATTCTTTTAGTGTTCCTGTTCCTGTTTTATGTGAACCGTTCGAAGAATCAAAAACTGTGGACCCCTTTTTTCCACAACCTGGAGCAAATGAAACGGTTTTCGCTCAGTTCCGATGTTCCCATCGCCCTGATGGACAGTGAAATCCTGGAGTTCTCCGAATTGAATACAGAGATCAAGCTCTTGACCAATAAGGTCCGTTCGGATTATCGGAACCTGAAACAATATACGGAGGATGTATCCCATGAGATGCAGACCCCCTTGGCCATTATACAGGCGAAGATCGAGAATGTGATCAATATGGAGGAACCATTGGACGACCAGCAGTTCGAACAACTCACCTCCATCCAAAGGGATATACAACGACTCTCCCAAATGACCAAGCGCTTGACCTTGTTGACCAAGATCGAGAACAACCAGTTCGCCAACGTCGAGCAATTGGATATCACGAGGCTCATGGCGGAAACGGTCCAGGACTTTTGTGAGATTTCCAACAATGCGATCAAGGTCGATTTCGAGCATCCCATTAAGGTGGACATGGATCCCTATCTGGCATCGGTACTCTGTAACAATTTGGTCTCCAATGCGATCAAATACAATATTGCCCAACAAGATATTGTCGTGGGCTCGACGGTGGATGATATTTCCATTTCAAATGCGGGTACAACACCCCTGAAACACCCCGACAGTCTTTATAACCGATTTTATAGGGAGTCCGATGGGGTCAAGGCAACCGGGCTCGGCCTGGCCATTGTAAAACGGATCTGTGACCTTTATGGTTTTGGGATCGATTATCGGTATTCGGGAGACAGGCATGTGTTCACCATCCATTTTAGGAAGAAATAAATCAGGGAAAATGTAAAACTTTAAATTCCCTTAAGGTTTCAATCCTAGATTTGGTATTTAACTTAAAACGTTTTTCAATGCGAAGCCTCTATGCCCTGTTATTTTCCATTGTCTTTTCCAACCTCTTGTTCTCCCAAGAGACCATTACCATTTCCGGTCAGATCTTGGATGCCGAATCCAAGGAACCCTTGGCCTTTGCCAATGTGGCCGTGCACGAGTTGGATACCAATGCTTTGGTGACCGGGGCGATCAGTGATGAACAGGGGAAGTTTACCATCGATGGCGTGGCATTGGGGGAATATGCACTCTATTTTTCCTTTATCGGATTTGCCACCTCGGAGCGGACCGTAGTAGCAGGGGGATTGAACAACGTGTTCGACCTCGGTAAAGTGGAATTGCTGCCCAGTGCCCAAAGTTTGGGAGAAGTGGAGGTAGTGGGCCAACAGGCCACCACCAATGCCGATCTCAACACAAAGACCTTTAGCCTTGAGGATAATATAGCCCAATCAGGAGGGTCGGTCATGGATGCCATGAAAACCCTGCCAGGGGTCACCTTTGACCAAGGGGGGAAGGTTGTCCTCAGGGGCAGTGACAAGGTGGTGGTCCTTATCGATGGGAAACAGAGCAGCCTTACGGGGTTTGGGAACCAAAAAGGGTTGGCAAATATCCCCGCGTCCAACATTGAAAAGATCGAGATCATCAACAACCCTTCGGCAAAATACGATGCCAATGGGTTTGCGGGTATCGTGAACATTATCTATAAAAAGGAACGACAGGCCGGGCTCAACGGGGACGTGGGGCTATCGTTTGGTCTCGGTGCCCTGGGGAAACGACGGACCGATACCCCAACGGATCTGGGTAGCTACTCGGTCAATCCCAAATTGATCCCGAGCCTAAATCTCAACTATAAAAAAGGAAAACTGAATTATTTCCTGCAATCGGAATTTATCCTTCAGGAAGCCCTGCCGAACAATGAATTCACCACGAGGAATTATGATGACGGCCGTAATATACTTTCCCAGGTGCCCGAAAACCGGAGACAGTTTCGATCCATCATCAACGGAGGGGTCGATTATGATTTGGATGACCACAACAGTTTAACCTTTTCGGGTCTATATGATCGCGAAAAACATATTGATACCGCCCAGGTGGCCTTTACGGATATGGATGCCAACCAACGGAACCGATTTTACAGTTGGCAGGAAGAGGAGGTCACCCGCTTCGTCAACGCCACGGTGAACTATAGGCATTCCTTTGCACAACCGGGACATACCCTCAGTGCCAGCGCCCAATACACACAGGGGTTGGAGGATGAGACCTATTCCCTGAACGATAGTTCTGCGGTGCGCATCGGTACGGACAAAACCAATATCAGGGCCATTGAGAACACCACCAGTATATCCACTGACTATGTGAGGCCCTTACGGTCGGGCCGTATGGAACTGGGGGCCAAGCTGCGGATAAGGCGATTGCCCGTGGACTATACCATCACACCGGGGAACCAGTCCATCATCTATCCCGGTCTGGGCAGCTTTTCGGATTGGGGGGAGAACCTTTATGCCGGTTACGCCAACTATGTCCTTGAAAAGGAAACGTTCGATATCGAGACGGGGCTCCGCGCCGAACAGACCGATGTTTTCTACGACCTGGACCCAGTCAATAGTTATTATCCCAATAATGACAAGTACGATTATTTCGAACTGTTCCCCAGTGCACGGTTTACCTATAAATTGGGGGGTCACAACAAATTGTCGGTGTTCTACAACCGCAGGATCGACCGTCCGGGGGAACCGGAACTCCGGATTTTTCCAAAGTATGACGATCCCGAACTGCTCAAAGTGGGCAATCCCTATTTGCGGCCACAGTTCACCAATGCCCTGGAGTTGGCCCATAAATATAGCTGGTCCACAGGATCCATTTTTACGGCAGTGTACCACAGGATGATCAAGGACCAGTATATGAGGGTCTACAGCATCGATGCTTCCAATCCGGACTATGACATAGTCAACCGCATTTACCAGAACACGGGAAGGGCCACCAACACAGGGATCGAGCTGTTGTTGGCCCAGGATATTTCCAACAAGGTAAAGGTATCGGGTACTTTTAACTGGTACTCCAATGCGATTGATGCCTATCAGGGGACTTTGCTATTCCCCTATGAAAGGACTTTTACGGTGGAGGAATCCACAGCGGATGCCTGGAATGCCAAGTTGAATGCGGAGCTTCAATTGGAACATGATCTGGCCATCCAATTGACAGGGATCTATTATTCGGACAAGAACATCCCCCAAGGCAAGGAACTCTCAAGATCTTCAGTGGACCTTGGGCTCAAAAAGAGTTTTTGGGACAAAAAGGCGGAACTGACCTTCTCCGCCACCGATATCTTCAATCGGTTCGGGATCCGCCAAGAAGTAACGGACCAAGGATTTACGGCCCTGTACCAAAACTATTTCGAGACCCAGATTTTTAGGTTGGGGCTTCGATATAAGATATAGGGAGGTAAATGAACGGCGATGGGGCCATCTTTAGATTTGCTTTAAACCATCTTTAGAATTGGATTGTAGTTTTAGGTCAGATATAAAAATTGGAACCATGAAGAACAAAAAAGTTATTATCGGATTACCCCTCGCGGCCCTTTTGGGACTTGCACTCTTTGCCTTTGCAAGTAACCGTTCCGTGCCCCTTCGGGTAAAGGCGGCCTTTGTCAAAAAGTTTCCCCAAGTGAAGAAAGTGAAATGGGACAAGGAATCGGATGCCGAATGGGAAGCTGAATTCAAAATGAACGGTATGGAATATTCAGCGAATTTCCTGGAAGATGGGACTTGGAAGGAGACGGAACATGAAATTGAACAAAAGGATATTCCAGACGCCGTCAGGGCTACCTTGGACAATGAGTTGCCCGGGTATGAAATCGAAGAAGCGGAAATTTCCGAGACCGTTGATGGTCTGACCTATGAATTTGAAGTGGAAAAAGGCGAACAAGAACTGGAAGTAAGTATCGATGACCATGGAAAATTGATCCATAAACAGGTCGTCGATGAAGAAGGGGAAAAGGATAAAGACTAAAGTTTAGGTTTGAGTTTGAGTTGGTTTTTGATGGAGGTCGGGAGTTCATGCTTCCCGACCTTTTTCAACTAGTGGAATCCCATGGGTACTGTCGGTTTTCCTAAAATACGTTGAAGACCATGGAGTGGAAGATTCAATTTTATAAAATGTAAGGAATGAGGATTTTATGGATTACAGGGGCAAGAGGTAAGCGTTGGCTTGACCAAGTGAATTTGGGTTCGGGAAGGCTTCTGGGATGTTTGCTGCTGCTGGCAGTGGCCTGTACCAGAAAAGTACCTGATACCATCGAAAGGGCCTTTACCTCCAAGTTCTTGAACGCAAGGGATGTCGAATGGCACTATAGTCCTGATGGCCATTGGCTGGTAAATTTCTATATGGAAAAATTCGACTATATGACCGCGAGCTATACCTTGGATGGCCTGTTGGAATATTTTGAGCTGGAGCTGCATGGGGAAGAAGTTCCCAAGCAGCTGATGGATAGGGTCAAAAAGACCTATCCTGAAGGTGACGTATACGAGGTCTATGAGCGGAACCGGGGAAATTCGGCAGAGTACATCTTTGAACTTGTGGATCACGGAAGCCTTTTTGGGGTCGATTTTTTTGAGGATGACCACAGCCAGATCATTCCCTCCGATGACTATCGCTTTACTTCTAGGATTTTGGTCGGGGACTGATCTCGATTTTACTAGGGGATAACTTTAAGTTTCCTTAAGAATTGGATCCTACCTTCGATTTTCAAAAAGTACCATGTTGACCAAAATCTTTCCGGCCCGGTATGCATTGTTGAGGGCTTTCGTTCTTATTTTTTTGTCCATTTCCCTTGTGGTTCGGGGCATATTGTTGGTTTGGGACTTTCAGGAGACCGATACCGGTCCCTTGTCCCTTGTTTGGACGTTTGTGGTCGGTTTTGTGTTCGACTTGGCGACACTATCATTTTTTGTGATCCCCTATCTGGTCTATCTTGTGTTGGTGCCCTCCAAATGGTCCGGTTCCCTCTTGGATCGTGTCCTGACCTTCTTTGGGTTCTTTTTGGGCATCTTTATCCTATATTTTTCGTTTCTGGGGGAATTTACCTTTTGGGATGAGTTCCATAGAAGGTACAATTTTATAGCAGTGGATTATTTGATCTATACCTATGAGGTCGTGCAGAACATCAATGAATCCTACCCCTTGCCCATGTTGATCGGGACCCTTCTGGGACTGGTGGCGTTGACCTTTTGGTTGTTGTTCAGGTTTGGGATCTTTCAAAGGACTTTTTCCCCTGGCACCCATTTCGCACAACGGTCCTTATCAGCTGTACCATGGTTGGTGGTCATGGTGCTCTCGGTATTTTTATTGACCAATGAACAGGCGGAGTGGTCGGGCAACCGATACAACAACGAAATTTCCAAAGCGGGCATCTATTCCTTCTTTGCCGCTTTTCGGAACAATGAACTTTCGTTCCCGGATTTCTATATGACCATTGAAGATAAAGAGGCCTTTGCCCGTGTGAAAAATGAACTGGCCATGGATGGGGCAACTTTTGTGCACCCTGATGCGGATGAAATCCTTCGGACCGTAACAGCCACGGACAGTATTGTATTGGACGCCAGGCCCAATGTGGTCTTTATCTGTGTGGAAAGCCTTAGTGGAAAGTTCCTGAAATCGTTCGGGAACGAACTGGATCTGACCCCAAATCTGGATTCCCTGGCCGGGGAAAGCCTCTTCTTTACCCAACTGTATGCCACGGGCACACGCACGGTTCGGGGCATGGAGGCCATTACCCTGAGCATTCCCCCCACACCGGGGCGAAGCATTGTCAAGCGGATGGACAATGCGGGGCTGTTCACCATCGGGGAGGTGTTCGAACAAAAAGGGTATGAGCGGAACTTCTTCTATGGAGGGGACGGCTATTTTGATAACATGAACTCCTTTTTTGGGGGCAACGGTTTCAATATTGTGGACCGTGGCCGTGGATTTCTATTGGATAAGAGCATCCTTACCAAAAGGACCAATATCGATGATGACGAGGTCACCTTTGAAAATGCATGGGGTGTCTGTGACGAGGACATCTACAACAAAGTTTTGAAAGAAGCGGACCGGGCCTACGGTGCAGGGCAGCCTTTTTTTGATTTTGTGATGACCACTTCCAATCACAAACCCTATACCTACCCTGAAGGGAAAATAGACATTCCCTCCGGTACGGGACGGAACGGGGCGGTAAAATATACGGATTATGCCATCGGGGAGTTCCTGCGCAAAGCCAAGGGGAAACCATGGTTTGCCAATACGGTCTTTGTGATCATGGCCGATCATTGTGCCAGTAGTGCCGGCCGGTGGGAATTGGATGTGCAGAATTATAAGATACCCGCACTTATCTATAACCTGCCCCAAAAAAATACAGGAAATATCAATAACCTCTGCTCACAGATCGATATGTTTCCGACCCTGTTCGGCTTATTGGGCTGGGACTATACCTCCAACCTTTTTGGAAAGGATGTATTACAGATGACACCAGAAGAAGAAAGGGCCTTCATCGGTAACTACAGAAAGTTGGGGTTGTTGAAAGGGAACCAGGTCATGGTGCTTGGAGATCAAAAGAATGCCAATTTCTATGATTGGGATCCTTCCGACAACAGTCTGAAAAGTATCCCCACGGACCGGGCTTTTCTCGATGAGGCCATTTCGTGGTACCAAGTGGCTGATTTCCTCTATTCCAACGGAGGACTCAAACTTCAGGATTAATGGGGCATCAGAAAATCCATTTTATCGTCAATCCCATTGCGGGCAAAGGGGAAAGGGTGCTCAATGAGGACTATTTAAATCAGTTTTTTATCAAGAGCTTTCATCGGTTGACCGTAAAATATTCCCAATACAAGACCCACGCCATCAGCTTGACCAAAGAATCGGTTGCCGAAGGTGCGGATATCATCGTGGCCTGTGGTGGGGATGGGACCATCAACGAAGTGGCCTCCTGTCTCGTGGGTACCGGCATCCCCTTGGGCATCATCCCGTTTGGCTCCGGAAATGGCTTGGCCTCCAACCTCCATATCCCCAAGAACCTGCGTGAGGCCCTGGGACTTTTGCGGAATGCACATACCATCCGCATTGATGCTGGGCGGATCAATGATCGCTATTTTTTCAGTAACACAGGAGTCGGTTTTGATGCCAGTGTCATCAAGAACTATGAATCGTCCAATAGAAGGACCCTATCCGGGTACCTGGGTGCCTGCATGACCTCCTTCAAGGAATTGAAGAAACCCAAGGAAATCGGGATCAAGGCCAATGGAAAGCAATGGAGGACAAACCCCTTTCTGGTGTTTGTTTCCAATACCAATGTGATGGGATACCACCTGAGCCTTACGCCCCAGGCATCTTTACAGGATGGGCTTTTGGATGTATTGGTCATTACCAAGATCAACAGGTTCAAAATGTTGGTATTGGGCGTTCTGCTCTTGATGAACAAGCCGCATTTACTCAAGGAAGCAACGCATTTTCAAACCACAGGTCTTGATCTGTCAAGTCTGCCCGGTGCCCATTTCGATTCCCAGATCGATGGGGAGTTCCATCCCATGGAGGACAATGCCATTTCCATCGGCATTGAAAAGAAAGCCTTGACCGTCATTGTGCCCAGACCAAAAGGATGATGGATGGTACTTCGGCCACAACTTAAAATTGTCTTTAGATTTCAGTACTACTTTGGTTCCATAATGTTAGGGGAGGATTTTTGGTCCCCATCCTTACAAACGAAAGATACCATCATGGAAGTACGGTTTTTTGGAGCCACTGGAATCAAGAAAAACATATCGGCCTTAGGGTTGTTCCTGCTTTTGGCCTGTACGGTTTGGGACACCCATGCCCAGGACAAGACGCTACAAACAGCAGGGGACGTATTGCTGGTTTCCCTTCCGGTGGCCAGTCTTACCGGGACATTGCTCATCGGGGACCATAAGGGGAGTTGGCAGTTTGCCAAAGGGTTTGCATTGAACCAGGCCGTGACCCTTGGGATGAAATATGCCATCAACAAACCAAGGCCCTATGATAATGGGTACCGGGCCTTTCCATCGGCCCATACCTCCACGACCTTTCAAAGTGCTGCCTTTTTACAAAAACGTTACGGTTGGAAATTCGGGGCGCCTGCCTATGCCTTGGCGGCATTTACGGGCTATAGCCGTATCCAGGCCCACAAACACGATGGTTGGGATGTCCTTGCGGGAGCCGTGGTGGGCATCGGGAGTTCCTATCTGTTCACAAGGCCCTATAAGGAAGATCGCATGGAACTCACTTTTTCAAGCGATGGACAAGGGGTCGTCCTTGGATTTAATTATGCCTTTTAAATGATACAGACCATTGATATAATCATTACAAAGATTTGGAAAAGGGTATGAAAGAAAAAGATCATACCCATAAATCCGATATACTTCCTTTGGCCAAACAATTCTGCGTGTCATTGTTGAAACGAGGCCGATGTGGATCCCTACCGTTCCACAATGCGCAACATACCTTGGAAGTGTTTGACCATGTCCGGGTGATCGGGCGGGACGAAGGGCTGTCGGAAAAGGCATTGGAGCCGGCGCTATTGGCAGCCTTGTTCCATGATGTGGGAAATGCATCCGGTTTTAAGGGACATGAGGCCCAAAGCAGTGCCATGGCATCAAAGTTCCTGGAACCATTGAAGTATCCAAAGGACGATCTATTCAAGGTTCAAGGTTGTATCATGGCCACTAGAATGCCACAATCCCCCAATTCCCTTCTGGAAAAAATCCTTTGTGATGCCGATCTGTTTCATTTGGGAACTGTATCCTTTTTTTCAAAGAACGCGCTGTTAAGGGAAGAGTGGCAGCATTTTCATGGGTGGTCCTATTCCGAACGCGATTGGGTCTTGCTCAATATTTCCTTCTTGGAGGAACACAGGTATTTCACCGCCTTTGGACAAAGGGAGCTTGAACCTGTAAAACAGCAACATCTGGCCACTTTGCGGGGCCGACTTGATACGGAAATTATAAATGAACCATAAAATCGATACGTCATGGTAAAGTATGCCATTTTATTGTGTTTTCTGCTGGCCCTGAACAGCATGTATGGGCAACAATTGGACTCACCCGAAGAGATTGCAAGAGAAACCTCCATTGAAAAGATCGGGGATTATGCACAATTCGCCCCAACGGCCTTTTCGTTGATCACCGTTTTGGCCAAAGGGGACAAGGAAGGGTTTTGGCAATTGGGAAAATCGGCAACCGCCAATTTAACGGCCACTTGGATCTTGAAATATGCCATCAACAAACCAAGGCCCGAAGGTAGGCTCGATGGGCATGCATTTCCCTCCGGACACACCTCCTTTGCCTTTCAGGGTGCTTCTTTTTTGCAGCGCAGGTACGGTTGGAAATATGGAATCCCTGCCTATGCCGTAGCCGCATACGTTGCCTATAGTAGGATTGAGGGGGTGAACGATAGGCACGATGGTTGGGATATTTTGGGCGGGGCCTTGACAGGAATTGCCTCGACCTATCTGTTTACCACCCCCTACATGAAGGAACATTTTGATGTGAGCTTCCAAAGTGGGGACGGTTCCTATGCCCTTGGGGTGGTCTATAAGTTCTAAAAGGGAAGACAACTTGGATCGGGGTTTTTGCGATGTGGTGTTGTCCATGGATTTTGAAATAGAATGATATATTTGAAAAACAGTAATGGTTTGGTAATGAGGTATTTTGTGTGTATGGTGGTTTTGTTCGGATTGGTACATCACAGCCGTGCACAGGAAAGATCCCTTGGATTCTTTGTGACCAATGCCAAGGAAAATGCCCCGGGGCTTTTGGAAAATGCCAACCTTCAAAAGGTAGGGGAACTGCAGGATGAAATCATCAGGGCCCAGAACAATGCCTTTCAGGTCAATGCCACCTCAGAAGTATTGGTGGCACCTTATTTCAACAGTAACGGCAAGTTTTTGGATGTGACCACAAACCCTTCCGTCAATGCACTGGGGTATGATGTGGGCATTACCAATGGGGGACTCTATTCCGCCCAAGTGAACATTACCAAAATCATTTTCAATAAGACGATTGTGGACAATCTGTTGCTCCAAAATCAATTGTCCAATGCGTCCCTGGCCTTGGGACAGGAGGAAATGACCAGAAATCTGGTCAAGAACATCACGGACCTCTATATCTTCACTTACCAATTGCAACTCCAAAAGGATTTTACCCTTGGTATCATTGAAGATCTCAATAATCGGTTAAAGGTCATGGAGTTGTTGGTAAAGCACGGCATTTTGGCCGAAAGTGATTATTTGGCCATCCAATCGGATATAGGGACGAAACAATTGGAATTGGATCAGATCGATATCAACTTCAAGAATCTCTATACCCAAATGGGAAACTTGTCAGGGGTGTCCCTTACAAACTTCGATCCCTTGGCCGAACCCCAAATTGAAACAACGTCCCAAAAGGACACCTTGCTCTTCGAAAAAAGATTTGCCCTGGATAGCCTTCAGATATCCGCCGATCAAAATGTATTTGAGAACCAATACCGGCCACAGGTTTCAGTGTACGGCAACTCTGGATTGAATGCAGTGGACCTGAACAACCTTCAACGTAGGTTCGGACTCAGTGCAGGGCTTCGGTTGACCATACCGATTTACGATGGCCATCAGAAAAAATACAACGAGCTCCAAAATAAGCTGAAATTGGACAACCTGGATTATTATAAGAAGTACAATGAGACCCAGGCCCAAAATACCCTTGAAAGCCTTCAGATGCAGATGGAGGGACAAACGGCATATTTGAAACAGATGGAACAACAACTGCAACTGCAGTCGAACATCCTGGATATCTATAAACAAAAAATGGTTCAGGGACTTGCTTCCGTAATCGATTATTTGAACCTGGTCCAAACGTATAAACTGACAGCCTATGCCAAACTGCAGGCCCAGACCAACCTCTGGTTGTTGCGTAACCAATATAACTATACAAACTGGTGATATGATGAAAAAATTAGGGTACACTTTTCTTTGCATATGGGTCTTGACGTCCGTAGGGTCCTGTAAAAGTGACCCCCAAACCACAACCACATCGGAAGTGCCCATACAGATAAAGACCGCTGCGGTTCAACAAGGTGACATAAAGGAATATATTACCTTCAATGGCGTGACCCTGTACCAGAAAAAGGAGAATGTGCGTTCCAATGTTACGGGATATGTCTCTTGGTTGCCCCATAAATTGGGGTCCCATATCCGTGCTGGACAAACCTTTGCCACGGTCAGGACCAAGGAACAGGATGCGCTAGCCGAAGCCGTAAGGATAGATAGTACCTTGGCCAAGCTTTCAGGGCCTATTTCAGTCATTAGCAATGGTACTGGGGTTATTGCCCAACTCAATGTGCAGCGTAATGATTATGTGGCGGAAGGGGATGTGCTGGCCATAATTTCAGAACCAAGTTCCCTCGTGGTCCAAGTCAACGTGCCCTATGAATATGGGGACCATATCGATATCGGGACCCTTTGCGAGATCATGCTGCAGAACGGAACGGTCATCCAGGCCAAAATATCGGCCATCCTTCCAGTGATCGACCCTATTCCCCAATCCCAACAATTTTTGATTGAACTCCCAGGGCAGGAACTCCCCGAAAATCTGAACGTGCAGGTCAAGACGGTCTACAAGGAAAAAAAGAATGCCATGACCATACCACACTCCGCCCTTCAATCCAATGAATTGTTGACCGATTTTTGGGTTATGAAGGTCTTGGGTGACACCTTGGCGGTCAGGCAAGATGTTCAGACGGGCCTCAAAAACGATTCCTTGATCGAGGTCATGTCAAAAAACCTAGGAATCCATGACAAGGTGGTTACCGAGGGCAGTTATCAAATGCAGGATTCCACCAAAGTCAGTATCGAAAAATAATGAAGCTATCCTACTCCAAATACAAATACCCACTTTTGGCCATAGCCCTGATGTTATTGATCGGGGGAGCTTTTTCCTATAGGGGACTGAAGACGGGATTGTTTCCCGATATCACCTTTCCGAAGATCAAAGTGATCGCGGATGCCGGTCAGCAACCTGTGGACAAAATGATGACCACGGTGACCATCCCCTTGGAAAATATCATCAGAAGAACGGAAGGGCTACAATATATCCGTAGTACCACCTCAAGGGGCAGTTGTGAGATTTCGGTCTTTTTGGATTGGAGTACCGATATCAATACGGCCAAATCGCAGATTGAATCCTTTATCAACCAGTCCCAAGGGGATATTTTGCCCAATACGACCACATCCGTAGAGAAAATGAACCCCTCCATTCTGCCGGTAATGGGGTATTCCCTGGAAGGGGAGGGGCTCTCCCAAGTGGATTTGAAGAAAATAGCGAAATATCAGATAAAACCCTATTTGGCCGCGACACCGGGAGTATCTGACATTGCGGTGATAGGGGGCAAGGACAAGGAATACCAAATTGAGTTGAAACCGTATGTCATCCATACCCTTGGTATTTCAATTGCTGCGGTTACCAGTGCCGTGGTCAATTCCAATATCCTCCAATCCAATGGATATGCATCCGATTACAATCGATTGTACCTTACCCTGACCGACAATGCCATCGATGATCTGGATGATCTTCGCAACCTGGTCATCATCAACTCCCCAAATCGATTGATCAGGTTGAAGGATATTGCCGAGGTCAAAGTGACCGAGGCCAAATCCTATACCAAGATCCTGGCCAATGGTAAAAATGTTCCCCTGATCGCTGTCATCAAACAGCCCAATGCCAACCTTGTGGAGGTCAACAACACTATTGAAAAAAAGGTAAGGGAACTGGGGTCCATTCTCCCAAAGGGTGTAAAACTCTTACCCTATTACAAGCAAGCGGATTTTGTCAATACCAGTATCAGCAGTATCAAGGATGTACTTTGGATAGGTCTGGTACTGGCCCTATTGGTGGTCATCCTGTTCCTACGGTCTTTTTCGGCGAGTATGGTGGTACTGTTTACCATTCCCCTTTCCCTTTCCTTGACCCTTATTGTTTTGGATGCCATTGGATACACGTTCAATATCATGACCCTTGGTGCCATAGCCGCTGCCATCGGTTTGATGATAGACGATGTGGTCATCATCGTGGAACAGGTGCATAAGATCAAAGAGGAGCATCCGGACCAAAACGCTGCATGGTGGTCCAAGGAAGCCATTGCCCATTTATTTCCGGCCATGGTAGGGTCGTCCTTGAGCACATTGGTTATTTTTATTCCCTTTGTGCTGATGACAGGGGTGGCAGGGGCCTATTTCAAGGTGATGGCGTTTAGTATGATCATTGCGTTGGCCTGTTCCTTTTTGGTGACATGGCTTGTGGTGCCCGTACTTTCGATGCTGTTTGCCTCGAAAAAGAAGATCACGAAAAAACATCATACAAATACCCAATGGATTCATACGGTTCTCACCAGACCAATGATTGGGGTTCTTTTTGCCCTGGGATGTTTGGTCATCATTTGGCTGGTTCCCTCGAAATTGGCGTCCGGATTTTTACCGGAAATGGATGAAGGCAGCATTGTTTTGGACTATTACAGTCCTGCGGGGACCACTTTGGAGGAGACCGATCGGATGCTACAGGTAGTCAACCGGATTTTGGACGGGCAACCGGAAGTGGAGGCCTATTCGGCACGCTTGGGTACGCAAATGGGGTTTTTTATAACCGAACAGAACCGAGGGGATTATCTAATAAAACTAAAGGATAAACGGAAAAAGACCACCACTGAGGTCTCCGATGAGATCAGGGACCGAATTGAAGCGGCGGTGCCACCGCTGACGGTAGATTTTGGTCAGGTGATCGGTGATATGTTGGGAGATCTTATGAGTTCCGTACAACCTATCGAGATTAAGGTGTTCGGTGATGATATTGGCAAGTTGGAGGATTTTTCCAGGCAGATCGCAACATTGGTGGAGCAGGTAAATGGTACGGCCGATGTGAGCGACGGTATCATTGTGGCGGGCCCCGAGGTGCTCATTCAGCCCAACGTTCCCATTTTGGCACAATTGGGATTGACCCCTGCCGATTTTCAAACGCAAATGGAAACCCAGATACAAGGATTGGTCATCAGTAGTATCATTGAAAGGGAGCAGGCCGTGAACATCCGGTTGGTGTTTCCCGGCACCAACACCAATTCGGTTTCCGATATCAAACAAATGACCCTGCAATTGCCCAGTGGGGATATTGTACCCTTACAAAAGGCGGCAAAAATTGAAATAGGGAAGGGAGTGGCAGAGATCAATCGGGAAAACCAAAAATCCATGGGGGTCGTTACGGCTCGCTTGAACAACAGGGACCTGGGGTCGACCTTGACCGATATCCGAAACAATCTGTCCACGAAGATCAGCCTTCCCCCGGGGTACCATATTGAATATGGAGGGGAATACCAGCAACAACAACAGGCTTTTAAGGAATTGATGCTCATTTTGATTGCCGCGGTACTGTTGGTCTTTACCGTCATATTGTTTCTGTTCAGAAAGATCAAGATTGCTCTTGCCATCATATTCATTGCCATTTTAGGGGTTGCAGGTTGTCTGTTGAGTCTATTATTGACAGGAACACCTTTGAACGTAGGGAGTTACACGGGTATCATTATGATAGTTGGGATTATCGGGGAAAATGCCATTTTTACCTATCGACAATACCAAGAATGTGATGTTTCGTTATCACACCTTCAAAAGATCGAATATTCCATAGCGCAACGATTGCGGCCCAAATTAATGACAGCCACTGCCGCAATCATGGCCTTGATCCCCTTGGCCCTGGGTATCGGAGCAGGGGCCCAGTTGCACCAACCCTTGGCGATTGCCGTTATTGGGGGGTTGGTCTTTGCATTGCCATTGCTATTGGTGGTACTTCCAATTATACTTAAATTGTTAAAGGAGTAGAAACAATTTAAAAGATGCCATTGATTGGAATTGCTTTGTCAGGAGGAGGTGCCAGGGCAGCAGCCCACATAGGGGTCCTTCAGGCCCTTAACGAGCACGGAATATTTCCAGAGGATGTTTCCGGATCCAGTGCGGGAAGTATCATCGCGGCATTGTACTGTTTTGGATATACCCCGTTGGAGATTCTTGACCTTTCACACGAAAAGGAGTTTTTAAAGATCTTTAAATTGGGAATCTTCAATAAGGGAGTTACCGAGCTTACCTTTTTGAAGAGATTTCTGGAAGCCCATATTCATATACCTGGGCACGAGAATCCTAGGAATAGACTTCATGTCTGTATGTCCAATATCAATTCAGGGAAGTTTGAAATAGCCTCAGAGGGTAGTTTCATCGTTCCCTTGTTGGCATCATGCGCCTTACCATTACTGTTCAAACCAATTGTTCACAATGGATATACCTACGTCGATGGAGGTTTGTTGAATAATTTGCCCATTGAGCCCCTGATAGGCAGCTGTGATACTGTTATCGGTTCCAGTGTCTGTCCCCATGAAGAAAGGTATGATATCCAGGGAAGACGGAACGTTGGTTCCCGTTGTTTTCAATTGGCCATTTGGAACACGGTCTATCCCCGCCTCAAGGAATGCGATTTGGCCTTGGAAATTGAGGACAGCTATCGTTTCAATATGTTTGACATCAAGGAATCCGAACGACTTTTTGAAATCGGTTACGAGTCCACCTTGAAGAAAATACCAAAGCTTATGGAAATCCTAGAAGAAAAAAAGCAGGGTTTACTTTGATGATTTTTCTGAAATCATATTTTTCAATTCCTTGATCTCCCGCATCAAAAGCGCTATTTCCTTTTCGGCCTTGATGTTGACGTTATAGTCGTTTTCAGCCCTGATCTCCGCTCTTTTGGCCTGAAGGTTTTGACCCACCATCAACAAGGGCATCAGAAATATCTGGATCATGTTGGAAATGAACAACCAAAGTACGAAAGCGGGGTAGGGGTCGAAACGTAAATGGACGGGCGCGAACATGTTCCATCCGAGCCAAGTTACGGTCCATATCAGAATCAGAATAAAAAAACCGATGGTTCCGATCCGATCCGTGATCCATATGGCGAAACGTTCCGATGGTTTTAAATTGTTTTTATAGACGTGGTTGGTGTTCTTGATTTCCATTAGATTTCATTTTTGTCCATGGTATTGGGGAATGTAACAGTGCGTTGGGGGAATGGGATTTCGATACCTGCATCATCAAACCTTTTCTTGATACTCTGTAAGAGGTCGCATTGAAGGACAAAGGCATCGGCAGAATTGGCCGCCCACGCCCAAACCCGTAGGTTCACGGATGAATCGTTAAGGGCTGTTACCCTGGCGATCACTGGAGGAACATTGTTCTCCAAATCTTCCTTGTTTCTGGGATCGATATGCAGTGGATGTTTCGCTACTTCTTCCTTCATGATATCCAAGGCTTGTTCCACATTCGAGGAATAGCCTATACCAATGTCAATCATTTTGCAACACTTGGTATCCCCCAAATGGGCGTTGATGATCAAATCGGAACTTATCACTGAATTGGGGACTATGATCCTATTGTTCTCAAAGTCACGAATCACAACTTGACGTAGGTTTATGTCTTCAACAATTCCAGTAAAACTTTCACGGAGGGTAATCTTGTCATTCACACGGAAAGGTTTAAAGATGACAATCAAGATGCCGCTCATGATATTGCTCAACGCTTGTTGGGATGCAAGACCTGCAATCAGGGAAACAACACCGGCACCTGCCAAAAGGGAATGACCGACAATTTTGAATTCAGGAATCTGTACCAGAGCACATGCAATGCCCACCACATAGATCAGTGCGGTAGAAATATGTTTGATAAAAAGAAACCCGGTCAAATCCTTGTGGTGGTCCAGCAAGGATTTTTTGATAAAACGGTTTAGGAACCAGTTAAAGGCCAAAGCAATTGTAATCGTGAGAAGTATGATAATTACAATCAATGTCACTGTCCTGAATTCTGTAAAAAGCGTTTTGATCATTTTTAATTGTGATGATTTGCTGATTAAAGGTAAAGTTTAAAGATATTGGATTTATTTCTTAAGAATGAAGTTTTTAGACATAATCCATCAGTCGAGTGATGATTCGAGTGCGGGTATGCAAAAGCCCCACCTTTTCCTTGAAGTGGCCTAACAGGCTTTCGGAATCACTGAAAATGGGGATGCCCTAATATGTACTAAATTGCTCTAGTTGCCTATCATCCTTCGATTACCTTCCTATCTTACGTTTTAACAACTGCGCATTGATGGCCACAATGATGGTGCTCAGGCTCATGAACACCGCACCGACTGCAGGGCCCATGACAAACCCTGAGGAATACAGTACACCGGCGGCCAACGGAATGGCGACCACATTGTAGGCCGTTGCCCAAATCAGGTTCTGTATCATTTTGTTGTAGGTGGCCTTGCCGAACAGGATGAGATTGGCAATATCCTTGGGGTTACTGTTGACCAAGATGATGTCCGCGGTTTCAGCCGCAACGTCCGTGCCGGAACCAACGGCAATGCCCACATTGGCCTTTGCAAGGGCCGGGGCATCGTTTACACCGTCCCCGGTCATGGCCACGAACTCGCCCTTACGTTGGAGTTCTTCCACTATTACCACTTTTTGGTGGGGCAACACTTCGGCATAATAGCCATCCAAACCGAGTTTTTCGCTAACGGCCCTGGCCGTTTTTTCGTTGTCCCCAGTGGCCATCAATACCTTGATGTCGTTCTTCTTGAATACTTGGATGGCCTCTTGGGATTCCGATCGTATCTCATCGGCCAGTGCAATGTATCCGGCCAGTTTTTCCTCGATCAACACAAATACCACGGTTTCGGCGGCATCGCTATAGGCGTCTTTGGGAATGGGAATGTTGTTGTCCCTTAAAAAACCGGGACTGACCACTTTTACCGGTTTGTCCTCCACGGTTGCCTCGACCCCTTTTCCAGTGATCGCATGAAAGTTCAAGGGATTGGGAATGGTGACCTTTTCCTCTTGGGCCCTTTTGATGATACCCACGGCAATGGGGTGTTCCGAGCTTTGTTCCAAGGCACTTGCCAGGCGAAGGACTTCATCCTGGGAATAGTTGTCATCGACCGATTGGATTCGGGTAACGCCAAAATCACCTTTGGTCAGGGTCCCCGTTTTATCAAATAACAAGGCCGATATCTTCCGGGATTCCTCAAAGGCGGTCCTGTTGCGGATCAATAGGCCGTTTTGGGCGGATACCGCGGTGGAAATGGCCACCACCAAAGGGATGGCAAGACCCAGGGCATGGGGACAGGCAATGACCATAACGGTCACCATGCGTTCCAGGGCATAAACAAAGGGGAAACCCAGGGCCAACCATACCGCCAGGGTCCCAAAACCAATGGCCAAGGCGATATAGGTCAACCATTTGGCGGCCCTATCGGAAAGGTTCTGCATTTTGGACTTGGTCTTTTGGGCCTCTTCCACCATCGTGATCACTTTGTTGAGGTAACTATCCTTGCCCGTGTGCTCCACTTTGACCTTTAAGGTACTGTTGCCATTGACCGAACCGCCGATCACCTTGTCCTTTTCCTCTTTCTTTACAGGTTTCGATTCCCCCGTGAGCATGGATTCGTTCAGGTAACTGCTGCCTTCGACGATGGTACCGTCGGCTGGGACCTTTTCCCCCGGCTTGACCAGTATGATGTCATCTTTCAATACCGCTTCCAACGGTATGTCCTCTATGGTTTCCCCTTTGACACGGTGTGCTTCGGCAGGCATCATGCTGACCAACAACTGTAAGGCTTTTGAGGCACCAAGGACGCTCTTCATCTCTATCCAATGCCCGAGTAGCATGATGGCTATAAGGGTGGACAGTTCCCAGAAAAAGTCTTGGCCCTTCAGTCCGAATACGGTGGCCGTGCTATAGAAATAGGCTACGGAAATGGCCATGGAGATCAAGGTCATCATTCCCGGTGCACCCTGTTTTATTTCTGACCAAAAACCTTTCAAAAAAGGCCATCCCCCATAGAAATATACTATGGTGGAAAGCCCGAAAAGAAAGTAGGGGTTACCGGGAAGCAGGAATTCATATCCAAAGAAATCCTGGATCATGGGTGATAGGAACAAAATGGGTATGGTGAGTACCAGTGTTGTCCAAAATCGCTTTCGAAAGTCGGCGATCATCATTTTGTGGTGGTCGTGGCCCATTTGGCCATGTGCGGGGTTGTGCCCCGAATGGCCCCCAGGGCCATGGTCCATTTTGGAGTGGTCGGTCTTATCGTGGTTCATCTGTGAATGGTCGTGGTGTTGGTGCTTTTCCATCATCGGTCCTTTTTAAGGGTTATCGTAATTTTTTTCTCATTTTTTCAGAAATGTTTTCGGCATAGACGCCATAGGCATCCACTAGGATGCCCCTAATGCCATCCTTGGAGGATATGGCGTACAGCACGCTGTTGTCATCGGTGCTGCTCATCCCCTCAAAACGATGGGTCTGGTCGACCTTAAAGTCTTCCGGTCGAATTTCGATTTTAAGGGAAGCGCATTCCAGACAATGGGGCTTGAGATTAAAATCATAGGTATAGCCCTTTGCCTGTAAATCGGATATGGCTTCTGAAAGGGTATCATAATTTTTCATAGGGTTTCGATTTTGGGTTATTGTGATATAACCATTTGTTGTTACAATCTCCATTGATAAATCGTCGTTTTTACAACAGATCAGAATGTATTGTCCTGAAAATGCCCCAGCCATTTAAAGGACGAATGTCCTTACAAAGGGACAAACCAGGGCATAGTGCCCAAGGTGGAAAAAAATCAAATCAATAAAGTCCTGTGGAGGATAGGAAGGTTTCGTTCGACCCAAGGGGGGATATAGTCTTTAAAAGGAACAATGCTTTCCTGTAGCCCACCAAAGCGATCGGTATGGTAAAAAATGGAGGTATATGGAACTAAGAGTGTATCGAAATCAAGGTCAAAAAATCGAACCATCAGGTCATCCTTGCCAAAATTGGCATAAGTAGCGGTGCTACAGCAATTCTTTTGCTCCAAAGAACACTTCCTTAAGGGGCTTTTGGGGCTTTGAAGCTTTTGGTCGCAGGGTTTTGCCTTTCCTGTCACGGAAAAACTGACCAATTTGTTACAACAAAAATGGGCGTTGGAAGCAAAGGAAGTCGTACTGATCAATACGGAACAGGCTAGAAACAGGGATAATATTTTCGATATGGTTTGCTTCACCTATTAAAATTAAAAAAAATAGTACACCGATCCTAAAACATATTGAAATCAATTCGATCTTAACTCACTCATACATTAATAGTTTTTTGTATTCTGATAATGTGGATTGTTCCTATTTCAAAAGTATGGGAACTACTTCTGAAAAAACAAGATGGACATCATGTTTTGGATTGGGTGGAACAACTTCATATGCCCATTCGATTTCTGTTGCTTGGGCAACAGGTGAGGCTAAAGGTCAATGTGCACGATCCACCGACAGGATGTGGTATGGGACAACCTTTGTGGCCCGGCCTAAGAAATTGGTATACCATTATTCCCTATGGAAGACAAAATATCATAGCCCGTCCTTCCTTCATTTCTGACATAAGGCCGACTTGAAAAAGCCGTTATGTCATTGCTGGCCAGGGAACGTTGTGTCACACTATATGTAATTGAAAATCAAACCGATGATTTTGTGGGACCTGCTTAGGTTCAGGGCTGTGGAATGGCAAGGATTTTACATGAAATCGCCATAAAAAATATGTTAAATAAAATAGGGTTGTTAAAATTATTGTAGTTTTGTAATCGCTTATGAGAGTATTTTGGTTCAAAATATTATCTTGTTTTATGGCACTCAACGTGCTGGCATCCACCTTTTCCTTTGCGGTGGGGCAACACTATTGTGGTGAGGATCTTGTTGATTTTTCCTTCTTCGGTAAAGCGGAATCCTGTGGAATGGATATGCAGCAGCCATCGGATTCACACGAGCACAAGCTGCAAGAAAAGCGGTGTTGCGATGACGAAACCCTTTCCGTACAAGGAAATGGGGATCTATTGCTTTCCGTTGAAAACTTAAGTGTTGGGGAGCATCAGTTCCTGGTTGCCTTCACCTACAGTTACATCAATCTTTTTGAGGGATTACAGGAAAATATAGTTCCTGTCGTACATTACCCTCCGCCCCTTTTGGTCAAGGATATTCAGATTCTTGATCAAACTTTCCTTATTTAAGAGCATATCGATGACGTTTGGCCGTGCTATGGTTTTTGGCATGGCCCTAGGT